>Ga0153924_1000436_pt1 | contig 26339 bp, 14 predicted proteins | sample TSNJ008MetaG_FD_104709 | JGI IMG/M metagenome (GOLD analysis project Ga0153924, IMG submission 104709) | Attine ant fungus gardens microbial communities from New Jersey, USA - TSNJ008 MetaG | ecosystem: Host-associated > Fungi > Mycelium > Unclassified | place: USA: New Jersey, Wharton State...
CCACTTCACGCAGCGCCATCTTGCTCCACGAATTGTTAAAGCTGTTGATACGGATACGTACTCCCGTAACATCAAATACCTTATCAAACCGAATGCCGCATTCCTCTGCAGAGTCTCCATTGGTTGCCCAGGCAGGAGTGTAATTTTCCACCACAGAATCCCAGGTACTTCCATCTTTGGTTATTTCAATATCTAAATTGGTAGGGCCCTGAGACTTAGGATAATTTGCCCACAGTGAAATTTGATTGAAAGATTGTGGTTCTTCCCAGTCCAGTGTGATGTAATAATTGGGATTATGGGTTTCCCAGTCAGCTTTGCTGACATAATATCCAACATTATATTTTCCATCTACTAAAGATATGCCAGGAACATTAATATCCCCACTTGGTGCTCCGTAGGCCGTTGCATCCACTGCTGCCAAAGGTGCCTTATTCACAATGTGAAAGGCTACTGAACTATCGCCGATTACTGGTGTATAATCATCTTCGGGATTCACTGCATTCCTGTACTGGTGAAGGTCTTGCACTTTATAATCAGTTCCCCATTCAGATGCGGTGCTGCCCATCACAAAATGTATGTCGCCACCATTAACAATATCTTCATAAGTAAGCACAGGCTTATTCAATGGTTCACCATTCAAGGCAGCTGACTGGATATAGCAATTTCCCGTTGTCTGATTATTATCAGTAGTAATAGTGAACTGGGTATTGTGTTTCGGATTGGTAATAACAGCCTTATCAAAAATGGGGCTGCCAATCATATAGTCACCCGAAGCCGGATTTACCGGATAAAAGCCCAAAGCCGAAAAAATATACCACGCAGACATCTGGCCACAGTCATCATTACCTGTCATTCCTGCCATATCATTGCTGTAGCTTTTCAGCAGGGTATCGCGTACCCAGTACTGCGTACTGTATGGCTTACCGCTGTAATTGAACATATACGCATAATGATGCGAGGGTTCATTGTCATGCTTCACGCCGTTATTAAAAATACGTTCCAGATTGCTGTTATAGAAATCCAATCCCATGGTATTAATCAGACCTTGAGGATCCTGCATAACACAATAATTATACTGGTCGGTTCCGCCTTCTGTATATTGTGCTCCAACATTTGTCCAGTTTCCATTAATATCGCGTCCATAAGGTACTTTTAATTCAGGATGGAAAATATTTTTATAATTCTGGCTGCGGTTAACAAAAAATTCATAATCATCGTCTTTACCAACTGCTTTCGCTACCTGAGCCACGCACCAGTCGTCATATGCGCCTTCCAGGGTACGGGAAATGTTTTCACTTGTTTTTCCATTTGGAAGATATCCCAATGCCTTGTAATAGGTCAGACCGGCTCGCGCCTCATAAGGTACCCCCGTCGCCCTGTCTCCCCACGTTCTGTTCAAATCATTTTCCGGCGGTACCATAGCATCTTTGTATACGGCGTCATAGGCAAGATTATAATCAAAACCGTCAAAGCCTTTGCGGATGGCTTCTGCCACAATCGAATCCGCATGTGTGCCAATCATAATATTGGTGTAGTAAGGATTCGGCCATTTTGGCATATAACCACCTTCCTGATAGTTTTGCAGCAGTGACTGTACCATGTCGTCAATCTGTTCAGGCATAATCAAAGTTAAAAAGCTGTTTTCTGCACGGAAAGTATCCCAGATGGAAAAATCGGTATAAGAAACACCTTCATGTACCTGATCATCATAAGGACTGTAGTACATATTCCCATTTTCAGTTTCTTCATAAAATTTACGGGGAAACAGCATGGAATGGTACATACCAGTGTAAAAAATATAACGTTCATCTTCAAATTTTTGGGTTTCAGGACCGTAAATATCAATCTGCTTCAGTTTTTCATTCCAAGTATTGTACAGACTATCTTTTACATTTCCAAAATCCCAATCCGGGATTTCCTGCTGCAGGTTTTTGCGTGCTTGTTCAACACTAAGAAAAGAAGTTCCTATTTTCACCTGCACAGTAACGGTTTGAGTATCACTGCCTGCAAATTTCGCCCAGGCACCTGCGCCTTGCCCTTCAACAACATCCCCATCAGCCAGATTGTAATTTATATACAAACCCTGATCCGTAAAAGGTTCCGAAAACTGATACACAAAATAACCCTTTAGATTTTTTGGAGGCGTATTATTTAGATGGCTGCTCATGTTGTCGTTGTTCCAGCCGTAAATCTCATTGCTGTCCCCATCAACAGCAGCATACCCACTGCCTCTGTTCCTGGAAGCTTCCACAATCAAATTAGGTGTTTCGCCTACAGGATAGGTAATGTTGAAAATTGCACAGCGCTCTGTTGCCGTTAATTCCGTCTGGATTTTCTTTCCGCTGCCGGTATCCATCTTCACGCTGTAATAATAAGGGGTCGATTCTTCATCGGTGTCATGGCTAAAGCTGAGCCTGCGATCACTAAGCTTAGTTTTCACACTCCCCACACCAGGCATCATATTCACATATCCATAGTCGCCCATCCAGATAGCAGGCTGGTGCGATGCCATAAAACCGCTGATCCGGCTATCCTGATATCGGTAGGATATATCGCTGATAGCATTTTCCCGGGTTTGTGGGGTAAAGTTCGTCATCCCAAATGGTGCAGTAACAAAAGGAGCCAGCCCTGCCCATTCGCTGCCGCTGAACTGTTGTGTGCCAATCAGCGGATTTACATAGCGCACAGGATCCGGAGTACCTTCGTTGGGAGGTACTACCTTTCCAGTTGCTGCCGGCATTTCTTCCAAAGCCGCCAAAGCTTCTGCCGGAATCTCACTGACGAGCAGGGTCACCAGCAACAGTATTGATAAAATCCGTAGTTTAAATTTCTCTTTCATTATATTGAAACCTCCTTGATTTATTTATCTTGTCATTTCCTCTCCTATTATGCTACCGGATATTCATTACATAAAAGTCTATATGGCTTGAGTTGTTTTAGCTCCCATTACGCAATGTGATCAACGAAAACCCCACTTTTTCAAAATCACCCAGACCAAATGGGATCAGGAGAACAACTTTTTAAAACCATTCCCCTACTTCCCATTTTTAATTAATTAAAAATCACCTGCCATAAGTACTGACACTCCTGTATCTACATCTATCTCAGTAAGCGCTTCACCTTTCAATACCTTTTCTGCCGTAAATATTCCCTCTTTGCCCATTATATCAGGGTTCTGTGCCATAGTTGCCAATATATATCCACCTTTAATCAGTTCACTAATGGTGTCAGATGTATCGAAACCAACACCAACAATATCATCGCCCGATTCCTGGATCGCATTACCTGCACCTACGCTGGATCCTTCATTTGCCCCAAAGATACCTACGACTCCCTGTGTTATGTAAGCGCTTGCTATATCTTTTGATTTTGCAGCGTCACCTTCACCATACTGAGTTTCCATGATTTCAAAATCAGTTCCTTCAAATGCTTCCCTGAATCCTTCTTCACGTGCTACACAGGATGCAGTAGCTGCGTTTACATTGACAATGCCGATGTTTCCGCTTGTGATTCCTTTGCTTTCCAGCTCTTCCAACATTGTCTCGCCTGCTGTCTTGCCTGCTGCTTTGTTATCTGTTGTAAATGTTGCTTCTCCAGGATAATTGGCTGCCGAGTCTACATAAATAATCTTAACTCCTGCTGCAGTTGCTTCTTCCAAAGCTACCGTCACTGCATCTGGTCCGTTCGCTGCCAGTAAAATTGCATCTGCTCCGCCTGCAACCGCATTATTGATGCATTCGATCTGTTTTGCATCGTCTTTTACATCTGGCGCTGACCATTTGTAATCAATATTTCCTAATTCGGCAACCGCTTCCAGGCATCCATTATCAATATTTTTCCAGTACTGGTCCATTTGATCCATGGTGATCAGGAATACTGTATAGCTCTCGCCTGCGTTATCAGTATCTTCTGCTATTGCTTCTGTTTCTTTTGCAGCCTCTGTTTCCCGGGCGGCCTCTGTTGCCTCTGGCACTTGTGTAGCTGCAGTGTTTCCACTGTCTCCATTATTACTTCCGCATCCTGCCAACATTGCCCCTGTCATTGCCATGCATAGAATCATACTAATTACTTTCTTTTTCATTGCCTTTCCTCCTTGATTTAAATTATTTATTATTAAAAGCTTTTGCTTTTAATTTCTATTCTTTATTTACTTTTCTTTTTAAATTTACCTGTACGGACTACAACATCCAGAAGCACGGATACAACTACGATAATACCGATCACTATATTCCGTATTGCTACCGGCGCTCCCGCAAACTGAAGACCATTTTGCAGCACGCCCCAAATGGAAGCCCCAATGACTGTCCCCAGTAAAATACCCTGGCCGCCCAGAGTGGATACCCCACCGATTACAGAAGCTGCCACTGCGTACATTTCATAGGAATTACCTGCATCCATGGTACCCATTCCTGCTGTGGCACAAGTGATGATCCCAACCAGAAATGAGCAGAAAGCACTCACCAAGTATACTTTTACCGTAGTGCCTACTATGGATACTCCTGATAATTTGGCTGCTTCCACATTAGAACCTATAGCGTATATGTGTCTCCCTGTTCTGGTCTTACTTAATAAAAAATTAAAAATAAGCCAGATTACAATTGCAATCAAAATGGTATTATAGACCCCTAACGTTTTTCCATAGTAAAAGAAATCCCGGAATCTTTTCGCACCTTCACCAATCGAATCGGTATTGTAATTACCGTTTACGATCTGCGCAATCCCCCTTGCAATTGTCATGGTGCCAAGGGTTGCTATAAAAGGCGGCAGCTGGCAGGTCGCAACCAGATGTCCATTGATGAAGCCAACTACCAGGCTTGCTATCAATGTAATGAGTACGGCTGCCCATGGATTCACTCCCTTTGTCATCAGTGTTGCCGAAATCATACAGCTCATGCCGACCACCGAACCAATGGATAAGTCAATATTTCCCGTAATCAGAACATAGGACTGCCCAATGCCGATCAGCAAGATCGGTGCTATCTGCCTCAGCAGGTTCCCAATGTTTCTTCCTGAAAAGAAGGCCGGGTTTAAAATCCCAAACACGATACATAGCATGATTAATCCAACGGTAACTGTAAGCACCTGCCCCATACCCCGTATCGCCAATATCTTTTTAATGCCTTTTTTACTTACTTCCATAAAATTTATCTCCTTTACTGTCAACTTATCTTTTTCTCGAATTGGGTTGCATATTTCAGGATCTGATCCTGTTCCGCTTCTTCCCTGTCTAATTCACCGGTAATGCGCCCATCACACATTATTACGATCCTGTCACTGATGCCCATAATTTCCGGCATTTCTGATGAAACAAACATGACCCCTATGCCATTCTTTTTCAATTCATTCATTAAATTATAAATCTCTACTTTAGCAGCAACATCAATGCCCCTGGTCGGCTCGTCAAATATTACTACCCTGGAATTTCGTGCAAGCCATTTTCCTACAACTACTTTCTGCTGGTTTCCGCCGGACAGACTTCCTGCGTCAACATAATCACCTGCCAGCCTGATTTTAAGGTTCGATACGGTTTCCGATGTCATCTTATCCTGCTTTTTCATATTTACAACACCTAATTTATTACAAACGATATCTAAATTTGGCAGGGCAATATTATCTGCTACACTTAATTTGGTGCATAAACCATCTTTTTTTCGGTCTTCCGGGGCGAGCACGATTCCAGCTCTGATTGCATCCTCCGGCTTTTTTATCCGGACCTCTTTCCCATCCAAAATGATTTCTCCGCTCTCTTTTGGATCAACACCAAAAATTGCTCTTGTAGTTTCCGTCCTGCCGGCTCCCATCAGTCCTGCAATACCGATGATTTCACCTTCATACAGTTCCAAGTTGATATCCCGCACCATGTGCCCGGCATTTAAATCCCTGATTTCTAATATTTTCTTACCTTTCTTGCATTCTATATGAGGAAATTTTTCCGTAATTTCCCGTCCCACCATATAAGAGACAATTTCATCCAGGTTTGTTTTACTATACTCCATATCTGTAACGTACTGTCCATCCCGCTGGATAATCACCCGGTCTGCTATATGCTGCAGCTCTTCCAGCCTGTGTGATATGTAAACAATGGAGCATCCTTCACTTTTTAGCTGATGGATGATCCTGAATAACTCTTCGATTTCTGCAGATGTTAATGCGGAAGTTGGCTCATCCATGATCAGGATTCTCGCATCTGTGGACAGTGCTTTTGCAATCTCTACCATCTGCTGTTTCGATACAGGCAGGCTTCCGACAATGGTTTCGGGGCTGATGTTTATCTTGAGCCGCCCTAAGACTTCCGCTGCCGCACGGTTCATTTCCCGCGCAGACAGTACACCTGACTTGGTTATTTCCCTGCCCAGAAAGATATTTTCTGCAACCGTAAGGTGGGAACACATATTTAATTCCTGATGGATAATTGCAATTCCCAGTTCCTGCGCTTTTGTTGGAGACATATTTTCAATTACCTGACCGTCAATTTTAATGGTTCCTGAGTCTTTTGTATATACACCGCTTAAAATTTTCATCAAAGTAGATTTACCTGCCCCATTCTCTCCCAGAAAGGCTAATACCTCTCCCTGCTTCAGGTGAAACTGCACATTGTCCAATGCTTTTACTCCGGGAAATTCCTTGATAATATGCTCCAAATCAACAATATTTTTCTCCATTTTTATCCCTCCTGTCTGTTTTTTCTAATAATATCATATCACACCTATTATATTTCTGAAAAGGGTGTGCTACACCTGAAAAGGGTAGGAATTTACTTGTTCTCTTTCAATGGGAGGCATTTTCCATCAATATCATTTGATCGGTCACTACCCCTAATTATTAACCTCAAATGGCAATGTTACTTCCACATCCGTCCCCAAATGCTCCGTACTGTAAAAACGGATTCCAAATTCTTCTCCAAACAGCAATTTAATTCGATTACTGACATTAACCATACCGATTCCTCCTGTATTATTTGAATTTTCAGCCATATCTAATTGAATCTTTCTCAGTTTTTCGTTTAAATTGTCTAAATCATCTTCTTTCATCCCCACGCCGTTATCGGAAACCATAATATTCAATCTATCTGAAATGATTTGGCAACGAATCGTCACGATACCGTTTCCCAGCAGCGGCTCAATTCCGTGGCGTATTGCATTTTCAACAATTGGCTGCAAAATTAATTTTGGGATTAAACATTTCTTTATATTTTTGTCTTCCCCCTCTTCAAAAAAAATCCTTAAAAGAATCTTATCACCAAAACGGTATTTTTGGATCTGGCAATAATGCTGTACATTTTTGATTTCATCTTCCACCGTTACCATAGACTGCACATTTGAAATCGTATAGCGAAAAAATTTTGCCAACACTTCAGCCATTTCACCTACCGCAGGCAACCCGCCAATCAATGCCTCGCTTCGGATTCCTTCTAATGTATTATAAAGAAAATGAGGATTAATCTGATTCTGAAGGGCCAAATACTCGGCCTGGCTTTTATATAATTCCACCAATTCTTTTTGTTCTATAATGTCGTGCATTTTCTGCATCATTTCATCATGTTCTTTATTCAGTTCAAAGTTTTGATTAAAAATGTCATAGACTATATATCCCCCGGCAAATGCCTGAAATGCCCTATTCAGTGTTTTTATCGGCTTCATTATTTGTTTATATCCCCATAAAGCAAAAACCATAAACTCAAGAAGACCAATTACTCCAATCAATTTTGATCGGAAACTCCCGTCATTCAGTAATAAAAGCGTCATAAAAACCAGTGTTGTAAAAATGCCTTGAAACAGCAGGCTCCATTTTACTTTTACAAAAATATAGTCTTTTTTCATATCCGTCTCCTAAGAATATAATCTCCGATACTCTTTTGGTTTTAAGCTTGTATATTTTGAAAAAATTTTTGAAAAGTGTTTTACATCGCAGTATCCGACTGTCTCACAAATATCCGCTACGGAATTATTGGTATCACGCAAGAGTTCTTTTGCCCTTTCCATACGTTTGCTGAGAAGATAATCGCTAAAGGTAATGCCTGTTTCATTTTTAAACATCGTACCAAAATAGGCTGCATTGAATCCCACAACATCACTTACACTTTCCAAAGAAATAGGTTCTCCCAAATGCTCTGCTATGAAATTTTTAGCCCGGCGAATCGGTTTTGTTTCCATTTGTTCTATTTCTTTCATAATTTCCTGAAAGGAACGGTTCACTGTATCTCTTAAATACTTAAAAGTCTCATGGGCTGAGCCGCAATTATCAATTTCAACATTGAACTGTTCAAAAAGCTTCCCAATATTAGCAGTTGGCATTTCCAATTTCTTTAGCGTAAACAGATAAGCATTAATTGCTTCTTTACACATCTGCAATATCTCATATCCTGTAGTCTCCCGGCGGACCAAAAGATTTTTTTCAAGATGTAATATTGCTGTATTGATATTTTCCACATCATGCAATTCAATTGCATTATAAAACGATTTATTGAAATCATGAAAAATCTCACTATCCACAAAATCATTGGCATGTTTATATTCGCCCTGGATAACCTGATTTGTCCCTTTCAGCAACCGCTGATCAAGTGCCCACCTGGCAGCTTTAAATCCCCTGGTGAAAATCGCCGGGGATTCTGCCTGTTCACCCAGGCCAATCGTAACCCGGAATCCTTCCAATATGTTTTGCTGTACCAACAGGTTTTGCTGTATCTGATTCATAGTATCTTTGATGCTGCTTATTTCATTTGGAAAATTAAGCGCTAAATAGCAAATTCCTTCCCTGAAAAAAAATTCCCAGTCATGGCAGATTTGCAAATTCTGCTGCAATTCCCTGGTGATTTTATTCTCTAAATAGATACGGTTCTTTTCCGTTTGTTCATGGATCCCGTCAATTTTAACTACCGCAGTCTGAAACCAGCCTTTTTGGAAGTGGTATTGATACTTTTCATTTAAATCTCCTATAGCGCTCTCGTCTTGCGGCATATTCTTCTTTAAGATAATATCTTCGAAAAAACTTCTACGTATCCGCTCTTTGTTTTCCTGTTCAAACAAAACCAGACGTTTGCCCATCGTTAGCTGCTCTGTCCTATTTAAATATTGCTCTTTTACCTTCTGAAGAGTATGGATTAATTCCTCTTGATCAATGGGTTTTAATAAATAATTGCTCACGCCAAATTGAATTGCCCTCTGTGCATATTCAAATTGCTTATATCCACTGATAACAATGTATTCAAGATCCGGGGCAATCTTTTTTGAATGCTCTATCATTTCTAAACCATCACAGCCCGGCATTTTTATGTCAGTAATAATAATATCCGGCTTATGTTTCCTGACCGCTTCAATTGCATCAATTCCGTTATGTACAATATCCACAATTTCCATATCCATTGAATCCCAGTCAACCAGAAATTCAATCAATTTGCATACTTTTAACTCATCATCTGCAAGAATAACCTTTATCATAAAATCCTCCCACTCTTTTTTTACGATTCATTGAACACTATTTATATATACTATAACACTCTTTTTTTTATATAGATAACCCAAATTATGGTTATCCAACCTTTTAATAATACAATCACACCTCTCTTCTTCGTATGAATAAAGAGACACTCTATATTAATAAAATTATAGCACCCCTTTCGTCTATTATGAAGGGGCGCTATAATTGAAAAGGGATGGATTTCAATTGTTTCTTTTAGATCTGCCTGGAAGTACTCTGTGAAATATTTGCCCTGAATCCCACCAAAACCGTTTAGCCAATGCTTGCCTACATTCAAATTTATGCTGCAGCAGCTTAGACCACCGGAAAGTTTGATTATTAATTAGTAGTTTTGCAATGGAAAGGCCGGTAGAGAATCATTCATAAAATGTCTCTTACCGACCTTTTGCAGCAACCAGAGGCTACAGTATCTACCACGCTATTGCAGCTTTATTTATTTACTCCGCTTCCGGATATTCATTACATAAGAGTCTATATGGCTCTTCATCTTCTTCTATTGTTGGAAATCTTCCTATTTCTTCAAGGAACCGGTTATCCGTATTATCATCATTGCACATGGATACTTCCCCTATCAGTACATCTCCCGTACCCGGTTTCACATCAAAGTCATGATACTGATGGGGCCATAAAGTAATGCTTTCGCCCGGTTTTAATTCTACACCGGTGCCTGCAGGAACGTAATACGACCGTCCGTCTGAGTTGACCAGTACATCCGTATCATCCAGCGTTCCGTCTTTATCATTATAGACATGAATAATCATCGTACCGCCGCCGCGGTTGATAATGTCTTCGCTTTTCTTCCAGTGGAAATGCATAGGGGAATGCTGGCCTTCTTTTAACATAAGCAGTTTTTCAGCATACACTTTTTTGTATTTCGGGTTGTTCTGGTTTCCGTTGCGCAGTGTAATCAATGCAAACCCCACTTTTTCAAAATCACCCAGACCATAGTCTGTAATATCCCATCCCAGCATATTGTCCCTGATCTCATCATATTCATGCCCTTTTGTTTTCCACTGTACGGGTGTGAAATCACAAAAAGGAGGTAACGAAAATCCATGTTTTTTTACTAGTTGTTCCATTTCTTTTAATGCTTTGTTGATCTCTGAACGTTTCATAAATTCCTCCATACAAACAGAATCAGGAGAACAGTTTTCCAACTATTCCCCTTCATCCTTATTTTAAATTGATTAGAAGTCACCTGCTTTAAGTACTGATACGCCTGTATCCACTTCTGTCTCGGAAAGTGTTTCACCTTTCAGCACTTTTTCAGCCGCATACAGACCATCTCTTCCCATTACATCCGGGTTCTGAGCCATAGTTGCCAATAAGTATCCGCCCTTTACCAGTTCACTGATGGTGTCTGATTTATCGAAACCAACGCCTACGATATCATCGCCTGCTTCCTGAATCGCATTACCTGCGCCTACGGTAGATCCTTCATTTGCTCCAAAGATGCCTACGACTCCCTGTGTGATGTAGGAGCTTGCGATGTCTTTTGATTTTGCCGCATCACCTTCGCCATACTGGGTTTCTAAAATTTCAAAATCAGTATCTTTAAAAGCTTCCCTGAATCCTTCTTCACGAGACACGCAGGATGCTGTAGCTGCATTTACATTGATGACACCGATTGTTCCGCTTGTAATTCCTTTGCTCTCTAACTCTGCCAGCATGGTTTCGCCTGCTGTCGTACCTGCGGCTTTGTTATCTGTTGCAAAGGTTGCTTCTCCCGGATAATTTGCTGCTGAGTCCACATAAATGATCTTAACACCTGCCGCGGATGCCTCTTCCAGAGCTGCTGTCACCGCATCCGGACCATTTGCTGCCAACAGGATTGCCTGCGCTCCGCCGGCAACTGCATTATTGATACATTCGATCTGCTTTGCATCGTCTTTTACATCCGGTGCTGTCCATGTGTACTCAACATCTTCCAATTCGGCAACTGCTTCCTGACATCCAGTGTCTACATTTTTCCAATGCTGGTCCATTTGATCCATGGTGATCAGATATACTTTATACTTCTCACCTGTACTGCCGGTCTCTTCTGATTCTGTCACTACCGTTTCACCGGCAGGCTCTGCCGGCTCTGTTACCACCGTGTCTTCTGTCGGTGCCGCAGTGGAGTCACTCTTTCCGTTTCCTCTGCATCCTGACAGCAATGCTCCAACCATGGTCATACAAAGAATAATGCTCACTACTTTCTTTTTCATAGACTTTCCTCCTGTTTTTTATTATTTATTATTAAAAGCTTTTGCTTTTAACTTCATGGATTTTCTTATCTGCTTTTCTTTTTGAACTTTCCCGTACGAACGACCACATCCAGCAGCACGGAAACTACTACGATAATACCAATTACAATGTTTCGTATCGCCACCGGCGCTCCGGCAAACTGAAGACCGTTCTGCAGTACACCCCAGATTGAGGCACCTACGACTGTCCCTAACAAAATACCCTGGCCACCCAGTGTGGACACACCACCGATTACAGAAGCTGCTACTGCATACATTTCATATGCATTACCTGCATCCATGGTACCCATTCCTGCTGTGGCACAAGTAATGATACCTACCAGAAATGCGTTAAAAGCACTCACCAGATACACTTTTACGGTAGTTCCCACTACGGATACCCCTGACAATTTAGCTGCTTCCACATTTGAGCCTATTGCATATATATGTCTTCCCGTTCTGGTCTTACTTAAGATAAAGTTGAAGATAAGCCAGATGGCAATTGCAATTAATATGGTATTATAGATTCCTGCTGTTTTTCCGTAGTAAAAGAAATCCCTAAATCCCTTTGCGCTTTCACCAATCGAATCGGTATTGTAGTTGCCGTTAACAATTTGCGCAATTCCTCTTGCGATTGTCATGGTACCAAGTGTTGCTATAAAAGGCGGCAGCTGACAAGTAGCTACTAAGTGACCGTTGATAAATCCGACTGCCAGACAAGCTGCTAAAGTAATCAATGCGGCCATCCATGGATCTACACCTTTCGTCATTAAGGTTGCAGAAATCATACAGCTCATACCAACCACCGACCCAATGGATAAGTCGATATTTCCAGTTATCAATACATAGGACTGACCGATACCGATCAATAGAATCGGCGCGATCTGCCTAAGCAGGTTCCCTACATTTCTTCCGGAAAAGAAGGTGGAATTTAAAATTCCAAACACAATGCAGAGAATGATTAATCCGACTGTAACTGTAAGCACCTGCCCCATACCCCGTACCGCTAATAACTTTTTTATGCCTTTTTTATTCGCTTCCATAAATTTATCTCCTTTACTGCTAATTTACTTTTTTTCGAATTGAGTTGCAAGTTTTAGAATCTGATCCTGTGTCGCTTCTTTTTTATCTAATTCACCGGTAATGCGCCCATCACACATTATTATAATCCTGTCACTGATGCCCATGACTTCCGGCATCTCTGATGAAACAAACAGAACCCCGATTCCATTTTTTTTCAATTCATTCATTAAGTGATAGATCTCTACTTTAGCAGCAACGTCAATGCCTCTGGTCGGCTCATCAAATATTACTACTCTGGAATTTCTTGCAAGCCATTTTCCTACGACTACTTTCTGCTGATTTCCTCCGGACAGGCTTCCTGCATCGACATAATCACCTGCCAGCTTGATTTTAAGGTTCGATACGGCCTCTGCAGTCATTTTATCCTGCTTTTTCATATTTACAACGCCTGTTTTATTACAAAGGATATCCAAATTGGGTAAAGCAATATTATCTGCCACACTTAATTTGGTGCACAGCCCATCCTTTTTCCGATCTTCCGGAGCAAGCACAATACCGGCTTTAATGGCATCTTCTGGCTTTTTTATAAGAACTTTTTTTCCATCCAGTATGATGTCTCCGCTTTCTTTTGAATCTACACCAAAAATTGCCCTTGTGGTTTCTGTTCTGCCGGCTCCCATCAGTCCTGCGATACCAACAATCTCGCCTTCATACAGCTCCAGGTTAATATCCCGTACCATACGTCCGGCATTTAAATTTTTAATTTCCAGAATTTTTTTGCCCTTTTCACATTCTATTTGAGGAAACTTCTCTGTTATTTCACGTCCAACCATATAAGCGACAATTTCATCCAGGTTTGTACTGCTATATTCCAAAGCAGTCACGTACTGCCCATCCCGCAGGATGATTACCCGGTCTGCAATAAACTGCAGTTCCTCCAGACGGTGTGATATGTAGACAATTGCGCATCCTTCCCTTTTCAGTTGATGAATGATCCGAAACAGCTCTTCTATTTCTGCTGATGTTAATGCGGAAGTCGGCTCATCCATAATCAGGATCCTGGCATTTACAGATAGTGCTTTTGCAATCTCTACCATCTGCTGTTTCGATACCGGAAGACTTCCGACAATCGTTTCCGGGTTGATGTTTATCTTTAACCGCTTTAAAACTTCCGCTGCCATGCGATTCATTTCCCTGGTAGAAAGTACGCCTGATTTTGTCATTTCTCTGCCTAGAAATATATTTTCTGCAACTGTGAGATGTGAGCACATATTTAATTCCTGATGAATAATTGCAATACCCAACTCCTGTGCTTTTGTTGGAGACATATGTTCAACTTCCTTACCGGCAATTTTAATGGAACCTGAATCTTTTGCATATACACCGCTTAATATTTTCATCAAAGTAGATTTTCCTGCCCCGTTCTCTCCCAGAAAGGCTAATACCTCACCTTGCCTTAGATTAAACTGCACATCATCCAATGCTTTTACACCAGGAAACTCTTTGGTAATGTGTTTTAACTCGACAATAAATTTTTCCATTTTCATCCCTCTTGTCTGTCTTTATTCTAGTAAAATTATAACACCGCTTTCGTCTTTTATAAAAGGGGTACTCCATTTGAAAAGCGGGGGATTTCATTTGTTTTCTTTCAGTAAATCTGCAAAGCCTGCCGGGGGCAGTACACTGCTCTTGGCAGGCTTTGTTTTAAATTACTGTTTTATAATTTTTACCGTTTTTTTCTGTCCCTTATTTTTCAGCAATTTTTTATATTTATTCAATTTTTTACTATTTACCGTAATGCTCTTTAACATATTACATTTATAGAAAGCCTTACTTCCTGCCTTCGTAAGAACGGTACTGTTAATTTTTATCTTTTTTAGTTTTTTACAGTTATAAAAAGCTTTACTGCCTATGCTTTTTACGTTCTTTCCAATCACGGCACCGGTTGCTTTTTTACAGTTCTTAAATGCAGCTTTTCCAATTGCGGTTACTGTAAAGGTTTTTCCTTTAATCTTAACGCTATTCCTCACTGAAATTTTCTTTAAAGACTTTTTCTTAACTCCGGTTACTGTTACCGTTGATTTTTTCAGGCTGGTTACTTTATACCTGTAGCTGCCTGCCGTATAAGTTTTACCCACTTTAACCGTCGTTTCATCCTCCGCCTGTTTTTTTAACTTTTCATACAGGCTCTCTGCCGCTGTCAGTTTGCTGTAATTCGTTACCAGCTGCTTCTGGCTTACAGTTAACTTATTGTAAGCTGCTCTGGCTGCATCGATCTTTGCTTTTGAAGCGGCATTATAAGATACCGTACCAATATCATGAATGAGCTCTATAACTGCTGCTGATAACTGGACGTCAGTTTCTAATGCTTTATAGTCTTTTTCTGTCGTAATGAGTCTATTTAGATTATCAACCAATACTTTCTGATCATCTGTCAGGGCATCGTATGCTGCTCTCGCCTCTTCAATTGCCGCCTTTTTATCCAGTGTAACTTCACCGATCGCTGCGATCATCTCAGAGACTTTCCTGGCTGCCTCTTTATCCACTTCCTGCTGCAGTAACCGGTCATATGCAGCCTCAGCCTGCGTCAGCACATCCAGATTGGTAACAAATGCCTTCTGTTTCTCTGTCAACGCATCGTATGCTTTTCTTACTTCCTTAATTACCGTTCCTTTGTCCAGTGTTACTTCACCGATCGCCTCGATCCTATCGAAGACTGCTTTGGCCGCTGCTTTATTTTCAACATTAACTTTGGATTCAAAACGGAACCAGTCCACATTCGATACAAAGGGATCGGAAGTGTTATTGGTAAATACCAGATATACATCATGAAGTCCCTCCGTCTGAGCCTGGAATGCAGTACTGACTAATTTGTAATCAGTCCAACTCATTGTTTTCGGAACATCTATCGTAAAGATTGGGGTATCTCCCTCTTTATCTTTGCTGTCCAGATATACCTGCACTACTCCGCCTGCATCACTTGAATGGGCCGAATAATAGATTTCAAAATAGTCCGCATCACAGTCAAACAGCACATCATTATACTTGACCCAGCTTCCCTTCTTGACTCCGCCGATGTTCGGACCATCCTTTACAATGGAGCCTGAAGCCGCATCATATTTTTCCGCTTCTATTTTTGCAAAGCCATTTTGAATATTTTGAGTACGTGTTATGCAGGTTTGCAATTTCTTATATGCATTTTTCAATTCTTTATCTGTAGCATTTTCTTTTTTCAGGATATTTTCTGCAGTGGTAATTGCAGTGGTCAGCAAGTCTGCCAGCTTCTGTGGCAGTTTGCCTGCATCTATGGCTTTTGCCGCCGCAATCAGGCTTGTCATCGCATTCACTATATCACTGCCTCCCAGGAACTCTATTTCTGCCAGCGCACTTCCTCCGGTAAGCTCTACTTTGTAGAAATTGTATTTATCCACTTTATTTTGGTCAATGGCAAATGGGCGTGTATACAGTTTCCAGGTAAAAGTAACATCTTTATAGTCCGCAAGTGTTACCCATTCACTGTCGCCATTCCTGGCACCGTAGATCTTTATACCTGATGGCGCTGTGCCTGCCGTTTTTCCTGCGGTCAGAGTGACTGCCTCCACCTTCTGTCCCTGGGGATCTGCGAAAGTAATGGTCGTATTTGGATCTAATGACGCCTCTGATGCAGAGTTATTGTCGATCAGACTGGATACGGAACTGATATTCCCCCATACTTCTTTCCCAGAAATACCGACTGTCGAAACTTCTGCCACTTTGTCCCTGGCCGCCGCATTATCACTTAGATCTACTATGGAACTGGGTTCTCTATCTTCTGCTGTTAAAGAAGACGGCAATGCTTCTTTATTACTTCCCCAGGCCGTATTCGGTTTTGATCCCATATTGAATACGATGGCTCCACCATCTTTTAGAGCTTCATGCTTCAGATAGTTCTTTGTATAGTTTTCTCCGTTTAAAGTCATGCTTTGAACGTATACGTTTTCTTTGCTGTTATTGTTTGCTTTGATAGTAATGGTCTTTCCATTTTCCATATTAACCGTTGCTGAATCAAAGAGCGGAGAACCAATGGTATACTCATCACTTCCAACCGTGGTCGGATAGAATCCAAGGGCTGAGAAGATGTACCATCCAGACATCTCACCATTATCCTCATCACCGATATACCCCTGTCCAAAGCTTGCACCTGTATAACATCTGTCTAACACATCCCGTACATATGCCTGGGTTTTCCACGGCTGCCCTGCAAAATTGTACATATAAAGAATATGATGGGAGGGCTGATTGCTGTGACCATACTGACCCAGTTTCACTTCCCTGGATTCTCTCTGCTCATGGATTCCTCCAACACCGTTTTCTGCTCCATAACCGCTGTAAGGTGTATCGGTCGTCATGATTGTATCCAGTTTTTCTGCCAGAGCATTACGTCCTCCGTAGAGGTAGGCAATTCCCTCTCCATCCTGTGGAACGGATACGGCCATGTTATACCCGTTGGTTTCTGTAAAGTTACCTTCCCAGCGGACCGGATCAAAGATACCATTGGTATTGTTGGCATCATTCCATGTTCCATCACTGTTTTTTCCTCTTAACCATTTTTCCGAAACAGAATCCCCGGCATCGTCAAATAGAAGCCTATAGTTTTTCGCGCGGTTTACATAATAGAGATAATCGGACCCGAATTCTGCCTTTTCTTTTGCATCATTTGTATGCTCCGCCAGATATTTTGCCATCTGGGAAATTCCATAATCATTAATATAACCTTCCAAAGACCAGGAGAAATTCTCATGTCCGCCTGCGGTGTAGCCTTTAAATATAGAAGTCCCCATATCTTTTCTGCCGCCGTTGGTCAGACTGTCCGATACAGTTGCCCCATTTCGAAGGGCGGATGCGTAGGCATTTTTCAGATCAAAATCAATTCCCTTTACTGCTGCATCTGCAAATACCACGTCACTGCTGGTACCTACCATACTATTGGTTCCGCCGGGTGCAATCCAGCGGGGTATCCATGACTGGTCAATGTAATGCTGCACCAAACCGTTTAATAATTTTTTATCCGTTTTAGGAGTAAGCAAAGCATATGCCGACCAGGCTGTTCTGTAGGTATCCCAGAATCCATTGTTAATATAGATCTCACCGGATACCGGATCCGCACTGCCATCTCTGTAAGGACTCTTATAACACCAATCAGGGCTTTCATTGGTACCCCTGTTTTCCGACATGATATTAGGATACATAAACAGACGGTACAGATTTGAATATAGCGTAATCAACTGTTCTTCTGTAGCTCCTTTTACCTCTGTGATCACGCTTAACTTATCATCCCAGGCCTGCTGTGCTGCTGCTGCCACTGTATCGAAGTCTTTACCTTCCATTTCCAGTTTCAGATTTTTCTTTGCCTGCTCACTGCTGATATAAGAAGTTGCTAATTTCAGTTCAACCGTTTTTACATCATCTGCAAATCTTGCAATTCCCTGCTTGCCTTTTACTTTTGCACTGACAGGAGTCTGGCTGAACTCTCCATAAACATACATTCTCTTAGAACCATTTCCGGTGTGGTCTGAGTATGCGGTAAAGCTTTTCTTATCTTCTGAGAACATAAATCCGCCTCTTGCACGGATGCAGTCGAAGATCAGGTTGCGGTTCGCCACACCACTGTCAAAAGCAGCCCTGACAACCGAACCATGAACGGTCGGTGTGATTTCGATCCTGGATCCTTTTGCAGCACCGGAATTTTTGTCAAATTCCACACAGTAATAGTTTGCTTTCGCCACTTCATTGTCATGGGAAAATGCAGACCTGATACTTCCGGAATTAAAGCTTGTGGCCTCTGCCCCCAATGATGTGTTTACCATAAACTGCCAGGTTCCCCTGTCCCCTATCCAGTAAGACGGTTCATGACTGATGGTAAAATAACGGATCGCACCATTTTCATAATCATAATTGTTGTTATTATCATAATTTGTTACCGGTACCCAGAAATTAAAGCCGTGAGGCATGGTAACGGCCGGCGTGGTCAATCCCCTGGAAAATCCGGGAGAGTCATTGGTTCCCCGCAGTATAGATACATAATCGGATAAATGTTTATATGTACTGTCTGCCTTTGTATAAATTTCTATGTCATCAAAGTATGTCCGGAAATTGACACTTCCTTTTGCCTCTTTCGTATTTTTCTTAAATACCGCCAATACCTTATCTACTGTTTTTCCGATTGCCTCAGAAGGAATTTTCGCATAGATCCGATTCCACTGTTGGGTGGTAAGCGTCCTGCTTTCTCCCTGTGACACAGGATCTAATCTGTTCTCATTCTGATCCAGTACTTTCAGGTCACTTAAATACGTACCGTCCGTAAATTTCAAATCAATCGCCATATACATCTGCGTATAATGATAATCATAATTGCTTCCGCTCATGGACGGGAAGATTACGTAGCTCAAATACGTATCCTCTTTTGTAATCTTTGTATTTACATTGTCAAACAGAACATTGTGAGCATAAGAATTCCCATCTATCTGTATTCCGAATACCTGCAGCGCTTTCAAACCGGTCCATCCTACATTGGCCGATTGGTTCCAAACATCAGACGGTCCGTTGCAGACATCCGAATACATCTTATAATCATTGCTTACATTATCCGCTTTGTTTCCAGTACCAATGGCAAATTCCGAAAACTGGGTTATCATAATGTTTCCTGCATTTCTCGTTATTTCTAAAGAAAAATACTGAAACGCCTTCGTGTTTTCAAAGGTATATACTTTTTGTTGAAACCGGCTGCCAAATACCTGATCCGACTGCGTATCCAAAACTGTCCAGTCGGAACCGTTCTTACTTCCTTTAAAAGACCAACCCATAGGATCCCTATTAGATGCATCATTTGCAGAGGTAATTGCATAGGTGGTTACGATTTTATCACTTTTTGTTAAAGAAAAATTAACTTTAATGGGTTTTTCCTGACTCGGCGTATTGTCAAGGGTCACCCATTTCGTTCCAGTGCTTCCGTCAAACAGCTTTTCCTTTGTTTCATTGCCGCTAAAGTCGCTGCTTCCCGATATACTGCTCTTGTCTACTAAACTGGTAACATCTCCGGTAAGCCCCTCGTTATCATTAAGACGTATATTCTTGCTTCCCTTGGTATCATCCGTCGCAGATACCTTAAAGTTTTTCATTTTCGCCTCATTCTTCTCAAATGAAGTTGACCATAGCACCTGTTTGCGTATATTCTGTTCTACATTATCCACAGGTGTGGCTGCCGTTACCGGCATCGCTGATGCAAAACCCGGCAACATCATTGCAACACTTAACATTACACTTAGTACCCTTCTCTTCATCTTTTCCTCCTTTTCCAGACCAAAGGCATGCTATAGCCTTTGTTCCTTTTCCAAACCAAAGGCATATTATCGCCTTTGCTCCTTTATATTGTCAATAAAAGTATAGCACCCCTTTTATCTTTTATAAAAGGAGTGCTATATTCGAAAAGGGGGGGACTTCATTTGTTTTCCTTAGTTACCTTACCCACAAATCTGTCTTTATAATAATTATTTTTAATCAATCGGCTGTTTAACATGTTTTTCTCTGCCACCTGCATGCCTTTTTCCATCAATATCAATTGGTCGGTTACCGCCAGAGCATCTGCCATATAGGAGGTCAATATAACTACTGTAATATTCCTTTCTTTCATCCTGCTGATCAAATTAGCAATATGAACTCTTAAATACATGTCAGCTCCCAAAAAAGGTTGCATCAGAAGCGCAATTTTAGGATGATACAGCAATATCCGGTAGTACAGTAAATCATACAAATTTTCCGCCGGCAATCCTCGCAGTGTCGATGCATCAGCATTTTTTCCTATTTCATGTTCCCACTCTTTGATAATGCTTTTTTTTACGTTTAATGGAATAACCCCTCTTTCAATTTTTTGATCAATCTGGAAGCATAAATTATATAAATAAGATTGATCCAAAAAAAGATATCTATGTACCGGATCCTCTGGAATTATCATGATATCTCTTTGTATATCCCGTTTTTTCTTTTTTCTCAATTTCCCTTCAAAGTAAATATCTCCTGTCTCCAAGTTCGCCTCACCTGATATAACGCCGATAAAATCATCAAGCATAGAGTGGTCTTTATCCAATATGGTAAGGCACTCTCCCGGAAAAATCTCACAAGAGAAATCATGTAATTTACCCGTTGACACGTGCTCCATTTTCAGTATACATTCACTGGTATTTTTCCGCAGAGTCACGAATTCTTTTATTGGATGTACTAACGGCATTATGTGGGCTTTGTCCATATCTTCAGGATAAAAAACCTTTATGATTTTTCCATTGTCATATAAAACAACTCTAGTACAGACCTGAAATACTTCTTCATGATGATGTCCAATATATAGAAACGTAATTCCCTGTTTTTTATAATATTTTATTAAATCATAAAATTTTTGTATATCAACATAGCTGATAATCGTACTAATGTCACGGATAATAATGAATCTTATCCCGGACATGACCGCTTTGATCAACTCGATCTCACATCTTTCAAACGTGGATAAGCTCTCCGCCAATGCATCTGCCGGAATGGAAATTTTCAGTTTGCGAAAGGTCTGCCGTACCTGCTGTTCTATCACTTTGCTGTTGATCACATATTTTTTAAACCCTTTACGCAGAACAAAAATATTATCTGCCACCGTCAGTCCCGGTACCAGGCGTATCCGGTTATCAATAACGCAAACTCTGTTGCTTCCTTTTCCCTCACGGATGTAATCATTCACAAGCACACCTTCAAAGTATACACGTCCGTATTTCAACGTTATATTTTGCATAATCAGTTCAATCAACTGATCCATTCCGTGCTGATTTGCGACAATCATACCCAGAATTTCTCCCTCACTAATCCACAGGCTGAAATCATCCAGGTAAACAATATTTTCCTGTTCCATTGTTACTCTCTCAATACGAAGTACTTCCTTCTTCATATCTTCTTCCCGCACTTTCCGGTTTGGTATCCTCAAATGGCAATGACACTTCTACATCCGTACCCAACATTTCCGTACTATAGAAACGAATTCCAAAATCCTCTCCAAACAGCAATTTAATTCGATTATTGACATTGACCATAGCGATTCCGCCTTCTTGATTTGGGTTCACAGTCTTATCTAATTGAATCTTTCTTAATTTTTTATTTAACTTTTTTAAATCCTCTTCTTTCATTCCCACACCGTTATCAGAAACGAAGATATTCAATCTGTCTGAAATTCGTTGAAATCGAATCGTTACTATACCATTGCCTAAAAGCGGCTCGATTCCATGCCGAATTGCATTTTCAACAATTGGCTGTAAAATTAATTTTGGCATATAACTTTTCTTTATATTCTCTTCTTCCTCTTTTTCAAATAAAAGCTTCAAAGATATCTTGTCACCAAAACGATATTTTTGAATCCGGCAATAATGCTGTACATTACTGACCTCATCTTCCACCGATACCATGGACTGTACATTTGAAATTGTGTAGCGGAAAAATTTCGCCAATACCTCAGCCATTTCACCTACCGCCGGCAAACCGCCAATCAAAGCCTCACTTCGAATCCCTTCTAATGTATTGTAAAGAAAATGAGGATTGATTTGATTCTGAAGTGCTAAATACTCGGCCTGGCTTCTGTATAATTCCACTAATTCTTTTTGTTCTATAATGTTATGCATCTTCTGCATCATTTCATCATGCTCTTTATTCAGTTTATAATTTTGATTAAAAATATCATAGCCAATATATCCCCCGGCAAAAGCTTGACATGCCTTATTTAATGTTTTTATTGGCCTTAGCATTTCTTTATAACCCCAAAATGAAAAAATCAGTAAATTAAGGAGGCCAATTCCAATGACTAAATTTGAGTAAATACTTCCGTCGTCCAGAAATAAAAGCACAACAAAAATAAGAGCTAAAAAAATGCCTTGAAACAACAGTCCCCATTTTGCCTTTATCAAAATATAGTCTTTTTTCATATCCGTCTCCTAAGAATACAGTTTTCGATATTCTTTTGGTTTCAAACTTGTATATTTTGTGAAATTCTTCGTAAAGTGTTTTACATCGCTGTATCCGACTGTTTCACAGATCTCCGCCACGGAATTATTGGTATCACGCAATCGTTCTTTTGCCTTTTCCATACGTTTACCGAGAAGATATTCGCTGAAGGTGCTGCCTGTTTGATTTTTAAACATCGTACTGAAATAAGCAGTATTAAACCCTACGACATCACTGACAATTTCCAACGAAATCGGATCTCCCAAATGCTCTGTTATGAAACTTTTGGCCTGGCGGATAGGTTTTGTTTCCATTTGTTCTTTTTCTTTTAAAATTTCAAGAAAAGAGCATTTCAACGCAGTTCTTAAATAGGTAAAGGTCTCATGGGCTGAGCCGCAATTATTAATTTCTACATTAAACTGTTCAAAAAGCTTCCCCATATTGACAGTTGGCATTTCCAGTTTCTTTAAGGTAAACAGATAAGCGTTGACCGCTTCTTTACACATCTGCAATATTTCATAACCCGTAGTCTCCTGACGAGCCAAAAGCTTATTCTCAAGCTGCAAAATCACTGTATCGATGCCTGCCACATCATGTAATTCAATAGCCTCATAAAATGCCTTATTAAAATAATGGAAAATGTCACTATCCACAAGATCATTGGCATGTTTGTACTCTCCCTGAATCACCTGATTTGTCCCTTCCAGTAAACGCTGATCCAATGCCCATTTTGCAGCTTTAAATCCCCTGAAAAGGATTGAGGGCGATTCTGTCTGTTCCCCCAGACCGATCGTAACCTGAAATCCTTTCAATACATCTTGCTGCATCAACAGGTTTTGCAGTATCTGATTCATGGTTTCTTTTATGCTGCTTATTTCAACTGGAAAGTTCAGCAGCATAAAGTAAACTCTTTCGCCGAAATAAAGTTCCCAATCATAACACATCTGCAGATTCTGCTGTAATTCTCTGGTGATTTTATTTTTTATATAGAGATGGTTTTTTTCCGTTTGTCCATGAATTCCGTCAATTTTAATTGCCGCAGTCTGAAACCGGCCCTCTTTACAGCGATATTGGTACTTTTCATTTACATACTCTATATGAATTTCATCTCCCGGCAAATTTTTCATGATAAGAATATCCTTGAAAAGATTTCTTCGTATCCGCTCTTTGTTTTCCTGTTCAAATACCTCCAAACGTTCACCTTGCGTAAGCTGTTCTGTTCTGCTTAAATATTTCTCTTTCATCTTTTGCAGCGTATGAAACAATTCTTCTTTGTCAATGGGCTTCAATAAATAATTGCATACACCAAATTGAATTGCCTTTTGTGCATACTCAAATTGCTTATATCCACTGATCACAATGTACTCAAGATCCGGAGCAATTTTCTTTGAATACTCGATCATTTCCAATCCGTCACAACCCGGCATTTTTATATCTGTAATAATGATATCCGGCTGATGCTTCCTGACTGCTTCAATTGCATCAATTCCGTTATGTACAATATCCACGATTTCCATTTCCAATGCTTCCCAGTCAATCAGAAATTCAATCAATTTGCATACTTTCAACTCATCATCTGCAATAATAACCTTTATCATGCAGTCCCTCCCCCTCTTCATCCTATAGACAAAAAGACAATCTAATCAATTTATGATTTCAATAAGTTTTCAACTTCTTCTTTTTCGGGCATTGATCGGATCGCACCTTTTTTTGTAGTAATCAATGCAGCAGCGGCATTGGCAAACGTTAAGATTTCTTTTAAATCCTCTTCCCCCAGATTCTCTAAACCACGTTCCAGAATGCCATTTATAGAACTGCCGCAAAAAGTGTCCCCGGCTCCTGTTGTCTCAATCGTTTTTAACTTAAATCCTCCCGCCTCTACTCTCATATCCTTATAATAAGCACGGCTCCCGTCTTTTCCCAGGGTAAGAAAAATCAAAGGAATATGATACCGCTCCTGTAAGGTCTGAATCCCTTCGTCATAATCCTCTTTTCCGGTAAGAAACTGAATCTCATTATCTGAAATTTTCAGGATATCACAATAGCCAAGACCATATTCCATCATTTCTTTTGCAAGTTCAAGTGAGCTCCAAAGAGGAGGTCTTAAATTAGGATCAAAGGAAATAAGGCATCCTGCCTTTTTCGCCGTATCCAGCGCTTTCTTTGTGGCGCTTCGAACCGGCTCGTCTGTCATCGAAAGCGTTCCAAAATGAAAGAGTTTCGCCTGGCGGATCAATTCATAATTTACGTCCTCTTCTGTCAGCATCATATCCGCTCCCGGTTTTCTATAAAAGGAGAACTCTCTGTCTCCATCCGGAAATGTATGGACAAACGCAAGTGTTGTATTGATTTCATCATCCAGTAACAAAGCTTTTGATTCAATACCAAGCTTTTCAATTGTATCCTTTAAAAGTTTCCCAAACTGGTCATTTCCGACTTTACCGATAAAAGCAGTCTTCTTTCCGAGTTTATTCAGCATCGCCAGCACATTGCACGGAGCACCTCCCGGGCACGCTTCAAAAACGTTGTTTCCCTGCTCGCTGGTTCCATTCATGGTAAAATCAATCAGCATTTCCCCTAAAGCTACTACATCATAATATTTACTCATTTTTCTCTCTCCTTATTTCAGCATTTATTCTATAAAATATCATAACATAATTTTTTTTACTCTTCTACTTTATTCATCAATTATTTTATTTTTTACTCAATTTTTTGATCGGAAGACAAAGCTTAATGATATGAAAACTCCTTACTGCGATGCCGAAAGGGAGATTATTTTATGGTATTTTGAATTAATGTAATATATAATCATTTTGAATCATTGAAAATAGTGTGGAATCAGAACAAGAGAGTTTATGTCTGAATGAAACCGAGCAAGATAAAAGAATTTTTAGAGGAGCAAATACCATGATTATTTTAATAACAGGTGGCAGCCACACAGGTAAAACGGTGCTTGCGCAAAACTTAATGGAAAAATATAGATATCCATATATGTCCGTTGATCATATAAAAATGGGATTAATAAGAAGTGGGATTTGTATTCTGACACCAGAAAGCAGTCACGAAGAGCTTACGTCTTTTTTGTGGCCGGTAATAAGAGAAATTATAAAGACAAATATTGAAAATAACCAGAATCTGATTATTGAAGGATGTTATATTCCCTTTGACTATAAAAAAGAGTTTGAATTGAATTATTTAGAGCAAATCCGATATACTTGTTTAATATTCAGTGAAAATTATATTGACCAGTATTTTCAGGATATTTTGCAATATGCTAATGTAATAGAAAAAAGGTTATTTGATGATTGCTCAAAAGAAGGACTAATAAAAGAAAATAAAAATAATTTAAATAGCTGTATTGCACATGAATGTGATTATATATTGATAGATGAAGAATATGAAATAGACTTAGACTTCATATAAATTCACGCAAACAGTAACAGCCACTGTGGGAGGCAATATACTTCACACAAACAATCAAAGGGTGCCTTTAGCGGCGGCGAAATAACTGCTTACGATCGGGTAGGAGGCTAACCATTAATTGATTAGCCGACCTCCCACACCACCGCACGTACCGTTCGGTATGCGGCGGTTCTCTAGTTTTCACAG
>Ga0153924_1000437_pt1 | contig 26328 bp, 25 predicted proteins | sample TSNJ008MetaG_FD_104709 | JGI IMG/M metagenome (GOLD analysis project Ga0153924, IMG submission 104709) | Attine ant fungus gardens microbial communities from New Jersey, USA - TSNJ008 MetaG | ecosystem: Host-associated > Fungi > Mycelium > Unclassified | place: USA: New Jersey, Wharton State...
CCAACGCAATGCTGCTTTGAGAGCGAAGCCAAACTCAAATCAACCGCGCCATCGGCGCACGAGCGAAGCAGGCCGGCAAAATCACCCTGGATGCGCGGAATCATTACTTGCGTCTCCGGATCCCCGAACCGCGCGTTGAACTCAATAACCGAGGGTCCGTCCTTGGTCCACATCAATCCGCAATACAAAACCCCGATGTATTGCTCGCCTTCAGCCTGCAAACCCCGAAGAACGGGCGACAAAATCCGTTCGCGCACCTGATCGTACATATCTGCGGGAAACCCACTCGGCGGCGAATACGCACCCATCCCTCCCGTATTCGGGCCCGTATCGCCATCGCCGGCGCGCTTATAATCACAAGCCGCCGCCAATGGAACCATCGCACGCCCATCCGCTAACGCAAAAACGCTCACCTCGCGCCCAGCAAGCCGCTCTTCCAACAACACATCACTGCCGCCGCCGGGAATCTTGTTCTTCCCGTACCACTCTGTAACAACGGCGCGCGCCTGTGCAACATCATCGCAAACGACAACGCCCTTACCAGCTGCAAGCCCATCAGCTTTAACAACAACGCTGCCGCCCACCCACTCATCCAGCGCCGCATTCGCCGTCTGCAACGAATGCGCAACCTCAGCTCGAGCCGTCGGCACGCCATGGCGCTGCATAAAACGTTTTGAAAACACTTTGCTCGATTCCAATCGCCCACCCAATCTATTGGGACCAAACACCGCAAGCCCCGCCTCCCGCAACCGATCGCCAACTCCAGCCGCAATCGCCGACTCGGGCCCAAGCACCACTAAATCAATCTTCTCCGCCAGCGCCCGCTGGCAAATCAACTTCCCATCCGTAGCCGGAATCTCCCAATTCACGCCGCGCGAAGCCGTCCCGGCATTCCCCGGCGCCGCAAAGAGCGCATCACATCCGGCCGACTGCGAAAGCCGCCACGAAAGCGCATCCTCCCGCGCTCCATTCCCAACGACTAAAATTCGCATCGGAGGCGTCCATTCTTGAAAAGATTGGGAGTGACGCGCGTTTTGTGGTCCGTTGTGCGTATCGGGGGCATCTGAGCATTGGCCGGAGCGCAGGATGCGCGGGAGGCCAATGTCAGTGAATAGGATTTTCGCACGATGCGAAAATCCGGGCGTCCCACGAGACGCACAACGGACCACAAAACGCGCGTCACTCCCACTCGACGGTCGCCGGCGGTTTCGACGTAATGTCGTATGCCACGCGGTTAACCCCTTGCACCTCATTAACGATGCGAGTCGAGATGCGTTCGAGTAAGTCGTGCGGGAGGCGTGCCCAGTCCGCGGTCATTCCATCCTCGCTGGTGATGGCGCGCACGGCGACCAGATTCGCGTACGTCCGGCCGTCGCCCATGACGCCCACGCTACGCACCGGTGTGAGTACGGCGAAATACTGCCACGGATGCGGATCGAGCGCTTTGGCGCTGTCGATTTCCTCGCGGACGATGGCGTCGGCGTCACGTACGATTTCGAGGCGTTCGTCGGTGATGTCGCCGATAATGCGTACGGCCAGGCCTGGTCCGGGGAACGGCTGGCGTTGCACGATATGCTCGGGCAAGCCGAGGACGCGGCCGAGGGCGCGGACTTCGTCTTTGAAGAGCGAGCGGAGCGGCTCGATGAGTCTGAAGTCCATGTGATCGGGGAGGCCGCCAACGTTGTGGTGGGATTTGATTTTGTGCCCGGCTTTGCTTTGCGGGGTTTTCGATTCGATGACGTCAGGGTAAAGCGTGCCCTGCACGAGGTATCTTACGCCGGGAAGTTTCGCGGCTTCTTCTTCGAAGACGGCGATGAACTCGTGGCCGATGATGATCCGCTTGCGCTCGGGATCTTCGATTCCGGCGAGCTTGTCGAGGAATCGTTTGCGTGCGTCGATCGCGATCACGCGCAGGTGCAGCACGTCGCGAAACGCAGCCAGGACGGCGTCCGATTCGCCTTTGCGAAGCAGCCCGTGGTCCACGAAGATACAGGTGAGCTGCTCGCCGATCGCGCGCGCGACCAACGTCGCCGCCACAGCCGAATCCACGCCGCCCGAGAGTGCGCAAATAACTTTGTCGCTTCCCACTAGCGTGCGTATCTCTTCGATCGCACGGTCGACGAACGACTCCATCTTCCAGTCATCGCGCAGGCCGGCGATGCGGTGGAGGAAATTGGCGAGGATCGTCGTGCCCGCTTGCGTGTGAACGACTTCAGGATGAAATTGCACGCCATAGATCTTGCGTTTGCTCTCGCCCATGGCGGCCACGGCGCAACGCGGCGTCGAGCCGAGGACCTCAAAGCCTTGCGGTAACTCGATAACGGAATCGCCGTGTGACATCCACACGCGCGACTGCGCGGGAACACCCCGCCAAAACGGCGATTCCGCGTTCGCAAGCGTCAGCGTTGCGGGGCCGTATTCTGCGTGGTCGAGCTTGACGAGTTCTGCGCCCAATTTACGCGCGACGAGCTGCATGCCGTAGCAGATGCCGAGCAGCGGCAAACCGCTGTGCAGGATCTTCGAATCGAGATCGGGAGCGCCGTCGACCAGCGTGCTTTCCGGCCCGCCTGAGAGCACGATTGCTGTTGGATTGCGTGCCGCCAAGTCGGCCCACGCGACGTCGTACGGAACGATCTCGCAATAGACTCCGAGCTCGCGCGTACGGCGCGCAATCAGCTGGCTGTATTGTGCGCCGAAGTCGAGAATGAAAACCGTATGGGGCACGATTCCTAAGGCTATTCTACGTGGCCGCAGCTTTTGCTGCGTTTATGACCTCGTCATACTTCGGCTCTTGCGAGATCTCCGGAACGAGCTCGACGTACCGTAGCGTTTTGTCCGCGCCGATCACGAAGATCGAACGCATCAAGAGACCGTTCTCCTTGATTCGTACGCCGTATGTGTACCCGAATGAGTGGTCGCGATAATCGGAAAGGACGTCGATCGTCACGTTATCGGCCCCACACCAACGCACCATCGCGAACGGCAAATCCATGCTGACAATATACGGCTTGACGCCGGCGGGCAGCTCGCCCAGCCGCTGATTGAACGTGCGCGACTCCGTGGCGCACGTGGGCGTGTCGAGCGAGGGGACGACGAGCAACAATGCCGCGCGCTTTCCGCCGTCGGTCAGATCGTCGAGCGTTTTTATCGAAAGGTCGGCCGCGGTCAGATGCAGCTCCGGCGCGGTTTCACCGACGCGCAGCTGTGGGCCGAGTAGGGTTAGCGGTTTGCCGCGTCCGGTGACGACTCCGGCGCGTTCGATCGTTTGCGTTGCCATCTCTACCTCCGAAGGCCGAAGCGTTTTCGCACCTGCAGAAGGAAACTCCGCCCTGCGCACCACAGACCGCGCGCATGAGCCAACGCTCGAATCCGGGCGCCAAGCAGCCGCACATTTTCTCCCACGAGAAGGCCGAGTGGCTGGACGAAGCGGAGCGTGAAGCATGGCTGCCGACGCCGACGCTCGTTGCTTTGCTGGATATGCGGCCGGGTCTGCGCGCGTTGGATTTCGGCGCGGGTACCGGACGATACGCGCAGGCGTTCGCGGAGCGCTATCGCGATGCCGTCGTGGACGCCTACGACGTGCAGGCGGAGTTTCGCGCGATCGTCGAACAGCGGGCTCGCGCTGCGCACCTGGAGAACCTGCGGCCCGTCGAGCGCATCGAAGGGAAGTTCGATCGCATATTCGCGGCAAACGTCTTGCACGAGATCGGAGACGCCGACCTCATTACGATGCATGACGCGCTCGCGCCCGAGGGCTTCGCGCTGATCGTGGATTGGAACGCATCGATCGACCGTCCCACCGGGCCACCCCGCGAGCACGCGCATACGCCGCAGGAGGCTTTGGGGCGACTGGGTGCCGCGGGCTTTACGCGTATAAAAAAGATAGAGGAGCCGCAGCTCCCCTATCATTTTGTCTTACGCGCCTTGCGCTAGGCTAACGGTACGACGGGCGACTTTGAAAGCAGTCGCGGCAGTACACCGGCTTGTCACCACGCGGTTGGAACGGCACTTCGGCCACCCCCCCACACTGGCTGCAGGTTGCGCGAAACATCTCGCGCTGCCCGCCACCGCTGCGCCCCGCGCCGCCTCGGCCGCCGCCGGCCGCCTTGCGGGCGGCCCGGCAATCCGGGCAACGATTCGGCTTGTTGGCAAAACCCTTCATTGCGAAGAACTCTTGCTCGCCGGCGGAAAACGTGAACTGACGCGAACAATCGACGCAGTTCAGATACTCATCTTGATACATGGATAAACGAGGACTCCTTGGTCTTCGGTGATTGTGGTGTTCTCGGAATCGACTCGTTTAGCCCAACAGATGGGAACCAGACCGCGAAACCTAGACGCCTCAGCCTACCACGCCAGGGGCAAAACCACAACCGTCGGTCAGCCATTAGTCGCAGTTTGCGACCGGAGTCGCCTCCCAGCGTGCTTACCCGGCTAGGTGAGGATCGCTCCGAGGCGGTCCTGGTCGCGTGCCATGACCAGCTCCATAGCAATGCGCTCGCCGACCGAAACGTCGCGTCCCCAGCGATAGGCGGAATAGGGCGTGTAGCGCGTCCCGGGGGATCCCGGAATGCGCAGCGAGACGTCGTAGCAGACGAACTCTTTTGGCGGCCCGGCAACGATGACGCACTGCAGCGCGAAGGGCCCGATAACGCCAGGCGGGCTGGCTTGGCGTGCAGCGGTCACGAATCGCTCGCCCATCTCAAAGGCCTTCTCCAGCGTCGATTCGGTCAACGTCGCGGCGATGTGGCCCGCCTCCTCCAACCGCATTGGCACGTTCCGCAGCGCATCGAGCGCCGCCGGCGGGACGTTGCGAAATCCTTCCAAATTCGTTTGGCGGCGCGTGTCGGTGCCCATGAGCTCCAGCTCGCCGAGCATCGGCGAGTAAAAGAAATTCAAGTTGATGGAAGGCCCGAGCAAATATTCCTCGATTACGGCATCGCGCAGGCCCTCGCGCGCGAGCATGCCCTCGCGAATCAAACGTTCGCTCGTCTCGCGGTACTCTTGCGGCGTAGATACGAGAAAAAACGCGCGCTCGAAGCTGACCTTTGCGTGCGGCGCTTTTACCATCACGAGCCGGTCGATTTCTTGCGCCGACGCGAATTGTTTGGGGTGACGAATGCCCGCGCGCTGCATCAGCACGTACTGATTGCCGGCTTCATCGCGCTCCTCGGCACGCAGAAGAAACCGGTTGCCAAAAAACGGAACGCGCATTCCGCTCTCGATCTGGTCGTAGGCAAATTTTTGATGCAAGTAGACTTCAAACGACCGGTTCGCCACGAAGATGGCGTTGCGCTCGAAGAGCGCCACCTGTACCCCATCATCGAGCAGCTCGGTGAATGTGCCCAGTTCAATTGTCTCGTCGACGCAGCCGCGAGGAACCGGCGATTCGTACCGACGGTAGTACTGGGTGTACGTGCGTTCGCGACCCTTTGCCGTAACGACCAGATTGCGCAGACCTTGCAGACGCGCGCCGTACGCCACTTCGAGTGCCGAATGGCTGCCGATCGAACAGAGGGTCAGGCGCGAGCGATCGTAGGCCGCAAGCGCGCGAGCGACGTCATCCACGAACGCCCCGGTTACTCCTCGACGCTCAGCTTTCCCGCCAAGCGCTTGAGCACGAGCGTTCCGTACACGATCACCGCCGCGAGGCCAACGATTGTAACGGCGAGCGCGCTCGCCAGCGCAACGGGTGAGGGGGCCGCTGCGAAAATCGAGATACCGCCGCGCGCCGGCGGCAAATTCGGCAACAGATACGGATAGATGGTCGCGGCGGCCGTGAGCATGAGTGAGGCTAGCCACGCGCAGGACCCGGCAAACGCCCTGCGTTCCTGTGAATGCAGCGATGCATACAGCGTCCAAACCAAAGCTGCCAGCGAAAGCAGCGGGATTGCGTCGATCCACGAAAATCGAATGCCTCGATCCGCGATTGTAGCCGCGCTCACCGCGACGTATAGCACGAGAACCACGATCCACTGCCGTAACACGAGCCGCCGCGCGCGCTCCGCCGCCGGACCTTGCGTGCGCATGATCAGAAACAGAGTCCCGTGCAGTGCCAGAGCTGCCACGGCAAACACGCCGACGAGCAGCGCATACGGATTGAGCAATTCGGAAAACGTTCCGGCGAAATAGCCTTGCGGTCCAAGCGGGACGCCGCGCAGCAAATTGCCGAGCGCTATGCCGAAAAGCACAATCAAGAGCGTGCTCGAACCGGCAAAGCATGCGTCCCAGAACTGATGCCAGATCTCGCTCGGAAAATGCGAGCGCAATTCCATCGCGATTCCGCGGAACATGAGCAGCCACAGCACGACCATGAACGCCAGATAGAAGCCCGAGAACGACGCTGCGTACGCAGCGGGAAATAAGGCAAAGAGTGCTCCGCCCGCGGCGATCAGCCAGACCTCGTTGCCGTTCCAAAACGGGCCAATGCTGCGCATCGAGCCCTCACGCGCAGCGTCGCTCCGAGCAACCAGCGGCGTTATCGCGGCGACGCCCAAATCGTAGCCGTCGAGCAGCACGTACATTGCCAGCATGAACGCGATCACGACGAACGCAGCAACGCTCATGCGGTCGCGACCTCGGCTGCATGCGGGGATGCTTCACTTGGACCGATGGCGATCTCCCGCAAGACCAGATACAAGAACAACACGCCAAGCAAGAAGTACATCCCGGCGAAGCCAATCAACGTGAAGATGGTTTCTCCGGTCACAACCGTCGGGGAAGCGCCTTGCGCGGTGCGCATGATGCCGTAAATGATCCAGGGTTGCCGGCCCACTTCGGTCGTCATCCAGCCGGCCTCGTTCGCGATGTACGGAAACGGCATGACGAGCAGCAATAGCCAAAGCACGGAGCGCGTTCGAAAAAGCGTCCTACGCACGAGAAAAAGGCCCGCTAGGGCGGCGATTGCCACGAAGATAGTACCCAGGCCGACCATCACGTGATACGCATAGTACGTCAGCTCGACCGGCGGCCACAGCTGCGTTGCATAGGCTTTCAATCCCTTGACGTTGGCGTTGAAGTTTCCGTACGCCAAGAAACTCAAAACGTCCGGAACGAATATCGGATCGATGAGCGTACCGTTGCGCGTATCGGGCATGCCGATGATCGCCAGCGGCGCCCCGCTTTCGGATTCGAACAGTCCTTCCATCGCTGCGAGTTTCACCGGCTGATACTGCGTCACGTTCGCGCTATTGCGATCGCCCGTCGGGAAGACGGCAAGCAATGAAAAGACGAGCGCGACGACCACGCCACCGTCGACGAACCGGCGCCCGAGGTCCAATTCCCGATTCGAGAGCAGGTAGTACGCCCCAATTCCCGACACGAGGAATCCGCCCGCAACCATCGCGCCGCACATCACGTGTACGTACTGCCACCAAGCAAATGGCGAGAGCAGCACGGCGGGCAAGCTGGTCAATTCGATGCGTCCGCCGCTGATCTGATATCCGACCGGGTGTTGCATCCACGCGTCCGTCGCAACGATGAAGAACCCCGATAGCCAAGATCCGAACCAGACCGCGAACGCAGAGGCCACGTGCAGCGATCGGGCGACGCGCCCCTTTCCATAGAGCAGCACGCCCAAGAATATCGACTCGAGGAAGAACGCGTAGATGCCCTCCATCGCAAGCGGCTGACCGATGACCGAACCGCTCGCAGCGGAGAACACCGCCCAATTCGTGCCGAACTGGAATTCCATCGGTACCCCGGTCACGACGCCGATCGCGAAGTTGATTGCGAAGATTTTCGTCCAAAACGAAGCCGCTTTTGCGGCATCCGCGTCGCCGCGCGCGGCTTGGAACGTATAGGACGCGACAAAGGGCACGAGCCCCATCGTCGTAATGGGGAAGAGATAATGGAACATGATCGTGAACGCGAATTGCAAACGATCCGCTGCCACGACGTCCATCAGACTCGTCTCATGATGGCTGCGAAGCCAGAACCTTGCGCGCTTCGGGGGAATCCTCGTATTCCACGGTCAGAATCGAGCGTATGTGCGCCGCCGCGGCTTTCGCGTCGTCGGAATCCATACGCTCCAGCGTCGTTAAACAGCTGTAGAGCAGCTTGGGCATGTCGCGGTCGCGTGGGTACACTCGATGCATGTCGTCGATCGATTGCGCGACCAGCACGGTGTCGCTCGCTTCGCGATTCCCGTAGTGATAGTCGAGCATGAAGTTGATGTGCTTGAGCTCGTTCTCGATGCCCAGAATCGAATAACCCATTTGGCCGAAGTACTCGTCGGCCGGTGCAAGGGTGGTCAGGTACTTGTCGGCCGGCATCGAGGTAACGCTAGCAATGATCAGCGGCGAAACCAGATCTTTAAGACGCTGCGCGATGACGTTCGCGTTGGTTCGGTCGCCTGCGGTGTAATCGCCCGCACCGGCCTGCGCTTGTTCTGCGGCGCCCACGAATTCCGGACCATACGTCGTCGGGAGGTTCGCCAGCGGAAAATTGGATGCGGCTGCCTTCTCAAACGCAAGCGAACGCCACGATGGATCGCCTGTAAGCAGCCATGCGCGCCAGTTTGCCTCGAGCGTCTGCAATCGCGCGTCGGTGTTGGCCGGATAGGCCGCCGCGTTCGCAGCGGCATCCTCGTCCGCGAGCCGCGCAAGTTTCTCGGGATCGTCTTCCGAGTTGACGCGTTCGAGCAGCGCGTTGGCCTGCGCGACGAGATTCGGGTCGGTGCTGTTGTGGCTCACCCACACCGCCGCTTCGCGCACATACCAGACGGCGGCGTCGTGATTGGTGAGCGGGTTGTAGTGCAGGCCCGCGCCGACCTGCACCGTCAACGTTTCCAGCTCGCGATACGCAGGATCGTCCGGGCGCTGCAGCGAGTAGGCGCGTCCAGCGTTGAAGATCGTCGATAGATAGATTTCCTGATCGAGAAAATCCCATCCGGCCGCGGCGGCTTTGCCGTACGCGGCCTTCATCTGCTGGTAGAGCACCTCGGGATCGGCTTCGAGCGTCGCTCGCGCAGGGCGCGTCGAGCCCGCGATGACCGCGATCGCCGCCAAGAGTCCGAGGAGCCGCTTAAAACACCGAGCTATCATCCAAGACGAAACGTAGATTGTTGGTCAATAGTGCGTTTTTGATCTCGCGGGCGATGCGCCGCCCGGTCGACATCGGTTCGGAATAGTTCAGGTACGAGTACGGAGATCCGTCGATGAAAAGGTTGGTTCCCGCGACGATCCTGGCCGAAATCTCCATCACGTAATACTGCATGTCGGGTGTGATGATCGTCTCGATGCAGAACGCGCCGAACAGCCCCTTCGGGCCGCAAATCTCCTTGCTGACTCGTACCACGTTATCGCCCATCCGTAACGCCTGCGCGAGCATCGATTCACGCAAACTCACCGGCTGGTTGCCTACGACCACATAAGATGGGCTCACGTCCATCCCTTCTTGCGCCGCCGCAGGGATGCGCCCAAGTGAATCGACGTTGGTTTCGTACCGGCGATCCATCGACATGATTTCGAGGCGGTCTTCCAGCGGCGAATAGAAATAGTGAATGTACAGCGGAACGCCGATGACGTATTCTTGGATCGTGTAGGCCTTCTTTAGCTCCTTCGAGCGTTGTTCGAAGTCGTGCGCGTCGCGGATGAACATATAGCCCTTGCCGCCGCCCGCGCCGTAAAGCTTGACGATCACGGGGCGGTCGATCTCGGCACCCGTTTTGAACTGCCGCGGCATCGTGATGCCGGCTCGCGTCAGCCACTCGCGCTGCAGCTCGCGGCTAGCCTCCCAATCCAGCACCGCTTTGTTGCCGAAATACGGCACGGTCATCCGCTTGTGTTCCTCCAGCGACAGATAGGCAACGAACGATCCGTGAGGCACGATGATTACCTTACGCCGCTGCAGCTCGTCCATCAGCGATGGAAATTCCGAGTAGCTGTCGACGGCGATCACTTCGTCGACGAAACGGAAGGAACGATAAAGACGCTCGGTCTCGCGAGTCGCTACCGCGAGCGTATGGAATCCCTCGTCGTGTGCGCCTTTGAGAATTTGCAGCGCGGAATGTGAGCCAAGCGTTGCGATCGTGTACGGTCGATTCATCTTGAGAAGATGGCCCTTTCGACGGCGGGATTGCAAAGCAGGCGCTCGCATGCGATCTTCAACACCTCCGTGCTTGCCGGCGTTCCCGGCGCTACATAAAGACGCCATGCTACGGGCATATCCGGGTCGTCCTGCACGATCCACACTTCGCCCGTGCGCGGCACATCGCCGTCGAGCACGGTAACGCGATGCTTGTTCGGATTGTAGAGCGACTCATCGCCCTGCACGCGATCCACGAGCACCTTTGGGCTGGGCGCGTCTTCGTAGCGCACGATTTGACTGCGTTCCACGCGTTCGACCGCAAGGCCCAATCGGCGCAGTGTTACCAGCGCCGTGTATGCCGCGTTGTCGGGAATCTTCAGTTCGATCGCGACCGCGCGGCGGCTCATGAGCGCTGCACGCCGGCGACAAAACTTCGAAAGAGCGCGGCGCCGCCGGATGGCGCGAGCATATCATCACCCCGCCGCTTGTCGGGGTGATTGAACGTCCAGGCGTCGCGTTCGGGATGCGGCATTAATGCGAGCACGTTGCCGCTGCGATTCACCAAGCCCGCCACGCCAAGCGCCGATTGATTGGGGGTTGCCGTTGGATCGACATTTCCTTTTTCGTGCGCATACACAAATGCGATATGGTCGCCGTTGCGTAGTTCGGCGAGATGATTCTCTTGCGCCGCAAGGCGGCCTTCGGCGTTGGCGGCCCATGCCGGGATGACCGCTTCTGGGGCCAACGCCGCGGTGATTGGGCTGCGCCCAGGCTTCACGCTCAACTTGACGTGCACGTGCGTGCAGACGAAATGCGCGACCGGACCGTTACGCGTAAATGCCGCAGTTGGATGACGAACGGGACCCGTGCCGGGAACCAGGCCGGCCTCGAGCAAGATTTGCGCGCCGTTACAGACACCCAGCACGAGCTTTCCGAGCTCGGCGCCGGCAATCACGTGATCCATCATCTCATCGTGCGCAGCGATGGCGCCCGCTCGAATGCGATCCTCGTACGCAAAGCCGCCCGGAAGTACGTAGGCGTCGAAGCTCGGCAGCAGTGCGGCCCCGCTCCAGTGCACGAGGTGCGCATCACCGCCGCAATCGCGCAGCAATCGGACCGTTTCTTCTTCGGAGTTGGTTCCGGGGAAGACCAAGACGGCGATTCTGCGGCTCACGGATACACCTCTCGCAGCGGCGCGTACCAGATGTCGCGCAAATGGTGCAGATCGAATGCGTCGTCGTCGATTGCGAGCACCGGGCGATCGAGCGTGACACCGATCTCGTGAATGTAATCCGCCTGCGCGGCCAGCGATTCGAAGGCTTCCACATCGGCGGCGGCAACTTCGACCACGAATCCACCGGCTTCGCCGAAATAGGCTTCCAAGTTGCCGACGCGGCCTTGCGTCCATTGCCACGAATCGTCGATCCGCACGCCAACGGGCGCGTGTCCCTCCGCAAGCGCGGCAAACGCCATCTCGCACGCGGCGGCGGCCAGTCCACCGTTGCCGATCGCGTGCGCCGATCGCAGAAGCCCTGCTTGCGAGGCTTCATACATGAGCGTGTGCTGCGCCAAGATCGCTTCGTAGTCGATGCGTGGAAGATGTTCGTCGCTGCGCCCAAGCACGTCGAGGAGCACGGAACTGCCCAGTGCAGTCTGCGGACGGCCCACCATATACAATACTGATCCCGCAGCCTTCAGCGGCATCGTCACCACGTTCGCGATGTCGTCGATCGCACCGACGCACGCGACGACCGGCGATGCGGGAATGGCGCGTCCGCTCGCGGATTCGTTGTACAAGCTCACGTTGCCCGACACGAAAGGCGTTTCAAAGTTCTTGGCGGCGCGCGCCAGACCATCGATCGCCGCCACCAGTTCGCTATAGTGCTCGGGCTTTCGCGGGTTTCCGAAGTTCAAGCAATCGGTGAGTCCGATCGGCCGCGCGCCGACCGCCACGACCTTGCGCACCGCTTCGTAGACGGCGTGTTCGGCAGCAAGACGCACGTCGATGCGGCTGTAACGTGGGTTTCCCGCGACCGCCAGTGCAACGCCCAGCGGACTGCCCCACACCGGCGCAAGCACACCCGCGCCCGCGGCTCCGCGCGGAATGACCGTGCGTCCGCGCACGACGGTATCATAGCGGCGATACAGCGGTGCGCGCGAGCAGACGTCGGGATGCGCGAGGACGCGCTCGATCAGCTCGTCGAGCTGCACTCCGGTCACCAGCGATCGCTCCGCCGTGCCGGCCGGTGCCGGAATATCGTGGAACGGCAGCTCGTCGCGAATCGAGCCGGTAAGAAACGCGATGTCGACGTCCATCACCACCTCGCCGCGATGGCGCAGAACGTAGCGTTTTTCCGCGGTAACGGTTCCGATCTTCACGGCGCGTGCGTTGTAGGCGATGTCAGGCAATGTGAAAAGATCGTTGTAAATGCGCAGCAGTTCAGGCGTTATCTCGGGCGGCACAACCCACAACAGCCGCTCCTGTGTTTCGCCCACCGCGACGACCTCCGGGCGCATTCCTTCAATCGCAACGTTCACGGCGTCGAGATCGATGCTGGCTCCGTAGCCGCCGGCAGACGCGATCTCGGCCGAACAGCCCATGATTCCGCCCGCCCCAAGATCCTTAAACGCGACGCTCAGGCCCTGTTTGCGCAAGAATTCGAACGCATGATAGCTCGCGCGCATCAGCACGCTCTTGAGAAATGGATCGGGAACCTGCACGGCGCCCTTGTTGGAATCCTCGTCCGCCGAGTCCAGCGTCAGCGATGAAAACGACGCGCCGCCGAATCCGCTCGCATCGGTCGCTTTTCCAACCAGCACGATGTCCCACCCATCCGCGCCCTGCGGCGCATATGAATGAATCACTTCCGCTTCTCTGACGATTCCCATCGCGACGACGTTGACCAGACAATTATCGTCGAAGCGCTCGTCGAAGTAGACGTCGCCCGCGATGTTCGGCACGCCGATTGCGTTGCCGTAGGCGCTGATCCCGTCGACGACGCCTTGCGCCACGTAGCGCTGATGTGAATGCAGATCGTCGATTCGTCCAAACCGCAACGGGTCGGCAACGGCAATCACGTGAGCGCCCATGCAGAGCACGTCGCGCACGATGCCGCCGATCCCCGTGGCTGCGCCTTCGAACGGCACGACCTGCGAGGGATGATTGTGCGACTCGTGTGCGATGACGATGCCGTAGCGCTCGCCGTTGAATTCGCCCAGATGCAGAATTCCCGAGTCTTCCGCCGGGCCGAGGATGACCCGTTCGCTCGTGGTCGGGAGCTTCTTCAAGAGATGCCGGCTCGATTTGTAACTGCAGTGCTCGCTCCACTGCGCATCGAACGCGTGCACTTCAACCACCGAAGGCTCGCGTCCAAGGCGTTCGCGAATGCGCGCGAGTTCATCGTCACGCAGTGCGACGCCGGCTACTTCAGGCAAGCGAGGCTCCGGGCGGCGCAGCAGCGGCCTGCTGCTGCAAACTCGCGTCGGCGTGCAGCACGGCCGAACGCGCATTGGCCTGCATCAGCAGGGTGCGCCCATAGAGCACCGTGTCGTCCATCGCCAGTAACTTTGCGCACTGCATCGCGAGCATCCCCGCATCGCCGCGCCACGCCACGACGGGCGACGACGAGGCCGCATCCAACATTGCAAGCAACGCGTCATCCTCGCCGACCGCCACAAAAAACAGCCGCGCAAACGTCGCTTCCAACTGCTGCACGAGCTGCAGTACAAAGCCGGGCGTGCGCGCTGGGCTAGCAACATGACGGATCGTGGGCAATCCCAAGCCTTGCAGTGCGGAGGATGCCGCATTGATCGCTTCGATCCGTTCGGGCCCGTCTGCGAGGATCGCTGCCATGCCCGGCCGCATCACCGGAAACGTTCCGACCATGTCGGCAACTTCTTCGTACGCAGCCTTAACCGTCGCCAGACCAGCCTGCCCTGAGCTTGTCGAAGGGTCGACGGTCTCCAGATTGCGATAGAGCTGCTTATCGAGCATGCGATCTTCTCGCCCCTGCGGCCAAATGCGCCACGAATCGTTGTCGATCACGTCGGCGATCACCAATTGGCCTTTGTCGTTCCCCGCCGTCAACCGGCCGAACTCGATTTTGAGATCGACCAGCAGCACGTCGCGCCTACGCCACGCGTGCGCAAGAATGTCAAAAGTCAATCTCGCAAGTTCGCTCATCGCTCCAACTTCCACAGGCGTTGCGATGCCGCGCGAAATGATTTCTTCCGGAGTTATGAGCGGATCGTGGTTGGCGTCGTCCTTTAAGAAGAATTCGATGACTCTTGGTACCAGCAGCATGCCCCTCGCAACGCTGGGATTGCGGCGTACAAACGATCCTGCCGCGACGCCGCGAACGACTACCTCGAGTGGAAGCATATTGCAGCGGCGCACCAGCATTTCGTTATTGTCGTCGTCTTCGCCACCACTCTGATAGTGCGTCGGCAATCCGCACAGATTGAGCAGACGGAACACGCGCGCCGTCGTTTGCGCCGCTAGACGCCCCTTGCCCGCAATCTCGTTACGCCGCGCCCCGTCGCCCGCCGAAATCTGATCCGTCTGCGCAACCACCAACTGGTCGGGTTGCCCCGCATACTCGTACAAGACTTTCGTCTTGCCATGCGCTATTTCGATGCCCTTATTCATGTTGGAAAGGCGCTCCGGCCCGGCCTCCGCGCCCCCCATGCTGCGCATGGGGCCCCCGGGCCGTGGGCCGCATAAACGCGGGAGGCTGGCGATGATTCCCCTGGGGCGGCCCAAAGGAACTCACCGCCGCGAGTGAACGTGGTATCGGGACTGCGTCGGCTAATAGTTTTCATTCGTTTATCTCGACTATTTTTTGTTTTGGGAATTCGGGGGTGGCGTCGATGCGGTCGGCGAGGGTGCGTGCTCGTTGTGGGGCGGTGCCGACGTGTTTGCCGGGGTCGAGCATTCGGCGGATCTCTGCGGGGTCGAGCAGCGCGGTGAGCGACGCGTCGCCGGCGAGCGTTTGGGCCAATGGGTTGTCTTCGCCGCGGGCCAGCGCTGCCCACGCGTCCATAGCTGCGCCTCGAATGCGCTCGTGCAGCTCTTGACGATTGCCGCCGGCGCGCGCAGCTTCCATCATTACGGCTTCCGTGCCCGCGAACGGACCGTAGGTTCGCAAGTTGTGCGCGATCCGCCGTTCGTGAACGACGAGCCCGTCGACAACCTTGCGCGCGAGCGTAACGATCTCATCAACGCAAAGTAGCGCCTCGGGAAGGATCGTGCGCCGGTTCGCACTGTCGTCGAGCGTGCGCTCGAGATAGTTGGTTGCCGCGTTCTGCCACGCGACGTCACTATATCCGATCAATAGGCGCGCAAGCGAGTCGATCCGCTCGCACAGAATCGGATTGCGCTTGAACGGCATTGCGGAGCTCCCGACTTGGGAGCGTCCGAAGGGCTCCGTGACTTCGCCGAATCCGGGGCTCGAGAGGATGCGCACGTCGGCGGCAAACTTCGACAGCGAAGCTCCCAGGCCGGCTAAGCCGGAGAGTAGCAAGTAATCCAATTTGCGCGCATACGTTTGCGCGCTCACGTCGCGGGCCTGTAGCCCAAAGCGATCGAGCACGTACGCCTCAAGCGCAGCCGACGTGCCGCGATGATCGAGCAAGTGCTCGTAGGAAGCCGACGTTCCGACTGCGCCGCGCAACCCCTTCGTAGTGAGTTGCTCGAAGACGAAACGCAAATTCGCGTCGTCGATCAGCAGGTCTTGCGCGTACACGGCGAGCCTGTAGCCAAGTGTGGTCGGTTCGGCAGGCTGCAGATGCGTGAAACCCATGCACACCAGATCCGCGTATTGACGCACCTTCGCCGCGAAGTCGCCCAGCAAATCATGGACGTTGGCACCGACGGCCGCCAGCGCCACGCGCAACCGATACGTCTCCACCGTGTCTTCAACGTCCATCGAGGTCGCACCCAAATGCAGCTTGCCGCCGCCGATTTTCGCCTGCGAGGCAAATAGGCGGATCTCGGCCATGAGGTCGTGTTGTATTTCGCGTTCGATTGCCAGCGCCGCTTCGATGTCGATCTCATGCGCATGGGCACGCAGATCGGCTACCTCCTCGGGAGCGATCAACCCCTCGCGTTCCTGCGCCTGCGCGAGGGCCACCCAAACGGCGCGCATGAGTTTGCGGCGCTCTTCCTCGGAAAAGAGCGTGCGTAGCTCGGCGCGGCCGTATCTCCAAGAGAACGGCGAGGCGTACGTTTGGTATTCCATGGGACGAAGGCTGGGGTTCGCCTCCGCCTAGAGGGCTGCCTCGTCGGCTTTGGTCGCAGCCTCATTCGCCGCGACGCGTGGTTCGAAGTCTTCGAGCGCGATCGTCACCTGCTCTGGTGTGCCGGCGTCGATCGCGCGCAGTGCCGCTTTGCGGCCCGCCTCGTCGACGAAGTAGCGAAGCTGCTCCTCGGTCATGCCGTTGGTGCCGGCCTCCAGCTCCGCCATCGACGCGTCGAGATCGAAACTGCGCGGTTTGCCGTCCAGCAGTTCGCGCAGCCTCGCGCGCCGTGCTTCCGGCCCTAGCTCGGTTAGGTCGACGAATTCGGGGAATCGCGTTCGCAACTCCGGCTCGAGCGAGCCCTCGTCATCGGTTTGGGCGAGGATGAAGATCGGCTCTTTGCGCTCCGTCAACCGATCGATCGTCACCGCCAAGTGCGCAACTGCACCGGGATCGCCATACGCCGGGAGATCGAGCGCAATGATGGCATGAGCGTGCGCGCGAGCCTTCTCCAGCGACGCGTCCAGTTCGTCGATCGGCGCGGCGATCACCGGCAACGAGGTTTGCTCCGCCAAGCTGCCGACGACGCACTGCCGCGCGGCCGCCGAGGATCCGGCCACAAGGACGGCGCGCGGAACCGTAATGCCCTGCGATTCCATCGTTGCTACGTGTGCGAACATCGCCGCTAGCAGCCGCACGCGTTTGACGACGGGATCCGGAAGTGCGATGTCGGCGGTGTCGTTCGGCGAGCTCTCCGCGGCTTGGGCTTCTGCCGGCGGAACGATCGTTGTCGAGGAATCCTGGGCCGGCGGTAATAGGTCGACCGCGGTCCCGAATCGAGCGACGATCGATTCGTCCAAGACTGCAAGCCATCGAGCACCGGCCACGACCCACACGTCGGTGCGATCTTCAAGCCGGTCCCATTCCGAGAGAATGGCTTGCACGACTTCCTTGCGCATCGCCTCGTATGGCGAGGATCCGGGCGCGGTAAAGAACAGTTCGGCTTCATCGATGAAGACGATCGAACGCGTCCGCTTGGCCGCGGCAAAGATGCGCGACACGGTCGTCGCGCCCTGACCGACGTAGCCGATCTTGACCTGGGAGAACGAAAGATGCAACAGCGTCGCGGCGCTCGCGCGGCTGAGCGTTTGGAGAACGTCGGTGAGATCGATTCGATCTCCGCTAATCAAGAGCAGTCCGCGCCGGATCGACCGATCGCCTAAACGGAACAGCATCGCTTGGCGGATGAGTCTGTTGCGCACGGTTGCCGGCAGCGCGAGCCCTTTGACGATGGCCGCCGTGCCGTCGAATTCCCGCAACTCTTCTTCCATTCGGCGAAGGCGTGCATCGACTTCTCTGCGTGCGCCCGAATGCCGCACGATTTCGTGAAAATCGTCGCCTTGCGTGGCGACTTTCGGTAAATGCCGCTCGAGCGCGCGCTGGAAGAACACTCCGTACGAACGGATGAACGGGTTCTCTAAGTCGGCATGAACGAGCGTCGGGATCTTATCGGGGAAGCGCGTGAGCAGCACGTGCGCGCGCCGCTCGTCGATCACCTCGACGAAGGTTTCGTTCAGCGCGTCTTTGTCGCGTACGCCCGGAATCTTCCACGAGCGATCCTCCAACATGCCGTCGGTCGGACCGTCGAAACCAATGAGCGGATGCTTGAGCCCAGGCTGATATTTCGTGAACGCGACGAAGCGCACGTCTTTCCCATCGCGGCCCAGATATGATGCCCGCGCCTTCTTGATCGGCCTTAAGCACTGATCGCGCGCGATGAAATAGCCCGCCAAAGAGAGCAACAAATAGACGCCGATCGCGAAGATCCCGCCGGCAAGCGCAAAGGCGAAGACGGCGGCGACGACCACGACCATGAAGAAACCCGCGGCTATGAGTTGGTAGCCGCCCAGCCAGCCGAGAGTAAGCGCGTCGGTGATGTTCGCGCGTTCGCTGTAACGTTGCTGTTGCCCGAACACGTCGCGCCAAACGGCGCTAACGGCCGCATCGAGGGCGGCGCGAATCTCACCGAGCTTTTCCCGATCGGCCGCGATCTGCCGGTCGAGATCGTCGCGCTCCGCCCGTACGCGCTCGACGTCTTCCGTAAGCTGCTGCTTCGGATCGAGGTCCCGCTGGTCCGTCAATGGGGCTTCGACGAGATCCATAACACCAGTTATCGGCGGCTCAGACCCGAAAGCTCGACGGTGATGCGTTCGATTAACGTGCGATGATCGTCCGGGTCGCTGCCGGCCGTTCCCGTTACGATCGATTCGACTCCGCGAACGGCGCGTTCGTAAGCGATCCGCGCGCGGCGCTCGCCGATTCTTCCGGCGATGGGACGCAGCACGCGTTCGCGCCAGCGGTGCCGTGCCGGCAGCTCTCCGCCTGGGCGGGACAGCTCCCAAATCAGCCCGCATTCGGTTGCAAGTGCCGAGAGCAGCGGAATCGCGGCCCCGCGGGGATCGCTGAAGAACAGCTCTTGCGCGATCTCCAGCGCTTGCGCGGTTTTCCCCTCGACTAACGCGCTTGCGTAGCGATAGGCTTTGGGATCCTCGATGGCGAGCGACTCACTCTCGAGGTCTTTGAAGGTGATTTTCTTTCCGCTCAGCGCGAGCTTTGCGAGGTCGTTGCGCACGGCTGAAAGATCCGCAGTCTCGCTGCGCGCAAGCTCGCTGCGAACGCGGGGCTCGGCGGTCGCGCCCAGTTCGCGCAGCGTTTCCTCGATGAACCGCGCCCGCGTGTCTTCGTTTGCGGTCGTGTCGATGCGCAGCGCCGCGCGGCCGGCTTGAGCGCCCAGCGGCTGCGGTCGCTGCGATCGCGGTGAAAGCAGATCCAGCACGACCAGCGTATTGCCGTCAGGCACCGTTTCCATGACTTCAAAGAGCTCATGACGCTGCTGGGCGCGCAGAGTCTGCGCGTCAGTGACAACGACGACGCGCCGGTCGGCGAGAAACGGCATGGCTTGCACCGCCTCCCGCACGCGGGATGCATCACTCCAATCGGCTGCCGGAATGCGTTCGAGATTGAGCTCGCGCAGATCCGTCGGCAGCAGGCGATCCAACGCCGCTTCGAGGGCCCGATCCGCGAGTTCGCGCTCCGTGCCCTCGATGACGACGAGATTGCCGATCTTCGGCGCTTTGTCGATAAAATCGTAGTACTTCACGTGAGCAATGCGCGCAGCGACGGCCGATCTTCCAATGACGGAATCGTCTCGAGGTATGGCGAGCGGACGATGCCGTATTCGGTGACGAACGCGGTTACGAGGTGGCCCGGCGTCACGTCGAAAGCGGGATTGTACACGCGCGCGTCTCGCGGAGCGACCTGCGTACCGCCAAGCGTAGTGACTTCTGCCGCAGGGCGCTGTTCGATCGCAATGCCATCGCCGGATTCAATGCCGAAATCAAACGTCGAACGCGGCGCCGCAACGTAGAACGGAATGCCGTGGTGCGCGGCGAGAATGGCCAAGCCGTACGTACCGATTTTATTGGCGGTATCGCCGTTACGCGCGATACGGTCCGCGCCGACGATCACCAAATCGATCGCCTGGCGCGCCATCGCGATAGCAGCCGCGCCGTCGACCTGCAACGTTGCATCGACGCCGGCCTGCTCGAGCTCGAAGTAGGTCAGACGTGCGCCTTGAAGTAGCGGGCGCGTCTCATCGACGAAGACGTGTGGCGCCTTTCCGGCACGCTGCGCGGCAAGGATCACACCCAGAGCGGTGCCGCCTCCGGCAGTAGCGATCGGACCGGTATTGCAGTGCGTGAGGATGCGCGCGTTCTTTGGAATGAGCTCGATTCCGGCGTCGGCGATCGCCGCATCCATGGCGAGCTGCTCGCGATGAATGGCAACCGCTTCCGCCTGCATGTCATCCGCCGCCAGGACGCGCTCGACCGCCCAGGCCAAATTTACCGCCGTCGGTCGCGCGTCGCGTATGCGCTTCGCTGCGGCCGCAAACGCGGCGTCGTCGGCGATGGAACTACGAAGCATCGCAACGCCGTACGCGCCAAAAACGCCGATCGCGGGCGCGCCGCGCACTGCGAGCGTCTTGATCGCTTCCTCGACATCGTCGACGGTACGCGCGCGCTTGCGGCGAACCTCGTGCGGAATCAGACGCTGATCGACATACGTCAGCGCGTCGCCGTCGAAAGCGACAGCGGCGAGCTCTTGGTCAGGGGAAGGCGACATCGGAGAACCCCTTTCGGGATCCCCCGTTTAGACCCCGGCCGGAACCTGCGCGGTATAACAGGTGCGGCAGTAAACCGGGCGATCGCCCCTGGGACGGAAGGGGACCGTCGTGTTGACACCGCACGAGGCGCACACCGCCTCGAAGCTCGGACGAGAATTTACCGTGCCGGTCAAAGCATCGCCACTTTGGGCCCGTCGGGCCTGGCGGCATTCACGGCAGCGCTGGGGTTGATTTTGGAAACCTTTTTCTGCGAAGAACTGCTGTTCACGAGCCGAGAACACAAACTGGTTGCCACAGTCCTTGCAGGTGATCATCTTGTCTTCCACTGGGATGCAGCCTCCGGGGCTAATCAGGAACGAATCGACTGTTAAGGCCAGGTAAAATGCGACTTTGGTAAGACGACCCCCTCCCAGCGGGCGCGCAGATTCCTAGGCTTTTCCCAAACCGCCCGTAGGCTCAAGGCTATGTTGCTTCCATGGGTGCCTACGGTCGCTATTCACCAGCTGCTTCCGGCCGATCCGCGCCTGGTGGATCAGGAGGGGCATCCGTTGCGATGGAGCGAGCTGCGAGGACGCGCGTTTGCCGTCACCTTTGTTTACACGCGCTGTCGAGAAAGTGCCGAATGCCCGGCGACGTCCGCAAAATTTGCTCAGCTCCAACACGAGATTCCGCCCGGTACTCGCCTGCTAGAGATCACGATCGATCCCGTATACGACACGCCGCCCGTCCTACGCCGTTACGGTGCGCTGTTCGGCGAGGACCCGTCTCGCTGGACACTACTTGGCGGAGATCCGCAGACCGTCTTGACGCTGGCCAAACGCTTCGACGTCGCGGTTTTGCCGGGCAAACATCCTGGCACGCTCGAGCACGGCGAAGCTATCGCGATCTTCGATAGGCAAGAGCGGCTCGTTTCGCTCACCGCGGGCAACTCATGGCAGCCCCGCGAGGTCCGCTCCGAACTCGAGTTCGCGAGCGGACGCTCGAGCAACCCGTTTGACCGCTACACGCTCTGGTTTCGCAACTTCGGAATTGCGTGCGGCGCACTACTGACGACCGGCGATCGTTTGGCGCGTCCGATGGCCGTTTCGGTCGTAATCACGCTCTTCGTCGTGGTCGCGGGCGTCTCGGCCGTATTTTTGCGTGCGCTGCGAGAAATCTAAAGGCGTGCTACGATCGGAAGCCGGCGCGCGGAAGTTTTGCCGGAATGTTCACGAGCGTCGCAGCCGCAATCGCCGCCTCGTATCCCTTATCGCCACGGGCGGGATCCGCGCGCTCCTGCGCCTGCGCGAGATCGTTCGTCGTGAGGACGCCAAAGCCGATCGGAACCGTGGTGTCGAGTTGAACGTCCATGATGCCGCGCGCACATTCACCCGCAACGTAGTCGAAGTGCGGCGTTTGGCCGCGGATCACCACGCCGAGCGCAACGATCGCGTCGTAACGTCCGGATTCGATGAGTTTGCGGCACGCCAGCGGTAGCTCGTAGCTTCCCGGCACTTCGATCAAATCGATATCGTCGCTCGCGACGCCGCAATCGCGTAGCGCTCGCTGGGCTCCATCGATCAGCCAGGCGGTAAGGTCGCGATAAAAGCGCGCCGCAACGATCGCAAAACGTTTGCCCGTACACTGCGGCGCCGCATCCGCGCTCTTGCCATCCGATCCGCCGGTTGGTTTCACGAAGCTACCGTCTCGTCAAGCATATGGCCGAGCTTTACGCGCTTGGTCGCCATGTATCGCTTGTTGTGCACGGTCGGCGCGGTTTGCATCGGTACGCGTCCAACGATGGTCATGCCGTAGCCTTCGAGCCCAAAGATCTTCCGTGGATTGTTCGTAATCAAGCGTAGCTCTTTGATTCCCAAATCCGCCAGAATCTGCGATCCGATGCCGTAGTCGCGTTTATCGATCGGCAGTCCGAGCGCCAAATTCGCCTCGACGGTGTCGGCGCCGTGATCCTGTAGTTCGTACGCGCGCAGCTTATTGGCCAGGCCAATGCCACGGCCTTCCTGGCGTAAATACAGGAAGACACCGCGTCCCTCTTTAGCGATCATCTCCATCGCGCCGTCGCGCTGAGCCGCACAATCGCAGCGAATGGAGTGTAGCGCATCGCCGGTCAAACATTCGGAGTGCACACGCACCAAAACGTCCCTTCCGTTGCTGATGTCGCCCATAATTAGAGCGACGTGCGTATTACCGTCGATGGTCGTTTCGTACGCTACGCCTTTCCAATCTCCAGTCGTGGTAGGTAGTTTGAATTCGGCAACGCGTTTGACAAGTTTTTCGGTACGCATACGGTACGCAATGAGATCCTTTACGGTGATGAGCCGCAGCCCGTGGCGGTCGGCATATCCCCGTAACCCGTCGAGGCGTTCCATCGTTCCGTCCTCGGCCATGATTTCACAAATCACGCCGGCAGGATAAAGCCCCGCCAATCGCGCGAGATCGACGGACGCTTCAGTCTGGCCGGCACGAACCAACACACCGCCATCGCGCGCGCGCAGCGGAAAGGTGTGGCCGGGCCGCAAGAAATCTGCGCCAGTTGCGTCGGGATCGATGAGCCTCTTGATCGTTGCGGCGCGGTCGTGCGCCGAAATGCCGGTCGTCGTCAGACCGCGCGCTTCAACCGAAACCGTGAACGCGGTCTCATGAACCGCGGTGTTGTCGCGCACCATCTGCGGAATTTGCAACTCGTCAAGCCTGCGTCCCGAGAGCGGCACGCAGATCAGGCCTCCGGCGTTCTTGCGCATGAAGTTGATCGCCGCGGGCGTGACCTTCTCGGCTGCCATGACCAGGTCGCCCTCGTTTTCGCGATCCTCGTCATCGAGCACGATCACCATCTTGCCGGCCCGGATGTCATCGATCGCATCCTCGATCGAATCGAACTGCGAGGGCTCGTCGGCCGGTGCGGGCGCCAGCTGGGGAAAGACCGCGGTCAAGCGTTGCAGGGTCCGGTATGACGGTTCACGCCGCCCCGAGCGCAGCAAGGAGATCGCCGATTCGGTTACCCCAGACTTGGCCGCCAGCTCGGCTGCGGAAAGACCAGCCCTCTCGATAGCCGCATTCAGGGCCATCCCGAAATCACTCATGCGCCAAGGCTACCTGCCGACTTTACAGTTGTCAAGATAATATCGCTGACGCACCAAACAATGCCACCCAATGGCCACCCGGCGAGTACATGCTTGGGGTATGGACAAGACGCAGGCTACTCTGCTGGAAGCCGTGACCTACTTTGCCGACCCGAACCGCGCTTTCGACTACGCCCTGAAGCTGCCCGTTGGCCGAACGGCATTGCCTGCCCGCGCAAGGGCTGCGGCTCCGCTTCTGTGCAGTTCATTGCGACCCGTAACCCGTAAACTGTGGCGTTGCAAGGAGTGCAAACGGCAGTTCACGGTCAAGGTCGGCACGATTTTTGAGGACAGCCCCATTCCGTTCACCAAGTGGCTCCCGGCGATCTGGCTTCTCGCCAACACGAAGAACGGAACGTCCTCGCACGAATTGGGTCGCGCCCTCGGCGTCACGCAAAAGACGGCGTGGTTCATGTTCCATCGGATTCGCCAGGCGATGAAGGACACGACGCAACCGCCGTTCGCGGGCGAGGTTGAAGCCGACGAAACGTTTGTCGGCGGTCGGCATCGTTCCACCATGACGACTGGGCGTGGGTTCAGGAAGGTGCGCCACGGGCCGAGCGAAGGCAAGGCAACCGTATTCGGCATGGTTCAACGCGGAGCCAAAGGCCAGAGCCGCGTTCGGGCGATGGTCGCCAAGTCGCTTCTGCCGCCGTTGTTCGCGAACGTCGTACGCGGTTCGCGTCTGTACACCGATGCGTGGGGACCGTACCACGGTGCCGACCATGCCTTCGTCGATGAGTTCGTTGACCACTCGATCAAGTACGTCGAAGGCCGCGTTCACACAAACAACATCGAAAACTTTTGGGCTTGCCTGAAACGGACGCTCCAGGGAACGTACATCGCCCCTCGGCCCTTCCACCTCGACGCTTACCTTGACGAGCAGGTGTTCCGGTTCAACGCTGGCGAGCGTAACGACGCGGAGCGGTTCATTGCGGTCGCGAAGCGCACCGAAGGCCGTCGCCTGACCTACAGCGCTCTGACAAACGCGCATTCGGTCTGGCGGTTGAAGCCGGGCCGCGTTGCCAAGTCGCCTACTCGTCTTCATCAGGATTAATCCACTCGGGCGCGGTTCTTTCTACTATGTCTTCGCCCACTTCATCGACCGCCTTTTTTACGTCTTTTTTCACAATCGAAAACAGCCGCTTAGCAAGGTTCTCGAATTTTTCAAACGGGGTCTTGTCGTCGCTCATCCTTTGGCGGTCTCTCTGACTAGCATCTTGGACAATTCATTCGCAATGGCATTAAACCCATCCGCCATTTCTTGGACTTGCTCTGCAATTAAATCTTCTCTATTAACGTGGGCTCGGTCAAATGCGGGTGTTAGACTGCTGCGTACACTGATTCAGACTTTCTTTAACAGATGAGGTGCATCATCAGCGGGCGACCTATGCTGAAGAGACGTCTTCTTTGTGTCCTGACGGCGAGCGCGTTTCTCGCGATGCAAAGTCCGGCCGGCGCTGCTCTGGGCGGTGGTGCAGCCCCAACCGCAAAGTGCTCGCCAGTAAACGCAGCTAGAGCGCGCTCAGGATGCGAACCGGATACTGCGCTGCGATGGAGTCTGCGGTGACAAACGTTAGACTTTCGACCTGAGCTTGCGCGATCATGATTCGATCGAACGGATCGTTGTGGTGATTGGGTAACGACGCGACCGCTAGAGCATGCTCGACGCATATCGGAAGCGGCTTGAATCCAAGGCTTACTAGCCGAGTCGGAACGTAGCTGGACGGCTCCATCGGAAGTTCAATCTTTCCGAGAGAGTGTTTGATTACGATCTCCCAGGCCACGGCAGAAGAAACATAGACCTGCGTCGACGCGTCTTCAATCGCGGCGCGCGCCTTCACCGAAAGCGCTGCCGGGTTGCTCGCAGCCCATAGGAATGCGTGCGTGTCCAGGAGTAGCCCGACCATGTTACCCTTCGAACAGCTTTGCAATTGCTGCGTTCGGCGCGTCGAAGTCGTCTGCAATGTGCACGAAGCCTTGATCGATTCCAAGGGTCCGACGCGGCGTAGCGTATGGAACGATCTTTGCAGCAGGCGTACCGTCCACCGCGATGATTATTTCGCGCTCGGCGCCGGTGCGAAGCGCGCGTACGAGGGAGGACAAGGTCGTCTTTGCCTCGTGCATGTTGACCGTTCTCATACAATTTAGTCTACCTAGTTTAGCTAAGTTAGTCAAGCGCATTAGTCTAGGGCCGCGCCGCCACCGCAGAAGCGAGCTTCGCGCGTAGCGTGGGCGGTAACGTCGTGCTTTTCTTGGTTTGGCGGTTCATGCAGGCGACCGTCAGCGATAATACGGCGCCCGCGAGGCCGGAGGTTTCATTGAAGGCCACGATCTTCCAGCGCACGCTCGAGGCGCCGACTTTTTCGATGTGCGTGCGCATGCGGATCCAATCGCCCATCAGCGCAGGAGCGTGATACTCTGCCTCGGCGCGAACGCGCGGCAACCAGAAATCGAGATCGTCGAAGAGCGTGTCGTACGGAAAGCCGAGTTCGCGAAACATCTCCATCTCCGCATATTCGGCGAATCGCCAATAGTTCGCAAAGTACATGATACCGGCGATGTCGACATCGGCCCATTGCATTTGTAAACGCGACTCGAATGTGCGCGTTCCGGGTGGCATATCGTCGCGAAATCGGGTCATGCGGCCCCTCGACTACGCTGCGCTACGCTCGGGGTGACAACGTGAAATCGGGTCATGCGGCCCCTCGACTACGCTGCGCTACGCTCGGGGTGACATCGCGAAATCGGGTCATGCGG
>Ga0153924_1000438_pt1 | contig 26262 bp, 21 predicted proteins | sample TSNJ008MetaG_FD_104709 | JGI IMG/M metagenome (GOLD analysis project Ga0153924, IMG submission 104709) | Attine ant fungus gardens microbial communities from New Jersey, USA - TSNJ008 MetaG | ecosystem: Host-associated > Fungi > Mycelium > Unclassified | place: USA: New Jersey, Wharton State...
CTGGTGGCCTCGCTTCGTTCCGCGCGGCCCCACAGCGCGGAAACCCAAGCACCATCCACCACCACGAAGGAATCCATTGAGACGCGCAAAGATCGTTTCGACGCTCGGACCGGCAACGTCGGAGTACGAGACCGTCAAGGAGATCATCGAAGCGGGCGTCGACGTCGCCCGCCTCAACCTCAGCCACGGTGACTACAGCGTCCACGAGGCCAACTACGTGAACGTCCGTCGCGCCGCCGAGGAGCTCGGCAAGCCCGTCGCGATCCTCGTCGACCTGCAGGGTCCGAAGATCCGCCTGGCGAAGTTCGCCGACGGCCCGCACGACCTCGCGGTCGGCGACGTGTTCACGATCACCACCGAGGACGTCCCCGGCTCGAAGGAGATCTGCGGCACGACGTTCAAGGGCCTCCCGCAGGACGTCAAGCCCGGCGACCCGCTGCTCATCGACGACGGCCGCGTCCGCCTCCGCGTGCTGGACACCGACGGCGTCCGCGTCCGCACCGAGGTCGTCGTCGGCGGCACCGTGTCGAACAACAAGGGCATCAACCTGCCCGGCGTCGCGGTCAACGTCCCCGCACTGAGCGAGAAGGACGAGGCTGACCTCCGCTGGGGCATCCGTCAGGGCGCCGACCTCATCGCCCTGTCGTTCGTGCGCAACGCCGCCGACGTCGAGCGTGCCCACGAGATCATGGACGAGGAGGGCAAGCGCCTCCCCGTCATCGCGAAGATCGAGAAGCCGCAGGCCGTCGACGCGCTCGAGGAGATCATCGACGCGTTCGACAGCATCATGGTCGCCCGCGGTGACCTCGGCGTCGAGCTCCCGCTCGAGGCGGTCCCGATCGTGCAGAAGCGCGCCGTCGAGCTCGCCCGCCGCATGGCGAAGCCGGTCATCGTCGCGACGCAGATGCTCGAGTCGATGATCTCGTCGCCGATCCCGACCCGCGCCGAGACCTCCGACGTCGCGAACGCCGTCCTCGACGGTGCCGACGCGGTCATGCTCTCCGGCGAGACCAGCGTCGGCGAGTACCCGGTGCAGACCGTCCGCACGATGGCCCGCATCGTCGAGTCGACCGAGGACCACGGCCTCGAGCGCATCGCGCCCCTCGGCACGAAGCCGCGCACGCTCGGTGGCGCCATCACCCTCGCCGCCGTCGAGATCGCCGAGTTCACCGAGGCCTCGTACCTCTGCGTCTTCACGGAGTCCGGCGACTCGGCCCGACGCATGTCGCGCCTGCGCCACGGCCTGCCGATCATCGCGTTCACCCCGAACGAGGCGACGCGCCGCCGCATGGCGCTCACCTGGGGCGTCCGCTCCTTCCTCGTGGACCGCAAGACCCACACCGACGAGCTCTTCTCGCAGGTGGACGACGTCCTGCTCGAGAACGGCCTGGCCGCCCCCGGCGACCGTGTCATCGTGACGGCGGGGTCCCCTCCCGGCATCGAGGGGTCGACGAACGACCTCCGCGTGCACCGCGTCGGTGACGCGCACGCCGAGGCCGCACCGGCCTACGTGCGGGACTGATCCCAGCGTCCGACGTCCGACGGGGCGCGGACTGGAGGCACGGCGCAGCAGCGTCGTCGGCCGCCGGTCCGCGCCCCGTCGCGTTCTCCCTCCACACGTCGCGACCCGACCTGCCGCGTCCACAGAACGCCGTGGACCCGGCCCGACGTCGGCCGGAGGCGGCAGGATGGCCGGTGTGAGCCTCCAGACCGGATCCACGGCGCAGCGCGCCGACGTGCGCCGTTGGCGCCGCTACCTCGCCGACGAACGTGCGGAAGGAGCCGTGTACCGGAACCTCGCCGCCCGTCGGTCCGGCGAGGAACGCGAGATCCTGTCCGCCCTGGCCGAGGCCGAGGGGCGTCACGAGCAGCACTGGCTGGACCTCCTCGGGGACGACGTCGGACGACCGCAGCGGGGGAGCCTCCGGACCCGGGTGCTCGCCGCACTCGCGAAACGGTTCGGGTCGGTGTTCGTCCTCGCGCTCATGCAGCGTGCGGAGGACCGTTCGCCGTACGCCGACGACGCCGACGCGACCGCGAGCATGGCGGCCGACGAGCGGATCCACGGCGAGGTCGTCCGGGGCCTCGCGAACCGCGGTCGGATGCGGCTCTCGGGGACCTTCCGGGCGGCGGTCTTCGGCGCGAACGACGGGCTGGTGTCGAACCTCGCACTCATCATCGGCGTCAGTGCGTCCGGCGCGGACCGCCACTTCGTGCTGCTGAGCGGCATCGCCGGACTGCTCGCCGGCGCCTTGTCGATGGGCGCGGGGGAGTACGTGTCCGTCCGGTCGCAGCGCGAACTGCTGACGGCGTCCGCCCCGCACCCCGAGGCGGGCCGGGCCGTGGCGGACCTCGACGTCGACGCGAACGAACTCGCCCTGGTCTACCGGGCGCGGGGCATGAGGGAGTCGGACGCGCAGACCCACGCGGACGAGGTCCTCGGTGGCGCCACGGTGACGGCTCCGGCGCCGGCGGACGACCACGAGGCGATCGGCAACGGGATGAGCGCGGCGATCTCGAGCTTCTGCTTCTTCGCCTCCGGTGCGATCATCCCGGTGCTGCCGTACCTGTTCGGACTGCAGGGCTGGGCGGCCATCGCCGTCGCGGCAGCGCTGGTCGGCATCGCGCTGCTCGGTACCGGTGCGGTGGTCGGCGTGCTCAGCGGAGCGTCCCCGATCCGTCGGGCGCTGCGGCAGCTCGCGATCGGCTTCGGCGCCGCGGCCGTCACCTACGGTCTCGGCCTGCTGTTCGGGACGGGCAGTGCCTAGACAGGCAGCACCAACGGGCAGTGCCTAGCGCCGGACCGCGGCCCGCGGGGGCAGGAGCAGGAGCGCCGCGGCACCGACGACGATGAGCGCGATGCCGGAGAACACCATGAACACCGTCAGCGCGAGCCCGGGTGCGACGAGGACGACCACGCCACCGAGGATCGAGAGCACCGCGCTGACGATCGTCGGGACGCGTGAGGACCCTGGGTGCCCGACGAAGCCGCCGACCAGCGAGGCGATCCCCTCGACGATGAACCCGATCCCCGCGAGCACGGCGTAGACCACGAGCGGGATCGCGGGGTCGAGCAGCGTCACCAGGCCCGCGACCCCGACGAGCGCACCCACGATCCCCGAGGTCCACCGCCAGACCGGTGGGGTCCCGTGTCCCCGGACGGCTGCGAACACGCGGAGCGCGCCGGCGACGACGAGGTACACGCCGAACAGCAGCGCGACCACGACCAGCGACGGACGCGGCCAGACGATCGCGACCACCCCGAGGGCGATCGCGACGACCGCGGTGACGATGACGAACACGCGGAACGTGCGGACGGCACGAGAGTCCACGAGCACTCCTCCCTGTCAGAACTGCTCGGTTCGACGGTACCTGCCGTCGCCGAGGTCGGTTCGTGCAACCGGATGCAACGTGGCCGGACGTAGCGTGCGGGCAGGCGCGGATCCAGCGCCCCGACAGAGTCGTCGAAAGGTGTCCACCATGACCATCGCACCCTCGCCCACCACCTACGCCGCTCCCGGCGAGGAGGGCTCGCTCGTCTCGTACCGTTCCCGGTACGACCACTTCATCGGTGGCGAGTACGTCCCGCCGGCCGGTGGCCAGTACTTCGAGAACCCGACGCCCGTCACCGGCAAGGTGTTCACGGAGATCGCCCGTGGCGACTCCACCGACGTCGACCGCGCGGTCGAGGCCGCGTGGAAGGCGTTCCCGGGATGGGGGCGGACGAGCGTCGCCGAGCGCGCCGGCATCCTCAACAAGATCGCCGACCGGATGGAGCAGAACCTCGAGGCCCTGGCGGTCGCCGAGACGTGGGAGAACGGCAAGCCGATCCGCGAGACCATCGGCGCCGACATCCCGCTGGCGATCGACCACTTCCGCTACTTCGCCGGTGCGATCCGCGCGCAGGAGGGATCGACGGGGGAGATCGACCACGACACCGTGGCGTACCACTTCCACGAACCGCTCGGCGTGGTCGGCCAGATCATCCCGTGGAACTTCCCGATCCTGATGGCGGTGTGGAAGCTCGCGCCGGCCCTCGCCGCCGGCAACTGCGTCGTCCTGAAGCCGGCCGAGCAGACGCCGGCGTCGATCCACGTGCTCGTCGACCTGATCAAGGACCTCCTGCCGGCCGGCGTGCTGAACGTCGTGAACGGCTTCGGCATCGAGGTCGGCGCGCCCCTCGCGCAGCATCCGGACATCCGGAAGGTCGCGTTCACCGGTGAGACCACCACCGGCCGGCTGATCATGCAGTACGCGTCCCAGAACCTCATCCCGGTGACGCTCGAGCTCGGCGGCAAGAGCCCGAACGTGTTCTTCGCGGACGTCGCCCAGGACAAGGACGCCTTCTACGACAAGGCGCTCGAGGGCTTCGCGTTCTTCAACCTCAACCAGGGCGAGGTGTGCACGTGTCCGTCCCGGGCACTCGTGGCGAAGGAGATCTACGACGGCTTCGTCACCGACGGTCTCGACCGGGTCCGCGCCGTGAAGCAGGGCCACCCGCTGGACCTGTCGACGATGATCGGCGCGCAGGCCTCCAACGACCAGCTCGAGAAGATCCTGAGCTACATCGACATCGGGAAGCAGGAGGGCGCGAAGCTCCTGACCGGCGGCGAGCGTGCCGACCTCGGCGGTGAGCTGTCCGGCGGGTACTACGTCACCCCGACCGTCTTCGAGGGTGACAACTCGATGCGGATCTTCCAGGAGGAGATCTTCGGCCCGGTCCTCGCCCTGACGAGCTTCAGCGGGTACGACGAGGCCATCTCGATCGCGAACGACACGCTGTACGGTCTCGGCGCCGGGGTCTGGAGCCGCGAGGCGACCACGCTGTACCGCGCCGGGCGGGACATCCAGGCGGGACGCGTGTGGGAGAACACCTACCACCAGTACCCGGCCGGCGCGGCGTTCGGCGGGTACAAGCAGTCCGGCATCGGGCGCGAGAACCACAAGATGATGCTCGAGCACTACCAGCAGACGAAGAACCTGCTCGTGTCCTACGCCGAGGGTCCGATGGGCTTCTTCTGATGAGCACCGACCGCGTGGCGGTCACGCCGGCGGCGGGGGAGCTCCTGCGCTCCCTCGCCGCCCGGCACGGCCCGCTCATGTTCCACCAGTCGGGCGGGTGCTGCGACGGCTCCAGCCCGATGTGCTACCCCGTCGGCATGTTCACGACCGGCTCCGGCGACGTGCTCCTCGGCGCGCTCGACGTCCCCGGGCTCGACCCGATCGAGGTGTACATGTCGAAGTCCCAGTTCGCATATTGGCAGTACACCCACCTCACGATCGACGTCGTGGACGGCCGTGGTGCCGGTTTCTCCCTCGAGGTCCCCGAGGGCAAGCGATTCCTCACCCGGTCCCGGATGTTCGACGAGGCCGAGCTCGCGGATCTCGGCCTGGTGCCGGCAGGCCCTGGCCCGCGCAGTTCGGCGGACGTAGGCTGACGACACCCGACGCGCCGACGCGGCGGGCGGACCCGGACGGAGGACGCATGCGTGCACCCCGGACGCTCCGCCCGCTCGTCGCCGAGTCCTGGCAGCGCTCCGCCCGCGTCGACCCGGACGGCGTGCCGCAACTCGCGCTCGGTGCCGACGAACTCGAGGCACTGCGCCGCCAGGGACCGCTCGGGACCGCCCTGCCGGTCGTCCGGAAGCTGCTGCTCGACGACGTCCGGGCCGCCGGGTGCATAGCTGCCGTGACCGACGCGTCGGGGCGACTCGTGTGGGTGGACGGCGCGTCGAGCGCACGTCGTGCCGCCGAGGGGATGGGGTTCGTCGCCGGGGCGGACTGGGCAGAGGACCGCGCCGGCACGAGCGCGCCGGGGACGGCACTCCGGCTCGGCCGTGGCGTGCAGATCCGGTCGGACGAGCACTACGCGAACGCCGTGAAGCGGTTCTCGTGCACCGCCGTGCCACTCCGCGACGCCACCGGCCAGGTGGTCGGCGCCGTCGACATCACGGGCGACGACCGGGCGGTCGAGCGGCACACACTGCCGCTGCTGACCGCCACCGTCGCGGCTGTCGAGGCCGAGCTCGCCCTCGCGGCGCTGCGACACCCCCGTCGACCTGCTGCCCGCGCGCTGCCCGGCTCCGAACTCGTCCTGCTCGGATCGGACACGGCGACGCTCCGGACGGGCGACCACGCGGTCCGGCTGTCCGAGCGGCACTCCGAGATCACGGCGGTGCTGGCGTCGACGCCCGCGGGTCTCGCCGCCGAGGACCTCGCGGCCGCCGTCTACGGCGACCGCCGCGCGGTGACCACCCTGCGGGCGGAGGTCGTGCGCCTCCGACGCGTCCTCGCGCAGCACGCGCCGGGCGCGACCCTGACGTCGCGGCCGTACCGCCTGGACGGCATCCGCACCGACGTCGACACCGTGCTGTCGGCGCTCGAACGCGGGGCGCGCCTCCAGGCAGTCAGCGGCTACACCGGCCCGGTCCTGCCGGGATCGGCGTCACCCGGCGTCGATGACCTGCGCGACCGCGTGCGCCTCCGGTTCCGCGAGGCGCTCGTCGCCGACGGCGGCGCCGACGCCCTGCAGGCGTGGGCGCGCACCGCGGACGGCGGTGCGGACGAGCAGGTGCTGCGCGCGTTGCTCGCGGTGCTGCCGCGGCGGTCGCCGCGACGCGCCGGTCTCGTGGCGGCGATCGAGGCGCTCGAACGTCCGTGACGACGGCCTGGAGGCGCGGCTCGCGTCGACCGGTCGGCCGACGGTCCGCGCCTCCCGCAGTGGCGTTCCGTGCGTCAGGAACCCGAGGTGGGCACCGGTGACGGCGTCGCGCCGTCGGCAGGCGGGGTCGGCGCGTTCCCGTCCTCCGGCGGAGTCGGGGCCTTCCCGCCCGCGGGCGGTGTGGGCGCGTTCCCGTCCTTCGGCGGGGTGGGCGCCTTCCCGTCCGGCATCGCCACGCAGCCCGGTGCGGGCGCAGGTGCCGGCGCGGCCTTCCCGTCCGCGGGCGGTGTGGGCGCCGCCTTCCCGTCGTTCCCGGGGGCGCTCGGTGCACCGCTCGGCGCACCGCTGGGTGCTCCGGTCGGAGCAGCCGCCGGGGTCGTGCTGCCGCTGCTGTCCGCGACCGCTGCGGTCACGCCGAGCCCGCCGAGGAGCAGCGCAGCCGCGGCGGCCGAGCCGATGCCGACACGGCGGAGGGTCCGTCGGCGAGTGTCGTGTCGTTCGTCCTGCATGGTGTCTCCGTTCGTCGAGTCGGTGGACCGGGCGGTCCGCCGACGAGGACGACGCTCGAGCTCGAATCTGAAGCGGAACTGAAGCACAGGGGTTCTCCAGGCGGCTCCATGCTGCGTGGTGGCGGAGCCGACCTACGGTGTCCGCCGTGAACGCTGCAGCACGCATCCTCGTGGTCGAGGACGACGACGCCCTCCGCGCCGCCGTCGGGACGACGCTCCGCGCCGAGGGGTTCCTCGTCGCGGAGGCCGCTGACGGCCGGTCCCTCGTCGACGACATCGACCGAGCCGCGCCGGACCTGGTCCTCCTCGACTGGATGCTGCCCGGGCCGAGCGGCATCCTCCTGGCCGCACGGGTCCGGTCGCGCTCCGACGCATCGGTCGTGATGATGACCGCGCGGGACGAGCTGGACGACCGGTTGCGCGGCTTCGCCGAGGGCGCCGACGACTACGTGGTGAAGCCGTTCGCGATGGCCGAGCTCGTGGCACGCGTCACGGCGGTGCTCCGTCGACGCGGCCGCGTGCCGTCCGTGATCGAGGTCGGCGACCTCGTGCTCGACCCTGAAGCCGCCACGGCACGCCGTGCGGGTGCGCTGCTCGACCTGACCGCGACCGAGTTCCGACTGCTCCGCTTCCTCGCCGAGAGCCGGGGGCGGACGGTGTCGAAGGGTCAGATCACGACGCAGGTGTGGGGGTACGACGATGTCGCACCGAACCTCGTCGAGGTGCACCTCAGTGCACTCCGCCGCAAGATGGAGGCGCACGGACCGCGACTCGTGCACACCGTCCGTGGGCTGGGCTACCGACTCGACATCGACCGAGGCGCCGCATGAGGGCGCCCGACGGCCGGCTCCGCACGACGTCCCTCCGGCTCCGGACGGTCGTCGCGATCCTCGTGCTCCTCGCCGTGCTGCTGACCGGGCTCGTGGTCGCGGTCGAGGCCGTGCTCGGCGTGCGGTTGCGTGCGCAGGTCGAGGACCGTCTCCGCGACCGGGCCTCCGCAGCAGCCGCGCTCGTCGGGGTCCTCGACGCCGACGACCTCGCCGATCGCCTGTCCGCACAGGGGCTCTCGGTCCGCATCGTGCAACCCGACGGAGCCGCGGTCGAGGCCGGCCCGACTCCCGCCCAGCTCCGCGCCGGACCGCCGGACCCGAAGGCCCTGCCGGCGCCGGTACCCGCTGAGGAGGGCTCCTCGGCGGCGGGGTCCACGGCGTCCGGTGCTCAAATCACCTCGTCGTCCGTCCACGAGGACGACGGGGTCCTGACGTTGCGGTCCGACCTCGACGACGGCACCCGCATCACGCTCACGGCCGGCACCCGTGACGTGCAGGAGACCCTGGCGCAGCTCGGCTGGGTGATGGGTGGTGCCTCCGCAGCGTTCCTGGGCGTTGCGGTCGTCGGCGTCGTGGTCGTCGTCCGGCGGACCCTGCGACCCCTGGACGAGGTGACCGCCGCAGCGCGGTCGATCGCCGGCGGTGACCGTGGCCGACGCCTCCGACCCGCCCGCACCGACACCGAGATCGGCCGGGTCGCGACGGCCTTCGACGAGATGCTCGACGCGGTCGAGGGGGCGGAGGCGCAGGCGGTCGCCGCCGAGGAACGGGTCCGAGCCTTCCTGTCCGACGCCGCGCACGAGCTCCGGACGCCGGTCGCCGGCGTCCGGGCCGCCGCGGACACCCTCGTGCGGAACGGGGACGACGACCCGACGACCCGCGAGGTGCTCGCCGTGCACGTCGTCCGGCAGGCGGACCGGGCTGCGCGACTCGTCGACGACATGCTCACGATGGCCCGGCTCGACCGAGGGATCGACCTCGAACGACGGCCGACCGACCTCGTGCCGTGGCTCGACACCGAGGTCGACCGGCTCCGGCTCCGTCTGCCGCTGACGACGATCCGGGTCGAGACGCCGGACACGTCCGTCGAGGCGGACGTCGACCCCGACCGCCTCGCGCAGGTCGTCGGGAACCTCGTCGACAACGCTGCACGGGCGACCGGCCCGGAGGGAACCGTCCGGATCGGACTGACCGACACGGTGGACGGCCCGGTCCTCACGGTCGAGGACGACGGTCCCGGGATCGCGTCGGTCGACCGCGAACGGGTGTTCGACCGGCTCGTCCGACTCGAGGACGCCCGCGATGCGCGATCAGGCGGCGCCGGACTCGGGCTCCCGATCGCGCGGGGCATCGCCGTCGCACACGGCGGGACCCTCGCGTACGGGGAGGCCGGCGACCTGGGTGGCGCGGTCTTCGTGCTGCGGCTGCCGTGGTCGGCACACGTGCACCCCGTCGCACCCCCGCCTCTGGTGCCGGGCGCATCGGCTCGGTAGCGTCGGAGCATGACCGACGGGGCGCAGGACCAGGCGAGGGTGGTGTCGGTGAGCCGTGACGACGCACACCGCTTCAGCAAACCGGTCGTCGACGAGATCGTGCTCGTCGAGGGCTGGGGCATCGAGGGCGACGCCCACGCCGGCACCACCGTGCAGCATCGGTCCCGTGTCGCCCGCGACCCCTCCCAGCCGAACCTCCGGCAGGTGCACCTCCTGCACGCCGAGGTCTTCGACGAGGTCGCGCACGACGGCTTCGACGTCACACCCGGGGCGATGGGGGAGAACGTCACCACCCGGGGCGTCGACCTGCTCGGACTGCCCGAGGGCACGCTGCTGCGCCTCGGCGACGAGGCGGTCGTCCGTGTCACCGGACTCCGCAACCCCTGCCAGCAGATCAACGGCTTCGAGCCGGGGCTCCTCCGGTCGGTCCTCGGTCGTGCGGACGACGGCACCGTCGAGCGGAAGGGCGGCGTGATGAGCGTCGTCGTCGCCGGTGGCACGGTGCGCGGCGGCGACCGGATCGACGTCGAGCTGCCCGCCGGCACGCACGTCCCCCTCGCCCCGGTGTGATCGTCAGGCCGTCGCGGCTCCTGTACCCTGGTGTCCTCAGCGAGTGTGGTGGAATGGTAGACACGGGGCACTCAAAATGCTCTGCTTCACGGCGTGCGGGTTCGAGTCCCGCCACTCGTACAAGTCGGTTCTCGGTCTGACGTGGTCAACGTCCGTCGTCTAGTAGGCTGGACGGCGTGAGTGACACAGAAGCAACTGCACCAGCACCCCGTCGCGTCGTCGTCGCCGAGGACGAGTCGCTCATCCGCCTCGACATCGTGGAGATCCTCCGCGACAACGGCTTCGACGTCGTCGGCGAAGCGGGTGACGGCGAGACCGCCGTGCAGCTCGCCACCGACCTCCGTCCCGACCTCGTCGTGATGGACGTCAAGATGCCCCAGCTCGACGGCATCTCCGCTGCCGAGAAGCTCTCCAAGAACCACATTGCTCCAGTGGTCCTCCTCACGGCGTTCAGCCAGAAGGACCTCGTCGAGCGTGCGACCGAGGCCGGCGCACTCGCCTACGTCGTCAAGCCGTTCACGCCGAACGACCTGCTGCCCGCGATCGAGATCGCCCTCTCGCGTCACCAGCAGATCATCACGCTCGAGGCCGAGGTCGCCGACCTCGTCGAGCGCTTCGAGACCCGCAAGCTCGTCGACCGCGCCAAGGGCCTGCTCAACGAGAAGATGGGCCTCACCGAGCCCGAGGCGTTCCGCTGGATCCAGAAGGCCTCGATGGACCGCCGCCTCACCATGCACGACGTCGCCAAGGCGATCATCGAGCAGCTCAGCGCCAAGAAGTAGTCGCTCACCGACGCTCACGCAGCGCCGCCGGACCCGGTGTCCGGCGGCGCTGCTGTGTTCCCGGGGCACGTTGCGCGTCGCGCCTGGTGCATGATCCGACACGGCACTCGTCGATCGACGCGTGGATTGTCGTCAATCGCGTGTGGACGAACGCTCGTGGCCGGCGGCGCGGGTACGCCGAGCCGACCACCTGCTTGACTGGAGCCGTGGACGACGTGGTGATCCGTGCCTCCAGGCCCGACGACATGCCCGCGGTGGCCGACCTGCGCTGGCGGTGGAGCGTGGAGGAGGGCGGCGCGACGCCCGCGGCGACGCCGGAGGCGTACCGCGGGGCGATGGCGGCGTTCGCCGTCGCACACCCCGAGACACACCGCTGCGTCGTCGCGGAGCACGAGGGCCGCGTGCTCGGGATGGCGTGGCTCGGGCTCGTCGCGCGGCCACCGACACCGGACCGACCGGGGCGCCGGCTGACCGCCGACGTGCAGACGGTGTACGTGCACCCGGACCTGCGCGGGCGCGGCGTCGCGAAGCGGCTCGTCACGGCGCTGCTCGACGTGGCCGACGAGCTCGGGGTGGAGCGCACGTCGGTGCACTCGAGCGTCGACGGCGAAACGCTCTACCGTCGCCTCGGGTTCGGCGATGCGCGGCTCCTGCTCCAACGGCCGCCGGAGGACTGAACCGGTCGTTCGTCAGTTCCGGGCGGGCAGCTGCTGGAGCGTCCAGGCGTTCTCGTCGGGGTCGGTGAAGAAGACGAACCGGCCCCAGGCCATCTCGTCGACACCGATCGCGTTCACCCCGAGCCCCTGCAGGTGGGCGAGGGCCTCGTCGGCGTCGGGCACGACGACCTGGATGGACTTGAGGGATCCGGGGAGCACGTCGGGGGACATGATGCCCTCCCCGAACGCGATCGAGCAGGCCGACCCGGGCGGGGTGGCCTGGACGAACCGGAGCCCGTCGGACACACGTTGGTCGTGGTCGATGGTGAAGCCGATGCGCTCGTAGAACTCGCGAGCGCGATCGACGTCGCTCACGGGGACCATGATGAGTTCGATCTTCCAGTCCATGGCGGACTCCCTGCGTCGGTGCGAGGGGTTCAGCGAGCCTCGCGGATCATGTTGGTGATGCGCACGGTGGAGCAGCGCCGCCCCTGGTCGTCGGTCAGGACGATCTCGTGCGTGGTGAGCGTGCCGCCGAGGTGGAGCGCCGTGCAGGTGCCGGTGACCAGGCCGCTCGTGGCGCTCCGCGAGTGCGACGCGTTCAGTTCGATGCCGACGGCGTAGCGGCCGGGGCCGGCGTGCACGTTCGCGGCCATCGAGCCGAGGCTCTCGGCGAGGACGACGTACGCGCCCCCGTGCAGCAGGCCGACGGGCTGGCGGTTGCCCTCGACCGGGATGGTGCCGACGGCCCGTTCGGCGGAGAGCTCCGTGATGACCATGCCCATCTTCTCGGCGAGCTCGCCCATGCCGCGGTCGGCGAGGCGATCGTCGACGGTCCCGGTGGTGGTGGCTTCGTCGGTCACGCTGGCGGACTCCCGTGTCGGATGGCGTCGGTAGGCTGTCCGGGTGTCGGACTCCGCAAAGCCTACCCTCATGGTCATCGACGGCCACTCGCTCGCCTTCCGGGCCTTCTACGCGCTGCCGGTCGACAGTTTCGTGAACCGCGAGGGGCAGCACACGAACGCCATCCACGGCTTCATCTCGATGCTGCTCATGCTCCTCCAGCGCGAGAAGCCGACCCACCTCGCGGTCGCGTTCGACATCTCCCGGTTCTCGTTCCGCACCCGTGAGTACGAGGACTACAAGGGCACCCGCTCCGAGACCCCGGCCGAGTTCAAGGGCCAGATCCCGCTGCTGCAGCAGGCGCTCGAGGCGATGGGCATCACGACGGTCACGAAAGAGGACTACGAGGCCGACGACATCCTCGCCACCTTCGCCCGTCAGGGGTCCGAGCAGGGCTACCAGGTCTACGTCGTCTCCGGCGACCGCGACTCGATCCAGCTCGTGAACGACGACGTCACGCTGCTCTACCCGTCGGTCCGCGGGGTATCGGAACTCACCCGCTACGACCGCGACAAGGTCTACGAGCGCTACGGCATCGAGCCGCACCAGTACCCGGACATCGCGGCGCTCGTCGGCGAGACCAGCGACAACCTGATCGGCATCGACAAGGTCGGCGAGAAGACCGCCGTGAAGTGGATCACGGCGTACGGCTCGCTCGACGGTGTGCTCGAGCACGCCGACGAGATCAAGGGCGTCGTCGGCAACAACCTGCGCGAGCAGAAGGACCGGGCGATCCGGAACCGCAAGCTGAACCGGCTCGTCAACGACGTCGAGCTGCCCGTCGGTCCCGCCGACGTCGCGCTCCGTCCGCTCGACGAGACCGCGGTGCGCGAGCTGTTCGCGAAGCTGCAGTTCCGCACGCTGCTCGACCGTGTGTTCAAGGTCGCGGGCTCCGGCGAGCCGTCGGAGTCCGGCGAGGCCGAGGGCTCGGTCGACAGCGGTGCGCCGACCCCCCCGCCGGTGAAGACCCTGATCGACGAAGAACTCGGCTACTGGCTCGAGCGTCGCAACGCGTCCGAGGCGGCGAACGGCTACGGCGTCGCGGTCGAGGTCATCGACGGTCGTCTCAGCGCGATCGGCATCGCGACGCACGACGATGCGGTCCTCGTGCCCGGCGGCAGCGGCGCGAAGGACTACGAGCAGCTGTCGGCGTGGTTCGCGTCGGACGCCCCGAAGCACTTCCACGACGCGAAGGAAGCCATCAAGGCCCTCGCCGGGGTCGGCATCCAGGTGAACGGCATCGCCGGTGACGCCCGCATCACGGGTTGGCTCGCGCAGCCGGGCAAGCAGGGGCAGCCCCTCACGGACCTCGTCTACCAGGAGCTCGGCGAAGAACTCCCGACGGCGGACCCGAACCAGCTCGTCCCCGAGACCGACCCGGTGAACGTGGGGGTGCACGCCTGGTTCGTGCTGCGGGTCTCCACCGCCCTGCGCGCCCGGATCGACGAGTCCTCGCTGCGGGTGCTCGACGGCATCGAGCTGCCGCTCGTCCCCGTCCTCGCGGGCATGGAGAGCATCGGCGTCGGCATCGACCGTCCCGTGCTGACCGGGCTCTCGCACGACCTTGGGGAGCGCGCCGCCGAGCTCGCGCAGCAGGCCTTCGCCGAGATCGGGCACGAGGTCAACCTCGGGTCGCCGAAGCAGCTGCAGGAAGTCCTCTTCACCGAGCTCGCGATGCCGAAGACCCGCAAGACGAAGACCGGGTTCTCGACCGACGCCGCCAGCCTCACCGACCTGCAGGAACAGCACCCGCACCCGTTCCTCGGTCTGCTGCTGCAGCACCGCGACGCGACCAAGCTGCGGCAGATCGTCGACACCCTCGACGCCGCGGTCGTCGACGGCCGCATCCACACGCGCTACGAGCAGACCGGCAGCAGCACGGGCCGCATCTCGTCCACTGACCCGAACCTGCAGAACATCCCGGTGAAGACCGCGGTCGGCCGTCGGGTGCGCTCGGCCTTCGCCGTGGCCGAGCCGTACACGACGCTCATCACCGCCGACTACTCGCAGATCGAGATGCGCATCATGGCGCACCTCTCCGGTGACCCGGGGCTGATCCAGGCGTTCAACGAGGGCGAGGACCTGCACCGCTTCGTCGGCGCGCGGGTGTTCTCGGTCGAGCCGGCGGACGTCACGCCCGAGATGCGAACGAAGGTCAAGGCGATGTCGTACGGCCTCGCGTACGGCCTCAGCCCGTTCGGTCTGTCGAAGCAGCTCCGCATCGAGCAGTCCGAGGCGAAGACGCTCATGACCGAGTACTTCGCCCGCTTCGGTGCCGTGCGCGACTACCTCCGCGGCGTCGTCGAGCAGGCGCGGGAGGACGGCTACACCGAGACCATCTTCGGTCGCCGCCGTCCGTTCCCGGACCTCAAGAGCCCGAACCGCGTCCTCCGTGAGAACGCGGAGCGTGCTGCCCTGAACGCACCGATCCAGGGGTCGGCTGCGGACATCATGAAGATCGCGATGCTCGGTGTCGCTCAGGACCTGCGCGAGGGCGACCTCGGGTCGCACCTGCTGCTGCAGGTCCACGACGAGCTCATCCTCGAGGTCGCTCCCGGGGAGCAGGATCGCGTCGAGGAGATCCTCCGCACCCGCATGGGCGGCGCTGCCGAACTGAGCGTCCCGCTGGACGTGTCCGTCGGTCTCGGCCCGAACTGGGAGGCGGCGGCGCACTGACGCGCGACCGTCTGTCGGACCGGAGGCACGGTGTCGGCTGGCACCGTGCCTCCAGTCCGTCTGCGGCCGGGTCGCAGACCCGTCGGCGGTCCTCGATAGGGTCGAGAGCATGACCGAAGACCGTCCCGTCCGCCAGCCCTCCGCAGTCGACCGTGTCGCCGAGGACTGGGTGACCACCCTCGTCGACCTCGACCCGACCGTCGCCACGTACATCGGTGTGCCCGGTCGCACGGGGGAGTACGGCGACACCTCGCCCGCCGGCGCAGCGGCCCTCGCCGACGCCGCGCGCGCAGCGAAGCGCGCACTCGACGCCGCCGACGCGGTGGATGCCGTCGACCGTGTGACGAAGACCGACCTCGGCGCCGAGCTCGACCTGGTCCAGGAGTCGTACGACCGGAAGCTCCACCTCCGTGACCTCAACGTCATCGCGAGTCCGGCGCAGTCCGTCCGCGAGATCCTCGACCTCATGCCGACCGGGACCGAGTCGGACTGGCAGGACATCGCGAGCCGCCTGCAGGCGCTCCCCGACACGCTCGAGGGCATCCGCGAGACCCTGCTCGAGGGCACGCGCGAGGACGTCACGCCCGCGAAGCGCCAGGTCGCGCTCATCGCCGAACAGGCCGCGCGCAACGGCGCTGAGGGTGGCGTCTTCCAGCAGCTCGTCGACGGTGCCGCACTGGAGGCCGGCGGCTCCGTCCCCGAGTCGCTGCGTGCCGACCTCGCCCGCGGGGCCGAGGTCGCGGCGGCCGCGTACCGGTCGTTCGGGCAGTTCCTCGAGCACGAGCTGCTGCCCCTCGCGACCCCGGTGGACGCCGTCGGGCGTGAGGCATACGAGCTGCACTCCCGCCGCTTCCTCGGCGCCGTGGTGGACCTCGACGAGACGTACGAGTGGGGGATCGAGGAGCTCGCCCGGATGCGCGCCGAGCAGGAGCGCATCGCCGACCGCATCGAGTCCGGTGCGAGCGTCGCCCGCGCGATCGAGGTCCTCGACACCGATCCCGCCCGTGTCCTGCACGGCACCGACGCCCTGCAGCGCTGGATGCAGGAGACGAGTGACGAGTCGATCCGGGCGATGGACGGCAAGTACTTCGACATCGCCGACCCGATCAAGCGTCTCGAGTGCCGGATCGCCCCCACGCAGGAGGGCGGGATCTACTACACGGGCCCGTCCGACGACTTCTCCCGCGCCGGCCGCATGTGGTGGTCCGTGCCGCAGGGCGTCACCGAGTTCGGCACCTGGCGTGAGAAGACCACGGTGTACCACGAGGGTGTCCCGGGGCACCACCTCCAGATCAGCCAGGGCGTCTACAACCGCGGCGAGCTGAACACCTGGCGCCGGCAGCTGTCCGGGTCGTCGGGCCACGTCGAGGGCTGGGCGCTCTACGCCGAGCGACTGATGGAGCAGCTCGGCTTCCTCGACGACGACGGCGACCGCCTCGGCATGCTCGACGGCCAGCGGATGCGCGCCGCCCGCGTGGTGCTCGACATCGGCGTCCACCTGCAGAAGACGAACCCCGACGGCGGCGCGTGGACGTGGGAGTACGCGCTCGACTTCATGCGCGAGAACGTGAACATGTCCGACGCCTTCGTGCAGTTCGAGGTGGCCCGCTACTTCGGCTGGCCGGGCCAGGCACCGTCCTACAAGGTGGGGCAGCGCGTCTGGGAGTCGATCCGTGACGAGGTCGCCGCTCGTGAGGGCACGGCCTTCGACCTCAAGGCGTTCCACCACCGTGCCCTCGCGCTCGGCAGCATCGGCCTCGACACCCTCCGGACCGCACTGCTCGACTGAGCGGACTGACCGACAGCGGCAGGCCCGCAACCGGGTGACACGCCCGGTTGTGGGCCTTCGCTGCGTGCGGTTAGACTTGTGCGGCGCATCCCGCGCCAATCAACCACATCGCCACGACGGCTCGCACCGGCATCCGGTACGGACCAGGGGGTCGCTCCCTCGCCGTCACGGCCCGACTCATGTCCGTTCGGAGCAATCTCTACATGACAACCACCACGACCAAGGCTCCCAAGCAGGTCGCCATCAACGACATCGGCTCGGCTGATGACTTCCTGGCCGAGGTCGAGAAGACCCTGAAGTTCTTCAACGACGGAGACCTCATCTCCGGCACCGTCGTGAAGATCGACCGCGACGAGGTCCTCCTCGACGTCGGTTACAAGACCGAGGGTGTCATCCCCTCGCGCGAACTCTCGATCAAGCACGACGTCGACCCCAACGAGGTCGTCGAGGTCGGCGACGAGGTCGAGGCCCTGGTTCTCCAGAAGGAGGACAAGGAAGGTCGCCTCATCCTGTCGAAGAAGCGTGCGCAGTACGAGCGTGCGTGGGGCGACGTCGAGAAGATCAAGGAGTCCGACGGCGTCGTGACCGGCACGGTCATCGAGGTCGTCAAGGGCGGTCTCATCGTCGACATCGGCCTCCGTGGCTTCCTCCCGGCCTCGCTCATCGAGCTGCGTCGCGTCCGCGACCTCACGCCGTACCTCGGCCAGGAGCTCGAGGCGAAGATCCTCGAGCTCGACAAGAACCGCAACAACGTGGTCCTGTCGCGCCGCGCCCTGCTCGAGCAGACGCAGTCCGAGTCGCGCACCACCTTCCTCAACAACCTCCACAAGGGCCAGGTCCGCAAGGGCATCGTGTCGTCGATCGTCAACTTCGGTGCGTTCGTCGACCTGGGTGGCGTCGACGGTCTCGTCCACGTCTCCGAGCTCAGCTGGAAGCACATCGAGCACGCCAGCGAGGTCGTCGAGGTCGGTCAGGAAGTCACCGTCGAGATCCTCGAGGTGGACCTGGACCGCGAGCGCGTGTCGCTCTCGCTCAAGGCCACGCAGGAGGACCCGTGGCAGGTCTTCGCCCGCACCCACGCGATCGGTCAGATCGCGCCGGGCAAGGTCACGAAGCTCGTGCCGTTCGGTGCCTTCGTCCGCGTTGCCGACGGCATCGAGGGCCTGGTGCACATCTCGGAGCTCTCGAACAAGCACGTCGAGCTCGCCGAGCAGGTCGTCTCGGTCAACGACGAGGTCTTCGTCAAGATCATCGACATCGACCTCGACCGTCGCCGCATCTCGCTCAGCCTCAAGCAGGCGAACGAGGGCGTGGACCCCGAGGGCACCGAGTTCGACCCGGCGCTCTACGGCATGCCGACCGAGTACGACGACAAGGGTGACTACAAGTACCCGGACGGCTTCGACCCGGAGACGAACGAGTGGCTCGAGGGCTACGACACCCAGCGCACCGAGTGGGAGGGCCAGTACGCGGCCGCCCAGGGTCGTTGGGAAGCCCACAAGGCGCAGGTCGCGAAGACCATCGCCGACGAGGAAAAGGGCGGCTTCGACCTCCCGGCCGGCGCGTCGTCGTCGTCCGCTTCCTCTTCGTCGTCGTTCTCGAGCGAGACCGGTGGCGCGAGCCCCCTCGCCGACGACGCTTCGCTGGCGGCGCTCCGCGAGAAGCTCAGCTCGACCAACTGATCGAGCGAGTCGCACTGACCGGAAGCCCGGCATCCCCCAGGGGGTGCCGGGCTTCCGGCGTTTCCACGCCGCGGGTCGTTAGCCTGTCCGCGTGCGCATCATCGGTCTCACGGGCGGCATCGCCGCGGGCAAGTCGACGGTCTCCAGGCGTTGGGCGGAACACGGCGGGATCGTCGTCGACGCCGACCGGCTCGCGCGGGACGCCGTCGCGCCGGGTAGTCCCGGTCTCGCGCAGGTCGCCGAGCGGTTCGGCCCGACGGTGATCGCAGCGGACGGTTCGCTCGACCGTCCGGCGCTCGGGGCGATCGTGTTCTCGGACCCGGTGGCGCGGAAGGACCTCGAGGCGATCACCCACCCCGAGGTCTGGCGGCTCGCCCAGCGTGCCTTCGACGCGGCCGAGGCCGCCGATCCGGACGCTGTCGTCGTGTACGACGTGCCGCTCCTCGCCGAGGCCCGCGGATCCCGCCCGCTCCGGTTCGACGCCGTCGTGGTGGTCGACGCCCCGGCCGCACAGCGCATCGAGCGGCTCGTGGCCCACCGGAACATGCCCCGGGACGAAGCCGAGCGCCGCGTGGCCGCACAGGCGAGCGACGCCGACCGGCTGGCCCTCGCCGACCACGTCGTCGACGCGACGGGTTCGCTCGACCAGACCGTTCGATCGGCCGACGAGGTGTGGTCGCGGATCACCTCGTGAAGCACCGTCTGCTGCTCGTCCTCGCCGCGATCGTTCTCGTCGCGATCAGCGGCGTCGCACTGGTCGCGGCCAACCTGCTCGGTGCGCAGCGCATCGAGGACGAGGGGCGGGCACCGACGATCGACCGTCCGCACGCCGACGAGGCCCCGTCGGGCGACCAACGCGGCCCCGAGGGGGAGTTCCACCGGTTCCGACTCGGCACCGTGAACGGCGAGCGGCTCACCCCCAACCGCGACGACTTCGCCGCCCGCACCTCGGTCGACGGCCCCCTGCTGCTGTTCCTGCCCGCGACGCGGTCCCGCCCGGCCGAGTACCAGCGGTTCCTCGGACAGGCCCTCGCCGACGGCTACCACGTGCTCGGGCTCGACTACTGGAACCTCGGTCGCACACTGTCCGGTACCTGCGAGGCCGACGCCCGCTGCTACGGCATGGTGCAGCGCAACCGGTTCGACGGCACCCGTCCGTCCGAGTTCAGCTCCGTGACGCCCGCCGGGTCGATCGTGTCGCGCTTCCGCGACGCCGTCGCGTACCTCGACGACCACGACCCCGACGGCGGATGGGGCCGCTTCGTGCAGGGCGACGACGACATCGCCTGGCAGGACATCGTCGTGGCCGGACACTCCCAGGGCGGCGGCGAAGCGGCGTACATCGCGCACATCCGGTCCGTCCGAGGAGCGCTGATGTTCTCGTCGCCCGTCGAGTCGCGGGGGCCGTCGCACGCGGCGTGGATGGACCGCCCCGGCAAGACCCCCGTCGCACGGATGTACGCCGTCGACGACGTCCGCGACGCCTTCGGGCCGCGGATCACCGGGTCGTGGACGGTGCTCGGGCTCGACGGCGTCGACGGACCCTTCCGGACGGACACCGCCCCACCGCTCGCCGGCGCGGACCCGCACGCGATCCTGATAGACGTCCGGGGCCGGGGGAAGGCGCACTCGCTCATCATCAAGGACTCCACGCCGCTCGGACCGGACGGCGAACCCCGGATGTCGGCGCTCTGGCAGTGGATGCTGCACCGCTTCCCGACGACGGCCGACGCCGCTGCTCCCTCCGACGGCGCTGCTCCCTCCGACGGCGCTGCTCCCTCCGACGGCGCTGCTCCCTCCGACGGTTCATAGGCTCCCGCAATAGCCTCTGCTGGTGCAGCCCGTCGACGGAGAACCCGACCTACGCTCGCTCATCCGCGACCGCGCGGCGGAGATCCCCGAGCGCCCCTACCTGGAGGACGCGCGCTCCGCGCGCGTCCTGACCTACCGAGCGCTCGAGGACGCCGTGACCGCCTGGTCCGCAACGTTCGACGCGATCGGCGTCCCGGCTTCCGGAGCCGTCCTCGTCGACGTGGGCGACCCCCTCTGCTTCGCCGTGGTGCACCTGTCCGCAGTCGCGACGGGGCGGCGGGCGGTCCCGGTGGACACCGGTCAGCCGGCGACCGAGCCGGCCCGGCTCGCCGACCTGATCGGCGGGGCGTCGATCGTGGTGTCGGACCGTGCAGTGGACCGGGTCGTCCCCGGGGCGCCCGCGAGTGGGATCGACGCGGCCACGTTCCTCCCGGCCGCCGTCCGCGACGGTGACGTGCCCACGCAGAGCCCGGACGCACCGGGCGAGGGATCCGTGGTGCTGTTCACGTCCGGGTCGACCGGCGCGCCGAAGGGCGTCGAACTGCCGGAGTCGCAGCTGCTGTTCGTCGCGCGTGCCGTCGCACGGCACAACGGGTTGACGGGCCGCGACCGCGGGTTCAACTCGCTGCCGCTGTTCCACGTCAACGCAGAGGTCGTCGGCCTGCTGGCGACGCTCGTCGCCGGGGCGACGCTCGTGCTCGACCCGCGCTTCCGGCGGACCGGGTTCTGGGAGCTGCTCGCCGAGCGGCGCATCACCTGGCTGAACGCCGTGCCGGCGATCCTGGCCGTGCTCGCGAAGACCGGCCCACCGGACTTCCCGGAGGGCCTCCGGTTCGTCCGGAGCGCCTCGGCGCCGCTGCCGGACCCGGTACGCGCGGCGCTCGGGGACGTCCCACTCGTCGTGAGCTGGGGGATGACCGAGGGGGCGTCCCAGATCACCGCGACGCCGTTGGACGCGCCTGCCCGCCCCGGGACGGTCGGCGTGCCGGTCGGGTCCGAGGTGCAGGTGCGCGACGAGGACGGCACCCCGTTGCCCGCCGACGAGGTCGGTGCGCTGTGGGTGCGCGGGCCGGGGATCGTCGGGCGCTACCTGTTCGGGCGTGCGGCGGACAGCTTCGACGCCGACGGGTGGCTCAGCACCGGCGACGTGGGGTCCGTCGCGGCGGACGGGTGGGTCTCGCTCGCCGGACGCTCCGACGACGTCATCAACCGGGGCGGCGAGAAGGTCTACCCCGCCGAGGTCGAGGACGTCCTGCTCGGTGACCCCCGGGTGCTCGAGGCCGTGGTCGTGGGGCGGCCGGACGACGTGCTCGGGGCCGTCCCGGTGGCGTACGTGATCCTGCAGCAGGACGCAGCAGCGCCGGTCGACGCCGCCGCGCTCGTCGCTGACCTCACCGGGCGCGCCGAGGCCCACCTGACCCGCTTCCGCCGACCCGTCGAGATCATCGTCGTCCCCGACCTGCCGCGGGCTCCCACCGGCAAGGTGCAGCGGGCGAAGGTCCGGACGATGGCGCAGCCGTCGTGACGGACCCACAGACACCCGCACCCGCGCAGGCGCAGGCGCAGGCGCAGGCGCAGGCACCCGCGCTGCCGCAGCCGCAGGCACCCACGCAGCCGCAGCCGCAGCCGCAGGCCCAGACCCCGACCCGCACGGCTGCTGGCAAGCCGCGCCACCTGTACGAGGTCGACGTCCTCCGCATCCTGACCTTCGCCTGCGTCATCGGCGTGCACACCACGAGCCACACGGCCGCGTCCGACGACGTCGGCCTGAACGCGCTCCTCGCCCTGCTGCACTTCACCCGGCTCGTCTTCTTCTCGTTGACCGCCTTCGTGCTCGTCTACAGCTACACGGTGCGTCCGCGGCCGATGGCGCAGTTCTGGCCCAAGCGGTTCCTGCTCGTCGGGGTGCCGTACCTGGCGTGGTCGTTCGTGTACGTCGGGTCCAGCTGGCTCCTCAGCAGCACCCGTCGGGGTGACGTGCCCGACCTGGTGCGCACCCTCGCGGAGGGCATCGTCACCGGCACGTCCTGGTACCACCTGTACTTCCTGCTCGTGACCATGCAGGTGTACCTGCTGCTGCCCGTCGTGGTGTGGCTCGTCCGGAAGACCCGTGGGCACCACGTGACGACGCTCGTCGTGGCGCTGGTGGTGCAGCTCGTGGTGTTCGCCGGGTACAAGTACTTCCCGGCGAGCGACGCCTGGTTGCACGGCTACCAGAAGCAGTTCTTCTTCTCGTACGTGTTCTTCATCGTCTCCGGGGCGATCGCCGCCGACCACGCCGACGCGTTCCTCCGGTTCATCCGCGTGCACCGCCGCGCCGTGCTCTGGGCCTTCGCCGGTGTCGGCGGGCTCACGCTCGGCGTCTGGGCGCTGCAGGTCGCCCTCGGCCAGTCGCTCTACGCCGCGGGGACGCCGCTGCAGCCGATCGAGGCCGTGTGGAGCACCGCGGTGTTCGTCGGCTTCCTGGCGGTCGGTGCGCGCTGGGCCGACCGACGGCGACCCGGCAGCCCGGTCGCACGGTTCGTCGACTACGCCTCGGACCGGTCGTTCGGGATCTTCCTGAGCCACCCGCTCCTGATCTGGATCCTGCTGTACGGCGACAGCTGGCTCGAGGCCGTGGTGCCGCGGCCGTGGCTGACGCTCGTGACGTACCTGCTCGTGGTGGTGCTGTCCGTGGCGGTGACCGAGGCCTTCCGGTGGACCCCGCTGAGCGTGCCGCTCACGGGCCGGCCGTCGCTCGCGTCGCGCGCGAGACGTCAGGCGCGCAACCCGCAGCGCTGACCCGTGTGTTCCAGGCGTACCTGGTCGCTGCTTCCGACCAGGTACGCCCGTTCCCGCTTGCTGTGCGCTGCGGTGGACGCGTGGCGCGGCGGACGGGAGGCGCGGGGCGGGCTGGTTCCGGGCCTCCCGTCCGGTGGGTGGGGACCACCAGGGCCCCGCGCGCGTCCGGGGGTCCGGACCGCGCGCGTCCGGTGGGTCCGGACCGCGTGCGTCAGGCGGCGCGCTGCTCCGCGGCGGGGGTGCCGACCTCGAGGACGCCGTTCGTGGAGGTGAGCCGCTGCGGCTTCATGCACCACGCGACGACCGCCGCGGCGCCGAGCAGCACGCAGGACAGGGCGAACGGCAGCTGCCACCCCGACGCGTCGATGAGCAGGCCGAAGACGATCGGGGAGACCACGCCGGCGATGCCGAAGCCGGTGTTCATGAAGCCGGACGCGGTGCCGGACCACTGTGGGGCGACGTCCATCGGGATCGCCCAGAGGTTCGCGTTGCAGAGCTCCAGGAAGAAGAACGACAGCGCCAGCGAGATCGTCGCGACGAGCAGGCCCTGCCCGATCACGAGGGGGATGAGGCAGACCAGTGAGCCGCCGAGTCCGATCACCAGGACGGTCCGGCGGGCGTTCCGGGTGTTGCCGCCGCGGTGGATGATCCGGTCGCTCAGCATGCCGCCGACCGTGTCCCCGACGACGCCGGCGAGCAGGATGAGGGTGGTGAACAGTGCGAAGTCGCCGATCTCGAGCCCGTACGTCGAGCTGAGGAAGGTCGGCAGCCAGGTGAGGAACACCCAGAGGGTCCAGCCGTAGCCGAAGTCGACGAACGTCACCGGCAGGATCTGCCGCGCCATCTGGCGCCACGGCACCGGCGGGCGGGTGGCACGGGTCTCGACGGGCGGGAGCTCGTCGATCTCGACCTGCGTGATGCCCTTCGTCGACTCGGGCCGGTCGCGGAACCAGAAGAACCAGACGATGCCCCAGGCGAAGGACAGGACCGCCGTGGCGAAGAACGCCCACCGCCAGCTGCCCGTCGAGCCGATGACCCAGGCGACGAGCAACGGAGCCAGTGCGTTGCCGAGCCGGGCCGCGGAGTGCACGACTCCCTGCGCGAAGCCGTTGCGGTCGCGGGGGATCCAGCGGGTCATGGCCTGGGTCGCGGTCGGGAACGCCGCGGCCTCGCTGAGCCCGAGGACCGCACGGGCGGCGAACAGCGTCCAGAAGCCGACGGCGAAGCCGGTCCACAGCGTCGCGACGCCCCAGACCACGGTGATGACGAAGAGGGCCTTGCGCGGCCCGAACTTCTCGCTGATCGTGCCGCCGAAGACCTGCAACAGGGCGTAGGGCAGCGAGAACGCGGACACGATCAGGCCGGCGGTGGCCTCGTTGAAGCCGAACTCCTCGGTGATGTGCGGCAGCGCGGTCGAGATGTTCGTGCGGTCGATGTACGAGATCGCGTACATGCAGCAGAGGAGGATGAGCACTCGTCCGCGGATGCGACCGCGGAACGGGGTGCCCTTCGTCGGTGCGGCGGGGGTCGCCGTCGTCATGGGGCCTCTTCGGGTGTGGCTCGTGCTGGCTCGTCGGGGACGTGCGGAGCGATCGGGTTGCTGAACGGACCGGACGCTATGCCCGCTGGTTATCAGCGGACTTGGAGGCTGCTTGGCGAGGACGATACGCCGAGGGCGAGCAGGGGCGCCGGTGTCAGGGGTGCCGACTACCGTTGACGACATGGGTGTTGCGATCGAACCGACCCGAGCGGTACGTCCGTTCGAGGTCATCAGCGAGTACACGCCGAGTGGCGACCAGCCCGCGGCCATCGCGGAACTCGCCGGGCGGATCAACGCCGGTGAGACCGACGTCGTGCTGCTCGGTGCGACCGGTACGGGCAAGTCGGCGACGACCGCGTGGCTCATCGAGCAGGTGCAGCGGCCGACGCTCGTGCTCGCGCACAACAAGACCCTCGCCGCGCAGTTGGCGAACGAGTTCCGCAGTCTGCTGCCGAACAACGCGGTCGAGTACTTCGTGTCGTACTACGACTACTACCAGCCCGAGGCGTACGTCCCGCAGACGGACACCTTCATCGAGAAGGACTCCTCGGTCAACGCCGAGGTGGAGCGGCTCCGGCACTCGACGACGAACTCGCTGCTCAGCCGGCGCGACGTCGTCGTGGTGTCGACCGTGTCCTGCATCTACGGCCTCGGCACGCCCGAGCAGTACATGAACGCCTCGGTGGCGCTGCACGTGGGGCAGACGATCTCGCGCGACCAGCTCGTGCGCAAGTTCGTCTCGATGCAGTACCAGCGCAACGACGTCGACTTCGCCCGCGGTACCTTCCGCGTGCGCGGCGACACCATCGAGATCATCCCGATGTACGAAGAGCACGCCATCCGGATCGAGATGTTCGGCGACGAGATCGAAGCGCTCTCCTCGCTGCACCCCCTGACCGGCAACGTGATCGACGACCTGCCGGCCGTGTCGATCTTCCCGGCGTCGCACTACGTCGCGGACACCGACGTCATGCACCGCGCGATCGCCGACATCAAGGTCGAACTCGCCGAGCGCCTGGCAGAGCTCGAGGGACAGGGCAAGCTGCTCGAGGCACAGCGGCTCCGCATGCGCACCACGTTCGACATCGAGATGATGGAGCAGATCGGCTTCTGCTCGGGCATCGAGAACTACTCGCGCCACATGGACGGCCGCGTCGCGGGCGAGGCCCCGCACTGCCTCATCGACTACTTCCCCGACGACTTCCTGATCGTCATCGACGAGTCGCACGTCACCGTGCCGCAGATCGGCGCGATGTACGAAGGCGACGCCTCGCGCAAGCGCACCCTGGTCGACCACGGGTTCCGGCTGCCGAGCGCGCTCGACAACCGTCCGTTGCGGTGGGAGGAGTTCCTCGACCGCGTCGGGCAGAAGGTCTTCCTGTCGGCGACGCCCGGTCGGTACGAGCTCGGCATCACGGACAGCGTCGTCGAGCAGATCATCCGTCCGACGGGCCTGGTCGACCCCGAGATCGTGGTGAAGCCGAGTGACGGCCAGATCGACGACCTGCTCGAGGAGATCAAGCAGCGCGTCGACAAGGACGAGCGTGTGCTCGTCACCACCCTGACGAAGCGCATGGC
>Ga0153924_1000439_pt1 | contig 26226 bp, 42 predicted proteins | sample TSNJ008MetaG_FD_104709 | JGI IMG/M metagenome (GOLD analysis project Ga0153924, IMG submission 104709) | Attine ant fungus gardens microbial communities from New Jersey, USA - TSNJ008 MetaG | ecosystem: Host-associated > Fungi > Mycelium > Unclassified | place: USA: New Jersey, Wharton State...
AGTGTAGACGAGCCACTGGACGCAGTTTCAGTCTTCAAAACCGAATTCTGAAAATTTTGAAGATCCTTCGAATATGAGCTGTCTTGGTCGACCTGCGTGTGGTCATCTGAACCTAAATCTAGGTCACTAACTTGAGAGGCCATCGTCCATGAGTCATGATCATCTGTGATCAACGCCGAGGATGACACCACGTTCCTGGACAGATGTCCTGGATCAATAACAATGTCCTGCAAAGGAGAGAGAGGTAAAGGGATCTCCTGAGGCTGCAATTCCTGTAAAACAAAGTTTCGAAGACAGGCAAGCGGCGCAGCTGGTACGATTGAACCAACCCTAGAAGTAGTAAGATTGGTGGAAGAGGAAAGATCGACGAGGGCTGTTTGGAACGGTTGTATCGATTGATCTGCCAGGGCGTTGAACGAGAAAGCGGTTACAACGCTCAGAGGTGAATCTGGTACTTCGCGACTCGTTGTTCCCTGAGATTCAACCGCTGAATTCAGGGATGAGTTGATAGTCCCATCCTGAGTCTCAGTGATCCGGTTGATAGTTCTAGAGATAGATGATGGGAAGGAAGAAGACTTGGGTGTATCGGGGGGTGTAAGAGGGGTTTGAATCCTTGCACCAGTCGAGCTGACGCGAGCTGGAGGAGATACCGAACCCCTGATTGATGGAGAAAAGGCAGGAGCAGTTGGATCAATGAGAATTATGGGCTTGGGTTTTCCAGGTTGATTTGATCTGTCCATGGAATTAAATTTGACCTCATATTCTCTCACCACCTCACACAATTCGGTAACTATTCCTTGAAGTCGAGATACTTCTTCTTGATCCTGATGTTTGTGTTCTTCGCGTAGCTCCTGACAAAGTGTCACAGCCATAGCATAGGTGAGGCTATAGATTTCAGGATGTTCACTTGTCCACTCGTGCCCAGGCCACTGAGCGATGAGGAAAGCAAGGTTTGATAGCGTTCGGACAGCTAGATCGGCATCCACACCAGCTGTTTGATGGAACCACGGACGCAAAAAGGCCAACGATAGAGCAAAGGATCGAGCTGTGGAATCAGCCAATCGTGCTTCTGTACTGAGACAATGGAAACGATTCGACATGTCGCGACAAAATTGTCGGTAACTCAACTTCTTTTCAGTGTAGTCCCACCCAAGTCCTGTTAGAGGATTCTTGACGTCGATTCTATTGAAACTTGGCTTGAGAAAATAAGAGGGTAGATGTCGCAGAATTGAAAGAAGTGGAATCGAAGCGAGTACAGCCGTCCTAGGTATTGAACCACGCACAAGGACTGATTGGGACTCGTCTGAAAATCGATGCCATTTCCAGTGATCTTTGTTCCTCCTGCAGTCAAAATCTCTGTTAAATGACACTATCCCCGTGCGATAAAAAACAAAGCGAAATGGGGACTTACTGGGTTGGTGAGCTGAGCTCAAGGAGCTCTATTGCTGTCGCGGCTTGATCTGCGATGGCTCGTCCGTCAATGATGGCCACTTCTACATCCTTCTTGACACCATGGTGAAATCGACGCACAGCATCCCAGATACACCACGCGAAAGATAAAGATGTAGATATAAAAGGTGAAGTAACCCTCGTTGTCCAATCCATATGGTTTGCAACATCGGTGTAGTCTACATTGCATTCATTGATGAAATGTTGATGATTCCTAATCTCCACCGGTGAGCGAGCATATTTGTCGTTATATTTGGGTGCAACGAAGTATGGATCAGTTTTATCGAATAAAGGGAAACGTTCCTTGGGTGTATATACACGAAAGAGATAAGGATTCTGTGCTAGTAAAGATTGAAGCTTGGTGTCAGAGTGAAATCCATGCTGTGGGAGGATCCCACTCCCCGAGGCATACGTCGACGATTGAGTAGTCATTAGCAAAAAAAGTTGATTTGGATCAAGAATCGATTCTTGCGGCTTTTTGAAGCTCAGTTGGAGCACTTCTCATGCGACCTCGAGTGTAGCTGATATGAAGGGGCTACTCGTTTGCGAGGTTCATATGGTCCGTCAGTCAACACGTGTCGTCGGCGAGGTTTGAGTTCAATCATATTGTATATTTGTCAAAGAGAGTCCGACTGATCAATCATGGTCCAGCGGCTGGGTTGGGGGTATTGTGAATTGAATAGTGAATAGCTTCATAGAATCGAGTTCCTTGAGTTCAGCAAGGCTCTCACTGTCAACGCAGCAGGGGATCTTCATCGAAGAGAATCAGTAATCATTGAATATATGAAAATATCTCATGCACATGGTCAGAGCATGATGATGCTTATTTTTGGCGCACAGGGGAACACTTGCCATGACACAAGGCAAATATTACGTAAAGGAGGATCGGCGTTTTCTTGCGGGCTGGGCTCATTGTTTTTCGTTCTGTGATCGGTCTGGACTTTGAATCGCACCTCATTAACGCAGTTGGATATTATTTTTTTTGGAGAGTTCTTGTTTACACCTTCATTGACGGCATGTTACTCATAATGTCGTCTCATGTTCGCCCTTCACTACTGGCCCTGAGACAACCCGAGACCCACCGGTAGTTTTCAATCGATAATACTTGCATGCGTTCGGACACAAGCGATTTTCGAAAAGCCAATCTAGATCTGAAGGCAACCATGGGCATCTACGTACGATTGTGACAGACTTCCTGTCAATCTGCGCTCCATTATCCGCCGTTCTAATATCTTCTTCTTCCAAAGGAAGTCTGCCAAAATAAATGGAGCGCGTCTCTCACCCCAAGCGCACACAAAAGAAGTTGAGCAGAGAGTATTATAGTAAACATATCGGGTAAGCTTTTGTGACACCAATTGATTCTTAGCCTCCAGAAGTCTACACCCACAACTCCACACAGAGCTACTTCATCGGAACTTGATACACCAACGGTGATATATGAGGAAAAGACCCCTGGCTCACAATGTCAAATATCCTCGCAGTCAATGACCTTGTCCCATACTCTATTCTAGCACTTGCTCCCCTCCTTCATATTAGCACAGTGGGGTGCCATTCTGCGGGAATGTTCCACCTCGTTCGACATCTTTATGATGTTCCATCTAAACTGAGCCAAAAGTTTTGAAAACTTCATCCGCTCAATTCCAGAAAACTGTAGTTTATATACAATACCCGCGACCACCTTCCCTGTTTGACGGGTCTGCTTTGACCGCCCAACCTGGTACTTTCCTTTTCCATGCAACAAAACCATCTGATCATGTAAATATTAATATAGTAAATTTAGCTACTTAAATTAGAGCTACGCAGATATACAGTCACCTACCACGTTATCCAATGTTTCAGAGTTTTTGATCAGACCCTTCAACGGGTCTACACCCAGCCAATTTCCAGGTCTATAATAGGAGGAAGCCATATGTCGGAGGCGCCGTATTTCTAATCACACTTATTCAATAACGTCTTCCAGCCCGATTCCCAAAATGGTAGTAGAATACAGAATCAATCCTTCTCCTATCTCATTCAACATATACATACTGTAACTTACCTAAACTCTCAAAAGTACAAAAAAAAATTCAATCTGACTGTGTTCGCCCACTCAATGACGATGGTGACGAAGAAGGTGGTGGTGGTGGGGGTGGGGGAGGTGTGGTTTCTTCAATTGTGATTCCAGCCTTGGTGACGACCTCTGGCGGTAGACATTTCAAGAACGTTCGGTTGTTCTCCTCCACGATTTCCTGTTGGAGAGAGAGGGAAAGAAAGAGAAAGAGAGTTAGCTTTCCATTCACAGTCACAAGGACAGACTGACAGTGAAAATTCGAGGCCACTGAGGCATGACAAGATCTTCTTTCTCAAGATGACGACTGTATATTAGCATGTATGGGCCAGCACCCAGGTGCAGGCCCGTCGGATCAGAAAATACGGTTTCTTCTGGGACCTGATGTCTTCAGTTCTGCGAACTATGAATAGATGAAAAGAAGCGCACCTCCACTACCTCATAGTCAACGGTTTTCCACCAGGTTCCATCATTATCTTGAACGTATGAATAAATTTGTTTCCTCCCTGGGAGCCCCGTGTGCATGAGAACAGCACGAAGATCATACTAGAATATTTTAATCGTCTAATTAGACAGCTAGCCGATCATTAACTCGAATAGACGTACTTGATGTTGCCGCAACTCCGGAATGTCGTAAATGACAGCTACGTGTTCTCGAAGCTCTTCAATCCTATGATTAATGGCTTGAAATAGAAAATGAACACAAGATTCTGAAACACCATCCACCAATACACTTGCCTTGGACCTTCATAGACAAACTCGCCACAATACTTTGTAGCTTGATTTTCATGCATTTCAAGGTCTCTGCACGCTCGTGGTCATCATCAACCTGGGCCACGTTTTCGTAATAATAGAGAGTTGCTTCAAGGTCCTTGATAATATCTCGGTTCTGATTGCAAGTTTGAGTTGCGAATTATTGAAGTATAAACTCATACATTATGTCGTGTCAAGCCTTCCTTCACCCTGGACAGCTCGGAAATTTCGCCCAGCATCTCTCGTTCAGATATTCGGATTTTATTAGCCAGTTCCAGGTTGCTTAGCAGGAACTGGTCTAGATAGAGAGACTTTGGAAAGACAAAGGGATCTGGGCTGTATTTCCCGGACTGATTCACAAGACGTTGCAGCTGGAAGCAAAACACGTCAGAGGGCTCGATGATGACCTCATGAATAGATCCGGCAACTGTCCAAGTGGAAAGTAAACCCGAGAGGCAGGAGACGAGATCAGAGGGGATATTTTCGTTGCCGTACTCGAGTGGAACGACATGATTGTCTCTGGGGTACCGCTTTCCCTGAGGCATGCGATGATGCAACTCGACTTGGCCATGACTGAAATATATCAACCGAGGGCTAGAGAACGAGTGTATGAGGGGAGTCAGAGATGAGAAAGAATGTTCTTCACTGTTGATCATCGACATCCTGGGCTTTCAAATGGGATTCAATGACGTCTGCCATGATCTTGGCGAATTCTAAGTAGACGAGGGTGATACTCGAGGCAGAGAAGAAAAGTAGAGCTTACCCGAAGTGCTGTGACCGATTGAGTTGTTGTCTGCCTGAGGTTGGGCCATGAGTGACAGGAGAGCTTGAGAGTCGATGATGGTGGCGAGTTGAGCCAGGTCAAGGTTCACGAAGATCTCGACCAAGTTCCATACGGCACATTCTGCATAAGGATTGTTAGGTGTTACTGGGACGAGTATGCGGAGCTTGCCTGGAGAATCCCTCAGAACGTTCTGATGGAGTCGGGGAAGGACGACGCTAGCTACACGATTTCTGACCTGGGGAACTGAGAAGAGTGCATGAATGAACTAGGAAAATGAGAGATGAGGACAAAGAGTGGAGAGGTAAATGAAGCACACCAGGGCGGCATATGCCAACAAGGGATTGTCGGATCTGAAGGCGACTGGCCTGGGGAGGATGAGCAGAATAATAATGATGAGCGGGACAGCTCACCTTCCGAACTGACGGAGATTATCGACGGGCACAAAGTCCGAGTCATGGTTGATTGATGCAAAATCTTCCAGGCTCGCCTGGATCGCGTCACTGTATGACTTGTCGTTGTATGACTTTTCATTGTATGACTTGTCTTTGTATGACTTTTCATTATATGAATTGTCTTTGTATGACTTGTCGTTGTGCTATAATCCCAGCGTCAGCTTGCATCTTGTCACATTCACATTCGTACTTTCGTCCCTATCCCCGAGTCTCCCTCCAGTGACATCGCCATGGCTCGTTGCAGTTCGTCATCTGACCCCGTAAGATCAATCACCGGCTGTACACGCTGTCCAATGTCTTGCGAGTACGCTGCAGCAGACTCGCCGCATTCCCAATTGTAATCTTCTCCCCGGTCTCCATTCACTATCGCATCGGCCGCCCTCTCAACATTACCCTTGTGTTTGCGGTAAACACGCAGTGCTTCCGTTCGTTTCACCGAATCACCCATCATCTCAAGCAGGAAGTCGACCTGTCCACTTTCTTCCGAGGTCTCCTGGGGTATATACGGTATTATTTGCATCTTTCCTCGGTCCTGCCAAATGCGTCGATAACTGTACGAGACGTTGGCACAAAATCGTAATCACCCAGTTTGATAACACAGCCGCGTGACAGTCGCTGACGTATGAGACAACCGCCCTCTCCGCCCTTACATTTGAAAACTATCTACACTAATTAACCTTGACTCTCGTATGAGTTACTTTTATGCTTCGGTACAAAAACCCAGGACTCAGGGGCTCGCCCCAGAAACATCTCAGAGATCTTGATCCAGTCTCTACTATCTCCACTCGAAAGCAGAGTTTCTGCCCACCGTTAGCCTCTTCAATAAGGTTACATATCCACTCACCAAGGTCACTGCGAGCACTGAAAGCTGGAGCTCGATCATTGATTCGTCCGGGTAGATGCTCCAGTAATCCAATGGGGATGTAACGGTACTGGAAGGACAATGCTTCGCACAAATACCGCCTCGTCGTGTTCACACCGGTAGTGTCTGAGCCGAAATGACTAGAAAAAGTCAGATATCGAGGGACTCTGACCCAGCAGACAACGCACTTCAAACCATAATTCACATACTGAAATTCATACATGTCATTCTAAGTCATCACTTCTCAGATTCAAATCCTACTCACATCTCGTATGAGGTCTAATCGTTCTCGAGCACTGATGTCCCACTCCCGACGCTCTTTGATTTCGGTGAAAATCCATGGCTTGATAAGTGCTCCTCGGCCCACCATAATCCCATCAACTTTACCGCATTCCAGTTTTTCGTAATAGTCTTGAGCTGAAAAACAATCTCCTCCTCCGAAGATGGGTATTGGGCAAACTTGAACAACTGTCAGCAAAGGGAAAATAATCCCGAAGCTTCCACGCACGATCTTCTTTTTCCTCCTGGGCTCTGACTGCTTCAACACACTGCCTGATGTAGTCCCAGTCTGCGAGACGGGTGTAACGTTGTTGTCGAGTTCTCCCATGTAACTGTCGAACATGAGTAAAAAAAAACTTTCAAACAAACTAGAATAATGCCTCACTGTCAAACAAGATGCACCCCAGTCCGCAACTCGAGGCATGAGCTTGTGAGCCGTATTTTTCCCCTCCTTGACTCCAGTTCTCAGTTTCACTGTCACAGGAATCTCTCCGAGAACCTTGTTCATTCCAACAACGATTCTGCCCAGTTTAGCGGGGGCATCAATAACTACATTCTCCATCATTCAATCAATTAAAGGATAGACATATAGAGGAGACATACGCGCCGATCCGCTCCCTTGTTTGAATACGAGATCAATAGGGCAACCACAATTCACGTCGACAAAATCTACGCCCCCCGCTAGCTCCTTGGCAATGACCTCCGCAGTGGGTACCAAATTGGCAGGTTTGCTTCCTGCCACCTGGATGCCAAAGATTCTTTCCGAAGGATGCCTGCGCACTAACGACCACTCCTCTTTTGATCCAGCCAAAAACGAGTTGGCGAGACCCACTGCATCATTGTAAGTGTTATCCATTAAATACAACTAGGTCTTCTTACTCTCGCCACATGTGATGTCTGCACCGAGAGTCACGCATAGCCTCCGAAACGGCTGAGTGATTACTGTCAGACAAAAGCTACTCTGAGTGATATCACAACGTACGAGATTCCCAACGGTCGTTAACGGGGCGAGATCTAAAGGCTCTCCTTGAAAAAGAGTTTTTATCATGAAACACTTGACTCACATGTTTTTCCTGTCCAATTTAATCTTTTCTTCTCGCGAAATCGTATTGGAACATCAGTGGTCGATTCCAACTGGTGAGAATTCCCCGTTCTGGCCATGATGAGTTCATCGACTTGCGGAAACATAGAATCAGGCGCAGAAACAGTCACAACGTCAGAGGCTTGTTCTGGTTCTGTTACCACCACTGAATCATTTTGAAGGACTGAGCTCTGGGTTTCACCGTGCTTTTCGGAGTCCTTCAACTCTTCTAGGTAGATTTTGGCCAATGAGAAGGGATACTATGCATTGAATTGAGTGGTTGAGCTTCGATGCGCATATATCAACCCTGACTTTTTTCGTTCGCAAAGAATTCAATAAGTCGCCGCTCGCAAAATTGAGTTCGTTCGCAGTGAGGGCAGCTCTTGCTTTTTTGTCCTCATCTCCTATAATTGTAACACTTGTTCCATCTATACGAGCATGGGCCTCGAGAAACCTACACTTGAAACCGTATCTGAAAATGTTAGGGGAAAACGGGTGGAATTTTGTTATCAATGGACCTTTCCTCGTTCCACGAAAACGATACCACGCACTAACCTGCATTCACCGGTTTCGGCGAAGATGGGACAGGTAGTGCTCCGGTCTATGGAAGGATGATCCACATGCTGCTCTCTGACTGGCATGTCAATTTCAACAAAGGGAGCATTATCTGAAATCTCTGAGGACTCCAAAACTCGAATATCGTGTGTTTTCGCAGCAAGATAGGCAGGAATGTCATGAGAGAATTTACAATTCCTAAACGAAGCATAAAAAAATCAAAAAAATCATTTTCCCCCCTCCTCATCAACACATACTGCCAAGCAAGAAAACGGGAAGGGGGTGAAGAGACAGGACTCACTCGCCATATTCACAAATTGATTCATTCGCAATCTTCCAACACAAATCTACCTCATCTCTTACTTTCCCAAATCTTCGACCCTTATTCGCTCCTCGAGTAGCTTTCTTCTCCTCCTTCGACATATGCTTCCTCTGTGGACCCGTGCTTGGCGAATATCCATACTGGCGATGAGATTGGCGTGAAACTTGGGTCGTCGATCCCTCTGCCGCATCATCATCAGGAAGGTTCTGCGTTGTATACGAGATCAGGAATCTGAAAAAAATCAGAAAACGATTTATGTCGTCGCAGACTTGTGAAAATGAGTACTCTGTTTTGATGGGAGCCGTTCCAGGTGGACAGATTAAGGGTGCAGTATCTGCGCTTTCCACTGCCATAACAGTAAGGTTAAGTTTGACCTTAATCTTATCGGGAAATTGTATAATATACATATTTATTTATTTCATCAACCGAATCATTCTATCGGGTGTACATCCGTTACGAAAAACTCAAACTCAGTGATCGATGAGAGTATTCGGTGTACTTTTTAGAAACAGGGGTTTATGGTCCGTGCGCACGTAGTCGTCAGGTATGGCACGAGTCAGACACATTGTCTTTCAGGAAACCCCCTTTAGATCTGTCAATGCATTCTCAGATATTGATAGCGCAGGTAACGTCGGAACAGAGTAAAGTGAATATCAGAATCACGCATCCAGATAAGTTGATAGTGAGCACATATACTACGTACCTAGGATCCAGATAAGAAAGCTGGATCCTAAGGAAGAGGATACACGATATTTACACTAAGAGTAATGCAGGCACGTATCTATGGTGTAGTGTAGACAATAAGATATCAACAACAACGTACTTACAATGACCCTATTTAAGACAATAGAAAGACAAGTCAACTCATTCTTAACAAATACAACAACTTGCTGACTAGACGACCTTGTTTCGACATGCATGACCCGTAAGTCCGAGCAAGGACTCTCATCAACTTGTTGACTTGGGCTTGCAGACAGCATATCCCTCTCGATTTCGGTAAAACAACACTTCACCTGTAGGTATAGACACAATATCAGCTGTTGCCTGGGTGTTCGGTAGTAGCAAGGAACCGACCATCATCCTCAACAAATTGACAGAAATTGTAACTGCGCCAAAGTGCCTTGAAGGCAGGCGTATCGTCATACACGTAATACTCGCCAAGAAATGCTTCCAAGTACTTGGTCGCTCCAGGAGTGTGATAAAATGGTATTTTTGGGAAAAACTGTGAACGGATTGAGCCTACCATAGATGGTTGAGGAGCAACAAGAAAAACTGACATGGTGTATGACGTGATAATGAGCGACATAATGCAAAAAGAATTTTCCTTGCCAACCAAGAATTGGCCTATCTACAGTTGCAGCAGCACCTCGCTGGAAGTTCCACTCTGTTCCACGATAGTGGGGAATAACAGGGTCTGTATGATGTAGATATGTGATCATGATGACTGAGACCTAGGTTGAGCTACGAATGTATGAAAGAGCAGACGGTGACCTACACCAGTGAGAGACGAAGAGCCACGGAATGCCATAGTACTTGAGTACATTTGCGAAGCCAAAGTGTTTGACTGCATACATGACCGCACAAACCATGAATGCTATCCCAGCATTGGACATGAGAACGGCATTTCGCTGCGAGGGCAGAAATAAAATAGAACTTGCTATCGCGCCCAACATAGGTGAATCGACGAGGGTCAGGCTTGTGTTGCGAATTCACACTCACAATCAAAATGATTAGTCCACTTGGGATATGCTTTCTGTCCCGACACATTGAACACTACGGAGTTTGGTCACACCAAGTCAATTACGGGAACTGGTGAGATGATATACGACTTACGGAGATAGGCAGGAAACGCTAATAGTTGTTGTCGGATCAACATGAATAGGGTATAAATCGGTGTATCACCAAAAATCTCGTCATAGTCAAGCCTAGGATCACCTTCTTTAGGCAGCCCCAGATCAGAGCGAGTTTTAGGGACATATACTTCGTCCTTCTCCATGGAGCCATGATTACGATGATGGCGGTGGTGGGAAATCCTCCAGCTAAAGTATGGAGTCCACAGGAAAGTATGCGTCAGCTGACGATGGGACAACGTCAATCAAATGTATGTCGTTGCAAGAAACAATGCAGTACAAAACCAACAAAGTCGTTGACGGGCTTGTAATCAGAAAAGGCGCCGTGTCCGCACTGAAGGGGAAAATATTAGCTCCTTGGTCTGAAAACACAAAACCAGTAAATCGACTGGCAAATTACCTCATGTCCGATGACCCAAATGCCAGTGAATATCAATCCTTGAAACCACCAGCTTGAGAAAACTTTTGAGTAATTATAGTCGGAGTCTTAGCCATGGGACCTACTAAGTACCCCAAGCGAGCCACCTAATGACCTCTGAAAACAAGCAGAGGGTAACAGAAATTCCCGTTGTTTTTGTTTGTCCGAACAAGGGATCAATTCGAAGAGCGAGAGACCAGGCAGCGATGGCGAGAAAGAAGTCACGGGTGAGGAAGTATAGGCCTTTGCGTATATCCCGCACAAAGTATTTTGCAGGAATGGCTGCCCTAATCTCTTCCAACGTCCTTGACGACATCACGCCTCATGATTTTGTCATTGTATTGAAGAGAGAGGGAGGCTCACGAGCTCATTGGAACGTAGGGCTGAGGGCTTTTTTCGCGGTGTTCACTGGGATGTCGAGGCATGAGGGAGGTGGTGCCAGTAGCCTCATCCCGAATGTATTTAAGTAGTCGGGCCGCCAGTGATCTTGCACTAGATCTAGCAAGAAAGATATGATCCACTTAGGTGAAAGCGTGGAATAGGAACTGATTTGTAGCTAAGGTACAGAGACCCCTTGTCTATTCTTAACAGTACAAATTGTGTAGAAGTTTTGCAACCACACCTTTAATAGACATACAACACGATCGTTGAAATAATGATATTGGGTGACTTCCCATAAGGATCTGAGAAAATCTGAGGATGTGTAAAATTCCAGTCCGAGAAAATCTGGGATGAATTTGATTCCCGTAACAAGTTTTCAGGTGTGATGTCATGTTGTCACATTGTTAATCCAGCTTCATTCTATATCAGAGACATCTGTAGTATATGACCTTGATGTGTATGGAGAGGATACCTATATGGTATAGTACTCTGATATCTCTAATTGAAAAAGGAAAATTGGTATCTAGGGAAGCCTGAGAGAGGGTTTTGCATTCTCCTCAGATGGCAACATCTAGGAAAGTCTGGGACACCCTGAAATTTGAAACTCGTGCTCGGCATCTCGGCATGGAGCAGTCTAAGAAAATCTGAGGTCACAGATTTTCTCAGACTGCTTACGGGAAGTCACCCATTTTGACAATATATCAATGTTGACATTAAAATTACCGATCGAACACGTGCTGAAAAAAACTGCAGAGAGCATGGGTGAACAGCTTTTCCCCCCGAAAGTCATCAGTTTTACGCTATCCACTCAAACAGAACTTGAAATTCTCAGGCAACATCTGTAATTTTTCTCTCATAATTCATTGGAATATATTGGCGTCGTCGTCACATAGTACGAGTAACGCTGTGCCAGCGTAAGACCGTGGTACTTGCTAAGATTTTTCTTGTATCTGTGACGATCAGATGTTCCATGCATACTCTTAAGATGATTATCTAGTGCCTGTTCAGAGGTATGGTTGATAGACAAGGATTCCCTTTGATAACTGTAAAAAATGAAGAAAACCACAGCACCAATAATGTATCACCGACCCTAATGCTTTTTGAATAGGGGGACGACAGATTCGAGTTGAGCGTTCTTGAGAAAAATTGGATAACATCTAGATGCTGATCCGCCGCAGCATAAATCCAGTGAGCTGCCTTACATAATCCCGCTAGAGGGAGATGCTCCTCCAGGTTGCCGAATTGTTCCAGAATTCAGGGGTTGTGCCCACTTTCCGAGTTCGAGAAGATGTGGAACCTGGGACTTGCCCGTCCGACGAAAGCGATGTTTCATATGGATTTGCACGGATTGTGACCTGCTCCGCTCAAACTTTCTCGGAAAGCTTGTCAGCTAGAGTGCACAACGAATCAACCTTACAGACTCAAACTCGTTGACTGCTTCGTAGTCGACTGAGTTCTACACAAGATTTCGAAGACCGTGAGCTACGATATTAGGTCGCAATGAGTTGGTGGTTGAATGAGGGACAAGCGCCGATCCCGGAGGACATGGCAAATCGAAGCATGAGTCTGCAAATCTAGCGCTTCCTGAGTCCTCCGGCCTCAGAGACTTCCTGTCAACGAGAACGGAGTCTTTGCCTGTCGCCCGTGTCGATCTCGTGTTTCCATTTACAGAAAATGCATGCTTCGATGCCATCTTGTCTGCTGTCATTTTATCATTCTCCCGAGTCTCTCGTTGCGCGGCGAACTCATTGTAATTCACTGTCCCTTCACAAGTCTCGGCTCAAGTTCGCATTCTCCGGACCTCGCTCTGTTAGGTATAATTATCAATCACTGGCTACCAAATTCGTTTATGTCCGTGTTCAAGGTCGATAAAGTTTCAATCACATTTGTTGTCATGGGGCAGGCAACTCCAGCCCATCATGTCTTACAACCCACCTTGAAAAATAGCTATGTCCGAGGTATCATTCAGAACTTACTTCATGCTTCTGACTGGATCTAGATATCCTGGTCTGCACCGACTATCATAATGCATTTATAAGCTACATATGTGCCTCAGTAACATCTACTATACCCGCGCCGTACTCAAAGCATTTACTTTACAGAGATGCCTCTGGTGACAATTTTTAAGGACTCACCAGAGTACGAAAACAGGAAGCGCACTCCTTTCCGTCCTCCAAAAGTATGCATACCCTTTCCTAGATATATAGCTTGCTTTCCAATTGTCCTCAGGTCACTGTGGCAGATATCCGCTCCGCCATCCCTAAGCACCTCTATCAAAAGTCTACTCTGAAAGGCTGCTATTACTTTGTTCGCGATCTTCTGTTCACCATCGTACTCTACAACTTGGCGACGAGGATTGAAGTCTTGGCCAATTCTGTCTTCTCGTTCTTGTCACCTGGTGCCTTGGACTCAGCCATCCAGCAAGCTCTGATTGTTGTTATTCAATGGAGTGGTTGGTGCCTTTATTTCTACTGGCAGGGTATTGCCTTTGCTGGTCTTTGGTGCCTGGGCCATGAAGCAGGACACGGGACTCTATCCACTTATTCTTGGCTCAACACAATCTTTGGCTTTATTTTACACACTGTAAGATACCTCCGGTCTCAATCCAGAAGTAGCTATTTGACACTGAATTTGAAGTTCCTTTTAATCCCATATTTCTCATGGCGCTCAACACATCACGCTCACCACGTGAGTCCCCATTCCTTCTCTTCAAAGTCCCAGTTATCGTCAAAGTCTCGAACTGGCTGGGGACCTGCGAGATGCTTGAATTAACCTCGGATTGGAGAAAGACTGAATACTGATTGATGGTTATCAATTTACAGAGAGCAACGATGTCTATGGAGCGGGATGAGAACTATGTTCCCCGAATGAGGTCGGATTATAAGTTGCCTCCACAGGGACAAGCACAACCAATAGATTACGAAGAGATCTTTGAAGAAATGCCACTGTTCACCCTGGGCAGAATGGTATTGATGCAGCTGCTTGGTATGCAGTCATACTTGCTTCGGAACTCAATGGGTTTACCTAGTTATCCGCCTGGCACAAATGTATGGCCGATTGCTTTTTTTTTGCTCCATCTTACTATTTCTCAACCCCAACAAGCATTTTTACCCTTCATCACCGCTGTTTAAGCCGCACGAACGACGTCGAATCATCGCTTCGAACATTGGACTCGGTATCATGATATACCTCCTCAACCTCTTCTTTAACAAATGTGGCTTTGGAGCACTAATCCGGTTTTATGTTGTGCCATATCTTGTTGGTCATTCTTCAAATTCAGTCATCCTCTTCTGATGATGGTCACGAACGATAGCTTGCTAATCATTGTGAGTAGCTCTCTTTGTGGATACACGGACTTGGTTGTGATAAATCTGATTCGAGTCATATTGAGAAGGGATCGTAATGCTCACATATCTTCATCACTCTGATCCTACTATCCCACATTATCGCAAGAAAGAATGGACCTTTCTTCGTGGCGCTCTCGCGACTGTTGATCGGCCTTTGCTCAGTTGGGTGGGACGATACTTCCTTCACAACGTTTCCCATGATCATGTAAGTCTCGTTTTTTGTGTTACAGATGTATTTTTTTCTTGAAAGTGGTTTCCCACAAGCGACGATGTGGTCCACTGTGCAATATTCCTACACCTTTATCTGTGGAAGACTTTTCACTAATAAACATACCCATACACAGATCGCCCATCACACCAACTCGGAAATACCATTCTGTGAGTTTTTATACGAAGATCAAAAAAGTCTGACACACTGATTCTGACAACTTCTCTATTCCTCGATGATATTCTAAATAATATCATAATTACACATTCAAAAATATCTTCATCTTCGTCATCACCAATGCTGTATTGAACCCCGGAAACCCCAAAAATGATAGACAACCTGCCAGAAGTGACTAGAATAATCAAGTCAATGCTCGGAGACGATTACAATTATGATTCTACCGTAAGTTCAAGCGACTTCTGGCTCCATCATCATTCTGTTTTCTCGGAAACTTCAAAAATCGATGGTTACTCAATGCGTACAGAATACCTTCAGAGCGCTTTATCGTACCTTCACGGAATGTTGTTTTATTGAAGACAAAGGTGATATCGTGTTCTATAAGAATAGGAAGGGAGAAGCTGCGAGGGTTGTTGCCGACGATATTGATTGTATCGCCACCGCTGCATCAGGATCAACATCTACGTAGGAATCTGCCGCCCTTGCGAGTACCAAATTCTCATCTGTATCGGGATAAAATCAGCAACGTTACATATCTGGATCACCATGAGGATCCCACACCTAGGAAGGAATGGTTGTAGCTCTTCTTCTATAGTTTATTTTCCTTGTCAATTGTTGAAGGAATGAAATCTGTGCATCAAGTAGCTTGTTTCTTGTTCCTTAATGACATAACTCCTTCAGGAAATATCTTGTAAATATTTCCAAGGCCAAGGTTTCAAAAATGGAAGATGTCATGTGTCATGTCTGTTTTCATTTAGGTTGTGACTTGGACAAGGCCTAAGAAATAGTAGAGAAGAGAAAGCATCCATGCCACAATCAATTTACCCTGTAAGGGAGGGCAACCAGAGCAGAGATGATTCCAGGAGATTCCTCAGCTATATGAAACAATACAAATCACTTATCTCACCAAGTTCATTTCAACTACACCTAATCATCTACATCAAAAAAAAAAAAGATGAAAAAAGGGAAATGAAATCTATTATTGTACTTTATCCAATCAGTAATGACATGACAAAAAAAATCAATGAACCGAACAGAAAACAAACTAAAACAAATGCTATCATCTAAGAAAAAATGCATTTTCCACACACAAACCCCCTCACACACACAACTCACAAAAAAACACAACAAAAACTCTCACACACCAGAAGCAACCTCAACCGCTCTCTCACAAATCTCATCCACACACCACCTCTCCCCTACCTCAATCCCATGCTTCAAATCCAACACATCCCCAATCTCATCACACGCCCTCAACACCACATCCACATCTTCCTTGGTATGCGCAGCACTCACACAAAACCTCACCCGACTCGTCACCAACGGCGTAGCAGGATACGCTACCACCACCACCGCGATCGGCGTCTGTCGGTCCTTCATCATCCGGTGGAACAAATTCATCTTGCCAGGATTGAACAGCAACAAGGGAACGATAGGCGAGGCGGGGTGGCCATAGGTGATGAAACCAAGTTTGTCGAGCCCGTTGTGGAGATAACGAGCGTTGAAAGCGAGGCGACGCAGACGACTGGAACCTTCAGAGCCGGAAGAGAGTGCAGGAGGTAGTGTAAGCCATGACGGGAGAGCGCTTTGGGGAGCAGGACCAGGATGGATGTATTCCTCGTCAATAGCAAAACCGTTTACAGTGGAGGAGGAAGTCGGACGAAGGGTAGTGGTAGAAGATGAAGGAGCCATAACAGGGGACGCAATACCCATGATGCTGGCCATGCTAGCGATAACTTGAGTAAGAACGGCGGGTGTCATGGCTTCAGCATAGGCACCCGAATGTCCATGGACTCGCAAGCAATCAATGAGAGATTTACTGCCGGCGATATAGCCACCTGCGGCTCCAAAGGACTTTGTGAATGTGCCCATAAGAATGTCAATGCTTCTCGGGTCAATGTTGAAATAGTCCGCGACACCACGACCATGAGGACCAAGGGCACCGATGGAATGGGCCTCGTCAACAAAAAGATAAAACTAGGCAAAGAGGTTGGATAGGTAATGAATAGAGGAGAGATGAGACATTTACCTTGTATTTGTTTCTCAGTTCGATGATAGCGGGCAAATTGCACATAGTACCCTCCATGGAATAGAGGCCCTCGACGATGAGAAGAATTTTCTTCCAGGGTCTATGTGTCTTGGGCTGGCCCTGGCTGATACATTCGCGCAACAAGGACTCCAAGTCCTTCATATTGTTGTGCTTGAACATCCTGACGTGGGCGCCACTGAGCCTGGTTCCAAAACGAATGGAGGCATGGTTAAGTTCGTCAGAGATGACAAGGCAGCCTTTTCCAACGAGAGCGGGAATGATGGTAGAGTTTGTGGCGAAACCCATGGAGGAGACGAGGGCATCCTGAGCGCCAACGAACATGGCGACGAGGGCCTCGGTAACAACATGAAGATCATTGGAACCACCAGCGAGCCTGGTTCCACCAGAAGAGATGCCGTAGCGCTTGATGGCCTCTTGAACGGCATCGGCGCAACCGCCCCGGGCTTGGGCGAAACCGAGGTAGTTGTAGGAGGAGATGTTGAGGGCACGGGTACGGGAGCCTGTGAGGACCTGGGTATGGTTGTAGTCGGGAGAGACGCGGTCGAGAAGACAAACGGTGCGGCCGGCAACGCCAGTGACGGGATGGGCGAAACACTCGTCGAGGCGGGTTTTAAGGCGGCGGGTATAGAATGAATCAAAATCTGAGTTTAGGGGGGCATAGCCCTGTAGAGATTGTGATGAGAGAGAGGGAGAGGGAGAGAAAGAGAGAGAAGAGAAAACTGACGTCTTTGGGGGTGAGATGGGCGTAGAAAGCCGGATAGAGTCGCTTGCCCACAAAGTCCCGAATGTGGCCGAGACAGATGAGGATGAGATAGCTGATGTAGGTGGAAAGCAGGATATAGTAGGGAGGCTCACGGGCGACATGGACAGGGACTTGAGTGCCAGGGATGTGTGCACTGGAGCAGCGGTAGCGTTCGTCGGCACAATGGCCAAACTCTGTGTGTACGGTGGTAAAGACCTGCTCTGAGGTGGGAGGCCTGGGTGGGAAGGCGAGGCCATCCGCATTGCTCTGGAGCCTGTCGTCGTTGTCGTCGTCGTTGAGGACGGTATCCTCTGATTCGTCGGTAATAGAGGAGGAAAGAGAGAGGGCGGGGGTAGAGGCGGGAGAGCGTGGACGGTTGCGAGCGCGAGCATCGGCCTTGCTGAGGGCTGAGAGGTAGGACGCTGCCGAGGGCGGTGTAGACGACAGGACTTGGCTTTTGTGGTTGCCAGCCTTTGTGAGGGCCATGGGAGACATTGTCATGGTCCTCCACAGACAATTATTTTCTCCTATTACGTACTACATATATTATAAGACTCGGCTGTCTTATTGCAGATCGTCATTATTATTATGTACAATTCTACCACATAAAATATCGAAATCGCCCGTGCATCCGCGTTGCCAGCGCTATATACTCGCCCTCCGAGTCCGGTGTTATATGGCCCAGGCGCATGAGCAGATCTATCAGCACTGCCGTCGTCGTCAACATATGAGCTCATTCCCGACGACGAGCTCACCTAGTGCACAGTTGGGCTTGAACCGTCCTTGGCGCAGTTGCTCAATCACAGTGTCCTGGGCCATGAGCTGGTCTCTTGTGTGTTAGCTCATCGCCCAGGACACTGACCAATGCACACTCACCTTAAACGACGCAACCTCGCCGTCCACTGGGCGGGGCACAATGCTGGCGTCGACGAGGTCATAAACATACTCGATCTCAGGCTGCAGCCAGCCTGCTGGAGACAGGTGGACGTAGCTGATGGCACCTGTTGGACGAGCCTTCCTGGCTACGAGCTCGCTATCCAGCCCGGCTTCCTCCCAGCTCTCCTTGACCAACGCCTCCAGGACTCCCATCCCACTCGGTATCCCTCCTGCCACACTGTTGTCCAGGTATCCTGGCCAGCTGTCTACCATCAGCCACCGACGAACCAGTCCAAGCACGGCCACTCACGTCGGCTTGCTCGCTGCCCTCGTCGGCACCCACACACTCAGTTGCCCTTGTTCCTCCCTGTAGATACTCATGTGCACTCCATACGTCACAACCCCAAACAGCGCACACGCCGATCTCTCCATCTCAAATGCAAAGTTCAGTTCTTCCTCCTCTTTTCCACTCGACGGATGATCGTGCACCCCAAACGGATCCTTGTACACCGCATACGCTTCTCCTCGCCACTTGTCCCGCCCACACACCTCTTGGAAATCTTCTTCATCGCGCCACCTCTCACACATCTCTTTCATCACTTCCGTCCTCCCCCTCCATCCCTCCACCCATCCCGAAAAACTCACCCTTCCCGTACTCATTTCCCAAACCTCACGCATCCCCATCTCTCGACGCCTCGCATTCTCCTTCTCTAGCTTCTCAACGATCATCGGGCGCAACAGTCCGATAACAGGACTTGTCGATGACCGTGTCAGCTGAAACGACGTCAGTATCTCATCACCATCCCCGTCCTTGTTAGACACCGAACAAAGACGTTTGTCTGGAACAGATATATACGCATTGTCGCACAGATTAAGCAGCTCCAGATATGACAACATCTCTTGTTCAAAGTCTGTGTGATTATCGTTTCCGTAGGCAATCAAGGAATATCGGCATCTCGGCATCAGGTCCAAGGGATTCCTTTGGGATTCCCTCTAGGAGAAGAGATTGTAAAAGCACAGACCCTTAAAAGTACATTCAGATATTTTTAAAGAATAAATGACATTTGAATAGTAGAGTTAGATGTGTTTCATGTAACAGATCATCACAGCACAGAGCGATAGAATCATCTGGACACTGAGCTATTTCCCCCCCTTCCCCATCCCTGGCCATTATCTGCATCAAATCGGGAAAACTTCAGGGAGATCAAGGCCTATTTTCCTGGTGGGGATCATTGGTACCAGCGTGTGCAGGCACCGCCTCTGCTTCTGCCTCCGCCGCCTTCTTCCTCTTCTCAATATATTTCTTCTCATCAATTCCTTTTTCAATCGGCAACACATTGGAAAACCCAATCTTCACCAACGTCAAGCCAAACTGACATCTGCTCTTCGATTCCCAACCCTCAGGAATACGTTCTTCAAGAAGGAAAGGTTCGAGGTCTTTAATCCGTCCCCCAAAGATGGAAAGCAAGGCCGCAGCACTGGATAATTCATTCTTGTCAATCAAGATCAAGAGGAGAGAGAGAATCAGACAGACTTGGCACTACCAACCATCTGATGATTCGAAGCAAGCGTAAAGTCCGGGTTGGTTTCGCGAGCCTCAACGCGGCGCTTGGCAGAGAATTCAGAGAGGTCGGTTATCGTCAACACAGGACTTCCATCTTTGTCTTTACCAGTAGCAGACGCTAAAAGTTCTTTGATCTGTTCGCGTTGAATTATGCTTTGATCAGAACATAACGCTGTGTCCAGGCCTGTTTTTTTCGAATGAAAAAAAGGAGAAAAAAAAGAAACTCAGTCCATCAGTACGTAGGTAAAGAATTTCCAAACTTACGACAAAAGGAAGCATCGTGTTCAATGCCATTGTGAAAGTCGACTTCCTCAAGGTCGAGCGTATCTTTCTCATAATCCTTATTATGAAAACCAGCAATGGTTTTGGGAGCGTCGTAGCAAAAAGTGGGAGCAAAATTGTAGGTTGTTCGCACGGATTGCGTGATGGCTTTGAATGAGATGTTTTTGCCATCATGAGGGAGAATACCTGAAGAAGAGGACACGGTTGTTTAACTATTAAGCAACTTAATGCTGCGCACGGATCAAAAGTTACTTACCGTGATTAGCCAACGCATTCAATGCAGGACACGAACATCGACTATCCCCCTCCTTTGGGGGAACATATTCAGGCCATTTGCCTCCAAACCCAGGATGCCCTTCTGGTGTCACCTTTCCCTCTGACTTGGCGGGAGTGACAGAGTTGACGACAGTCAAGCCAAGATCCCACAAAGAAACCCAAATAGAGGACATAACTGCTTGGAGTTGGTGGTAAGAAACGAGTGGGGAAGAAGAGAGGAGGGGGGATTAGAATTGAAGCAGGCACTGTTCATTTCGTCTATAAGTGTAAAGCAAAAATTGGCCAGTCACCGGATGTTACGAGGACATCAGAGAAAAAATCATAAAAGGCAAGTCCTGGCACTGCACCAACACTACATTATGTGCCTGTTTAGTCAAACAATAGTAACACGCGCGTATGACAGTGTTGTTACACCCAGGGATTAGTTGCTATGGGACCTGCATTTCTCCTGAATTTTCTTAGACCATAGGATAAGGCTAGGAGTTAAGAGCTTCAAGAATAGCTGTCAGTACTTGAAACACAAAGGTTATCATCAAAGAAGTCCTGCCAGTCTTTCCAGTCATTTCCAATGTAACTATCACTGTCAAGGTCCTACTTTTCATGACTGTCGACTCGGCCACTTTTGAAAATGTTGATTCTGCACAAATAATATTTAATTAGTGAGTTGATAATGTTTAAGTATCAATATTCTAAACTTGCTCGAAGCCATGGTGAAGCGATCAGTACTTCACCCACAAGCCCAGCGGATCCGGACTATCATATGGTCGTTACCACTGATGGTTAGCTGCGGATGTATGTACCACTCCTCAATCTGTTCTCTGAATTCAATGACTGACCGACTGTTCATGCAGATGTACTCTATCGACGCTTGGTCCTGGGTGAAGAACAACGCAAGTTCAGTGACACATTTCAGAGACCAAAGATTGGACTAGCATCAAATACACCACAGGAAGATGAGCTGAAGCCATCACAGAATCAAGCGCAATGTATCACATAAATTCATCGTGGAGGAGGATTGCCTGCTAGGCGTTTCATACTACTGAATGCAGACCGTTATCCCAGCGACTCATCCCGTTTGATTGAAAAATCTCTGGCTTCCCGTCCCAGGTTGATGACCTTAAGTCCATGCGCAGGATCTTGGTACAAAATTATGGCTCAGATTTGGTAAGCCTTTGGCTCTCGCAACGAGGAATACTTGTGTCGGAAATCACTGAGACAAATATGGTAATCCTCGTCGGTAGTAAATATGTGTGTGGAGATGCGTGTGGAGTTCATTGTCGAGCCTTGGATGGGCTTTGGATTACGCGTGCACATTTGAATGTAGTGTGAGTGGAAGTATCGTTTATTGCAACACATAAAGGAACGGAACCATCAACAACAGTCAAGTTCAGATCCGGAGTCAGAAAAAAATTTCAGGTATATCTCTTTATTCATATGCAACCAGCCCAGTTGGGGCAGAAATTATAGTGAAGACATATACGAATGTGCCTATACACTCAAGCCCAAACTCAAACATGAGATAATAATTAGACATTAAGGTCAAGATGAACATCGAAATCCCTGCCGAATAGAATCTAAGTTTGCAAACCAGGCGCTACCTATCACACTTCCTTCAAAGCTAACAATGCAGTTTTTGTAACTTCATACACACTTGGGTCTCCTTTGGGCGAAACTTCAACCATAATTGACTCTGCATTCGCACGCAGAAGCACCACACGCCCCTTGACTTCACCTGGACCATCCATCGCTAATGCCTCTTCACCATTCCTCGACGCTTCTATTGGTTTGACATACTTCTTTGGAAACACCTCCCTTGGTGTGCCGTCATCAAACACAACTGCAACTTCTCGTTTATATCCATCGTGAGATGAATGTATTGCGTCAATTATGCCTTTCTTGCCCTCGAACTGCTTATTCTTGTGGTTGTCCTCTATTGCACCGGTGATCTTCACCTTAATACGGTCGAGGAAGGAAAAAGCGATAGGTTGGAACATCCAGTCCTCGTCCACGACTATAAGTCAGAGAGCTTATGAGTGCTAAGTTTAGATGATTGGAAAAAAGACAAACCATATCCCGATGAGATAGTATTTGATAAGTAACTGGACCCTGTAAATGGTGTCGGCGCTGATTGACCTCCCCCATAAAGTGCCGGGGTCCGAGCATAAGTGGTAGAGGGTCCAGGCGTGTGCATAGGTACTGGTGTTGGACCTCCCATGAATGCAGGTGTAGCGGCCGTCGCAGGTGTGGATGCGAATGAAGGTGTAGGTGCACTCTGCACACCTGATAAACTACCATTTCCTAATCAAAAGATATCGGAACTCACCCAAGGCGTTGTCTCAGATTTCCATCCGCTATTCCGAGTCGGTTGCCATTCCTCGTTTGCTTCCCAGGCAGTATTTGTGCCCATTCGTCCAGGAGTTGCACCACCCCAGGCAGAACCACTTCCCGTAGGTGCAACATTCCTCCCGGGAGTTGCACCACCCCAGGTGCTCGAGCCACCTCCACCACTTGCATAAGGATTTGGTGTTCTGGAGTTCGCATTCCAACCTGGAGTCTTGCCGCCATCTGTACTTGCATAAGGATTCGGTGTTCGTGCATTTGCGTTCCATGCTGGCGTTTTCCCGCTGTCTGCATAGGGATTTGGTGTACGTCCTGAGATGCCCCAAGCTGGTGTACGACCCTCATTCGATGCATATGGATTGGGTGTGCGGCCTGTATTGCCGAAAGGTGTGCGGCCGCCGGCATTAAACCCACTGTTACTGGCGTATGGATTGGACGTCCGACCAGCTCTCGGTCCATACCCTCCACCACGGCCTCCTCCGGGCTTGTCTAGAGGTTCAAGATTACCGTCAGGTCTAGGAAACATAAGTACAAGTTCCAGTTCCAGTAACTTTAAACTCACAGTCGACGATATAATTTTTCCTTTTCGATCATAATGAGCTTGTTTCCTGTTCGCAGCTCAACTCTTGCAATATTACCATTTGTATCTCTTATTGTGCCGGCATAACCCTTGTGAGGACCTTTAATTACCATAACCGTCGCTCCAATATCTGCATCCTTCGGCCCACGACCCATATTTCCAGACCCCACCATACCGCCGGTAGGTTGTACAAGAGCGGGATTCATCTTTGATAGGTCGGCGCCAGGTTTGACAAGACTGCCTTTCGGTGCTACAGAAACAAGAGCTCGAGCCCGTGTCACGAAGACACCTCCATTCTCGGCAAGATCACGATTGTTGAGAAAGGCATAGAATGACTGGTAAATGTGCAAGACACGTCCTTTGCGACCCTTAACAAACATTATTTTATTCAATAAATAAGCGCGAACAGCAAATCCTACCTCGCCTTCCGACTCTTTCATATTATCGTTTGGACGAATTTCATGTCCGTCGCGATCAGTAGCTACTGCTCGATTTGAGTCACGACGCATGGAAATTTGATGAGGTTGGACAAGTCGGACTTGACCGTTCTGATCTAGGACACGGAAGGAGTCACGCTCGGTCTTGAAGATGACACCGACAGTCTGCGCACTATGCCTCCATCAGCATTAGAAAAGAAAACGGAACGAAAAGCACACACTCGAGCTGTACCAGATCATGCAATTCGTAATTACCAACGACATTCGTGCCAGAACCGACTTCAGCAGCCTCACGAAGATCCTTCGAGAAAACAGAAACCTAGATCAAACCTGTTCGAGCGACAACTAGCTGATAGATTTGGAGCCCATACCTCTTGCATAGACATATCCGACAGGAATGTTACAATGTTATCTGTCACTGATACCACCAAACCCGTTTCATCAATATTCTGACCAGTCATGACCTTGACATGATCTCCAGCCTTGAACCGTTTCCTCACGCTCCGTGCTGGTAGTTCAATCTTCTGGCCTTCAATGTCTGGGCCAACGGCGGAAACTGTCACCACATCCTGGTTGATCTCTTCCACCACACCATGTACACCGGTCTGTTCGCCCTCAAAAACTTCAACATGATCACCAGGTTGGAGGACTGACACAGCAGCTTTACGTGAAGCTTCGGCAATAATGGACAAATCCACAGGGTTCTCTTCTTCCCCATCCTGTCGTCTCGTAAACTGGGTGATTTCATCCAGAGTCGGGTTGACGTCTTCCAAGATCAATGCACTAATTCTGAAGTCTTTCTCGATGAACCCGTTTCGGTATGTGTCATTCTGGAAAACATATACATCGCTCCTCCGTGTAACAGACTTCCTACCATACACCTCTGCAACTCTTCCGTAGTTGAAAAGTTTTTGTGGTGGACGCATGGATGAGTTCGCTGACGTTGTCTTTTTCCGCTTCTTTCCATCCAATGCCGCATCGTCGCGAGGATTGAGATCAATACGAGGAATGAACTTCAACCCTACGTCTTCACCATTGTCTGTGATATCCATCACTTGTGCGAGATCTCCAGAGTATTTTCCACGTCGAATGCGGACCCAGCTGCCAGGTGTGACAGTCTGTTCCTGTCTTTTTATTTGCAGCAGACTAGCCATTTCCTCGATGGGTACAAGGTGAATACCTCGGCTTGGATATACGCCGACAAGGCCAGCACAGGCTTCCGAAACCTGTTTCATACTACGAGCTTCAACATAAACCATGCCAGGTAGCGAGTCACGTTGAAAGGCGGAGAGGATACTGAGCGGTTTAGCAGTAAATTCGACGTCAAGGGCTTTGCGCATGAGACTGAAAATGATATCACGCTCGCGCCCTGGCTGAATAATAATTCAAATCATGAGCACGGTGTTGAGCAGAATATACATACCTTAACACGAACTTGCCACAGACTGGCATCTTGCACCGAGGGCATCAACAACCTTTGTGGTATTTCATTCATATCTCCGGTATACCGTACTGCAGCACGGTGAGCATATCGTCTGCTGAGGTTCCTCGCAATTTCCTCAGGGCTTTGTTCCTCTTCATCCAGCTGTCGTCTGGCATCCAACGAGGCATGATGACCACTCGTCATGTCCTCATCCATGTCTTCGCCCGTCTCGATGAACGGGTCTGGTTCCAGGTCCATATGAGTATGTCCCAGTAGGCAGAATGAGATGAAACGACGCGCCTGCACCTATGTCTTCATCGTCATCTTCCACCTCATCGTCATCACTGACTTCGGCTTCAATATCGAGGAAGCGACTCGCAGCAAAACGTCTGTGACGATGCTAGAATTATTTTTGTACAGGTTCTCTGTCTCGAAAACGCCAATGTTACTCACCTTAGCCTTTTTTCGCTTTCTACCTGGAGAATCTTCATCTTCATCCTCTTCTTCGTCTTCGTCCTCCTCTTCGTCCTCCTGATCTTCGTATTCCTGGCTCCTTACGTTTTTCTGCGATGTCTCCCGATTCTCTTCATCAGAGTCCTCTTCTTCCGCATCATGTGCCACGTCATCGTCGTATGGGTGAGCATCCTCCACGTCAGACATAATAACAAAGGTATTAGGGAGAGGAATATGG
>Ga0153924_1000440_pt1 | contig 26197 bp, 27 predicted proteins | sample TSNJ008MetaG_FD_104709 | JGI IMG/M metagenome (GOLD analysis project Ga0153924, IMG submission 104709) | Attine ant fungus gardens microbial communities from New Jersey, USA - TSNJ008 MetaG | ecosystem: Host-associated > Fungi > Mycelium > Unclassified | place: USA: New Jersey, Wharton State...
ACCGGAGGAACCGCCATGACGCTGACCACGACGAACACCGCTCCCACGACCTACGACTACTGCACCGTCGACGTCCCGCGCGGGAAGGACGCCCTGTACGCAGACACCTACCGCAACTTCGGCTGGGTGCCCGACGGATCAGACCGCACGGTCGGACCGACCCGAAAGCGTGTCCTCCGTCTTCGCCGCGACCGTTCCGTCCGCTCCGTCGAACTGACCGAGCTGCAGCAGAACGCCGAGACCGCCCTCGCCACGATCGACTCCCTCGAGCGCTCCCGGACGACCGCGGCGTCGGTGGTCGCGTACGCCTTCGGCGCGATCGGGAGCGTCCTGTTGGCCGCTTCGGTGTTCGCCATGCAGGACACGATCGCCGTCCCCGACCTGCTCGGCGGGCTCGACCCGGTCACGGTGTTCCTCACCGGAGCCGGTGGCCTGGTCAACTGGGCGATCGCTCCGGTGGCCTTCCAGCTCGTCCGCGCGGCGCGCACCAAGCGGGTCCGTCCGGCCGTCGACCGCCAGTTCGACGTCGTCTACGGCGCGTGCGAGGCGGCCAGTCGCCGCCGGACCGCCTGAGCGCGGGCACGAGCCCCGATGACGAACACCACCGCCCGGACCGGCGCTGCCTTCACGGCGCCGGTCCCCGGCCATCTGGAGACCCGCGTGCTGTACGCAGCGACCGCGTTCGTGCCGCTGTACCGGCACACCCTGGAGCAGTTCGGCTGGACGGTGACCGTGCAGGGCGGACGGCTCGGCACGACGTCCCTCCTGCTCCAGCGCCTGCGCACCCGGGCCGACCCCGCACGACCGATCCTCGAGCGTCGTGCCGAGCGGGCACTGGCCCGGATCGCCGCGCTCGAGCAGCAGCCGGCCCGCCTCGCTGGTGTCGTCGCCACCGCGGGTTCCGCGGTCGCCGTGCTGGCGGTCGCGCTCGGCGGTCTGCTCGCCCTCGGCGGGGACCCGACGCTCGTGCCGGTCCTCGTCGGTGCCGGCGTGTGGATCGCCGCTGTGGCCGCTGCGCCCGGCATCCGGTCGTGGCGCACCGAGCGGAACCAGACCGCACTCAGCCGGGAGTACGCCGCGATCGACGCGTGCACGCACCCACCGACCGGCCGGTGACCGCGACCGGGATACCGCAGACGCAGTACGCGCCGCGCCCGACGATCGAGCACCCTGGACCGGTGACCCGCACCCGCACCCGCACCGAACACACCGCCCTGATCGTCGTCGACCTGCAGGCCGGGACCGCGCCGTACCAGCGCACCCACCCCGTCGAGACCGTCGTGGCCAACGTCGAGACCCTCGCCCGCGCCACCCGTGGCGGCGGCGGCACGGTGGTGTTCATCCGCCACGACCCTGCCGCGACCCCGGCCGGCACGACCCAGTACGGCGGTGGCCCCCGCCAGGCCCCGGTCGCCTACGGCTCCCTGCTGCTCGAACGGGCCGACGACGACGGCAACCTCACCCGCGGCGGGTGGAGCGCCTTCGCCGGCACCGGCCTCGACGAGCGGCTCCGCGCCGACGGCGTCACCGAGGTGGTCGTGGTCGGCCAGGCGACGACCTTCGGCGTCGAGTCCACGGCTCGGGCCGCGTACGACCTGGGCTACGACGTCGTCCTCGTCGAGGACGCCACCAACGACCCGGACCCCGACGCCCACGCCGCCCGGTTCCGGTCGGTGTTCCCCGCCCTCGGCATCGTCACGCAGACGGCCGAGCTGGTGGCGTCGACCCGGTGACATCACGGGCAGGGGATGTCGGAGGATCGACCCGTTCAGATCGACGCAGCGGTCGGAGCCGACGCACCGGCCAGGAGGACGCCGACCGCCACCGCGTCGCCTACCGGCCGACGGGAGAACCGCCGATCAGGTCGCGTACGATCTGCGGGGCCGTTTCCTTGTAGTCGCGGAGTGCGGTGCAACCCGCCCAGGCGTGGATCAGACCGTCCTTGACGTCGACGCTGATGTCCGTTCCCTCCTCTCGAGCACGATCTCGGAGGCGCAGCGTGTCCGGTACGAGGCAGTCCAGTGTGCCTGGCGTACACCGCGGTGTGGGGCAGCCCCTCGAGGGAGCCGAACAACGGGCTCACTCGCGAGTCCGACGGGTCAAGGGAGCCCGCCGTCAACCGCCCGGCCGCGATGAGCCCGCCGACGTTCAGCATCGGATCGTTGATCGTGCGGCTCCGCGGGTCGCTGACGGTGACGTCCAGCCACGGGGAGATCAGAACGAGACGTGATGGTGTGGTCTCATCGCGGCGGACGAGTTCTTGCGCTGGAGCGACGGCTCCACGAGCGCCCGGTCGCTGCCGCGAACCACTTGGGCCGGTGGCGGACGAGCCACGCAGCACCGTCGACCCCGCCTCCCTCCTCGTCGGCGAAGAACGCGAACACCAGGTCGCGGCGCGGGACGATCCCGGTGCGGGCGAGGTGCCGAGCGGTCGCGAGCAGGACGGCCGCGTAGGACTTCAGGTCGAGCGCGCCCCGGTCCCAGAGCTGCCCGTCGTGGATCGAGGCGGCGAACGGAGGGAACGTCCAGTCGTCGGGTTCGGTGGGGACCACGTCGAGGTGCGCGTGGAGCACCATCACCCCGGCCTCTGGCTGAGCGCCCCGGAGCCGCGCCACCACGCTCCCACGGCCCGGTACCGGCTCCGCGACCTCGGTGACCCGACCTCCTCGAGCGCGGTCACCGGTGTTCTCGGTCGAGATGCGGAGCAGCTCCTGGGCGAAGCGGAGGGTCTCCTCCTCGAGCAGCGCGGTGTCGTCCACACCGGCGTCCGGTCGGATCGTCGTCCTCTGCTCGGCCACGGCGGCTCCTCCCCTCCGACCGGGCCCCTCCCGGTCGGACGGACATGAGCGTAGGAAGAGGTGCGCCGCACACGAGCATCCGATGCAACGCGCCGACACGAGCGGTCACGGCACGTCATCCACGACGTGACCGGGGCACTCGGTGACCCCGTGAGTCACGGTGTCGTCCACGGCTGCAGCGCGGCCGACTAGGCCCGACGGACTCCGTCGAACGTGATCCGCAGTTCGCTCGGGCCGCGGAGGAGCGCGTTCTTGCGGTAGGGCGGCGGGTCGGTGACCAGCTTCGGGTTGACCAGCCGGCGGAAGAGCGTCGCGAGAGCGATCTGTGTCTCGAGCCGCGCCAGCGGCGCCCCGAAGCAGGCGTGGATGCCGGCGCCGAAGCTGAGGTGGTCGTTCCCCGGGCGGTGCGGGTTGAACTCGTCCGGGTCCTCGAAGTGGCGCTCGTCCCGGTTCGCGGCCGCCCACGCGATCCACACCGGCGAACCCGCGGGGATCGTCGTCCCGCCGACCTCGACATCGGCCAGGGCCACGTACTTCGGGGTCACCTGGGCCGGCGGCTCCATCCGGATGAGTTCCTCGAACACCTGCGCGATGGACTCCGGGTCGTCCCGGATCAGCTCGATGGTGTCCGGGTGGCGCAGGAGCGTGAGTGTGCCGTTGGCGATCATGTTCACCGTCGTCTCGTGACCACCGATGAGCAGCATGATCGAGGTGTTGATGATCTCACCCTGCGACATCGAGCCGTCGGGCCCGTCGTCGTTCACGAGTCCGGAGAGGAGGTCGCCCTGCGGCGTGCCCCGGCGCTCGTGGGCGAGTGCGCCGAGGTACTCGGCCATCTCGCGGGTGGCGCTGTCAGCCTCGCGTCGCTTGACCTCCGCGTCGGCCTCGTCCGTGGCCTCGGGCGGCGCGATGATGGCTTGACTCCACACGTGGAAACGCGGCTCGTCCTCGGGCGGCACCCCGAGCACGTCGCAGATCATCGCGACCGGAAGGGGGTACGCGAAGGCTTCGACGACGTCGATCTCGGTCCGGCCGGCGAAGGCGTCGAGGAGTTCGTTCGAGATCGTCTCGATCTCGCCTCGGAGGCCGTCGATGTAGCCCGGTGCGTGCGGCGGACCGAAGTGTCGCATCGTCTGTCGGCGGAGCCGGTCGTGCACCGGCGGATCAGTCATCACGAACGCGGAGGAAAGCGACGGCTCATCGTCAGCGGGTTCGGTTCGATGTGCGGCCATCGGGTCGGAGCTGATCCGCGGATCGTGGACGAGCTGGAGGATCTCGTCGTACCCGGTGACGACGAACGCGCCGTTGTCGAGCCGTTGCACCGGGTCCGTGCGGAGTCGTCCGTACACCGGGTACGGGTCGTGCCGGGTCTCCTGTGCGAGCAGTGTGTCCCACGTCGTCGTCGTGTCGTGTGCTTCGGTCATCGGTGATGCTCCCGTCGTCGTACTGGAGTTCGTCGTGCTGGGGTCATGGAGTCGTGCTGGGGTCGTGGGTCTCACCGTGCTGCGAGCACGGCGGTGTCGGCAGGCGGGTCGACCACGGTGTCCGCGAGCGGGAAGGGTGCCCCCGCGGCGATGCGCGCCTGGTACGACGGCAGCCACTTGGACTGGTTCACCGCGACCGCCGCGATCAGCTGCCCTCGGCGGCCGTAGGTGACCACACAGGACCGCTCGTCGAGCGAGCCCTGCGCCACCTGGACCGAATCGGCGAGGTCCGGCTCACCGACCGCTTTGATGACGTTCCCGAACTGCGTGGTCCAGAACACGGGCACGGCCTGGTGGTGCTCGGCGGTGCCGAGCACCATGTTGCGCGCTGCCACCTCGGCCTGGCCGACGGCGGAGCCCCAGTGTTCGCTCGTCCAGACGCCGGGACCTGCGAGTGGGTTCGGGTGCCGGGCGATGTCACCGGCGACGAAGACGTCCGTCAGGGGTCGCCCGTCGGCATCGAGCGCGCGCTGTCCGGCGTCGCAGAGGACGCCCTCGTCGTCGCAGTCGACACCGGAGCCGTCCAGCCACTCGCTGTTCGGGAGGGCGCCGATGGCGATCACCGCGACGTCCACGTCGAGGGTGGTTCCGTCCGAGAGGCGCGCAGCGACCAACCGGCCGTCGTCGTCGCCGAGGAGCTCCGTGACGCCGGTCCTGGTTCGGAGGTCCACGCCGTGCTCGAGGTGGACGTCGACCAACATCCGACCGACTGCGGACCCGAAGACCTTGTCCATCGGGACCGGTCCGCGATCGGCGACCGTCACCGGGATGCCGAGTGTCGTGCAGGACGACGCGATCTCGCCGCCGGTGAAACCACCGCCGACGACGAGCACGCGGGTCGGCTGCTCTTCGAGGCGGGCTCGGATGCGGGCAGCGTCGTCGGCGGTACGGAGCACGAACACCCCGTCGAGCTCGGCCTCCGCCGGCACCGGCCACAGCCGCGAGCGGCGCCCGGTGGCGATCAGCAGCCTCGTGTAGTCGACGGGCTCGCCGCCGTCCAGGATGACCTGCCGCCGAACGGTGTCGAGCGACACCGCGGTCCGGCCGACCCGCCACTCGACGTCCAGGTCGGCGACCCGCGGCAGCGTGGTCGTCGTCGCGTCGGCGGTCCCGGTGAGGACCTGCTTCGACAGCGGCGGACGGTCGTAGGGAAGGTGCCGCTCGTCACCGATGACGGTGACACGGCCGGAGAACCCGGTCGCCCGCGCCGTCTCCGCGGCCCGGAGCCCTGCCAGGGACGCGCCGACGACGACGAGCCGATCGTCCGCGGTCAACGGCGGTGCGATCACCGCAGCGGCGGCACTGTCCAGGCGGGCCGACTGGGCGCCACCGATCCGGATGGCCTGCACCGGGCACGCCGCAGCGGACTGCAGCACACGGAAACGCTCGGCATCGCTGGGGTTCGGGTTGTAGACCAGCGCCTCTTCTCCCTCGAACCGGAACACGTCCGGAGCCAGGAAGCAGCACTGTGCATAGCTTTGACATTTCGTCATGTCAACTGCGATCTCCATGCCATCCTTTCCGATGATCGTTGCTTCGACTCTTGATCATCGGTCGGGCGGAGGATGGAGGCATCGCGCGGTTGCAGTAGCCGAGTCGCTGCGAACGCAGTAGGACATCGGACGGTCGATCTGGTCTCCTGGACCGGCAGCCCGTTCAGTCGGACACGTCGCGACTCGAGACCAGCGCGAGGCTCCCGACGACGACCACCACAGCGAACACCAGCGCGGCGACGAGTGACGGTCCGTACGGGTTCCCGTTCGATCCCGAGCTCGCGACGGTCGCCAGGGCAGACGCCGGGAGGAGCCCCTTTCCGAACGGAGCGACCGCATCGATCATGTTCTCGAACAGCGCCGCGACGAGACCGTCGGTGAGCGCGGCGACAGACGAGCGCAGCCAGCAACCGAGGGCGCTCCCCACCACGCTGCGGTGTCGACGTCCCAGACCGCAGCGCAGACCACCGCCGTCGCGACGGCGACGGCCGCCGAGGCTGGCGCACCAGCTCGACACGCACGAAGCCGGACGCGTACCGCCCCGTCATGTGCAGGATCGACGTCGCGAGCACGACCAGGCCGAGCACCATCACGGGCTGTCCGACGACGCGCGAGAGCGTCACTCAACCGCCACGCTGACTGCCGACACCCACGCACACTGGATGGGAACCGACGCCGAAGCGGCGGCTTTGGCCCGACCGAACACCGCGTACAGGGACCACACGGGGACGAGCGACCCCGACCTGGGAACCGTGACCTACCTGGAAGAACCGAGAAAACCCCGACTGACCAGGAATGTTCGAGAGTGGGCCCTGCCGGGATCGAACCGACGACATCCACGGTGTAAACGTGGCGCTCTACCAGCTGAGCTAAAGGCCCTTCCCCTCGATCCTAGACGAGTCGCCGCAGCACCCCCGCGGTGAGCGCGGTGCGCTCGACCATGCGGTCCAGGTCGACCCACTCGTGTCGCGCGTGCGCCCCGTCGCCGACCGCGCCGAGACCGTCGAGCACCGCTGCTCCGAGCGCCGCTGCGAAGTTCCCGTCGCTCGCGCCCCCGACGCTCGTCTCCGCGACGGTGAGGCCGAGTGCGGCAGCGGCCGTCTCGGCGACCCGGAACAGCTCGACGTTGCGGTCGGTCCGCGCCATCACGGGTCGGTTCCAGTCGCCCGTCACCGAGATCGACGCCGCCGGGTTCGCCGGTTCGAGACCGCCGAGGACCTCGTCGATCCGTGCGGACTCGGCATCCGACGACACGCGGACGTCGAGCGCCGCCGTCGCCGCACCGGCCCGGACGTTGGGCCGGGTTCCGCCGGTGACGACCCCGACGTTCAGCGACGTGCCCGCGTCGAGGTCGGCCGCGCCGTGGAGCGCGAGGACCACCCGTGCGAGCTCGTCGACCGCGCTGGCACCCCCGGCCGGGTGCAGACCCGCGTGCACCTCGACGCCGCGGATGTGGACGTCGAACAGTCCGACGCCCTTCCGTGCGGTCTTGAGTGCGCCGTCCAGCCCGGCCGAGGCCTCGAAGACCAGGACGGGGCCGGGGGTCCGTCGGACGACCTCCTCGATGACCGGGCGGGAACCGATGCTGCCGACCTCCTCGTCCCCGTTCAGGACGAGGCGGATGTTCGGCCGTGGGAGGCCGAGGCCGTCGAGGAGCGCGACCGCGTGGGCGAACTGCACGAGCCCGGCCTTCATGTCGTAGGCACCGGGGCCGGTCAGTCGGTTGCCGTCGATCCGCACCGGCCAGTCGGCGAGCGTTCCGGCGGCCCACACGGTGTCGTAGTGGCAGAGCACGACGACCCAGGACTCCGTCGCGTCGGGTGCCACGAGGTCACCGACGACGACCGGGCCGTGCTGTTCGGGCTCGTGGAGGGCGCGCTCGGCGAAGGGGCCGACGGTGGCGGCGAGGAACCGCTCGACGTGGTGGAGTCCGGCCCGGAGCAGGGCGAGGTCGTCCGAGGGGGTCTCCGTCTCGACGTACGCGACGAGGTCGTCGACCATCTGCGCGCGCCGGGCGACCGCGGCCTCGAGGAGGTCGACGTCGGCCACGGTGGCCGTCACCGCGCCGCCCCGACCGCCGCGACGAGGCCACGGATCCGGTCCTCGTCCATCGCGGCGCCGTCCTCCACCGCGACGATCTCGTCGACGAGCGCGCGGATGCCAGGCGTCGGGATGCCGAGCGTCTCCCCGGCTTCGACGACGGGGCCGTAGTGCAGCGGCACCTCGGTCTTCCGGTGCCGGACGGCGATGTCGCGCCAGATCCCGGAGCGGGTCTTCGACTGGGTGGCGAGCCACGCGACGAGGCCGTCGAGCGCCGCGGTCGTCGTGGCGGGGTCGGCACCGGGGGCGAACGCGGTCGGCTCGAACGCGTCGAACGGTTCCGCCGTGATGCCCCGGGCCTCGGTCACGGTGAGGACCTCGCGTGCGAGCGCCGCCATCACGTCGCGGTTGCGATCGATGAGGACGCTCATGTCCTCGTCCGCCAAGGCCGTCGCGGTGAGCATCGCGCCGAAGGCCAGCTTCGACCAGAGGAAGCCGGCGACGTTGTCCGTGACGACCGGGGTCCCCCATCGGCGCAGGTCCTCCGCGAGCTGTCGGTTGCGGTCGCTCGTCCCGCCGGCGTACTCGCCGAGCGCCATCGCGCCGAGGCCACCGTCCTGCACGACACCGGGGGCGACGACGTCCGCGAACAGGTCGACGAACGCGATGACGGTGCGGTCGGCACCGACGTGGCGGGCGATCGTCGCCTCGTTGAGACCGTTCTGCAGCGAGGCGACCCAGCCGTCGCCGGCGAGCCGGGGTGCGATCCAGGCCGACGCCGGGTCGGTGGCGAGCGCCTTGACGGCGAGCAGGACCGGTCCGAGCGTGGTCGGTGCGTCGGGGTCGTCGAGGTGCCAGATCGGGAGCCGGGCCACCCGTTCGCCGTCGGCGGTCCGGAGGCGGAGTCCGTCGGCGCGCACCGCAGCGACGTGCTCGGGGTCGGCGTCGACGAGCTGCACGGGGACACCGGCGGCGTCGAGGTGCACGGCGAGGGTGCCGCCGATCGCGCCGGCACCGACGATCGTGTACGGAGTGCGGTCGGTCATGCGGTGACTTCCTCTCGGGTGGTGCCACTGCTCAGCGGCAGGTTGTGCGCGCCGGTGGACGATCCGCCGTCGACGCGCAGGATCGTCCCGGTGACCCATCCGGACTGGTCCGGGTCGGCCAGCCACACGACGGCCTTCGCGATGTCGGACGGGTCGCCGGGTCGCCCGAGCGGGTTCGGCGACACGGCGGCGGCGTACTCGTCGCTGACGCGGTTCACCTCGCTGTCCACGACGACGAACCCCGGCGCGACGGCGTTCACCCGGATGCCGGCGGCCCCGAGCTCCAGGGCGCTCGCACGGGTCACCATCTCGAGTGCGGCCTTCGACGTGCTGTACGGGGCAGCTCCGGGTCGGGCGCGGAGCGCTGCCCCCGAGGTGATGTTGACGACGGTCGGGGTCCGACCCGCCCGGGTGGCGAGGCGGCCGAGCGCCACGGTGGCGAGCAGGGGTGCTCGGACGTTGACGTCCTGCACGGAGTCCCACGTGACAGCGTCGAGCTCGAGGAACGGTGTCGCCGGGTAGACACCGGCGGCGTTCACGAGGACGTCGACGGGCGCTTGCTCCCACGCGGCGGTCACGGCACGCGTCGGGGCGTCCGGGTCGCGGAGGTCCGCCACGACCGTGCCCACGGCCTCTGTGGAGCCGATCGACCCTGCGGCTGCAGCGAGTGCGTCGACACGGTGGTCGACGAGCGTCAGCCGGTCGCCGAGGGCAGCGAACGACCGCGCCACGGCGAGCCCGATCCCGCTGGCCGCACCGGTGACGAGCACGTGCCGCGTCATCGGAGGACCTTCCCCTTCGTCTCCGGCATCGTCAGGTAGACGACGAGTCCGATCGCCGCGGCGACCGCGCAGTACACCCAGACGAGGTTCCCGTACCCGGCGCCGCTCATCCAGGTGGTGATGTAGGGCGCCGTGCCGCCGAAGATCGCGACGGCGAGGGCGTAGGGCAGGCCGATCCCGGTCGCACGGACCTCCGGCGGGAACTGCTCGGCCATGATCACCGCGCAGTTCGCCGAGTAGCCGAGCAGGAACAGGATGCCGATGACCTGGATGATGAGCAACGACCAGAACGTGCCGCTCAGGAACGTGAACGCCGGCCATGCGAACAGCAAGAACCCGCCGGCGAAGATCGACATCGTGGGCTTGCGTCCGATCTTGTCCGACAGGATGCCGGCGAACGGCAGCAGCACGAGGAACACGACCATGGCGATCACGTTCGCGAGGAGCGCCTGGTTGAGCGGCAGCCCCGTCGTGACGTGGGCGTAGGTCGGCATGTACGAGACCCACATGTAGTAGAGCAGGGTGCCGGCGATGGTGATCCCGAACACGCGCGCGGTGGCACCCGGGTGGTCGCGGAACATCGCGACGACGGCGTTGCGCTTCGGCGCGGCCGTCTGCGCGTCACGGTCCCGCTGGGCGGTGAAGGACTCGGTCTCCTCGACCGAGGTCCGCAGCCAGATGCCGACCAGGCCGATCAGGGCGCAGAAGACGAAGGCGGCGCGCCACCCCCAGGCGTCCAGGGCCTCGGGTGAGAGCACCGAGGTGATGATCGCACCGATCCCGGAGGCGATCAGGACGCCTGCACCGACCGACACCTGCTGCCAGGATCCGGCGAAGGCACGGCGCTTGGGAGCGGCCGACTCGACGAGGAACGCCGACGAGGAGCCGAACTCCCCGCCCGCCGAGAAGCCCTGCACGAGTCGCGCGAGGAGCAGCACGATCGGGGCGGCGATCCCGATCGTCGCGTACCCGGGCGTGATGCCGATGACGAGCGAGGCGGCGGCCATCAGCCCGATCGTGAGCATCAGCCCCTTCTTGCGGCCGTGCCGGTCGGCGTACGCGCCGAGGACCGCTGCGCCGATCGGACGCATCACGAACCCGACCGCGAACACGGCGAGCGTCGCGAGGAGCGCCGCCGCGTCGTTGCCCGGCGGGAAGAAGTGGTGGCCGAACACCGACGAGAACGTCGTGTAGACGGCCCAGTCGATCCACTCGACCACGTTCCCGATGCCGCCGGCGATGATCGCCTTGCGGCCGCGGGCCGTGAGCCGCGTCTCGTGCACGGCATCCGGCGCGGTGCCGGCGGCACCGAGCCTCGGGTTGGTTGCTTCTGCTGTCATCGTTGCGTCGACTTCCTGGGTGGGAGGAACGGGGGTGCGGAACGGGTGGAGCAGCGGACTGGAGGCGCGGGGCGGGGTCGACCCGTGCCTCCAGGCCGTCAGACGGTCGCGTCCGTGGCGGACGCTCCGACAGGGTCGAGACCGCTCGCGGTCGCGACGTGCTCGGTGAGGCCGGCGTGGGTGGTGAACCAGACGTCGTCGAACGAGCGGATGTGGGCGAGGAGCGCCTCGAGGACGACGAGGCGCGACCGGTGCCCGATGAAGTGCGGGTGCATGGTGAGTTGGAACACGCCGCCCTCGGCACGCGCCACGTCGAACTCGTCGCGCCAGATGCGGCCGACCTCGTGCGGCGGCGTGTACGGCCGCAGCGACTGGAAGCGCTCCATCATGAGGTACGGCGCGTCGTCGCGGATCCAGTCCACCGGGATCTCGACGATGCCCGTCGGCTCGCCACGGTGCAGGATCTCGTACGGGTCGTCGTCGGCCATCAGCGAGGAGTCGTAGCGGAAGCCGAGTTCGCGGGCGACGTCGAGCGTGGAGTCGCTGAAGTCCCACGACGGCGTCCGGATGCCGGTCGGGCGCACACCGGTCTGCGACGTCAGCACGTCGACCGCCCGGCTCAGCAGGTCCAGCTCGTCGTCGTGGCCGAGCAGGGTGTTCCGCTCGTGGATCCAGCCGTGCACCGCGACCTCGTGGCCGTGTGCGACGTACGTCGGAGCCTCGTCGGTGCGGAGCAGCGCGCACACCGCGGGCATGTAGAACGAGGACGGGGCCTCGTAGCGGTCGAGCAGCCGGAGGATGCGCGGGACCGCTGCGCGAGCGCCGTACTCGCCCATCGCCATCCGGCCGGGCGACGTCTCGCCGTCGCGCAGGGACGGGGTCTCGTGGTCGGAGTCGAACGAGATCGCGACCGCCACGCGGGCGCCGCCGGGCCAGCGGTCGGGGCCCTCCGGCGGCAGCAGGTTCCGTCCGGCGCGGACCTGCTCGACGTGGCCACGCCAGGTGGGCTCGTCCCACTGCCAGGGCTGCTGGGGGTCGGGCTGGGGCATGGTGTCCTCCTGTGGGGGTCGGGTCACGGGATCGCGGGGGCCGAGGCGTCGCTGGCCGGGACGAACCGGCCGTCCTCGATCCGGCTCCACATCCGTTTCACGGTGCGGAGCTGCACCGTCACGTCGACCTCGCGCACGCCGGGCAGCGCGCCCAGGACGTCGGTCGTGAAGGTGTAGACGGACGCGAAATCGGGCAGGAACGCCTGGCCGATGAGGTTGTACCGTCCGAGCGACGCGGCGGCGTAGTGCACGGCGGGGTGCCCGGCGAGCTGTGCGGCCGCAGCGGAGAGCCGGTCGGGTGCGACGGAGATCCACACCTCGAGTTCGGTCGTGCGGCCGAGGAGCGCCGGGGCCACGAGCGGGCCGATCCGGAGTCGACCGCTCTGCACCAGGTCCTCGAGGGTGCGGCGGGTGGCCGCCTCGGACCGGCCGACCTCGCGTGCGAGATCGGTGAGGGGCTTGCGACCGTCGCGGACGAGGGCGGCGAACACGGACCGCTCCTCACCGGTGGCGTCCGCGTGCAGCGGGGCGACGCCCTCGCCCGTCGACGGGTCGGGGGCGGGGGCGTTCGCGGTCGCCGATCGCGGGGCGGCCGCGAGTCCGTCGCCGGGGAACACCGTGAACGGCGCCGTGAACGTCCGGACGATCGGGAGCGCCTCGGTCTCGACCGGACGCCCGTCGACCTCGATGGTGCTGAGGAACGCGGTCAGGTCACCCACCCGGGGCAGGACGACCTCGGCCGTGCAGTCCGCCGAGCCCGTGAGGGTCGCGGCGAACCGGACCTCGGGGCGTCGGGCGAGGGCATCCGCCAGGGCGTCGGCACGGTCGGCCCCCGACTTGATCCGGACCTTCGTGGAGACGCCGAAGCCGGCGGCGAGCACGTCCGACGCGGCGATGATCCGGACGGCTCCGTCCTCGACCAGACGTGTGACGCGGCGTTGTGCGGTCGAGGGCGAACAGCCCGCCAGCTCACCGATCGCCGCCCAGGAGGCACGGCCGTCGTGCGCGAGGGCACGGAGGACGGCGCGGTCGACCTCGTCGGCAGCGGTGGGACGAGCATCCGTCAAGGTCATGCGGATCAACGTATTCCGTCATTCAAGGACCGTCAATGCGAGTTTTGCGTCATGCGCGACTCGTAACACGATGTTTTCATTCACTCCCACCGAGACCAACGACGAAGGCCGCCCCGGCTTCCCGGGACGGCCTTCGTCGCGCACACGTGTCAGGACTGCGGCGGCGAGTAGAACTGCAGGTCGTTGCCCTCGGAGTCCTTGAACGGGAAGATCCGGCCCCACGGGTGCTCGCTGATCTCCCCCTCGATGTCCGCTCCGCGCTGCCGCAGCTCGGCGAGTTCGTCCTCGATGGTGCCGTCCGGCTGGAAGGTGATCACCGCGCCGCCGGCGGACGAGACGCTCGCGTCCTCGCGGGCGTTCAGGCCGATCATCAGTCCGCCGACCTCGAGTTCACTCCAGTCGTCGCTCTCGTTCCGCACCGTCAGTCCGACGGTGTCGCGGTAGAACGCCACCGCTCGTTGCATGTCGGTCACCGGGACCCACACCGTTGCCACTCCGGATGCCATTGCCGTCTCGTCTCCGGCCGCGCGGTGCGGCCCTCGACGCCGTTGTACGCGCGCGTGTCCGCACGCCTTCACGGCGTTGCGGACTCCGGCTTGCCGGCGAGTGTGCCGGGGTCAGACTGGAGCAGCGGCGCCATCCGGAACCCGTGCACGTCCCGGGCCGCCCGTGTCACCGGTCCCGCAGGACCCGCTCCACGATCGCATCGAGGTCCTCGTCCGGCCGCAGGGGTCGCTCCGTGACGAAGGGCAGCGGGTCCCAGCCGCGGTACCACTCCCGCATCTGCTCGGGTGTGAACTCCGCAGACTGCGGGCGGCTGGCGTGCCGGACCACGGTCTCGTCGAACGTCAGTTCGAAGGCGTAGAACCGTGCCTCGTCGGCAGCACCCGCGATCCGCTCGATCATCGCCGCGTACCGGTCCGCGCGGAGGATGCCCTCGAGCACGACGTGGTGCCCCGCGGCGAGACAGTGCAGCGCAGCCACTTCGAGGAGGGCCGCGTGCGCCATCCCGTCCGCGACGCCGGCGTCCTGGCGTTCCTTGTAGACGATCCGCCGGAAGTGGTCCTGCCCGAGGACGGCCGTTGGCCAGCCCAGCGCACGCTGCAGCGCGGCCGCGACGGTCGACTTGCCGGAGCCCGAGTTCCCACGGATCACGATCAGCACGGGGTTCACGCTACGTCGTCGTCACACGTCCACCCGGTACCCGAGCGCCAGGTCCTCGGCGTTCACCCCGCGGATGCCCCAGTTCACCTTCGGCGTCTCGGTGATCGTGATCTCCACGCTGTGCGGCGCGATGCCCACCTCGGCCGCGATCCGGTCGAAGAGCTCCCGGATGAGCGCCCGCTTCGCGTCGGCGGACCGGCCTTCGAACATCGACACCTCGATGATCGTGTAGTCGTCGCCGCGGTCCTCCGGGTACACGAAGTCGGCGGGGTCGAGCCCGACGAACCGGTGGAAGCGCTTCTCCGCCGGGTAGTCGAGGGCCGCCACGACCGCGCCGTGGATCGCGTCGGACAGCTGCTGCCGTCGCGCGTCGATGGAAGTCCGCCGTCCGTACACGATCACCTGCGCCATGGCGAGACCCTAGCGGGCGGGGCGGGGCGGGGCGGGGCGGGGCGCGGTGCGGTCGGCCTGACCCACCCTGCAGGAGTACCAGCAGTTCCGCGCCGACACCGGGTACCGTCACCCCCGTGAACGGAGTCGGAACCCTCGACGAAGCCGGCCGGCTGCGGCTGCTCGGCGCCGGTGTCACGGGCGCCGCGTTCGCCGTCGTGCTCGCCACCCTCGTCATCTCGTCGTGGGCGGGTTCGAGCACCGCCGTCGTGGTCTCGATCGCCATCCCCGCAGCGGTCGCCGGCATCGCGATCGCCGTTGTCCTGCAGCTCCGCGAGTGGCGGGCCGAGGGCGGGTACGCGCGCTCGGTGATCGTCCGGAACTGGATCGTCGACGGGCAGGTGCCGGCCGGCGTTCCCGCGACGGAGTGGATCCCGCTCGTCCAGGCGCAGGCCGAACGCGAGGCCGCCGGCTGGGGGAAGATCGTCCTCAGCACGCTGTGGATCGCGATGACCTGGTCGATGCGCGACCAGCACGGTGCCCTGATCACCACGATGCTGATCGCGCTGTGGATCGGACTCGGCCTCTGGAGCGCGGCCTGGGTCATCCCGCGGGCCCGCGCCGCGAAGGCCCTGCTGCGGAACGGCGTCGCGACCGCGAACTGACCGTCGCCCGAGCACCGGGTGACTACGCTCACCGTCATGCAGAGTCGCACCCTCGGCCGTACCGGCCGCCCCGTGTCCGTCGTCGGCCTCGGCACCTGGCAGTTCGGCGGGGACTGGGGGCCCGTCTCCGACGCCGACGCGAACGCCGTGATGGACGCGTCGGTCGAGTCCGGCGTGACCCTCTTCGACACCGCCGACGTCTACGGCGACGGCCGCAGCGAGCAGCTGATCGGCGCTTGGCGGACGGCGAACCCCGACGTCCCGCTGACGATCACGACGAAGATTGGTCGGCGAGCCGAGCAGGTCCCTGCGAACTACGTCGCCGCCAACTTCCGCGAGTGGGTCGACCGCTCCCGCCGGAACCTCGGGCAGGACACCCTCGACCTCGTCCAGCTGCACTGCCCACCGACCGCGGTCGTCGAGGACGACGCGGTCCACGACGCCCTCGACGCACTGGTCGCCGACGGCTCCGTCGCCGCCTACGGCGTCAGCGTCGAGACCGCCGACCAGGCGCTCGCCGCGATCGCCCGCCCGGGCGTCGCGACGGTCCAGATCATCCTCAACGCGTTCCGTCTCAAGCCGCTGGACCGCGTGCTGCCGGCCGCCCTGGAGGCACGGGCCGGCATCCTCGCGCGCGTCCCGTTGGCCTCGGGGCTGCTGTCCGGCAAGTACACGGCGGAGACCGCGTTCGCCGAGGGCGACCACCGCAACTACAACCGGCACGGCGAGGCCTTCGACCAGGGCGAGACGTTCAGCGGCGTCGACTTCGAGGACGGAGTCCGCGCCGCCCAGGCGTTCGCGGCGGCCCTGCCCGAGGGTGTCTCGGTGCCGCAGGCCGCGCTCGCGTGGATCATCGCGCAGGACGGTGTGACCGCCGCGATCCCGGGAGCCCGCAACCCGTCGCAGGCGCGCTCGAACGCCGGCGCCGGTGACCTGCCCGAGGTCCCGGGTCTCGACGAGACGGTGCGCGAGCTCTACGACGAGTGGTTCCGCGCCAGCGTGCACGACAAGTGGTGAAGCCGGCGGTCGTCGGGCTGGCGCTGACGGTGCTCACCGTCCTGGCGATGCTCGTCGGCGGGACGAACCCGTCTGGCGGGACGACCGCGTCTGCACCCCCGTGGCCGGTACCGACCGACCTGTCCGAGCGTGCCGACGCAGCCGGGCTCCGGAACGTGTGGGGCGAGCGGCTCGCCGAGCACGTCCACACCCACCTGACGATCCTCGACGGAGACGAGCGCGTCACCGTGCCCGCGAACATCGGGCACTCGGACCGGGAACGGTTCGCAGCGCAGCTCCACACGCACGACACCTCGGGCATCGTGCACGTCGAGTCGCCGACCCGGGAGTCGTTCACGCTCGGTCAGTTCTTCGACGAGTGGGGCGTCCCCCTGACCGCCTGGCACGTCGGCGGTCTCCGCGGTGAACTGACGGTGTGGGTCGACGGCCGCCGGTACCTCGGCGACCCGCGCTCGATCGACCTGACGAACCGACGGGAGATCGTGCTCGACGTGACCACGATCGGCGAGGTCCCGCGTCGGCCCGCAGCCTTCGACTGGCCCCCGCAGTACCGCTGAGGTCCGCCGCACCGTCGCGTAGCCTGCTGCCGTGACCACCATCCGGACCGGGACCGACCTCGCCGCCGTGGAGGACGTCATCGCCGGCATCACCGCGCACGGCGAGCGCTACCTGTCCCGCGTGTTCACCGCCCGCGAGCGTGCTGACGCCGGCGACGACCCCGAACGCCTCGCCGCGCGGTTCGCCGGCAAGGAGGCGGTGCTGAAGCTCCTCCGGCCCGCGGCCAACGACGCCGTCCCCCTGACCGACGTCGCGATCGTGCACGACACCGTCGGCGCCCCCGTGGTCGAGCTCACCGGACGCGCTGCGGAGCTCGCGAACCGGATCGGCTGCGACACCATCGCCATCTCGCTCTCCCACGAGCGCGGGCTCGCCCTCGCGACGGCGGTCGCCCTCACCGCCTCCTGACGCCCTGGGGCCGCCCCGGGGCGGACGGGAGGCACGGTGCGGGGCCGCCCCGCGCCTCCAGGCCGGCACCCCGCCTGTACGCCCACACAGCCCCGCGGGCGGCCGTGCGGTTTCGCGCACCCGCACAGCGGTTTTCCGGGCCACCGTCCTCCTTATGGTTGCGGACATGGACCAGGACCCGATTACCTCCGCGACCCCCTTCGCACTCGCCGACCCGACGACCGAACAGGCCGTCCGACGCGCACTCGCTGACCACGGGCGCCTCACCGTCGACGCCATGGACGTGGCCTCGATCGCCGACCTCTACGCGCTCGGGCTGACCTCGCACGCGACCGTGAACGTCATGCTCGCAGTGGAGAACGACCTCGACGTGGAGTTCCCGGACTCGGTGCTGAACCGCTCGACGTTCGCGACCGTGGAGTCGATCGTGGCTGCCGCGGAGATGGCCTCGTGATCGTCCCGGTCCTCGATCGACCCACAGCAGCACCGCGCACGACACCGACGGCGACGGCCCCGGACCGTTTCGCTGCTCGCACCGCACTCGTGGCGGACATCGCCGCGCGCTTCGCCGACGAGGTCGACCGCGACGCTCGTCCCCCGCGAGAGGCGATCGCCGCCATGCAGGAGCACGGGCTCCTCGCCGCTGCGGTCCCGACCGAGCTCGGAGGCGAGGGCGCGACCCTCGCCGAACTGTCCGTCATCGCGACCGAACTCGGGCGGTCCTGCGCCGCCACGGCGATGGTCTTCGCGATGCACCAGGGCCAGGTGATGGCGCTGTGGCGGCACGGCGGTGCGTCGTGCGGTGTCACCGCGATGATCGAGGCGGTGCGGGCCGGAGCGCTCGTCGCCTCGTCCACCACCGAGCGCGGCATCGGCGGTGACGCCCGACGGAGCACCTGCGCGATCGAGCCGGACGCAGCAGGACGGATCCGGCTCCGCAAGGACGCGCCCGTGATCTCGTACGCGACCGAGGCCGACGCCGTCTTCGTCACCGCTCGTCGGAGCGTCGACGCCGCGGCCTCCGACCAGCGACTCGTGATCTGCCTGCCGTCGGAGACCACGCTGACGCAGACCTCGACGTGGGACACCCTCGGGCTCCGCGGCACGTGCAGCAACGGCTGGACGCTCGACGCCGAGACGCACGAGGACCGCGTGTTGCGCGACGACTACGCCACGATCTCGGCCCGCACGGTCCTGCCGGTGTCGCACGTGCTCTGGGCGTCGGTCTGGCTCGGCATCGCCGCCGACGCCGCCGACCGTGCACGTCGTGCGGTCCGGAAGCAGGCACGTGCCGCGGTCGGGCAGACGCCGCCCGGCGCGCTCCGGCTCGCCGAGCTCCTCGTCGACCTGCAGGCGCTCGCAGACACGATCCGTCACGCTGCAGCGCGGTTCGACGCGGTCGCCGACGACGGCGCGGTCCTCGAGTCGAGCAGCTACGCCCTCGCGGCCAACGCACTCAAGATCGGTGCCTCCGAACGGGTCACCGACCTCGTCACCAAGGCGATGCGGATCGCCGGCATCGCCGGCTTCGCCGCCACCGGACCGCTCAGCGTGGCCCGGCACCTCCGAGACGCCCACGGGGCCGCCGTCATGGTGAGCAACGACCGTCTCCTCCAGAACGACGCCGGACTGGCACTCATGACCGGAGCAATCCTGTGACCATCACCGAACACCCCACGACCGCTCCCGCCGACACCGCCGTCGACGACTCCGCCGCTGCCCTCGACGCCGCTCGGGCCGCTCTGCGCGCACGACTGCTCGCCGACGGCGTCCTCATCGACCTCGGCTCCCCCGGCCTGTACGGGCGAACCGGCGTCTTCGAGCGCGTGTACACGGCCGTCGACGCCGCCGCCGTCCGGAGCCAGCAGGACCTCGACGCCGAGGTCCTCCGCTTCCCGCCGGTCGAGCCCCTCGCCGCGTTCGAACGCACCGACTACATCGCGTCCTTCCCGGACCTCGCCGCCTCGATCTCCGGGTTCACCGGCGACGACCGCACCCACCGCGCACTCCTGGCAGCCCGGGAGCGCGGCGAACGCTGGGAGTCCTTCCTGCAGCCGGCCGACCTGATGCTCACCCCGGCCGTCTGCCACCCGGTCTACGGACTCGTCGGCGACACCGTCCCGCAGGAGGGCCGCTCCTTCGACATCGTCGGCGACTCCTTCCGCCGCGAGCCGTCGCTCGACCCGATGCGCCTGCAGGCCTTCCACATGCACGAGTTCGTGCACATCGGCACCCCGGCGTCCGCCAACGCACACCGTGACGGCCGGATCCCGGTCATGCGCGCGCTGCTCGAGTCGTTCGGGCTCGCGATCGACGTCATCCCCGCGAACGACCCCTTCTTCGGTCGCGTCGGGCAGATGCTCGCGCGCAACCAGGTCGAGCAGTCCCTCAAGTTCGAGTTCGTCACCCCGGTGTACGGCCCCGACCACGAGCCGACGGCGATCAGCTCTGCGAACCTGCACGAGGACCACTTCGGCACGTCGTTCGGCATCCGGACCGCGGACGGCGCGGTCGCGCACAGCGCCTGCCTCGCCTTCGGCCTGGAGCGGATCACGATCGCCCTCTTCGCCGCCCACGGCACCGACCCCGACACGTGGCCGACGGAGGTCCGCACGGCCCTCGCGCTGTGAGCACGCACCACGGCTGGTCGGGTTCGCCCGCCCTCCGCGTGGCGGTGCAGCTGCCGCGCGCGGCGCGCGCGGGCGTCGTGATCTGCCCACCGCTCGGGCAGGAGGGCATCATCGCGTACCGCACGCTGCGCCTGCTGGCGGACGGCCTGGAGGCGCGTGGCGTGGCCTCGGTGCGCTACGACCCGTCCGGACGTGGAGACGCCGCGCCCGACACGCGTCCGGACGCGCAGGTCAGGTCGGCTGAGCACGCCGCAGCGCTGCTGCGGTCCGCCGGCGTCGAGCACGTGACGTTCGTCGGGCTCGCGTCGGCAGCGCTCGTCGCTGCCGCGGCGGCAGCGGACGGCGACGGTCTCGTCGTCTGGGATGCCCCGGCCTCCGGCCGTGCGTGGCTGCGCGGGCAGCGTGCCCTCGCGGCCATGACGATCGGTCCGGACCGGGTGGTCGACGGCGTCGAGAGCCTGATCGGCATCGACGTGGACCCCGCCGAGGCGGACGAGCTCGCACGCCTGACGTTCGCACCCCGACAGGACCCCACGGTGGCGCTCGTGCGCCCCGGCAGTCGTCCGCCGCGCGGGCTCTGCGCGGTCGACACGACCGAGGTGACCGGGAGCGCCGAGCTCCTCGACGGCTCGAGCCTCGTCGCGGTCATCCCGGGGTCCGCGGTCGAGGCGGTCGTCGCGTGGGTCGACGCCTGGGCCCCGACCACAGCACGCCCCGTCGTGCCACCGCCCCTCCACGAGGTCCTCGACGTCGACGCCCGCGTGTCCGAACGGATCGTGCGCTTCGGCCCGGACGACCTGTTCGCGATCGAGACGGTCGGCTCCGGCCAGGCCGAGCACGCGCCCGTCGTGGTGCTGCACAACGGCGGCGCCGAACACCGGGTCGGCGTCGCGGACTTCCAGGTCCAGCTCGCCCGGGGTCTCGCCCGCGACGGCGCCCGGGTCGTCCGGGTCGACCGTCGTGGCACCGGCGAGAGCTCCGCGGTGGCCGCGGACGAACGCGCGCTGTTCTACACGCAGGAGTGGCTCGACGACCAGGCCGCCGTCCTCGACGCGCTGGCGACCCCGGCCGAGCAACTCGTGCTCGTCGGGATGTGCGCCGGCGCCTGGCTCGCCGGCCGGGACACCGAGGACCCGCCGCGGCTCGTCGTGGAGATCAGCCCGAACGACTACCGCCGGAACACCGCCCAGCCCGGCACCTACGCGGAGTCCCTCCGCACGGTCGCCCGTCCGTCACCGCTCCGCCTGCGGGTCCGCGGCTGGTGGAACGCGCTCGTCCCGGAACCGGTGCGCGAGCGCGTGGCCCGACGCGGGAGCCACGGCGGGGTCGTCGGGCACCTGCGGCCGCTCGTCGAGCACGGCACCGACGTCGTCGTCATCGCCGCACCCGAGGACGCCGAGCTGTTCGACCGCCTCGGCGGCCGTCGTGCCGAACGCCGGTGGTCCGGCGAGGGACGATCCGGCCGACTGCAGGTGGTCCGGGTCGCGGACGGCGACCACGCCATGTTCGCCCCCGTGATGCGCGCGGCGACCCTCGCCGAGGTGCGCTCGCGCGTCGCCGCGGCGTTCCCCGTGCACGCCTGACCCAGGTCAGGCGAGGTCGAGCACCCGTGCGACGGCGTCGGGGTGTTCGACGTGCGCGAAGTGCCCGCAGTCGTCGATCAGCACGGTCCGTACCTGCGGCAGGAGCGCACCCAGGGCGTCGAGGTCCGACACCCGGGCGAACACGTCGTCCCGTCCGGCGACGGCCGTCACCGGGCAGGTGACCGCGCGCCAGCGGTCGAGGTCGTAGGTGGCCGCCGACCGTGCGGCACCGAGGAACGCCGTCGGGCGGAGCTCGTCGACGAAGGCGTCGAGCACGCTCCGGTCCAAGCGTCGCACGTGGGTGAACACCGGCGCGGCCAGGAGCGGGAGCAGCCCCACCCGCGCGAGCCCGCGGAGCACCGGCCGAGCCGTCTCCCGCGTCACGGCGAGCCCGGCCCGGAGCAGGGTGAACGCGGGCAGCCGGAGGACGCCGCGCCAGGGGTGCCGGGCCGCAGCGGCGGTGGCCACCGTCGTGCCCGAGACGAGCGCGACCGAGCGGACGCGTCCGCGAGCGCGCACGGCGAGGTGCATCGCGACGAACGCACCCATCGAGTGCCCCACGACGTCGACGGCGCCGATCCCGAGGGCATCGAGCACCGCGGTCAGCACGGCGACCGCGTCATCGATGCCGAGCGGCGCAGCGGGCGCCGGCGACGATCCCCAGCCGGGCAGGTCGACCAGCACGAGGCCGCGCCCCGGGACACCCCCGGCGGCCTGCAGCAACGGCGTCCACGTCGACCACGACCCCGCGACGCCGTGCAGGAGCAGCATCGGGTCGGAGCCGACCCGGTGGTGGACGACGACGGGACCGACGCCGGTCGGCACGACCGTCCGGGTGAGGAACCACCTGCCGGGGTCCGCGGAAACCGGGAAGGGTGCGTAGGGGTCGATGGCTACCACGCGCTCGCGCGATCCCGTGTCGATGGCGTGCACCGTGCCTCCACTCCGTCCGACGCGTCAGCGTCTGCCGGAGGGATTCGGAACGCTAGCCGACGGGGACTGGTGCGGTGCAGGCGGCGAGCCGGTCGAGGGCCGCCTTGTACTCCGTGACGCCCCGGGCGACGCCCGGCTCGGAGATGATCGACGCCTTGATACGGCCCTGCACGTCGATCACGAAGGTCGCGCGCGTGGCGAAGCCCTTCTTCTCGAGGAACACGCCGTACTCCTTGGACACGGCACCGTGCGGCCAGAAGTCGGCGAGCAGTTCGAAGTCGTAGCCGTTGGACTCGGCGAACGACCGCAGCGTCGCCTTCGAGTCGACCGAGATGCCGATGAGCTCGACCCGCTGGTCCTGGAACATCGCGATGTTGTCCTGCAGGGCGCAGAGCTCGTTCGTGCACGTGGACGAGAACGCGAGCGGGAAGAAGACGAGGGCGACCGGGCGGGAACCGCGGAAGTCGCTGAGGCGGACGTGCTCACCGAACTGGTTCGGGAGTTCGAAGTCCGGCGCGAGTGAGCCGATCTCCAGTGCCATCAGTGCGTTGCTTCTTCCTCGGGCGTGGGGTGTGCCCGGTGTCCTCGCGCACGCACGGGTCGCGTGTGCACGATCGGCAATCGTACGCCGACGCGTCGTGAATGCAAGCACCGGTCACGTTGCGCTCCGTCAGGTGACTCGTCGGTGGTGGGGCCTAGAGTGGACTGCGGTTCCCACCGCCGGTCGCGACCCGATCGATCGGTGGACCACCTATGTCCACCACCACGAGAACGAACGAGGTCAAGGGTGACGGTGAACGACCAGGACCCGTACAGCCACGGCAGCAGCGACCAGGACCCGGAGGAGACCGCCGAGTGGCGTGAGTCCCTCGACGGCCTGGTGCAGACCCACGGCCACCAGCGTGGCCGCGAGATCATGCTGAGCCTGCTCAAGCGGTCCAAGGAACTGCACCTCGGTGTGCCGATGGTCCCGACCACGGACTACGTGAACACCATCGCGCCGGAGAACGAGCCCGAGTTCCCGGGCGACGAGGAGCTCGAGCGCCGCTACCGCCGGTGGATCCGGTGGAACGCCGCGATCACCGTGCACCGCGCGCAGCGTCCGGGCATCGCCGTGGGCGGCCACATCTCGACGTACGCGTCGAGCGCCGCGATGTACGAGGTCGGCTACAACCACTTCTTCCGCGCGCAGGACCACGCGTCCGGCGGTGACCAGGTCTTCTTCCAGGGCCACGCCTCCCCCGGCATGTACGCCCGCGCCTACATGGAGGGCCGGCTCAGCGAGGACCAGCTCGACGGCTTCCGGCAGGAGAAGTCCCACGCCGGCGGCGGCCTCTCGTCGTACCCGCACCCGCGCCTCATGCCGCACTTCTGGCAGTTCCCGACCGTGTCGATGGGCATCGGTCCGATCAACGCGATCTACCAGGCGCAGCAGGCCAAGTACCTCTCCAACCGCGGCATCAAGGACGCGTCCGACCAGCAGGTCTGGGCCTTCCTCGGCGACGGCGAGATGGACGAGGTCGAGTCGCGCGGGCAGCTCCAGGTCGCCGCGAACGACGGCCTGGACAACCTGAACTTCGTGATCAACTGCAACCTGCAGCGGCTCGACGGCCCGGTCCGCGGCAACGGCAAGATCATCCAGGAGCTCGAGGCGTTCTTCCGCGGTGCCGGGTGGAACGTCATCAAGGTGGTCTGGGGCCGCGAGTGGGACGACCTGCTCGCCCGCGACACCGAGGGCGCGCTGCTCAACCTGATGAACCAGACGCCGGACGGCGACTACCAGACGTACAAGGCCGAGAACGGCGCGTACGTCCGCGAGAACTTCTTCGGGCGCGACCCGAAGGCGCTCGAGCTCGTCAAGGACTACAGCGATGACCAGATCTGGAACCTCAAGCGCGGTGGCCACGACTACCGCAAGGTCTACGCCGCGTTCAAGGCCGCGACCGAGCACAAGGGCCAGCCGACCGTCATCCTCGCGAAGACGGTCAAGGGCTACGGCCTGGGCCCGAGCTTCGAGGGTCGCAACGCGACCCACCAGATGAAGAAGCTCACGCTCGACAACCTCAAGCAGTTCCGTGACGAGATGCGCATCCCGATCTCCGACGCGCAGCTCGAGGAGAACCCCTACACGCCGCCGTACTACCACCCGGGCAACGACGACGAGGCGATCCAGTACATGCACGAGCGTCGCCGTGAACTCGGTGGCTACGTGCCGGAACGCCGGACCAAGTACACGTCGATCACCCTCCCCGAGGACGCGAAGTACCAGGTCGTCAAGAAGGGCTCCGGCAAGCAGGAGATCGCCACCACCATGGCGTTCGCCCGACTGCTGAAGGACCTGCTGCGCTCCCCCGACTTCGGCGACCGCGTGGTGCCGATCATCCCGGACGAGGCACGCACGTTCGGGATGGACGCGTACTTCCCGACGGCGAAGATCTACAACCCGAACGGCCAGCACTACACGTCCGTCGACCGTGAGCTCCTCCTGGCCTACAAGGAGAGCCCGCAGGGCCAGATCATCCACGTCGGCATCAACGAGGCGGGCGCCCTCGCTGCGTTCACCGCGGTCGGTACCTCCTACTCGACGCAGGGCGAGCCGCTCATCCCGGTCTACGTCTTCTACTCGATGTTCGGGTTCCAGCGCACCGGCGACGCCATCTGGGCCGCCGGTGACCAGATGACCCGTGGCTTCATGATCGGCGCCACCGCCGGTCGCACGACGCTCACGGGCGAGGGCCTGCAGCACGCCGACGGCCACTCGCTGCTCCTCGCGACGACGAACCCGGCCGTGGTGTCCTACGACCCCGCGTACGGGTACGAGATCGGGCACATCGTGCAGGCCGGCCTCGACCGGATGTACGGCACGAACGAGGACGGCTCGCCCAAGCACAGCGACCCGAACGTCATGTACTACCTGACGGTCTACAACGAGCCGATCGTCCAGCCGGCGGAGCCCGAGGGCGTCGACGTCGACGGGATCGTCAAGGGCATGTACCTGCTCAAGCCGAGCGAGCACGACGGCCCGAAGGCCCAGCTGCTCGCGTCCGGTGTGGCCGTGCCGTGGATCCTCGAGGCGCAGCAGCTCCTCGCCGAGGACTGGGGCGTCTCCGCCGACGTCTGGAGCGTCACGAGCTGGGGTGAGCTGTACCGCGACGGTCTCGACGCGGAGCAGCACGCGTTCCTCAACCCGAACGAGTCGCCGCGCACGCCCTACGTCACCGAGCGCCTGCTCGCCACCGAGGGGCCGGTCGTCGCGGTCAGCGACTTCATGCACCAGGTGCAGGAGCAGATCCGTCCGTTCGTGCCGACCGACTACGCCACGCTCGGCGCGGACGGCTTCGGCTTCTCGGACACCCGTCCGGCCGCGCGCCGCTTCTTCCACATCGACGGCCCCTCGGTCGTCGTGCGGACGCTGCAGCAGCTCGCCCGCCAGGGCAAGGACGACGGCGCACTCGTCCAGCAGGCGATCGACAAGTACCGCCTGCACGACGTGACCGCCGGCACCACGGGCAGCGCGGGCGGCGAGAGCTGATCAGCCGGTGACGCCTGTCCGACCGGACACCGAGGGCCTGTCCAAGGCCCAGAGCCAGGAGAGCGCGCGCGAGCGGGCGCTCTCCTGGCTCCGTCAGGTGTCCGGGGAACTCTCCACCGCCACCATCAAGCGGCTCGAGGACACCCTCCCCTGGTACAGCGAGATGCCACCGGGGCGCCGTTCGGCCGTCGGGCTCGTCGCCCAGGCGGGCA
>Ga0153924_1000441_pt1 | contig 26002 bp, 25 predicted proteins | sample TSNJ008MetaG_FD_104709 | JGI IMG/M metagenome (GOLD analysis project Ga0153924, IMG submission 104709) | Attine ant fungus gardens microbial communities from New Jersey, USA - TSNJ008 MetaG | ecosystem: Host-associated > Fungi > Mycelium > Unclassified | place: USA: New Jersey, Wharton State...
CCGGCGTCGCGGGTTGTAAAGGCCCTCGATGTAGTCGAAAATCGCCAGCGACGCTTCCCGCTGAGTTTTGAACGAGTGCCGCGCAAGCAACTCCTCGCTCGTACACGTAATTGACGCTCGACGGCGATCCGTTTTGACCGAAAGCGGTGAAGTGGTCTTTGAGCGCATTCGCATCTTTAGAGAGCGTCCACGTTGCCGTAAGGAGCACGTGACCGCCCTTCTTGCGGATGACTTTCCAGTTTGACCCGATCAGCAGCAACGGACAGGGTGGTGCCAGCATAGCCGGGCTGGTCGGTTCCATCGACCACGATCGTCTCGGCACCACCGCCAAAGTCGAACGCGTACGTGTCTGCGCGGACCCTTGTTACCTTCATCTGATCGACGAGCTTGACGAGCTTCCATTGGCCCACGAAGGGATCGGTTTCAGCTCCTAGCGGGCCCGTCGCGAGGCCGGCAAGCAGTAGCAACTGACAAATGGAGCTTAGCACGTAAGCTATCGGAAATCCCGTCGGACGTTGTGATCGCATGGCGCAATCCCCTTGTGGACTAGCTTTCTCAATCAAAATATTGTCAAGCGGACGTGCGCAGCGAAGCGGTTTCAGCGCGCATCCGAGGTGCGAGTCTCCGCGAGGGAAGCAGCGAGCACTATTGAGGCGCGTGAGGGGTCTTATCGTTCGGACGCGTCTAAGTGCCAGCCTGTATTGATCCAACAGCCGTTGCGGAACTGAAACACTTCGGATGCGCTTCCGCTCTCCGTAATAGAGTGCCCGTCGTATTCGGAGTGGACACGGTATTTGGAATACATAACGGCAACATCTCCATACCGTTGCACCTTCACCAGCGGAAACGAGAGGCTCAACAGTCTTCCGTGTCGACTGAAGGCTTGCGCGTCAGAGAGGACGTCGTTGAGCGTATGCCATTGCCCCGGCGCATCGATAGCGATGACGTTCGGCGAGAGCAGAGCACGTAGTGCCGTCGTATTGCCAGCGAACCACGACTTCCATACCATTGCGCGCACCGAACCGAGATCGGAGCACGCCGCTGCCGACGCGTATGCGGGATTGTAAAGCAGCAGGTATGACGCCATCGCGATAGCGAGAATGCGAATCATAGGTAGCTTAGCCACCAGTCATGGTGCAGCTTCTTGTAACGCGCAAAAGCGGCACACGGAAAATATAAAGCGGCAACGACGGCAAGCCAAAACAGCCACACTTCCGGCAGTGAGAGTCCGAGTCCGACCGGTGGCCGAGCCGCAAAAAATCCGCCGTGCAAAAGCCAACCGATGGGAGCGCCTATAGCGACAAAGATCCCAATCGCGGCGAGATGGATCACGAAGAGGTGAAGCACGTAGAAAAAAAATGGTACTTGCCCGAATACGAGTATCGGGCGCAATAGCGTGGGAACGCGCCCTCGCGACGTCACGCGGTCGACGACGGCAAGTAGTATCAGCGCCGGACCGAGCGTCATCGACAGAAACTGCAGCGAGGTCGGATACTTTTCGACGTCCAAGAACGAGACGAGGGACATGGCCAACGTCGCTTGCGGATGCCACGGCCCCGGCGAGGAAGCGGCGAATGCCGCGGCGGGGTTGCCATATAGATTGAATCCACGCAGTATTAGGAACGACACTGTAGCGGCGCACCCTAGCATTGCAGTTATTCTTACCCGCTCCTCGGTACTGCGGCTCATCACAGTGCCAAAAGCAAACCCCGCGGACATCACGAACACAAGCGGGATCAGCGGGAATAACACAAATGTGGGCCAGTTGATGACAGGCAACACTACCACAGCGCGCGCGTGCAAGAGCGCCCAGATCCAGCCTAGGCCGCCGACAGAGTGCGCTGTTATCGGATCCAGCAAGTCGTGCGCACATATCACTAGCAATGAAATGCCGGCGAGCCATGGTATGGGGAGGCGAATCAAAGCCGCGAGCAAGATCATGGACACACCGAGTGACGCTAAAACGCCGAAAAGATGTCCGGGGAAGAGAAACGTCCAAGCGAACCACACGATTGTGAACTCGACGACGATCAGCCAAAGCCCCCGTGTCCAAAGAAAGCGCGACACGGCGCGGATCGATCCCGTCCTGGACAACATCAAATATGCTCCAGTTCCTGCCAAGAAGAAAAAGACTGGCGCGCTGTAGTGCGTTACCCAACGCGTGAAAAACAGCGCCGGGAACGTGTGCGTGAGGTCCTCCGGCTCAAAGGAAATGTTCGACGTGAAGTCTCTGGCGTGATCGAGCGCCATGAATACGATGGCAAGACCTCGGAGGATGTCGATCGCCGGGAGCCGGCTGCTGCCGGCGCTCACGCTCATTCGCTAAGCGCCCGGATATGAGAGCACAAAAGGCGGACGGTGGAATGAGCTCGCACAGGATGTGGTATTGAGCCCTTTCGCTGAGCGCGCGAGCACAAACGCTACTTCCAGCTGCACCGAACAGTCGGATTCTTCCGTGTGCGATGCACCGCGCTGCAACACGAGCCGCGCGTTCGGTAGATATGGTAGCTCCTGCTGCGCGAAGATTGCTGGGCTTGCGGGATCGTTCGTGCCGGAAACCATGAGCACAGGTAGCGTGCTACGCACAATTGTGTTCTCCGATACCGGCACCGGCCGCACGTTCCAAATCGCGCAGGCGCGTTGCTGGGCGCGCACGCGCGTATCGCCTTGGAACGATCCGGCGCTTGCACGCGCGATCATTGCGGGCGTGATGAAGGGGAGATGCTCGGCGCAGGTATACGAAAGATTCGCGCCGGTATCTAGCGACTTCGCTAGAAAAAACGTAACGCTGTCGATCAACTCACCCAAGAGAAGATAGTTCCCGCGGTATGCTCTCTCTATGGCGAGCGGCACATACTTGGCGAATCCGGAGAAGTAGAGCGCCTGCCGAAGTCGATCCGCAAAGACTTCTTTCGAAAGCAAAACCCGTTCCAGCCGATGCGTACTGCCGTTACGAATGGTGATTGCAATCGGCCCGCGATCGAAGCGCCTCGCAAGCGCGGCGAAATGCTGAGCGAGCAGTGGAAAGTTCGTGTGGCACGCGACGTCGGCCGCGCATTCACGGATGACATCGTTCATAGCTAGCTGCGCCCCGTATGCGTCATCGAGCGGGACGATCAAGAGATGCGGTGGTGCGACGCCGTTAAGCAGGGCACTCTCGACGCTACCGGGGTGGCGCCGCATATAAATGAGAGAGAAGTAGGTTCCTCCCGAATCGCCTGCGAGTACGATCTTCCGATACCCCAGGGCTGCTCGAAGGTCGTTGAGATCCTCGACGGCGTTGTCCGTCGTGTACTGACTCAAGTCGCTGTCTTCTGCCTGGAGCGCGCGGCATGCGCGCAACGCGGTCGAAGGCCAGATCTCCAGATAGTACGGTGCCGGATCTACTTGCGAGTAGATGCTACTGCAGTCGAGTGAGTGCGACTCGCCCATGCCCCGATTATCGAGCAGCAGAATGTCGTAGCGGTCGCGCAGGATCCACAGCGGCTTCGCATACTTTGGGGGCTGTTTGTCAGTAAGCAGGGTTGCGTAGGGCGTCGTAGGCCCGCCAGGGCCGCCGGGATTAAAGTAGATGGCGTGGCCGCTGCGATGTTGCGCCTTGAGCAAGATGAAGCCCAGGTCGATGGTGCGGCCGGCGTGCGCCGCACGATTCTCGTAAACCCGGAAAGTCCCGCACTCGGCCGGAACGCGACTGCGTCCCTCCACGCAAGGGTGCATCTGAAGATCAGGCGATGTGGATCCCAGCGCAGCGCCTTCGCGGACCGCGAGAAACGAAGCGAGGAAAGCGACGATAACTGCGGCGGTTGCTAGACGTCTCGCGAGGTCGAACCACAAAAGACGTCTGCGAATCGAGGCCGTTATTGCCGGGACGAGACCATCAGCGCGACCCTGTACTGCCGTCAGCGGCGCAGGCGCGGATTCAGAGTTCGGGGCTGCCTCGGTGCCCAGTGCCAGGCACGCCGCGACCATGGCTGCAAGGGTGCCAACGTTAGCTCCGAAGGATCGACGCATATTGTATACACGTATAACTTAATCGGGATGGAACTGTCAACGGGCATTTCCTCGCATTCGATGCGCACAAGCGAGCGGTTGTCCGACATTGCTTGACCTGGTCTTGTATACACGTATACACTATCAGCTATGGACTTGCCAGACATCGAAATGAACGAAGAAATCGCTGGGGCCTCGGGCACGAACGGCCGGACTGCATTCATCGCGCGCAATCTGGATGCATATGTTCAAGAGCTAAGCGATTTCGCGCGCATCCCAAGCGTCTCAAGCCAGGGTACAGGGATTTTGGAGGGGGCGGTATGGCTCGCGGAGGCCTTACGCCGGCGTGGAGTCGAGACGAAGATCCTCTCCGCAGGCGGTAACCCTGTTGTGGTCGGTCGTGTGGGACGCGGTGACCGCGCGGTCTTGCTCTACAATCACTACGACGTGCAGCCGCCGGAGCCGCTCGACGAATGGACGTCGCCGCCCTTCGAGCCGACGTTGCGCGACGGGAAACTCTTCGCGCGTGGTGTTATCGACGACAAAGGCGAGATCATCGCACGCCTCGCGGCACTGGACGCTCTCCGCGAGCGATACGGCGAGGATCTTCCGCTGCGTCTCACGTTCTTTGTCGAAGGCGAAGAGGAGAGCGGCAGTCGCACCCTCGAGACGTTCATTACACGGCACCGCGACCTGCTCTCCGCTGACGCATGCATTTGGGAAGCGGGACAAATTGATGGGGAAGGACGTCCCCAAATTTGGCTCGGCTTTCGAGGTTTGCTGTTCGTCGAACTGTGCGCGCGAACCATGCGGCACGACGCTCACTCCGGATGGGCGCACGCGTTGCCGAGCGCGGCGTGGCGTTTAGTACATGCGCTCGCAACGATGCGAGGCGAAGGCGACAGCATTACGATCGACGGGTTTGACGCCGGTGTAACGGGGCCGACGGAGCGGCAACGCGAGCTGCTTCACGCGATGCCCGATGAGGAATCGACTTATCGCAACGAATACGGCGTCGATAACTTCGTTGCCGGCCGCCGTGGTTACGCCTTACGGGAAGCCGTGTTCTTGCCGACGTGTAACATCGCCGGCCTCTGGGCTGGCCACATTGAAACCGGCCGCAAGACCGTGCTTCCGTCGACGGCGCACGCGCGGCTCGACTTCCGTCTTGCACTGGGCCAGGATCCGCAAACGGTGCTGCAAGTCTTGCGTTCCCACCTTGATCGTCACGGATTCAGCGACGTCGAGGTCGCCTCGTCCGGCGCCGTATCCACTGCAGCCTGCAGCGACCCCGATCATCCGTTCATTATGCTCACCGTCGACGTGTTGCGCGAACACTACGGGAAGGAACCGATCGTGGCGCCGCTCGTTGGCGGTACGGGGCCTGCGGCACACGTCGTGCGCCATCTCGGCATTCCGTTCGCAAGCATCGGTTGCAGTTATCCCGGCGCACGCAAACACGCCCCGGACGAGAATATACGTCTCGACGATTTCGTGCGCGGCGCATCCGCCATTGCCGATCTCCTCGAGCGTTACTCGCGCTACTCAAGTCCTTTAAGCAAGATTGCTTCGAGATGATCGAGGTGCTCTCGCGTCGCGCGTACCGCCGCACGCCGGTCGCGTCTCCCGCACGCTTCAAGCAGTACGCGATGATCCACGCGCGATACCCTAGCAACCGCAGTGATCCGGCTTTGGGGATCGGGCAGCCGTTGCGCACGCACGTAGTGGCGAAAGATCGCTTCGATCAGGCGCGGATTCTCGAGAGCACCGTAGATCGTCTCGTGAAACTCGCGATGCAACACGACGGCCTTCGCGACGTCGGTCGTGCGGCGCAGCTCGCTGTCGATGAGCTTGGCGTCATGCAGCCGCGCCTCGTCGAGCTGCGGAAGAGCACGCTCGATCGCGCCTTCTTCCAAGATATGGCGCACGACATAGAGCTGACGCACGTCCTGCGCAGTGATCGTCGCGACGACCGCGCCACGGTTAGGCTGGTAATCGATCCAGCCCTCCGACTCCAGCTGGCGAAGCGCCTCGCGCAAAGGGCTTCGGCTGACCCCGTAACGCGCCGCGAGTTCTTCCTGCGGAAGCGGATCGCCGGCGGCAAATGTTCCTTGGAGAATATCCTCGCGCAAGCGCTGTGCGAGCACGCTCGCAGTGCTTTCGACCTTCAGTGTGCGTAGCATGCGTGAGTGTATACACGTGTGCATCGCAATGTTCCTGGCAGCTCTCGCGCTCTCGTCTTGCGCACGCCCAGCACTCGACGCGAACACGCTTGTTATCGGTGAGGTGCAGGAACCGGATTCACTCGATCCTCGACTCGCGAACCTCGCCGTAGCGAATGATATTTTTGCGCTCACGCGCGACGGCTTGGTGAAGTTCGGGCCGCATGGCGAGATTCTGCCCGACCTTGCCATCCAAGTGCCGTCGCGCGCAAATGGCGGCATAAGCGCGGACGGCCGGACCATCGTGTATCATTTGCGACGGAACGTTCGATGGAGCGATGGATCGCCCGTCACTGCAGGCGACGTCATCTTCACATGGCGTTCGCTCATGGACCCACGCGCCAACGTTCCCGCACGCGGCGGATATGCGCGTATTGCAGCGATCGATGGACAGGGCCCGTGGACCGTACGTATTCATCTAAAGGCGAAATACGCACCGGCCTTGTCGCTCTTCGCCGACACACGGCAAGGCGCGCTCGTCTCGTCGCGTTCGCCGGTGATTGGAACCGGCCCCTATCGCCTTGTAACGTGGCGTCGTGGCTCCGAGCTCGTATTCGAGCGCAACCCTTATGCAGATCGTCGAGCGGCGTTCGCGCGCGTCGTTATCCGTATCATTCCAAACGAACAAGGTCTGATACTTGCGCTCCTAACGGGCGACGTCGAAGTCGGCTTGCACCTCTCAGCGCCGGCATTAGCGCAGTTGCAATCCGAGCGATCACTCCAAATCGTTGCAACACCAACCTTCCAATGGGAACACCTGACCTTCAACTTGCGGTCCGGGAGCGGACCACAGAGTAATGTCCACGTCCGCAGGGCAATCGCTTACGCGCTCGACCCGGTCCGGATTCGCACTCAGCTCTTCGGAGATTACGCTGGCCTGGCGCCTCTCGATCAGGCGCCCGATTCCTGGGCGCGAGATCCATACGTGCATTTCTATCCGTTCGATCTGCGCGCTGCGCGCCGGGAACTGCGCCTCGCCGGCGTCGTCCACCCCAAGATGACGCTCGTCAGCACGACGGGCGACGAGGAGCGGTATCGGCTCGGGATCGTGATTCAAGCCGAATGCAAAGCCGCCGGTATCGACGTTGCGCTCAAGAACGTTCCGGCGAATCTTCTGCTCGCCGCCGCGAACGACGGCGGTGTGCTCATGGGCGGTCGGTTTCAAATCGCGCTTTTCTCCTACGTCGCCGTGGCGCCCGACCCCGACGATTCGCGTTTTGTCCTGACGGATGCGATCCCGCCGAACGGCGTCAACCTCGGCGCCTACTCGAATCCGCGGGTCGATGCGCTAGTTCGTTCCGCCGTACGCGAGTTCGATCGCTCAGCTCGTGCGCGCGCCTACGCGACCGAGCAGCGCGTGTTGATCCGTGACTTGCCCTTTTATACGTTGTTCTGGAAAGTAGATGCGATTGTCGCGCGCGCCTCGATGCGAGGCCTGGATCCCATCCCGGTCGGCAGTCCATTGTGGAACGTCGCGCAATGGCGCGAGAACCACCAAGGTTAAGCGCATGCTCTCGCTCGTCGTCCCAGTCGTCCAGACTGCACCGCCATTGAATCCCTCTGCGGCGATCAGCTCGTGGCCCCCAGGCGCGCTCTCACTCCCGTGGGACGTTGGGCATCAGAAGTCCGCCCAGAACTCGACAACGGTTCACATCGCGAGCGACGGAAAGTATCTTTACGTTCGCTTTGATGCGGTACAGCATGTGCCACTCGTCGCCGCGCAGCACAGCAACGACACGATTGCCGGGGGAAGCAACGTCATCGGCGGCCTTGCGTGGACCGATGATGCGGTGTGGGTCGACCTTTGGCCTACCGGGCCGGCAGGGTTCCAATACCAGTTCGAATCGAATCCGAACGGCGCACACAACGAGGCTTCCACCGAGAACGCCGATTTCGAGCCGCATTGGGAGTCGCGCGGCGCCGCGTTCGACGGCGGCTATACGGTCACGATGGCGATCCCCATTGCGGTCATCCACGGTGCGCACGTGGGGACGTGGCGCATGCAGTTCGTCCGCTACGTACGCTCGACCGGTGAGCTCAACGTCTGGTCGTACGACGCTGCGCAGACGAATCCCGACGACGTCGCTCGCGCAGGAACCGTCACGATGACGCTCGTCTCGCGCGCGTCCTTGCCGAAGCCTCGGCTCGGCGTCTACGGGCTCGGCGACGCTGCCAGTAGGAGTATCGGTGGCTCGACGTCACGCGTTGGCGCCGATTTCTCCGTGCCGGTGACGCAGACCGCGGCCTTCTTTGGAACCCTCCATCCCGATTACTCAGACGTCGAGACCGACCAGCAAACGATCGCGCCGACCGTCTATCAACGTGTCTACACCGAAGTGCGCCCGTTCTTCACACAAGCCGCCGGCTATTATAACTTCTTCGCGTGCTACATTTGCATCGGCTTAACCACGACGCTCTATACCTACGCCGTCCCGACGCCGATCGACGGATATGCGTTCGAGGGTCGGCAGGGGAACTTCGGGCTTGCCGCCTTCGACGCGATCGGCGTCGATCGCAACGACTCCGCAAGCGTCATCGACTACACCTCAGACAATAACGAGTGGAACGCCAGCGTTCAGCACGTCGTCGCCGACTTGCCCGGTCTCGTTGATGATGCCAACGAAGCCGCGTTAACCTGGTCGAACGGCAAATATCTACACGCGTATGCGAACTACGCCACCGATTCCGGCACGAACGTCACCGACCCGAGCCAAGGCGATTGGCTCGACGCAGGTGCAGGCTTTGCTAATCAGCACTTCGCGCTCTACGGCGCGCTGCGCAACATAGGTGATCAGTTCAATCCGGTCGACGGCTTCGATTATCATCCGGGCATCGCAGGGTACGCGCTCTACAGCGCCCGGGTGTGGACGTTTGCGCCGCCGGACTTCCTCTCGTCCGTCAGTATCGGCGGCTTTCTCGACCGCTACCAAGGGGTGAGCTACGGCCAGGCGCAGAGCGACAATCAGATATTGCTCGACGTTCTTACGAAGAGCACACTCGATCTTCAGCTCCTCTCGGGATCGGACTACTGGCGCTTCGGCCCGACGCTCACGCCGATCTCGCAAGCCGGCGGGATCAGCATCACCTATCACAGCGGCATGCAGAACAACCTCCAGACCTTTCCCGCGCACGGATCCTCGGCAACGCCGACGCAGCTTCAGTTCTACCCCGGGAGCTATGGTCTCGGCCGTCTGGATACGTGGTACAGAACATCGACGATGCGGGTCGGCAACAAAGGCTCGCTAACCTTTACCGACGACAACACCGCGCAGTACCTGCCGCATACGCCAGACAACATCCAATGGTTCGAGGGCGTCGCCTATGCCTATCAGATCGACGCCGACTCGTCGTTTGCGATCGGCGTTCGCCGCGTCGTCGGCTATCCACCGCAGCCGAATGGCGGCGGAGATTGCGAAGGCAAATGTTCGAACGTCTCTCTCGCCTACCACTTGCGCCTGCGTAACGAGGAGTTCTACCTCGCGTATGGCGATCCGAACACGCTCGTCACAGTGCCCCAAGCAATCTTCAAGGTGATCTTCTACGCCGGAAGCACGAAGGGAACGTAAGCTGGGTTCATGTCGGGAACACCGGCCAACGCTCCTGGTCGGGACGTTCGTCTACGCTCTTAGCACCATTGCGTCGCCCGCGCAAGCGCCGACACTGCCGTGGTCGTTCCCGTGCTCTCGGCGGAGCCGCCAATGAACGGCGCAATCGATGATTCATGGGCAAAAGCTGCGCACGTTTCTCTGAACTTCGATTTCCGTACTGCGGCCCCGCAGGCGAGCCGACTATTGTCTGCGTCACGCAAGACGGAAACCTTCTAGACGTGGCCTTCGTTGTGACGCAGACGGAGCCGGAGGTCGCCGAACAAGTGACAAACCGCGACCCTTCGTTGACGTCGGCGTGCGGCGCATCATCGGGCCTAATCTCCCCAACTCGTTTGAGCCGCTCGGCAATGCGCGCTCAATATGCCTTGAAAATCCCTATAATGCGGGATGCTTCATTGATGCGAGCAACGTAACGCTCGCCTTCGATTTTCTGGCCGCAAGAAATGAATATACCTTCGTGTACGGTTATGCCAACGATCTCTCCACCGAACCGGCGCTCTTGCTCAAATGGATTCGCTACGTTGGCACGGAGAAAGGTACTTCACACGCTATCTCAACGTTGGGAGTACGCTAATCATGCGCAAAATCGGACAAGCCGCCGCGGGCTCGCTCGAGCTTTACGTTGCCACATCAACGAGATCAAAGAAGGCGGTCACTTTGCGGCTTAGGAAGTGCCCGAAATCTTCTCAGACGGGCTGCGCGAAGACCTCAGGTCGCGGCATCGCGAGGAAGAGCTGGCAGCCCGAAACACACTTGCCGGCTCGTTCGTACAGGCAAATATGAAGCTTCAACAGGCAGTTCTTGCGTGTGTGTTGCCCGCGTTGCTTGCGACCGCGCCCGATCCCCGCGTTACGACGCTCATCAAACGATCCGGCGGGGCGCTGCGCATCAGCGCGATGCGCTCGATCCAAACGGTTCATGCCCGTGGCAAGGTCGTCGCTACCGGTCTCTCCGGCAGCGGCGACGGCTGGAACGAGATGGGCGGCACTCGGGAAGCCTCGATCTTTTCGACACCCCCGCTCGGTGGCGGCACCGGCCTGGGATGGGAACGAAAGCTGGCTTCTCGATCAAACGGGCCTAGTGATTGTCGACGACAGCGTCATGGGGCGTTCCACTGCGATCAATCAAGCGTACTTCGGCGACTACGATCTCTGGACGCCCGGTTATGGCGGTGCGTCCGTCGTCTGGGGCGGCGCGAAAAGCGAGAAGGGGAGGCGCTACAACGTGCTCATCGTAACGCCGCCTAAGTCCAACGTGCCGTTTGACCTCTGGTTCGATGCGACAACGCGCCTGCCGGTCAAAATGGTGCAGAAGTACGGCCCGATTGTCTCGACGATGACGATGGGCGATTATCGTCCCGTGCACGGACTCATGATTCCGTATCGCGTCGACACTGCTACAAGCGAAGGCAACAGCACGTCATTCGCGGTGACCGCTGTCGATGTCAATCCGCTCGGTGGTACGGCACATTTGGCCAAACCGCATTCAGCGCCGCACGATTTTTCGATCTCCGGCGGTGCGCCGTCGACGACCGTCCCGATTCGTCTCTCCGAGAATCACGTCTACATCGACGTCATGCTCAACGGCAAGGGCCCATATCACTTCATATTCGACACCGGCGGTGGGAATATCGTCGACACTGACGTTGCCAAGGAGATCGGTGCGCTCGGCGGCGGATCACTGCAAGTGAGCGGTGTTGGGAATACGACCGAAGCATCAAGCTTTGCGACAATCAAAACGCTGCAAGTCGGCGGCGCGACGGTCACCAATCAGGTATTCGCGGTACTTCCGGTGCGCAAGGGCGTCGGGATAAGTACTGGAATGCCGACTGACGGAGTGATCGGCTACGAAGTGCTCTCGCGTTTCATCACGACGTTCGATTATGGGAACGACACTGTCACGTTCAATATGCCGGTCACGTACAAGCCTCCCGCCGGCGCAAGCGTCGTGCCGATCACGCAAAACCAATCGGTACCGCAGTTTGCCTGCACCATCGACGGCGTCCCCACCACCTGCACGCTCGATACTGGCGCGCGCGATTCGGTGACGTTGTACGGCCCGTTTCTGCAGGCCAACCCGAACGTTATTCCAGCGAAGCTCACGGCTACCGGGGTGAACGGTTTTGGCGTCGGTGGCCCAGCGCTCGGCAGGCTCGGCCGTCTGCAGTCGCTTGCGTTCGGAGGATTCAACCTTGCGAATCTCATTGGCGACTACACGACGCAAACGGAGGGCGCGTTCGCAGTCCCGGATCTCGGCGCGAACGTCGGCGGCGCTGTATGGAAACGCTTCACCATGACCCTCGACTACCGCGCGCTCACGATGACACTCACGCCAAACTCCAATTTCAACAATCCCGATCAATGGGACCATAGCGGTATGTTCCTGCTGAATACGGGCGCGATCACGATAGTCGACGTGCGTGCCGGCACACCGGCAGCGCAAGCGGGTCTCGTTAAAGGGGATGTCATCACTGCGGTCAACGGGTCGTCAACGCTTTCGCTGCGCGGCCTGCGCGGGCTACTCTTGGGTGCACCCGGCACCGTCGTAGACCTCGTTGTAAAGAGCAAAAACGGCGCGACGCGCAACGTGAAGCTCACTCTCGCCGAGTACGTGTAAGACGTTGTTAAGCTTAAATGAAAATCTATGCGAGTAGCTGCCCTCTACGACATCCACGGCAACCTACCAGCGCTTGAATCCGTTCTGGAGGAACTTCAACATCTTGCGATTGATCAAGTCGTTGTAGGGGGCGATGTGCTAAGCGGGCCGATGCAAGATGACTGCCTGAAGAAGCTGCGAGCGTTATCGGTGCCGGTTCATTATTTAGTGGGGAATAGTGATCGGGAGGTGATCGCTGTGCTTCATGGAGACGAGAATAAGAAGCTTCCGCCGTACGCCCTGGAAATGCTCCGTTGGAGTGCACGCCATCTTGAACCTGAGCATGAGGAGTGGATCGAGACCTGGCCCAATACTGTGACACTACCGATCTCAAATCTTGGGAACGTTCTCTTCTGCCACGCCACGCCGCGAGACGATAACGAGATTTTCACGTCGCGGACCGACGAAGCGCGGTTGTTACCAATATTCGGCTGCGTCAACGCGGATGTCGTAGTCTGCGGGCACACCCACATGCAATTCGACCGCATGGTCGGCAAGACGCGCGTCATCAACGCCGGGAGCATCGGCATGCCATTCGGGTCCGCGAGTGCGGATTGGCTCCTGCTCGGCCCCGACGCTGACCTGCGACACACCCCCTACGACCGCGAGATCGCACGTCAACGCATCGCCGAGACCGGATTCCCGAACGCGCCGGAGTTCGACATTTTGAGTCCGCCTGCTGCAGAGCAGATGCTCGAGCTGTACAGTAAGGCGGAGCTAAAGAGCTAACCTCGCAGCCTCGCGCATCAGCGCATCTTCTTCGCCCTGTCATTGAAACCAGTACCTCTGCGTCGAGGATTCGCTGCTCGTCGATGTGTGGCGGAAGAGGCGGTCCTTGCGATAGCTGCATCCCGATCGCGAGAGCGAGAAGAAGTCGATAGGGGATTTCCAGCGGCAGGGTAAGGCGGCGGAGCGGTCCAGAATGAGCACCGGAGTAAATCAAATGCCGGTGCTCTTTTCTCATGTCGCGTTTCGCGACTTGCCATTGCCGGGATTGCCAACATGTGTCGGGCGGTGGGTACGCGCCCGTGCTCCTCTTTCCGCGCAGTAATTTTCGTGTCACCAAAGGAGCGCTTCAGATTTATGCAACGCAAAGTATGGCGGGCGGAGAAAATACGCGCGGCTTCTGCGTACAGTGCGGTTCGCGCCTCACCGGGGACAAGTCGGCCAAGTCCATTGGAGTCCTCGCCGGGAGCCTAGACGGTCCGAGTCTATTCGTGCCCACGATGGATATGCAGACCGCTGATGTACAGCCATGGGATCTTCTCGATCCGCGATGCGGAAATTCGAGCGTTACCCTGACTAAAACCGGGGCGCTCGGTGGAGAGTTCAACGATTTGCTTCCGGCGCGTCGTTGCGAAGCCGATGCACGAGATCGGCCGGCCGCATCATTCCGACGATCGCACGCCGATTCGGCCACCCCATGGCTGGGACGCCGGTGACGCCGACCTTGCGCCCATCTTCGATGAACGCGTCGACTGTCGGAGAAAACCGGCGTTCGCGCCAAGCGGTTTCCACCTCGGACGCATAGATGCCGAAACGTTCAGCGATTGGGACAATGGTCTCACGTTTCGAGATATCGGCGTCTTCGGTGAAAAACGCGCGCGAAACGTCGTGATGAAACGCGCCCGCTTCGCCGTCGCCCTTGTGACTTCGTACGAGCTCGGCGGTCTCAAGCGCAAAACGAGAGTTCACGTTACGTTGCGGCGGATCGATTGGAAGGCCGACTTCTCGCGCTAGGCTCTCGAGTCTCGCGCGAACCTGAGGCCACTGTTGCGGTGAAAACGGCTTCGGAGCGCCTTCTTGCGGCGTGTCCGGATGAATCTCAAAAGGAAGCCAGCGCAAATCAGCTTCTAGTTCACGCGCCGCTTGTTCCGCCCAAACTGAGCCGAGATAGCAAAACGGTCAAATAACGTCGGCCCAGATGTTGAGCGTGCGAGTCATGATCTCTGAGCCTAGCATCGCCGGATTGACGCGAGCAAGATTCGCGATACGTCGATGCTCCGCGGCGCCCAAACTATTGACAGCGCGGCTCGCGGGTGATATATAGAACCATATGGTTCCAGAACTAAATGGTTCCGCAGCGACGGAAGACCATTTGAGCCTGATTTTCGGGGCACTCGCTCATCCGGCGCGACGCCAAATCTTGGCGCGCCTGGCAAAAAGCGATGCGTCGATCGGGGAGTTGGCAGAGCCTTTTGACGTCACGGTGCGGGCCGTTTCGAAACACATCGGAGTACTCGAGCGCGCCGGACTCGTGACGCGCACAAGAGCTGCGCAGAAACGCCCAAGTCATCTGGATACTGCGACCCTTCGCCAAGCGCATGAATGGCTCGACGCCTATCGCGTTCTCTGGGAGAAGCGCTTCGACCGGATCGACCACCTACTCGAACATGAACAAAACGGAGGCTCGCGCACGTGAACGCAAACGCAGTCATTCCCATCGATAGGCCGGAGTTTGTTCTCGAGCGCGTGTTTAATGCGCCGCGCGAACTCGTGTACAAAATCTGGACCGACCCGCTGTACGTAAAGCAGTGGTGGGGCGTCGACGGAAGCACGATTACGCTCTGCGAGCTCGACGTTCGCCCCGGTGGAACATTTCGGATCGACATGAAGGCGAGCGACGGCACCGTCTACGTAAATCGCGGCGTGTACGTCGACGTAGTCGCTGACGAACGCATCGTCACGCGGGACGAGCGAGATATGCGCGAAGCGCCCGGCAACATTCCTGCCGGCGTTCATACCGTCACATTTGACGATGTCGACGGCAAGACACGAGTGACGCTGACTTCACGGTTCGAGAAGATGGAAGACCGCGATCTCATGGTTCGTTACGGTATGGTCGCCGGAATTACACAAAGCCTCAAACGCTTTGAACAACTTGTCACTACGATAATGCAAGAAGGGGAACAATCATGACTACCACCGATTACTCCGAGACCATCAACGGAGCAATGGAGCTCAAACCGTTCATTTACCTCTACGGACGCGCCGAAGAAGCACTCGATTTTTACAAGGCAGCTTTGGGCGGTACGTACACGATCGTCCAGCGGAACGCCGACGTCAAAGATGCTCGGTTAGATCCGCGTTTCGTCGGAAAGGTTTCCTACGCGGAATTCTCCGCACCGGGAATCTCGTTTGCGATATCCGACGGCGGCGGACCGAAGACCATCGATCCGGATCAGGGGAACATCATTCTCTCACTGCGAGTCCCATCGTCGGAGAGGGCCGCGGAAATATTCCAGGCGCTGGCCGACGGCGGCAAACAAGTGGTGCCATTCTCGGATTCGGGATGGGGCGGAAAGTTCGGTCACGTGCGTGACCGCTTTCAAAACGATTGGTTCATCCTCGCATGAAGCCTGATCCTAGCCGCACGGCTAGGGATCTCGGTTAAGCTTATGTTTATCCGATGGCCATTTGCGCTGAGCTAAGAGATACTGGTGGTTGCCTGCCGACGGGGGAAGGATCCCCAAATGAGCTCGGGACCGGGTGAGGCGGCGGAGCGGTCCAGAATGAGCACCGGAGTGAAATCAAACGCCGGTGCTCTTTTCTCATGGGAGTTTTTCCGGGAAACGCAAGAGCGCATGCCCAACGATACATGCGCCCTTGCGCTGATATTCGGCAAATTTCTTCACGAAAACGCGTTGCCAGCGGCTATTTTTACCAACGCTTGATCGTCACCGTCTGCACCTACGAACGGCTTACGTCGTGTCCGGAGTGCAATCGACGTCGGCAGGGGACGATGGAAGGTGACGGGCAGCCGCGAGAGTTCACGATGCCTTCGCCCTCCGGAATCAGCGTGTCGCATCGACAAAGCTGCTGGCATAGGCGCTAAAGTGGCCATCGCGCGATGCTAAACGCGAACGCCGGAATGCGTATTCGGTGCAACCATTGCATTTGGGAAGCAATCCCTATCTCCAGAGTTGGTTCGCGTTCCTCAGCGGCGGAATCGCTCGGACTATTCGATCATCGACCCGCAGGAAGTCCGTGGAGCTAAATCTGAAGTAGTCTCGGGCAATGCCCTCCGATGACATGCTTGGTGCGGCCCGTGCCATTTGCCCCGACTGCGCGGAAGAATGGACGGTCTCTTATGAGGTAATTCGCTCATGGTTCTGTCCGCACTGCGGCGGGGGACGGATCGCTGGCTCGGGCTTCGAATCGATACTTTGCTCATGTGGCCATCCCTATCGCCAACATCGTGGGATTACCAAACATCCTATATCAGAACCGCTTTCCCCATGTTCCGAATGCGGTTGCAGCAACTACAAGCGATGAGCCATAGCGCGAATCGAGATTCTAAGACGGGTTTTCGAGCTTCTCCTCGATAGCCTTGGCGACTCTCTCGGGTGTGGTGCCGGCCGCCAAGTTGCGAGGTGGATATCGCAGCTGCAGAGTGCGGGTTCCATCCGCGGCCAGCACGACGTGCTCGCGCGAAACCACGTAGGGGACTAATTTGTGCGCGCCTGCGGGAGCGTCAAAGCGAACGCGATTCATCTCGCTCTCCCAGCACCAACCCGGCTCCGAATCGAGTCTGGTATAACCCTTCGCGGCGAGGATTTTCGCGGCCGCTCTCGCCAGCTCGTCAAAGCGCATACTCCATTATGAGGCCACGGCTGGAACTATCCTGCCGAAGAGACCGGCCCCAATAGGGCGGTCGTCCCTTCGCGGAGGGCTAGCGTGCCTCGAGAGGTCAATACTTCAGGACGAACGGCTCGCGCGAACGGATGGCGTTTCGTTTAGAATCGTGCGTAGACACACTCGATCTCCCTATGCTTTAAGAGGGGGCCAACATGTTTCGTTTTTTACGCGATGACTCCGGAGCGACGATGGTTGAGTACGGCCTTTTGGCCAGTTTGATCGCCGTCGTCAATATTGCTGCCGTAACGCTGCTTGGCACGCACCTTTCGACGTTCTTTCACTCAGCGGCGACCACGATCTAACCTCCGCCGAATTCCTGGGACGAATCCTACACGATAAGATCAGCGAGCACATTGAGCGCGCGCGCGGCGATCTCGAACATCATGGGAATAGCGGCTCGATTTGATCGTGGCTTGCGCGCTCTGCATGTTAATGGGAAGATTATTCCATCGTGTCGCGCTTGGTCGTTTCTAGCGCTGCCGGCATTGGATACGGCATGTTGCGGGCCTTTGAAGAATCTATCGGTTGGGCCCCTTTTGGACCGGCTGAGATCCGAGATCCGCGCGGCGTGCGCCGGCGCGCAGAAGATCCATTCTTGGTCGTGAACGAACCGTTTGCCGGAGTCTGGCTGCTGGCACTCGATGGAACACCATTTGCTCGAATCGATCTGCCGGCGGGACTCGATCCGGGCGGCGGCGCCTTTGCGGCCGACGATACGTATTACGTCGGTTCGCGCTCACAACATTCTATTGAGCGAGTCGATTTGGCGGCACGACGATACTGCGGAAGGGCTCTCACGCTCGAGGGCATTGCGTTTCCGCGAGGCTTCGCAGTCCGAAGTGATGGTGGATTCATCGTCGCAAGCGGCACGCATCCGGTGAGTGGTACTGGACGAAGGGCCTTGTTTCGCTACGATACCAACGGAAAGCGTGAACAGGACGCCTTCGTAGACGATCCGCTGTTGGATCCGCTCGACCTAGCGCTGCGCGGCGATTACGTTTACGTGACGAGTGAATTCCCTTTCGGCAGAGATGACGCTATCGCGTCGCTACGGCGCTATGATGCACGGAGCGGCGCGCCCACGGGTACTTGGTCCGCAGAGAACACTCCGGCATTCGCCGGCGTTCGAAAGCCGCGCGGAATTACTTTCGCCGACGACGAGATGCTTTTAATGTGTGCGCAGAATTGCGTTCTGGCAATTGACGTCTCGACGTTCGGCACGGCGAGAGTAGTTGCGCAGGACAACCATCTCGCCGGCCAATCGTTGGCGCTCGGGCAGTGACCTCAATGCGGTATGGGCACGCCTGACCTACTCGAACGGGCGCGCGGATTTCTCGATCGGGGCGAGTGGGCGCGTGCTAAAGAGTGCTACCTACAGCTTCTATTGCACGATCGCTATCACCACGACGGGATGCTCGGTCTCGCCGACGTCTTCGTTGCGATCGAGGATTTTGAGTCGGCGCGTGTCGTCTTGGCGCAGGCTGTCGCGCGCCACGCGACATCGAGCGCCGCGCAGAGCGCATTCGGCGGAGTATTGCTCGAGCTGGACGATCTCGCCGGTGCACGCGATGCGTTCACGGCTTCGCTGCGCCTCAATCCGATTCAGCGCAAGGCTTGGGCTGGCCTCGGCGTTGTCTTCGAACGCATCGGCGATATCGAAAACGCAGACCGCGCGTGGCGCGAGGCCTTTCGCGATAGGAGTCCAGCCATATCGACGTACCGCGGCGACGGCGATCCGGTTCGCGTGTTGCTGCTGCGCTCGGCGGTCGATGGAAACATTCCGCTCAAAGCCGTGCTCGACGATCGAATTTTTCAGTGGATTACGCTGTTCGTCGAATCGTTCTGCGAAGGTATGACGCTGCCGCATCATGAGGTGATTTTCAACCTCGTCGGAAACGCGGATCTGCGCCCTCGCGCGCTCGATAAGGCCGACGCGGTGCTGCGCGCGACGGACGCACAGGCGATCAATCATCCGGCGCGCGTACGCGATACGGGGCGCGTGCAGATCGCCGACCGATTGCGCGACATTCCGGGCATCATCACCCCGCGCGTGCTCGTGCGTCCGCGCGCCGATCTCACCGGCGATCCGGGATTGGGTTGGCCGCTTCTCGTGCGCTCGCTCGGCTTTCACACCGGAGAGCACTTTGTAAAAGTCGATGCTCCCTCGCGTCTGCCCGGTGCCATCGCGGATTTACCCGGCGATGAACTGCTCGCGATCGAATACCTCGACACACGTGGCGATGACGGCATGTTTCGAAAGTACCGAGTGCTAACCATCGATGGGCACATCTATCCGCTACACCTGGCGGCTTCGCACGACTGGAAGGTGCACTACTTTACCGCCGATCATGGTGCCGAATTTCGCGCGCAAGAACGCGCGTTTCTCGAGAGTATGGAGTCCGCAATCGGCAGCGATGCCGTCGCGGCGCTGCAGGGTGTAACGCGTGTCCTGGAGTTCGATTACGGTGGTATCGACTTCGCACTCGATCGCGGAAACCGCGTCGTGGTGTTTGAAGCGAATCCGACGATGGCGATCGTTCTACCGCCGGCGCAGCCAGATCAGACGTTCCGTCGCGAGGCCGCCGAGCGTGCGATACAGGCTACGCGTACGATGATCGCAGAGCGCGCATCAAATTCATAGGCGGCGACGATGGAAAGTATTGCTTCTATTGTCTTTCACTAGTCGAACTCGTGGATTAGCATGAGTGGGTGGCGCTCGTGCGGCTCTGCCGCCACGTGCCCTTCGCTCGACATGAAGGAGATGATGTCTTGACCCAAACCACGTGCCCGATACACCAGAAGGCCCCCGTCGGCAGGTCGAACCGCGACTGGTGGCCCGAGCAGCTTCGCCTGACGGTCTTGCGCCAGAATTCCCCGCAGTCCGATCCGATGGGCGAGGGATTTGATTACGCCAGGGAATTCGAACGTCTCGATCTCGCGGCAGTGAAGAGCGATCTGCGTGCGCTGATGACGGATTCGCAGGAATGGTGGCCGGCGGATTTCGGTAACTACGGCCCACTCTTCATCCGCATGGCGTGGCACAGCGCCGGCACCTATCGCATCGCTGACGGACGCGGCGGCGCCGGCGGCGGACAACAACGCTTCGCTCCGCTGAACAGCTGGCCTGACAACGTGAATCTGGATAAGGCCCGCCGGCTGCTCTGGCCGGTCAAGCAGAAATACGGGCGGCAGATTTCGTGGGCTGATCTGCTCATTCTCGCCGGCAACGTCGCGTTGGAATCGATGGGCTTCAAGACCTTCGGCTTTGCCGGCGGGCGCCCCGACGTGTGGGAGCCCGACGAGTCGGTCTACTGGGGTGCAGAAGACACCTGGCTTGCCGACGAGCGGTATGCGGGAGAACGGATTCTCGAAAACCCGTTGGCTGCCGTGCAGATGGGTTTGATCTATGTAAACCCCGAAGGGCCGAACGGCAATCCGGATCCGCTCGCGGCAGCGGTCGATATTCGCGAGACGTTCCGCCGCATGGCGATGAACGACGAGGAGACCGTGGCACTCATCGCGGGCGGCCATACATTTGGAAAAACCCACGGCGCGGGCGATCCCTCGCACGTTGGGCCCGGCCCCGAAGGCGCCGACATCACCGCGCAAGGGCTCGGGTGGAGGAACGCGTTCGGGAAGGGACACAGCGAGCACACGATCGGCGGCGGTCCCGAAGTTACGTGGACCATCACGCCGACGAAATGGAGCAACAACTTCTTCAAATCGTTGTTCGCCAACGAGTGGGAGTTGACCAAGAGTCCGGCGGGCGCTAAGCAGTGGGTCGCCAAGAACGGCGCAGCACCGGTTCCGGACGCGCACGATCCCTCGAAGCACCATAAGCCGACAATGCTGACGACCGATCTCTCATTGCGGTTCGATCCGGTCTACGAAAAGATCTCGCGGCATTTCTACGAACATCCCGACGCCTTTGCGGACGCCTTCGCGCGCGCGTGGTTCAAGTTGACGCACCGCGATATGGGGCCGCGTGCACGCTACCTCGGCCCGGAAGTGCCGGCCGAGGAGCTGATTTGGCAAGATCCGGTTCCGGCGGTGGACCATCCGTTGGTCGACGCACGTGACATCGAGACTCTCAAATCGCAGATCAAAGACTCCGGACTCTCTATTTCACAACTCGTCTCGACCGCGTGGGCATCGGCCTCCACGTTCCGCGGTTCCGACAAACGGGGCGGCGCCAACGGTGCGCGCATTCGGCTCGAGCCGCAAAAGCAGTGGGAAGTCAACCGGCCCCAACAACTTGCAGCGGTGCTGAAAACGCTCGAAGGCATTACGAGCAAGTTCAATAGCGCGCAATCGGGCGGCAAAAAAGTCTCGCTCGCCGATGTGATCGTGCTGGCGGGTAACGTCGGCGTCGAGCAGGCCGCGAAGAAGGCTGGATTCGACGTGACCGTGCCATTCGCGCCGGGACGCACCGATGCATCGCAAGAGCAAACCGATGTGGAATCGTTCGCGGTCTTGGAGCCGGTGGCCGACGGCTTCCGCAATTACCTCAAATACGACGTCGGCGTCCCGACGGAAATGATGCTGGTCGACAAGGCGCAGTTGTTGACGTTGACCGCGCCCGAGATGACCGTCCTGGTCGGCGGCATGCGCGTGCTCGATACGAATGTCGACGGTTCCAAGCACGGAGTCTTCACCACCCGGCCCGGAGCGCTCACCAACGAGTTCTTCGTGAATCTGCTCGACATGAACGGCGAATGGACGGTATCGTCACGGGACCCGAACGTGTACGAATGGCATAACCGCAAGACCGCTGCCGTGGAATGGACGGGCACCCGCGTCGATCTCATCTTCGGCTCCAACTCCGAACTGCGTGCGTTGGCCGAAGTTTACGGAAGCTCGGACGCGGGACGCAAATTCGTCGACGACTTCGTAGCCGCTTGGACGAAGGTCATGAATTTGGACCGCTTCGATCTCTCTCGACATAAGGTGCCAGCCGCGGTCGCCTAATCCGGAAGGACGCCGGCGCGATGCGCCGGCGTCCTCTCTCAAAAGCATTCGAGGATACGGGCGAGCGCGTCTCGGAAACGCGGGTGACGCCGTATCAACTTGAAGTAACGTGTCTCGTGCCGCGCGCCTTTGGCCCGCATTAATGCTAGACAATCGCCCCGTTCGCGCGCCGACCAGCGGTCTAGATCTGCGATCATTGCCACCAGGACGCTCAAGACACGAAATGAGTAGCGCTCGCCGGGCGGCCAGGTTGCGTCGTCATCGACTCCAAGGACGGCGCGGACACGCTGCAACGCTGCGGCCGCAGCGGCAGTGCGATCTCCGGCGAAGGCGCGGCCGATCCATTCGGTAGCGGCCAAACTCAGCAACGCCGGGTCCGGCCAGGGCGTTGCTTCATCTCGCGAGAGATGCAGCTCGAGATCGCAGCGAGTTAGCCGTCGCATTACGGCAAGTGGAGAACGATAGGTCTTGTTCGAGCCAAGCCGTTCGAATTCGGCATCGGCTAACGCGGCCAGAGAGGGCACTGCCGAGCGAAACCCAAGCCGATAATAAAACCAATAAGCGCCCGAGAGTAATCCTTCGCGGTTACCGGCCCCGAATTGATACGGCTCGACCACGAATCGCTCGACGTCGAAACGCTGGCGGAAGACTCGCAAAACTTGGCAGAACAGGTACGCCGATTCGCCACCGCGGAACGGCGCGAGCACGTTGATTCCGATCTTGCATTGCTCCAAGAATGGCCAGCCGCCGCCGTATGCGACCGGCACTGCGTTCTTGAAGAGCACGAATCCGAGTTGTGTGTCGATTGGGAAACGGCGCTCAGGCGGCATCGAGTACAGCGCTATTGCTACGCCGCGTCCGAGCTCGCAGTACTCTACACCGTGGGGCGTGGCTTCGGTGATCGGATCGGTTTCGCGTCCCAGCATTGCCAGCGCACCGCGTGCGGTGTCAAGCAACGCGAATCGATCGCACGACGACATGCGGCGCGAGGCTGGGACCGGCTCATCGATTACTTCCGACAGTGTGACGTTGCGTAGCAACTCGCTGGAATGAAAGAAGACCGGCGTAGGCAACCCGCGCGCGAACGTGCGCGACAGCGGTCCATCTCTTGGAGACACCGCAATATAGAGCTGCAGTGATTCGAAGAGTTGGTTCCTGATTTCCGGCGAGGGCAGCCGGTCGAATTGCTCGACGAGCCATCCCAGCCGCGAGCCGCCGGCCGGCCCCTTCGCTTCATCGAGGAGCTCGTTGACGTCGGCAAACTCCGTTTCGAGCAACTCCGCTTCGATCGGCGGCAAACACGACTTGAGAACGCTCTGAAGCGATTGGCCGTTTTCACCTGCGGAGTCGATTTCGGCATTCTCGCTGTGCGCATGCTCGAGCCAAGCGGCGATATTGTAGCTGAATGCGTGCAACTGCTCGGACCAAGCGATCCCCGTGCCGAAAAGCCGCCGCCGCACGCGAGCGTTCCTAGACTCGCTGAGTCGATGCGCCGCCTCTGCCACCCGCCGCAACTCGCTCTCTGCGCGGGCCAGGAGCGGCGGATTCTCCGGATACGCGATCATGAACAGTAGAGCATCGTGATAAGGGAGAAGGATCCGCGCATCGTCCAAGCAGACTGCCGCGCATCGCTCGAGAGATGCCGATTTTCGAGCCGTCCACTCGCTGCCGAAGCGGTTGATGAGCGCGTGAAGCCTCTCGACCGACTCGGTGTCCGTCATTCGTGCGCGATTCGTGCAAACGGACCGATTTCATCTCGAGGAGGAGCCCGAAATGCACAGCGTACACGTTACACAGCTGAATCCGGTTGAGTTCCTGAAGCGCAGCGCGCACGTTTATCGCGAGAAAATCGCGGTGGTCGACGGCGAGATCCGGCGCACGTATCCGCAGATGCTGGATCGCGTCTACCGTCTCGCACATCTCTTGCGCAATCTTGGCGCGCGAAGCGGCGATCGTGTAGCCGTGATCGCGCCGAACGGTCAACTGCTGCTCGAGACGCACTTCGCAGTGCCTCTGGCCGGCGCGGTGCTCTGCGCGGTCAACGTCCGCTTGATGCCGGACGAGATCGCGTACATTCTCGAACATTCCGGAGCGTCGATCGTACTCTACGACGGAGAGTTCGAGCACCTGCTCTCGGCGTACTCGACGCATCCTACGCTGATTCGCGCCGGCAGCGGCGCTCTCGAAGCGCTCGACTTTGAGAGCGCAATCGGGGACTCGACGAACGATCCGATGAGCTCGCACGTCGACGATGAGAACGCCACAATCTCGATCAACTATACGAGCGGCACGACGGGCCGTCCCAAAGGCGTCATGTACTCGTACCGAAGCGTCTACCTCAGCGCACTGGCAGACGTCTTCCACGCAAACCTGCGTCCTGAATCGGTGTATCTCTGGACGCTGCCGATGTTCCACTGCAATGGATGGATCTTCCCATGGGCCGTCACCGCGGCGGGTGGAACACACGTCTGTCTGCCCAAGGTGGAACCGTCGCGCGTCGTCGAGCTCATCGAGCTCGAGGGCGTCACGCATCTCTGCGGCGCACCGACGGTGCTGGTCGGGATCGCGAATCATCCGGGCGTCAAGCCGTTCGCGCGCCCGCTGCACGTGATGATCGGCGGTGCGCCGCCGGCGCCGAAAACGATCGAACAGATGGAGCGTCTTGGGGCGACGATCACACACTTGTACGGGCTCACGGAGACATACGGACCGTTCAGCGTTTGTGCATGGAAAAGCCCGGAGTGGGACGAGCTCGATTTCGCAGAGCGCGCGCGTTTGAAGGCGCGTCAAGGGGTTCCGACGATTACGAACGGCCCTGCGGTTTTGCGCGTCGTTGACGAGGAGATGAACGACGTGCCCGCCGACGGCCAAATGCAAGGCGAGGTCGTGATGCGCGGTAACAACGTGATGAAAGGGTATTTCAACGATCCCGAAGCGACGGAAAAGGCGTTTCGCCGAGGGTACTTCCACTCCGGCGACGTGGCGGTGCTGCATCCGGACGGATATGTCGAGATCCAAGATCGTTCGAAAGACGTCATCATCTCGGGCGGCGAGAACGTGTCGAGCGTGCAGGTCGAGAAGACGATCATGGAGCATCCCGCGGTCCTCGAAGTCGCGGTCGTCTCGAAACCCGACGAGCAATGGGGAGAGGTGCCGAAGGCCTTCGTGACGCTCAAACCAGACGCTCGGGTTACCGAGGCAGAGATCATCGCTTTCTGCCGCGAGCGGCTTCCGGGATTCAAGACTCCGAAGGCGGTTGAATTCTGCGATCTTCCAAAAACGTCGACAGGGAAGATCCAGAAATTCGTACTCCGCGAGCGCGAGTGGGCCGGCCTCGAGAAACGCGTTCAGTAAGCTTTTCGGCGGCGGTGCCACGGTTTGAGGACGCGATAGATCGGTACGGCTGTCGGCGAGTCGCGCGTAGCGTCGATCAGCCCGCGCCGCACCAGCCACGCGATGCCCATCTGGACGCCCCGCTTCGAGAGACCCGTTCCACGCGCAACCTCCGCGTGGCTGTTGGCGACCGCGCGCCGCGAACGCGTTGCGAAGTACAGATAAACGATGTAGGCCGACGGCCGTCCGTCGTGGCCGATCAAATCACGCATCAGCACGTCGACGACGTACCGGTCAAGCTTTACTGTCGAAACCATTGCTATAGCAGATTTTACATGCTTGACGAGACAGCCTCCGAAGCACGACAATCGCGTCGTGATTAAGTCGGTTAAATTCGTCAGCATACCGGTCCGCGATCAGGAGGCGGCGCTCGAGTTCTGGACGCGCGCGTGCGGCTTCGAGGTGGTCACCGATCAGCCCATGGGCGAGGAGATGGGCGGCCAGCGCTGGATCGAACTCAGCGTTGGAACCGCGGAAACGGGCGTCGTTCTTTTCACTCCGCCGGGCCACGAATCTCGTATCGGCGAA
>Ga0153924_1000442_pt1 | contig 25954 bp, 19 predicted proteins | sample TSNJ008MetaG_FD_104709 | JGI IMG/M metagenome (GOLD analysis project Ga0153924, IMG submission 104709) | Attine ant fungus gardens microbial communities from New Jersey, USA - TSNJ008 MetaG | ecosystem: Host-associated > Fungi > Mycelium > Unclassified | place: USA: New Jersey, Wharton State...
TGAGATCACAAGTTATTGATAGACTTTTGATCTGTTACTTTGGCATCATATTTGTCTAAGTCTGTTCTAGATTGAAAGTCTATAGCATTCCAAAGGTGTTCTAGAGTTTCTAAGTTCTAGAGTATTAATATTGATAGTCTATCTCTAAGAAACCTAATGCTAGCTTATCAGTTTTACCTCCCAAGATATATACTGTTAAACAAGTAATAGCTTGGTAACTATCTGGTAGGAGTGACCTTTGGTAGTCTTTTATATATCTAAGGGCTTGTAGGAGATTTCTAGAATGAACTCAGATACTGAATTCAGAGATATAAAGTGTATTCTATGTTATATTTTGGCAGAAAACTCATTGGTGGTATAACAGCAGAGGTGGAGATGGAGGTCTAAGAGAAATAGGTGTAGGGAGAACCAGGGGGGTGCAAACCATAGTAAGTAGAGCTGGATAGAGAGCAGAAATTCTAGAGGGAATGAAGAGTGTTACACATTACAAGGATTGGAAGGCCTCATTAGTAAGACGGGCTTGGTCAATTCTCTAGATAGTATTGTACTATGTCTCCAGATCTATATTTACAGATCTCCCATAGGGCATGGTAGTAATCTGGCAAGACTTGAGGGCAGCTGACAAGGAAGATACTGTTATAGACAGTGGGGGTAAAGCAATTGCTGGAGTCAGAGACTAGAGGAAGTTTGAGACCAGCTGTGTAAGCTACTGTAGCTGGGTAGTCAAGGTAGAGAGGACATTGTTAATGTTAGTTTTTGAGTTATTTGGTCTTTTGGAGACTTTGTGCAAATAGTACTGTAGATAAGCCAGTATGTTGGCTATGCTCTGGAAGTATCTATATATGATATCTGCATAGAGTGGAGTATTCGGAAGGTTAATTGTAAACAGGAGAGAGCATCTAAGAGAAGGCTGTCTACTATGTTCTTACTAAGGCTCCATTTAGGGAGATCCTAATCTGCTATAAGAGTAACTAGAGCAAAGTAGACTCTAGGAGAATTCTTAGTAATATTACACTTCTAATTACATTATAACTCACCTTTAGGAGAATTCTTAGAGATTAGAATAAGACTCCTAGGGTATACTTTTACAATATATATACTTTTACTGCTGAGGTATTTCCAATCCTATAGTTCTGTCAGTCAGGGTCAGGAGTCTCTAAATCAAGCTAAAGGGAATTAAATATTACATGGTAATATTTAATTAAGTACAGAGTCACTCTGGGCTATGAGTCTGGTGTTTTAGGGATGGTATTGGTAGGGTTCCTTTACAGTTCTCTTATAGAGTAGAAATATCATATTTCAGACTAGCTCTCTCCTATTCTAGTATATATATGTCAGGTAGGTGAAGATAGCAGTATGGAAAGACTAGAAATATACTGTGAATTACTGTGAATATACTATGAGTATACACTCCAGGTTCTAGAAAGTAATACAATGAGTGAAGTTGAAGAGTAGAACATACTACTAGGTGAAATGAGAGATATTGCTCTCTAGTCCTGTAGTTTTATAGCTAGTTTAGAGAGAATACAACAACAACACAGAAGTAGAAAGACCTTGGCCTTAGCTTGTATACTATATTTTGATCTCCTATTGTATGTATGGTTGTTTATTTTGGAGTAGTGGAATATTGTCTAAGAGAGAGGTAAATTCAAGAGTAAAGAGTTATATAGCAGAGAGAAAGATGCTACAAGAATATAGAGAAAGTGGCTTTAATCTATGAACTTGATTGTTACTATATATCTACTCTCTATATATACTGGGATAGGAGAAAGCCAGTCTGAAATACAATACTTCTTGTAAGAACTTAGACTGTGATGCCTTAGAACTACTTCTAGTCTAAGTTAACAAGAAAAACTTGATAGAGTTCTCATTTGATTGCTATACACTACTTGTACATATTCTGTATTTACTTTTATTTATAAAGTCCTGTACATCTTTTTTGAGTCATTTCTTCTTGTACGTCCATTGATTTCCTAATTAAATGAAACAAAAAGAAAAGAAATTTAAATAATAACTTAGCTGTTTGGCTATGTCATAACACTTCTACCAGTCTGAGATACAATACTCCTACTCCTAACTAAGTAGGAGATAAATAATGATAAAGAAAATGAATATAAATATTAATCTATACCAAATTTCCAGTATATGACAATATATGGGGTAGATATATAGTAACAATCCAGTTTGTAGATTAAAGTCACTTCTCCTATATTCTTGTAGTACATACTCTCTGCTATATAAATCTTTACTCCTGAATTTACCTCTCTCTAGGACAACGTTCCACTACTCCAAAATAAGCAACCACACATGCAACAGAAGATTGAGGTACAGTACATGAGCTGAGGCCAAGGTTATTCTACTCCTGCATTGTTGTTGTATTCCTTCTAGACCAGCTGTAAAACTACAGAACCAGAGAGCAACATCTTTCATTTCACCTAGTAGCATGTTCTACTCTCTAGCTCTACTCATTGTATTACTTTCCAGAACCTGGAGTGTGTACTTATAGTATATTCACAGTAATTCACAGTATATTTCTAGTCTTCCCATGCTACTATCCCCATCTACCTGACACTATCTTAGAGCTGTTTACTTAGCTAACACCTATACTGCTCTACATTTCTGACAAGAACTATGATATACAACTAGAGTACTTATACAAATCTAGAATAAGAGTTGCTGTATAAGTGTTAGTCTACATCATAATTCTATAGGTGTAGACAAATTAGGAGTTCAGGAGTGGAAATTATAAATAAAATAAAAATAAAATGAATATAAATATTAATAAATACTGAATTTCCAGTACATGACATTACAAGACTTCAAATTCTCAGTTGAGTAGACTTGTACCACCAGTAGAAAATAGGAGTAGTCATTAGCTAACCCTAGGGTCAGCCTTGGTGGGCTCTAATGGTGATTGAAATATTTTACACTACAGTTATTAGTTCTATTGACAACAAATTGTTTTGTTTTGTTTGTGTGATTTAAGATGGTAGATAGTTTAAAGGTAATTGGAAGTGTGGGTGATAGATAATTTTTAAATCTCATACACCATATCCATGAGTTTTGGAATTCCACTAAGTTAAGAGAGGTTTGACTGTATCAATAAATCAGCCAGGCTGTGTACAATCATTGAGTATACAGCCCTGCCCGGCGAAGAGCATTCCGCAATTGCACTGGTGTCCTTTGGTCTGAATTTAATTTGTGATCTCTAGCCATCTGGTCGATATTATCTCCATACTTAGCGACAAGCTTCTGGAGGTATAATGTTTCAGCCCTTGAGGCATAACGGGTCCCAACACCAGTTAATGTGAAAGAGAGAGTCCGAGAAGCAGTTTGAGTGGTCGACATTTTTTCGAGCACTGTCAATTGGAGGTGGGGTCAAGAATTAGTAGATGAATTCTCATGTCTCACTGAAACAACAGACAATGGAAAGTAACACTAACCATTACTTATACGTATCTGCTCATCAGATCTTTCACGATCAACTGTAGTCGCTTTTTTATTGGTTGTCCATTTGGCTAGCACATTGGCATCGATGACTGGGTCTGACCGCTCCGTGTCTATCTGGGTAGCCTTCTCACCCACTGTATGTTGTACTCCTTCGTTCATATCAACTTGGACCACGTTTCCAGTTTTGTCACGTATGATTTTTCCAAATCCTGGGGGAATAGGAGATTGAGTTCGAAATGTATCGGAACTGCGGGTATGCAAAGCTTCTGGCAAGGCTCTGATTGAAGTCTCTTGATTTTTCTCCACCCCACCTGATGACTGAGGATTCAACGAATCGAGCAGACCCAGCGCAGCATAACTGACTCAAAATGCATACATCAGTGCCAGACTTAGAGATGACCTTTCACATACTTTTGTTTCAATGTTCTGTTTTTGTCCCAACATTCCTGCAAAACATTTGGCCCTCTTATAGCTTGGAGCCGTATCTGTTACAAGTTCATTGACACTCATTAACATTCTTACCTGGCATTCTCTTCATATTCCGCTTTGCATGCTTGGAATGTGTAATTGGACGATAGGATGACGATCGAGCCTTGCGTCGTTGTCTTGGGTTGGGCATAAGTCAGAAATAAGGTAAAAAAAAAAGTTACAATCGCACACCGCGTTACAAATTTATGATTTAAAGAATTTCACGTGTTCGCGGCAACATCTATCCATTCCTTGCCATACATCTAAAGCCCCTTGAATGCTAATCTGCTGGTGTTCATTATATACTCCTCTGTAACCTATCACTCAATTCTTCCTAGTCTCCAAGACGTTGGATCACCAGTCTAGGAATTTGGGGTGCCAGTGCCGGTGTCGGCGTATGCCCCCCAATACTTTTGCGACATATCTGTGCTCAAGATCCTTTAGCTTCTTTCTGTAACGCCACTTGTCCGCCGTGAAGTTCTTGTAAAGGCCCCGATCGTCAGTGTGGACGTCTATTTGATTCTGGCATGTCTCACAGAGTCACAGCTGGGCAGCTATTACGAGGACAGAACTCCCGCCTCGGACAAACCATTCTGATAAGATCCTTGGACTGGATTTGCATAGTCATATCTCGGAATACAGAGATATTCAGCATGTATTACATATCAAACTTTGCTACAAAGAAGGTAAGAAGTGAAACGCCGACTCATTACCTGAGAGACATAATATTGTCCTAGCTGGATTATGCCCGTGCGGAGTGTATTCTGAACTGTCAAGCCTCGAAAATTTGAACGTGGGGCACGCAGAAACAAAAAATGTTGATAGAAGTAATAACAACAATGTGCACTTACCGACAGATAAATCCTACACGGACTCAGGATCAAGTATGAATTGAGCGAAACAGATTGCAAACAAATTGCAGTAGATTACGCGCCGTCCTGCTTTTCGAGAATTACACGTGACTTTGACAGGCGCGCCTCCTCGCAGCGTCCACACGACGGCATCGAGGTATTTCTTGTTCAGTACTGTCCACATAGGAGGTACTCGTGTGGCTTGCGTCTCAAAGGCGTTTCGTCAATCACAATGTCGGACACAGATCCGGGGCCCTCTAGTTCTAATGGTGAGTGCACCTCAGTATATCCAAATGCGTTGTGTTCTAATGCCGCAGAGCGAGCACCTTTGATGGACACTGCGGAGGAGGAACTTGGCCAGTCAACACTCTCAGATTGTATCAACAAGGTGGCCCAGGAACCACTTACACCTCTCACCAAGATCCTATTAATTCTAGCTCTCATATTGCTTCTAGTCAGCTCGGCAAGTGTATAGCGGTTCAAGATATCTTCTCTGAGGTTGACGATCTACAGGTTTTCATTGGCCTCTTTGCCGGGGTTCAGCATAGACTTAGTCTCGACCGCGGTAGTAATCCTAGAGAGACTGTCACCCAGACTTTGACGACGACAGAGTATCACACGCTACCATATACTGAGACGGAGACTTTTACAAAAACGAGGATTTCCACAACGACCCATATTCATTCATCCACGAAAGGTGGAAAAACGGAGACTTTTACTACGACTGAAAAGGTCACCAAGACAGTGAAACCAGTGCCTGTTCCCGGCCCTACTGAAGGCCCAGAAAAGGTCAGGGATATCTTCTTCAAAGCTTTTGCTTACACGTGTTCCAATGTGTGAATATGATAGGATGTATGCATGGGACCACAGTGTGTTATATTGGCTGGAGTGATCCTTTCTTCGTTGGACACGACTCAGGATCCCTGCGAGAACTTTTATGAATTTGTCAGTAAGTACAGGATTTCCGTATGTTCGGATTGTCCTGATATTTCGGATTAAGACAATGGATGGTTAAAAGCGCACCCATTGCCTGCGGATAAAAGTAGTTATGGCAATTTTGAAGCGTTGGCTCAGCAAAATCAGCAGGTCATACAGCGGATCTTGGAGTCTCCAGACGAAATTGCATTAGAATCTAAGGACCTATATGACGAAGAAGTTCTCAAAAAAATCCGGGATATGTACTCTTCCTGTCTCAACGAGTCTTTACTGGATGGTGTTGGTGGTGCACCACTTGAGTACTTTGTTAGGACAATCAGGAAGCTGTTCAGAGGTGAAGGCACCGAAATTGGCCGGGGAGGAAAGAAGAGAAAATCCGAAGGATTGACAGCTGCTCTCGCATTCCTTCACTCACATGGTATGATGTACTCATTGAGCATCACATGTCCTCATCTTGTGTTGTTCCTTTCCAGGTATCGGTTCTTTGTTTTCTTTCGGGATAGAAGGCGACGTTGGAGATGACCCAAACCATATGGTCTTGTGGTTTAGTCAGCCAGACCTTGGTCTTCCTTCCAAGGTTTGTCCTTGTCATATTGTGATCTAAACTTCTGAATCCCTCTTCCGTAGGAATACTATGAGGATGAATCCATCAGGAAGTTGTACCAGACTGTCGCTGAGCGTCTCTTGACCATCCTTGATGATGGTAGTATGGAAGACCAGCTAGAATTCAGACAAAATGACAAGCAAGCCAATTTTCGGATCAAGAAGGAATCTCAGAGGATGTGGCCTCCCTGGCCTTGGCCACCTTGGGATGGCGATGATGATAGCGGTGATGGTGGAGGCGAGGATGAACCTCCCAAACATCGTGATATCCATAAATTGGCTAAAAATGTTGTTGAGTTTGAAAGTAGGATTGCACGGGCAAGTCTCGATCTGTAAGTTGTTAAAGTAAATCTGACGCGTGAAATCATCTGAGAACACATTTCTCTAGGGAAATTCTACAAGATCCCATTGCGACCTATAATCCCGTCCACTCTACCGTTTTGTTTGATGCTCTGCCGGAGGTAGACTTCCCAACCTATCTTTCAACGTTCACGTCCCGCCAGTTTCCGCAACGTGTCATCCTAACCTACCCTGAGTATGCAACCAACCTTTCTGATATCTTGAAGGACACATCAAACCAGGTCGTTGAGTCATATCTCGTGATACAAGCAGCGCTGGCGTTGTCCCCACTCCTTGGTATGAATACCGAGGCCTGGCAAGCACAACGAACACTACAAGAAGCATTGACCGGTATCAAGAAAGGGGCTGTCGACGATCGCGGAGAGTTTTGTGTTGGCAAAGTGGAAGAGACCCTTGGCTTTGCTGCTGGCAGATTCTTCGTCAAAGAGACTTTTGGCGGAGATTCTCGAGCAAAAGGGACCAAAATTATAACTGATATTGTCGATGCATTCAAGGTTTCGCTCAGAAATATTGATTGGATGGACGTAAAGTCTGCGAATGCAGCTGGAGAGAAGGTGAATGAATTTGTCATCTAGCCCCGGGACTGAAAATGAATAGTATCTTTAGGCTGATGCTATTCGCGTCAAAGTTGGTTATCCCCTGTCTCCAAATACAGAAGACTCTCAGTCCATCGCTCATTACTATCGCTCGGTTCAAATAGATGAAAGCGACTTTTTCAACAACATGCTGAGCGCTTGGTATAGATTTTTTCGAATAAATGAACTCTGACTGACTTCACACTAGGAGGAGTGAAATATCTAAAGGTTGGCTTAGACTTGAACTGAACAGGGACCCAGAGTCATGGGAAATGTGGCCCTCTATGGTCAACGCATATTACAATCCCCCGGCTAACGAGGCAAGAAAAGTTCTCATGGAGGTGGACAGCTCGGTCTAATGTTCCTGCAGATTGTTTTCCCAGCTGGTATACTTCAGCCCCCTTTTTTCTACCAAGGATGGTCCGTTATTTTGTTGTCCCAACCTGAGCCCTAGACATCATGTTGCTTTAGGCCCGGATATCTCTCTTACGGTGCTTTCGGTCAAGTTGCGGCTCATGAATTGACGGTCTGTCGGATTGATGGTGTGGCCAGAGTCATTACTCACTTGGAGGAATAGCATGCATTTGATTCTGCTGGGCGCTTGTATAACCAACATGGTAAACTCGAAGAATGGTGGACGGACTCCACAAGCCAAGGCTTCAAGGTCAAGCAAGATTGCATTGTTAAACAGTACTCCGGTACGGGAACAATTTTCTTCATGAGGCTCTATGATCCTCAGTTGTTCCCCATAGCCTATACTATTGATGATGGGAATGGGGGGGAAATCCATGTTAATGTGAGCCACGGAATCTTATCTCGAGTTATATTGACGATCAATCACAGGGCAATCTGTAAGCTTGATGCAGTTTCTTCTGGCCTTCTGCTCATTTCTTGAAGTACGTCTGGTGAGAATATTGGAGATACGGGCTTGATACAGTCGTTCCGAGCGTGGAAAGCGCAATACAATACTTCTGTTAAGGCAGGCGGCGAATACCTGCTGCCTGGGTTGAATTATACTAGGTAGGCCAAGAAGGCAACTCAGATCACTGTCATCATTAACTTGTTTTTGAGGGAGCAACTATTCTTCATCGCATTTGGGCGAATTTGGGCACGTACGATGAAACCAGCTGCAGCTGTGAGTAGTTCTTTGAGTTTTAATAGCTGACGACTGACTCATGTTACTAAGGTTCAACGTATCCGGACTGACCCTCACTCCCCGAGCTGTTATCGAGTGGACGGAACTGTTTCAAATATACCGGAATTTGCGAGAGCGTTCAATTGTCCCACAAGTGCAAAGCTGAACCCTCCTCGCGGAAAGCAATGTATTTTTTGGGGCTAGATACAGTGTGCATTTGATTTTGTTTCTTGTTGATTGTCTAGTCATCAATTTATCTTGAGATTTGATCGTGAGATTCATAGTACTCCCTTGGTACTGGGGACATCGGTGCCTCCCGTTTTCTCAATGGCCTGACGAATCGCCAAGGCGAGGGCTTTGAAAGCAGATTCAGAACTGGGGTGAAGAAAATTAACATTAAGCATGTTGGAGGTTGCCGAACATACCGGTGATGATCGTTTTCGCCTCTGAGAACATCGATGTGAAGAGTTACGCCAGACGCCATGGCAAATGAGTAGAATATATGGGGTATCATCTCAGTAGAGAGATCACCAATCTTCTCGCGCCGGAGGCCTAGGTCGGTCACACAGTAAGGTCGAGAACAGATGTCAATGACAGCGCGAGAAAGGGCCTGGAATGTAAGGCATGAAATGGGCGAGTTGAGATAGATTACATTGGTATTAACCTCGTCCAAAGGAGCAAACCCTGTCCCATAACGCCGGATGCCACGAACTTCACCAAGGGCCTGTTTGAATGCAGTCCCCAGCGCAATAGCACTGTCTTGTGTACGATCGTTGGACAACTGAGATGGAAATCAAGAAGTCTCGACTCATCTGCTGTATGGTGGTCGTCGATCCATAGATCACCCTTGCACTTCATACTCAGAGACAAACCACCGTGTTTGGCCAAGGCAGTGTACATCTTATGCAAATCATGGATCAATATCTGGATCCAAGCGAGGAAATCATACATGGTCCAGGAATCCAATTCCGGTAGAAACGTCGATCATCTGTTTGACATTTGCGCTGGGAACACAATCCAAATCAATGAAGACGTCAATTTCGGTTTCGCTAGTTTTGCGAGAAATGGTTGCTTGACGAGTGGTCATGAATGGTCGGGGGGAGAGAGGAGGGCAAAATCAAGGGGGTGATAGACAACAGAGGAAAATACAAATATTGGAATATCCAGAGACGAGTTTTTTTCTAAATGCTCTTGCCCCGGCTGCCTGTCCGCCTGGTCGTTTTTCGTTCCGCTTGCCTCCCTTCCACTCAAACTAGTGCTCATGTTGGCCAGCGAAGATTGATATTTAGTTTTCTCAGAAGGAACAAATCACCTCCGCCTGTGGAGTCTGGTCATATCCTTACTGAAGACAACTTATTTCACCCGTTCTCCAAATCTCCTTTTCCTCCCATACGTGCCAGAGGAGATGCTGTAAAACACCTGGCTCCTTGCCCTATATGTGTGGGCTCTCATACGCATGTTCACGCCCATACCCAAGCACAACCCCGCGCAGTCAAGTACGAGTGTCCAGACTGTGGCTGGCCTACTCATTGTTCAGAAGAACATTGGAAAGAAGACAAAGAGCATAAAAAATACTGTCAACGTCTACGAGAAGCCAATGAAGATGAACACGATCTGCGAAGTGGAAGGAGGATGCATGAGTTCGAGTTGCCGGGTGAGTCTTTCATATTACCTTTGACTAGATTTTGATTTTTTATGCTCCTCGGAAAAGGTCCCCAGGGATATGAAGAAGCTATCTCCTTCGCAAATTGGGACGTCTTCTGGTACACTCGAGGGTTTAATTCTATGGACACTGAGCGGTCACGTCGACACGCGAGTAAGCTTCTCACTTACCCTATCACGATCGGAAATACCCTACACCAGTACAGCAACTTGACGTTGAAAAACCAACGGCTCACTCCAGAGGGAAGTCGATCTCTCGCAGGTGATTCCTTTCTCCGCGCAGAACTGAAGAGCGCGTCGACTGATCAAATCCGTTAGCACTTCGAAGCACACTTCACGTCGAGCCAGGTGCACCAGAGACAGAAGAGGCAGTCGTAGGAAAACCTCAAGTGCGCGTTTTTATACTCGGAGCACGCGCTGAATCATCTTTGCCGCCTCATGCATGGGAGCAACTGACCATGCTTTTCCCCTCCACCCATTTTCATCTTTTTTTTATTGGACCCCAGGTTTCGTTGCCGAAACCTCCAAAGAACGGGGTGCCTAAAACATTCACGACTAGTTCGGATACATCAAGTAATGCCAATGTACCACAAATGCCAATGTACCACATGCCGATGCTGCAGGAAACAAAGAGGCTGAAGTTGAAAAAGTGGTAGAGAAAAAACCTGAATATCTACCAAATGTATACGAACCTCCTACCCCTGCGCCTATTACTCGGCTCAAACGCACACGAGACTCACTCCAAAAGTATGGTGTTCCATCATACACCGTTCCTTACACTCCTCAACTCACGATCACGGGAATGCAAGCCAATTACGCTGATGTACATGCTCAATTCCAGCACACATTGGATCCCTATAGTGACCTCTTCTTCATGTTTTCTCCTGGATTTGGGTTTCCATCCCCGGAATCTATAGATGAGAGTGGGCAGCCTCTCTTACAAATTGCTTCCCCAACGGAATGGGGTCCTGTCCTGCCAATGCTTCTCGCAAGCAAATGCACGATTTTCGTCACCGGGTTTTCACCCACCGACGTCGAACGCGATGTTCGCTCGCTTTCCGGTGCGCCTCAGGTTGCTGGTGAGTTTGAGTGGGTCATCACACCTGGTCCTAATTCCTTTGGGAGTGAAAAATGGGAAATTGCGGATTTTGATCCACGCGTAATGGTTAAAACCAACTGGGGCGTCTGGGCCATCCGTGGAAAGAGTAGGGATATACAGGAACGTTCCTCGATCTTCAAGCTTTTTTCATAGTCTGCTAGAGCATTTACCTATACTTTCAATCAACTTCATCTTCGCCGGATGTGCATGCCATCCCTAATTCAAGTCGTCAAGCTGTCGAACACCAGTTGATTAAGTACCAGATAAAATTGCAGAAATCTAATTCAACAGGGCATAACAACAAGCAGTACAAAATATGATAAATACATGAATCATTCTAGGAAATAGTCGCCATAAATTCTGACATTTCATGCCTTGACTTGGACAGAGTGAGATTTCTGCCCAATCTTGCTGGGGGGAGGGACATAGGTCTATGGTACATGTTTTCAGTGTTTTAGTATTGAAGCCGCGGGAGTCCAACTCACTCTTGCCTTGATGCCTCCGGCCAGAGGCAATCTGGTGGATCCAGACAAGTAGGCATCGACCTCGACAGCAACACCACGACCCTCGCTGAAACGCGATGAGTGACGACAAGATGACAAATAAATACACATACTTGATACCCCAAACGATCAGCGGCTGACCCCGTCTGCAGTCACCTGCGGCGAAAACACCCTCAATGTTAGTCTTATATTTCTAGAAGAAGCCAATCAATTTGAGTTAGGTACATACTAGGTCATGATACATACCTCTGGAGGTGTCTGTATATTAGAGCGGGCATCTTGCTTAATACCGAGTTGCTTGACAACACTGGCCTCAGGGCCCAAGAACCCGAGGGCAAGGAAGACAAGTTGAGCAGGGAAGTATTTTTCTGATCCCGGGACTTCTTCCATTTTCCAGCGACCTCCGCTATCCTTGGTCCATTCGACACGAACTAAATATGAGAGAAATTAATGGACGTCGTTGATAATGCCGGTGTAAACTATCGCACCAGTATTTAATCCCATGAGATCATTATTTTCGTCAACGACAAAGTCCCTGGTAGAAATACAGTACTCGCGAGGATCTAAAAAATTTGTTTGCACAACCTTGAGATAGCCTTAAGTTAAAATCGGTGGAAAGACTCACCGTTACCAAAGTGGGCTGCGACCTCGATATGTCCATAATCGGTACGGAAAATGCTAAGCCGAATCAACATTGACCTCCAGATATCCATGGACATAGAGAAAAAAGAACGCACCGGGGCCATTGTGGCCAAGGATTGTCTCGTCCACGAGCAGTAGGCGGCTTAGGGAGAAGCTCGAAATTTACAACCGACTTGGCGCCATGCCGCATAGCTGTACCAATACAGTCATTACCTGTGTCACCACCACCAATGACTATAACATCTTTGCCCTTCGCACTGATGTACGAGGCATCCTGCAGTTGTGAATCCAGTAACGACTTTGAATTAAGCTAATAAGATACACGATCAGAAACGAAACTAGGCGAAGTAATCAGACCAACCTGGAGATACTCCATGGCAAAGTGTATACCATTAGCGTCACGATGAGGAATCTTCAAGTCACGCGGCCATGTAGCACCGGTGCAAATAACGACAGCATCGTGCTCGTTGTGGATCTCGTTGACATCTACATCCACACCAACGTGGATATTAGGAACGAACGTCTGAAAGTAGTTCAGTAGTAGTTGAGTTGAGATAGCGGATGTACATACAATACCCTCAGCAGTCATGAGATCAACACGTCGTTGTACAATATCTTTATCAAGTTTCATGCTAAGTACTTGTCAGAAGAGTCGAAGCATGGAAAGTGCGCGCACTTACTTCGGTATGCCATACATAAGAAGGCCACCCATGCGATCGTTGCGATCGTACACAGTCACTTGATGACCTGCTTTATTCAGCTGGTCTGCGCATGCAAGACCAGAAGGACCGGAACCAATAACAGCTACACGTTTTCCGGTCCTAAATGCAGGTGGTTGAGGCACTATCCAGCCCATTTCAAAGCCCTGGAAATGATGATGAAGCACAGTACATGATCCAGGTATATAGACCACACCTTATCAATGATGGCACATTCAATGCTCTTGATACCCACAGGTAGCTCGTTGATACCAAGGACACAAGCACCCTCACATGGAGCAGGGCAGACACGACCAGTAAATTCGGGGAAGTTATTGGTCATCAATAAGCGATTGAGTGCGTCCTGCCATTGTCCCTTGAAGACGAGATCATTCCATTTAGGTATTATGTTAGATATAGGGCAGCCTGTATCGGATTGGCAGAAGGGGACGCCACAATCCATACAGCGGGCAGACTGGTATTTGAGTTCGCTTTCAGTCAAACGCACAGAGATTTCTTTCCAGTCCTTGACACGTTTACGAGGAGGGCGGTAAGCCTCACCGAGCCGTTTATATTTCATAAAACCACGAGTTTTATCGAGCTTGTCAAGGCGTTTTCTAGTTGTAGTTTCATCAACAAGTGAATCTTCAACATCGACTAAGGAAGGCTCATGGCGAGGTTTCTGCACCTGACCTACAATGCCCTGAGGGTGGGTCTTGTGTGTGAGAATCTCTTCAAGACTTTCAGACGCCAAATCGACCTGGCTGGCGGTTCGTGATGGGACTAGATCAATGACGTTCAAACGCTGCTTCTCTTCCTTCTCGCGAATGGCTTGCTCTTCCAACACTCGCTTGTAATCCAGCGGCATTACCCTCACAAAAAGTGGAAGGAGGTGATGGAAGTCATGAAGAACACGGTCAGCGATCTCGGATTGTGTATAGTGACGATGGTCCTCGATCAGGCCGCGCAATGCGGCGATCTCTCGAGGATCGGTGACATGCCCTAGTTCAACCATTTCTTTATTGACTTTGGAAGCGAATGTATGAGCAGTGTCGAGGACGTATGCAATACCACCACTCATGCCAGCGGCGAAATTACGACCAGTAGAGCCCAGGATGACGACTCGACCGCCAGTCATGTACTCACAGCCGTGATCACCACAGCCCTCAACGACGGCATTAGCGCCTGAGTTCCGGACTGCGAAACGCTCAGCTGCGATGCCACGAATAAAGGCCTCCCCATAGGTGGCACCATACAAACAAACATTTCCAATGATAATATTCTCCTCAGCCTTGAACGTTGATTGTTTGGGGGGATATACAACAAGCCTTCCACCGGACAAACCCTTTCCAACATAATCATTGGCATCACCCTCTAACTCGATGGTGATCCCGGGAGCAAGGAAAGCACCACAGGATTGCCCAGCTGAGCCTCGCATACGAATATGGATAGTATCTTTTGGAAGTCCCTCCTCGCCATATGATTTGGACACACGGTACGAGAGAGACGTTCCAAGGGCACGATCTGTATTGGTGACATCACACTCGATGTGGACAGGTAATCCCTTAGTTAGAGCGGGTTCGGCCTCGTCAATAAACTTGTTATCAAGACGAATGTAGAGCTTGTGATCCTGCTGACGGATACGATAAGTAGCAGCACCTGGACGCATCTGCCAGGCAGGTTTAAGGATAGCGGAGAGATCGAGATGGGCAGTTTTAGGAGTGCGTAACAGTCCGTTCACCTTGAGCATATCGGCCCGACCAACCATCTCATTAATTGTACGGAAGCCGAGCTTCGCCATGATACCACGAAGTTCCTCAGCCAGGTAGTAGAAAAAGTTGATGACTTGTTCGGGTTGACCTGCAAACTTGGCCCGAAGTTGAGGATCTTGAGTAGCAATACCAACAGGGCAAGTGTTCACTGGAGTAAAGAACATGAGACATCAGATAATAATAGAAAGCCTACGAACTTACGATGGCACTTCCTCATCATGATGCAGCCCATGGCAATTAATGGCGTCGTCGCAAAACCCCATTCCTCTGCACCGAGCAAGCAAGCAATAGCGATGTCCCTGCCTGTCCTGATCTGGCCATCAGTCTGAACAGTGACTCGCCCACGTAGATCGTTTAGAACAAGGGTCTGATGTGTCTCGGCCAGGCCGAGTTCCCATGGCAGACCAGCATATTTAATCCCTGTCCAGCGAGAGGCACCAGTACCTCCATCATGGGCAGATATAAGTATGTGATCTGCCTTTGCTTTGGCAACACCGCTAGCAACGATACCAACTCCGACCTCAGATACAAGTTTGACGGAAATGCGAGAACGAGGATTTGAGCATTTCAGATCATAGATGAGTTGCTTAAGATCCTCAATAGAATAGATATCGTGGTGAGGGGGAGGAGAAATGAGACCAACGCCGGCGGTGGAATGGCGGGTACGAGCGATGGAAACAGAAACCTTGTGACCTGGGAGCTCGCCACCTTCACCTGGTTTAGCACCTTGTGCCATCTTAATTTGCAGTTCGTCGGCGTCAGCGAGATAATTAGAAGTAACACCGAAACGACCGGACGCAATTTGTTTGATAGCAGAGCGCATGGTATCACCATTAGGGAAAACTTGAGAACGTTCGGCATCTTCACCACCCTCACCGGTATTGGATTTTCCGCCAAGGCGATTCATGGCAATGGCAAGCGTGGAATGAGCTTCCATGGAGATAGAGCCATAAGACATGGCACCCGTGACAAAGCGACGGACAATTTCATTCCAAGGCTCAACCTGTTCAATGGGAATGGGAGTTGCATTTTCATAGCGGAACTCGAGTAAACCACGTAGATGTACTCTCTTAGTCTGTTCATTCGCATTTTGGGAGTAAGAATCGTAGGCTGATTGATTCTTCTCACGAACAGCATCTTGAAGGTTGGCAAGGCCAGAGGGGTCGTTGATGTGAGCCTCACCGCCATCACGCCAGTGATATTCACCTGACTCTGGCATACCCGGTGGCAAAACAGTTTCACGACTGGGCCATCCACGTTCGTGTAGCTCAAAGGCATCCATGGCCAGTAGATCGAATGTGGCTCCCTGTATGCGACTTGCTGAACCGACAAAGCATTTCTCGACAACTTCGTTGTGCAAACCCAAAATCTCAAAAATTTGAGCTCCTTTATAGGATTGCAGGGTAGAAATACCCATTTTCGACATGACTTTGAGGATACCGTTGTCTACAGACTTGCGGTAATTGTCAAGAAGCTTTTCCACAGGAACATCAGACTTGATGCTAGGTTCAAATAATCAATACGTCAATCACCACAACTAGATATCATATACGTACAGTCCTTCACGAGCAACTTTGTGGATGGTCTCCATTAAGAGCCAAGGACAAATAGCATCTGCCCCGTACCCGACGAGGACACAAAGGTGGTGGACCTCGCGGGCTTCAGCAGTTTCGACCATTAGGGCAACCCTGGCACGTTTCTTTTGGGATGTGAGATGGTGGTGAACCCCACTACAGGCAATCAAGCTCGACAACGGCACACAGTCTGGTCCGGTAGCTCGATCACTGAGAACAATGACTTTGACACCATCCTCAATAGCTTGAGTTGCTTCGCTACAAACGCGCTCCAAGGCAAGCTGATAGCCAGGAAGACCCTCAGCCTTAGGGAAGGTGATATCAATTGTACGAGAAGGCCATGTGGTGTATGCCAATTTTAAGTTCTTCATGGAATTCATCTCTTCAATAGAAAGGACAGGAGATGGAAGAAGAATACGATGACATTGTTCCGGCTTCATATCAAGCAAGTTGCCCTCCGGACCAACATAAGCTTCGAGAGACATGACGATATTTTCACGAATAGGATCAATGGGAGGATTGGTGACCTGTGCGAATAGTTGGCGGAAGTAATCGTAGATGAGACGGGATTGGGTGGCCATACAAGCTAGTGGAGCATCATTTCCCATGGACCCAAGAGCCTCTTTCCCGTCGTTCACCATAGGAAGCAAAAGCAGATGAAGCTGTTCCAAAGTAAAACCGAAGGCAAGTAACCTTGGATCAGTGCTCAGAGAAGAGTTGTCGAGAACAGGCTGAAGCTGGACGTTGCTGCGCTTAACCCGTTTTATGATGTTGGAGACATGAAGAAGATTAGATTCGACCCAAGATGCAAAATTCTGCTTGGAAGCAGTGTTATGCTTGAGTTCCTTGTCGTCAACAACACGGCCTTCAAGGGTGTCTACAAGAAGCATGCGACCCGGTTTGAGACGGCCTTTTTGTACAACCTTCTCTGGAGCGATGTAGATGGCACCAACTTCAGAAGCGCACACCATGATGTCTTCATTTGTGATGACGAAACGGCATGGTCGAAGTCCATTACGGTCGAGGTTCGCGCCGCAATAACGGCCATCGCTAAAGGTGAAAAGTGCAGGTCCATCCCATGGTTCTTGTAGGCATGCTGCCCAGTTGTAAAAAGCCCTCTTCTCTGGCTCCATGTGTTCATTGTCCTGCCATGCTTCAGGAATCATCATCATAATCGCTTCGGGTAATGTAACAACGCCATTGACAACCAAAAGTTCCAGAACATTATCGAAAGCGGCGGAATCAGAACCCCCGGTTTCAATGATAGGATACAGTAGATCGAGCTGATCACCAAAATGCTGAGATGATAAGACACCCTCGCGGGCACGCATCCAGTTCTTGTTGCCCCGGACAGTATTGATCTCACCTGAGTATCTATCAAATATCCGGATTTCAGATTACCACCAAAGACATACCATTGTGTGCGGCCCATCTCATGGGCTGGGCACGATCCCAACTCGGAAATGTATTAGTAGAAAAACGAGAGTGTACCAGAGTGAAGTGGGATCGGTATAGGACATGATTCAAATCATGGTAATAATTATACACTTGAGAGGGTGAAAGCTGACCCTTGTAAACGATGTTCTTGGATGCCAAAGAACAGATATAGAATCCTTTAGAAAGACCGCTAAGCGAGGCAAGGGATTGAGCTCAAAAAGTTGGCGAAGAAAGGGATAGACGAACATGCTGTGTGTTGCACGTTTACGAAGGACATAAAGTTGCCGCTCAAAGTGACGAGCATCGATAGAGCCGTTCTGGCACGAATTTCCTTCGCCGTAATGGCTACGAAGTACGACAAAGGGTTGAAGAATTGTAGGCTCTCTGCTACTGGCCGCAGGACCAAGGATAGTACCATCAGTAGGGACCTCACGCCAACCAAGGACACGAAGACCAAGATCCTGTGCAATTTTGGTGAAGATTGCCTGCTGGTTTTGCAATTGGATGGGATCATTTTTTTTGAAAAAGATGTTTCCGACAGCATACTCTCCAAGCTCTGGAAGGAAGCAGCCGATATCCATCTCCACTTCACGCTTAAATAACTCATGAGGGATGCCCGTCATGGCCCCTGCGCCATCACCATCACGGCTATCAGCACCAGTCGCACCTCTGTGGGTCATCGCACATAGGAGCTGACGAGCGTCAGACACTATCTTGTGGTTTCGTTCTCCCTTGATATGGCAGATGAAACCAACACCGCAGGAGTCTTTTTCATATTCATTGCTGTAGAGTCCCTGGTTGGCCGGAAGAGTAGCAGCCCAGGAATTTTCATCGCGTTTTACTGCATTAAATCCGTTGATAGTCTTATCAGAAACAGTTTCGGACACAAGCGGGAGCTCAGAGAAGGCGAGGTTGTGAAGGGAGGTACCGGTCATGGACTAATAGGATGGCAAAATAAGAACGATATTGGGATGCAGTAAGAAGGGACGAAATTTTCGTCCAAATTGGGCAAGGCAGAGAACGGAGGAGTCAGGGACTTGTCTTATCAGTTCCGGCTACATCACCGACTGCCGCGACTCGGTCGATAGCCATCTGCGGTCGAAACCTCCCATCCTGATTCTTCTGTGGTTGTCTTGTTAAACAGTTTTGCCAGCCTCATATGCCTGAATTAATATGACTTGACATATCTTTTTTTCTTGATCCATACTCATCACCGGAACCTCCGTTACCCGGTGACACTCTTCCGCCGATAAAAGATTCTACCAACCACATTTGAGCAATTAATCATACGATTTTTTATAGTAGAAAAAAAGGTAGAACGCCTGGTAACGGTGAATAAATCGAGGTTTCTTCACATTGACTGGGGTCTCCTTCGTGCTACAACACTGCGTCCAAATCTGGGGATCTCAAAGGCAAGTTACCTATCAGAGCTTCACTTATTGTTTCAGTTCGTACGAATGAAAAACAAAATCTCAAGTAAATAAATTCAAGTCATGGAGCAAAGATTCAGGATACTCTTTTCTTGAATACGAGTCTTTTCATTGACTGGTTTGGAGGTTTTACTTCAGGAATTGATTAGATCATTGATCGATTCATGAAGCTGTATAATTGCGTGAAACGTAAAGGAGTTGTATGTGAAACAGTGGATCTCGGCACCACAAGTAACCTTGGATTTCCGTCTTAATTCCAGCAGGCGCATGAGGGGTTGCTTTTTCTCCGGTCGTGTAATTCTCATCGCCCAGCTTCGAAGTCTCATTTTCCGACGCAGTACTGTATAAGCGTAGTCAGGCCTAGAATACCATTCAAAAGTCCGCATTCGCGGAACTACTACCGAGTATCGCTTGACCAGGCTCAAATCGGACTTCGAGCTTGGTTTGGACACAAGAATCCACGCATCTCACCGGAAATAGTCACCGTAATGACACTCAGAAGTCTCTGATGGGAGAAGACACCTCAGTCCACATCCTTTCCGGCTGTTGATCAGATTGTCGATCTCCCCCTTTGAGGTCTGAATCATCACAGCTATTTCGAGGATTGTGAGATCTGATGCCGGATCATACTCTCGAAAACTGTGTTCAAGTCGAACGTTCAATTTACTTTCGATTTTTGGTTTAATTTATTAGGATTTAACCCGCACCATCGTGTAAGGCACAGCAGACAGCAGCTTGAGATGACGAGTTTCAGACAAACTCACCGGTAAAATGGAAAACAAACCTTTGTGATGTCCATTATACTGCCTCACAGTCTCACCAGAAGTCATCTCCCAGAGTCTTGCAGTGTGGTCAGATGATGCTGTAGGGATTTAGTAGATGCATTTTAAACAGCCTGCCTGAATTACCTGTAACCAAATACGCCGAGTCTGCACTGAATGCACAGTCCCACACCCATCTTTGATGGCCAATCAATGTCTTGTCTAGTCTAAATTCATGGTTTCTGTGCAGCGTCCAGATTTTGACGGTTGTATCCGCAGAACAGGTAGCAAGATATCTAGTTCTGATAAGTAGTGAATCTTTCGCGAGCTAAATCAAGTGAACCTTGCATCGGAGCTCAACAGGCAACGCGTCAGATATTTCGTATGCGCCTGGAAACGAGTCACTGCTTGAAACCGAGGAAGGCCTGTATGTTCGTCATTGATTCTCCAGACATAACACTGTCCCTGGAAGCCAATATTAGGTCGATGACAAGCGGGGCGCCATAAACATCCCACTCTATTGTTACCGGCCACGAGGCATAAGCCATCGGAGGCGAGGGTTACGGAGCGTATTGGTACATCAGCTGCAGGAGTCTTTGATCTCACGAGAATAATCAGCTCATTCACAGAGAACCGCGGCAAAAAGAGGCCTCACCAGTTCATGTGAACAGATATTATTTGACAGATCCCATTGTTTGATGCTGCCCGCCTGATCGCAAGAAATTAGCTCCCCTTGGTTGGGATGTATCACGACATCGTTGACTCGTGTGTAAATGTTGTTGAGAATTGGTGGAACCACTGAATTCAACCAAACACACCTGGTGCCCCATTATCATAGATCCGGTGTACCGATGAGCTGCTGTGATGCGTAGCATTATCTAAATAGAGTATTTCCAATCCCCCCTGAACTGAGTTAACGCACCGCAAATCCCAAATTCGTATCGTCCCATCTTCGCTACCAGTGACTAACCATTTCCCCTCGTTATGAAAAGAAACCGCGGTGACATTCATGGTGTGTCCCTCCAAGGTCACGAGCTGACACGGAGACGTATCGAGGAAGAAAAACAATCCGAAACAAAACAGTACCTACGTGTTCATTCGCTGTGCTTGCTATTTCGTAGATATTCACTTTCTTGTGTATAGCAGCAGCGAGGAGTCGTTTGCTGGTCAAGTGCTTAGCTCAGATCCCTCCATCCAACAAAGAAGTTACTCAGGGGATATTGCAAGCCTGTTCATTTGCTATCTGGAGATGAGGATTATTGTACAACTGCAGGGATAGTCGATTCTTACGCCAGATTCACCAGAACGTGCAATAGTTCTGGAACATATACCACTCCAAGCCTCCCAAAACCTGATCTCGTGGTCATAAGACCCTGTAACGAGAATCACGGACATATCCTGTCGAGAGTTATTTGTCTTTTGTGCATGTGCATGAGGTGGGGTAGGCATTACAGGATCCAGCTGAACGAATCGAAGTGGTGGTTTGAGGGACAAATCCGTCCTGAGGTCACATTATCACCCAAGGCCAAAGGTGATGTTGGTCATAAATATAATTCAACTAGTTTATTGATCGTATCTCGTACACAAGTTCAATGAGACTCGAATTCTTTACCCTGAAAACTTGTTGCGCAGAACACTCAGGCGTCCGTACCGCGTACCCTACTCGAAATGGTGTAAGTAATTCGCGAATATACTTCGCTCATTTTATAGTTTATGTGCGTGAGTCCCACTGCATCTCGAAGCACTGGATTGAAGACCACAGCGACAAGCTACGTGTACACTCGCGGTTTCCGAGGATCAACGGAGCGCCCCAGCTATTCCTTTACCACATTGAAGGACTTGAATATTGGCGATCTGCATGAAAGGACATACGTCAATGCAGATACACGGGCCTGTGAAAATACTCCTTGAGCTGGATGTGTTGGTTCCGTAGGTATGTGAATTGACGCGTGCCTCGAGGATCCCCTTTCCCGATGCGATCACTTATTTCCGATTCCGCGACGATCGATTTAGTATGAAGCAATGTTCTCTGGGTATTCCCTTCCCTAAGGTTAATGTAGGACAACGAGACAGCTGCATCTTACTTCCATTGTCTATAATCTATAGTTGTGTCCAGCCCCGAAACTTCGAATTGGGAAAATGGGTTCGTGTTCACGATTGTACCTATACCGAAGGGAACCTTTGACTACTGGCCCTTGACTAGCACAAGTATTTGATTCAGCTTGCATATATAGTCAAGAGAACAAGACCATCGACCTCGTTCCCCTACTAGCCCCTCCCCCCGCTATTTGGGCTATGAACTCGTTCCCGGTTTGTTCTTGCTGTCTTCCCCAATTGTTCTCGCCTGAATGAATCAAAAAGGCTGGCACGATCGTTTTTTGGTGGATACCCACCGGTGAATACTGTTTGGGGGTCGTTATGAGCTCCAGCTTCATGGAGGATGTGAGCTTCAGTACTTTCAGTAGCTGCGATGGCTCAATCTGACCTACTATTCAGGGTACACAGATTTTGACTATTTACGAAACCAGTGGCAGAGAAGTCACATTGCCGTGCGTGTTGGCACATCCTGTCAATTCAAGAAGCTGACCTGATCATTGCACCTATAGGAGCATCGGCGTCATCAAGATTATATGAAGCATTTCCATACGCGCCGTGTAATTCCCGTCATTTGTTACCATATGAAGCTTTGATGTTGTGCTCCTTCTAATGGCATCCTGCGGCTGGTAATCTAGATCATTTAGATTTTTGTTTCTCTTCGGGACAATCTTGCTTCTGTGTTTACTATTTATTAGATGATATCATTCAGTACGTTTGGACTGCTGATCGAAGAACAGCCTGGTTTGCACCCCATTTAGCCTCGTGGCACTGAGCTGCGATGAGCCCGCCAAGTATGTGGAAAAGTTTCTCCAGGAGGATCGACCACTTCGAGTCCGACAAATCTCACCAGCAAATCACAGAATCGAATTGTTGTGGAAGCTATCTTTGGAAAGGCCACTTTCGGAAATCCTTTTAGATTTGAATTTTTTTCGTACTCTGCACAGACCAATCCAGATGCTCCTTTCAAATCTGGACGATGAAGATACGAGTACTGATAGAACGATGAACATGATAAATGAAAGAACAGCCAGATCAGGAACAAATGGGTCTTTTCTGTTAGAGAAGCGCCCGATATCTGGCTGTGCAAGTTTGAAACCTAAGTCGTCAAGCGGGAAATTTTTGGATGGAAAATATTTCTTACGTAGACCACAAGGCAGATAATACTATCAAATATCGTGGCCAGTGTCATGGCCACTCCAGGAGGATAAGAAATTTTCTTATCTTCGCTCTGAATATATCTTACCCGCGGTGATCATTTTCAATTCGGCACCGGTCACGACCCCATGGCTGCTGCCGGAAGATCCTTTATTTCAAAAAATGTAGTGGATTCAACCGAGTCAAAAACATGTCCACTTACTCGGACCATGATGCTGAGGCGTTGGCCACTATCGCAGTCGGGTGTATGGATGATTGAATGCCGATGGGTATAGCGGACGTTGCCACTGACAAAAGCCTGAGAGGTAGATACAAGGAGTCGTGGGAAGAATACCTCTGTAGATACACGCTTCCTGAAGGTAGCAAGAGCTCGGATAAAGCATTGTCTCTGGATTCCAACCGAAGAAGCCTCTGGGCACCAAGGCTTACACCGAGAATCCACGAACCGCTGGCATCAGTATTGTCGATGTGAGGTAATATAAAGCCGCGGGAAGCCAGATGAAGAAGGTGAATCTGGATATTTTGACTCGGACATAGGTCGTACAAGCGTTTCAAGACACTTGTAAGTCCCACAAATCCATCCTCTGGCCAAGATGTTAGATGCATCTCACGATAATCACGGATAACGCCGTCATAGTGCCCCTAAAGTCCATTTAGAAATCAGGACCTAACCTGAACATTGCATACCTCTTGGAATTCGTAGTACTCATCGGGTAAGAAGGTGTTTTGTATCTCGGTCGGCTCCGGACGATCCATAGGTAATGTCTTCAGGTACATTCTCCTTCGCTTACGGCTTTTTATGCTTTCAGAGTTGTCGAGCTTGTACAGAGATGCCTGTAAGAGAATTTTCTGCTCGTCAACATTGAAGTAAGTTGGCCAAAACTGGACACCCTGAGGAAAGTGTTTCGAAGACATTGAAGCAAGACATGCTCGACGGGGGAAAAAAGGGGATGAAGAGAATGGAAGCATCTTTTGTGAGCTTGTTCTCGTAGTAGAAACTGCAATGCGGCTCGTCATACTGGAATTAGTTAAGTGTGAAGGGACCTACAAGAAACACAGCCACCCTGTTCGCCGAAAATAGTACCTTGCGGCCCGATCCGGACCTTGTGCTTTCATGCCCATTCCTCATGTTCACTGTTCTACAAGATGAAGAAACAGATACGAGTACGTATATCTATCTGAGCCGATTCTGAGCTCATGATTTCTGCAGAAGAGCAGAGCCCAGGTTTTCAGGCCGCTATAGCTCGTACTGCAACACGAGGAATAGCCTTGTATTTTTCTCGACCAGTCCGGTTATTTCGACCGTCGAAAAGTCAGTATACATGCTCCTCTTCTTCAGATTCTGAACCGACAATTTCAAGTCAGCGGCTGGCAGTCCTTGAGAAGTCTAGCCGAGCACCAAGGTGCTAATTATGATCACAAGTTTCTACTGTCAGTAATCAAACTCCAAGGTGTAGGTCAGCATTCGAGGATGGAGTAGGCCCTAGCTGAAGTCTAGTCCAAGTTCAGTGTTTTCAGTAAACATTTCCTACCCCCTATGGTTGTAAACGCTATGCTCGGGACTATCCTATGGACAACCTATGCTGAGGCCTATTCGATCATCGAGCCGAATATGCGAAATCATCCAATCATGTGCGCTGCATTATCTGGAGGTGTTGCTGGGGGTGTTCAGGCATTGCTTGCTGCCCCTGCTGAAAATGCCCGCCTCGCGATCGAGGGGGGGACGTCGGGTCAGTCTTGGATACAAGCTTGGAGATCCTTGGTGCAGAGTAATCCTACAGTCCAAAGAAAAACCCGTGCGGATCAATTACAGGATGCTCGAGACTTCCGCAAGTGGATGCGAGAAGTGGGAAAAATGGCAGGTCGTGGGTGGAATGGGTGGGGTTGGGGTTGTGCAAAGGATATCTGTGGTGGGTGCATTAACCAGATGTGATGACAGTTTTCTTCACGTCACACTTCTCGCCCCTTCAGCATTTTCAGCATTCTTTGCTATTTTCGAAATTACGAGAAGGGTTGGTCAGGTTGCCAAATCATGCTCTGAAGATTTCATTGCCTATGTTGACAAGTCTAAGCCCCGTAATTCCTTGAGTCAGCACTTTCCTCGCATCTTGAATAGTGCCATACTTGTATCTGGAGGTGTGCGTCCTCGTTCAAACCCCCATTATCATTGAATTCCAAGTTCCCATATCCAGGTTATAGCAGGTCTTGCTTATGAGATTCTCTGTCGGCCTTGGGACAAGGCCAGACGCCTAATCCATTTGGCTCGTTCTGAGTCTCAGCATCCTCGACTTCTGAAGCCCATTTATCATGTCATTCACACTGAAGGAATCATGACTTTCTTCCGTGATCCATCCTATGAAGCACAAACTAACACTGGCATCAGATCGAAGGCAATCAGAGTTGTTCGGACTCTGGGTCGTGTTGGACCTTGGGGGATGGGATTTCTTGTATGGGAAATGTATGGTCCAGGTTTATCCTGATTAGTTGCTGCTATGGCAGTGTATACGCTGACTCGCCATGCTGATTATATTATATTACATAATAGACGAAGGAAATTAGAAACTGATCGCCCGGAACCAGATCATCCAACTACTAGCAAACACCCTCCGACATACAACACGATGCCGTGTTGTTCTCGTGGAGGTTGCAAGACTGAGTATGTTAAGGGTTCGACTGACAAATGTATCCATCATCCAGGCGCACCGGTCAGCCACACATCCCACCCCTCAACTGAAATCGATTTCAA
>Ga0153924_1000446_pt1 | contig 25805 bp, 24 predicted proteins | sample TSNJ008MetaG_FD_104709 | JGI IMG/M metagenome (GOLD analysis project Ga0153924, IMG submission 104709) | Attine ant fungus gardens microbial communities from New Jersey, USA - TSNJ008 MetaG | ecosystem: Host-associated > Fungi > Mycelium > Unclassified | place: USA: New Jersey, Wharton State...
ACGAAAGAGCAGAAGACGACCATTCCAGAATGTTTCTCAATTTGTCAACGATTAGATCGCGTTTTGTTAGAATATTGATCTGCGCTGTCTTTAATCTCAATTTAACCGATGATGCAAGTAGTGCTATAGAAACAAAATTAATCGGAGAAGAAACTAACATCCCATCATATATGAAGAGATTGACTTTATTATCAGATTGCAAATTCGATACAAAATACGGACCACTCGCTCTGAAAGCAAACAGCTCTATCTGTCCAGGCGTATCAATCAGAACATAATCAGGGTTTAAATCATTCACTGCGTCTTGAATTTCATCTAACCTTGTTGCGATCATATCGCTTGCCATAACTAGTGAACCGTTTGGTCCAAGGTCATATTTTTCCATCAGAGTGTTTATATCTATATAGTCTCGGACGTCTACGTCAGGTTCGTATGGCAAACTTACCGCGCCGGGGTCGAGGTTGATGCTTATCGGGAAGGATTTGCGATCTACATACCATTGAAGCAATCTCGAAGTAAGCAGGGATTTTCCAGATCCAGCGGTACCAGTAATAAATATTGCATCCATATATCAGGAATGACACATATGCATATCTTTGTATATTTGCTTTCCAACTCAATATATTATGTTCCATGCAGCTGCTTTGTGCAGCGTTCTAGAATACTAAAGAATTAGTCGATAGAAATAGAAACGAATCGTGAACAGAATTTATTCCACAGCATTTATCGCAAGGTTAGGTTCTGCGACGCTTAACTTACGTGGGAAATCTAACGCAAGTTGGCACGATGTGTTCAGCCACAGACGATCACGCGTACCATCTAAGCGAAATTAAACGCGGATAAATCTGTCTGAGAAAGGCATACAAGGATAAAAATGACTTATTTGACTATTGATATGACTATCATTTTGACCCATCTGACCAAAACTTAATATATCCTTTAGGATCATTACACTCATGCCAGCCACACTACCGAACACCATTAAAACCTTAGTGATACAACAATGGCTCCAAGGCAGGCCACGGAACCAGATTGCTGCAGAAAATGGTTTAAGTTCTGGAGCTGTTACAAATATCGTTAATCAATGGAGACATAGTCTGGGGTTTGCTGCAGCAGATGAACTGAGGGAGTTAGCAGTAACTATGAAAAAAGTTGGTATTACTGCAGCTCAATGTGCTTTCGGATTCAGGGTTGCAACATTAATGCTTAGAGTAGGAGTGGACGAAGACAGCTTCGAATCCTTTATTCTAGACGTCTACAATCGTTGCAACGATATTGGATTATCACCTGAGAATATTTCTCTCTATTTGGCAGATTTGCTTGAATTCTCTAAATCTGTGTTGCCTCTTTCGAAGATACCAAATTATATTAAGGAAAAAACAAATGAGAAAGGAGAACTAGAGCAAGAAATAGAAAATCTAAACCTGCAGATCAAGACATTGCAGCAACAAAAAAAAGATGCAGAGTCTTTTCGAGATAAAGCACTACAAGATGAAGGAATGACGAGTTCTGGACTAAAATGGTATTCCGACCTAACGGAAGAATTGAGAAAGTATGGGACACCTGTGGATGACATTCCACAGTTTGTAAAAGCTATGAAGGGCGTAAAACAACTTAATTACGACGCTAGTTCCATTATAACCAGATTAACGAATTTCGAAGCGTTTGGTGAGATGCAAACTGAGCTCCAAAAGAGGGTTGACTCTTTAACAATCGCTAAACATGAGCTTGAAGAAGAGTGCGACCGTTTAGAAGAGGTCGTTTCTTTCCAGAGTCAAACAACTGAACAAGTACAAGAACTCAAAAAGCAAGGCTTTGGTTTTAAAGAGTTAAAGCAGCTATCACGTACGATCAAAGAAATCGCCGCTGCCAACAACATTCACGAAACCTTAGCGGTTAAAAAGTTCATCGCTGATATAGATCAGCAATACGACGACAAAGTTGGCTTTGAATCAAAGGTAGAAACTCTGAAATCCGAAATTTTGAAAAACGAAAGGGATAGACAATTATATGCTACAGCGTCTGCATACCTCAATTCAGCAATAATTCAACAACAGGAGTATATCATTCAACAACATGAACAGATAAGAAAAATCACAGGTTTGGGCGAGTTTGAACCTTTGATAAGAGCTGCTAAGGGAGAAAATGTTCCTGTTCCCGAATTAAAATTTGCACTTGTTAAGGCGATTGAAATAATCGTTCGCGTACTACCTATTGATAGTACAGTCAACGTCCTGAATTCTGCAAAAATGGCACTAGAAAACACCCTGAACGACATCGTTTAGGAATTCATGATTTGATTACCATATGTGTCATTGTCATTGACGTCTTGTCATCACACGTCGCTGTAGCCGCCTATTCTTCCAAATTTGATAGAAAGGATCTTCCCAGCATCTTCGTCAAGTTTTCCACTAGACCAGAATTTACCGCCATCCCCTGTTTCATGGTATAATGCGGCTATGTGGTATATTTTACGTCACCAAGTGGTAACGAAAATTCGAAATCTCCACTCTCTCACAGTCACAGGACAAGTATTCAAATTTCCATCTGTCAGAGATTCTTTCAAATGCTTTAGATCGTTTGATAGCTTGTCATTTTGTGAAATATTATCTTCAAGATCTCGCGTACGTTCTTTTAGTTTATTTTGAAGCTGCTTTATTTTATCGTCACTATCATGTACGATTTGATTATCAGGCTTGACAATACTTGTACTCGGTGACACCTCTTAGATTGCTTTGCGATATTACTGTATCGTCACAATCAGTTCTTTGATAATTATACAATGATACTAATATTGTAGGCGCGACAAATCTATTCACGAGGAAGAAAACCAGATTACTCTCTTTATAATAGTTCATCTGCACAAGTGCTTGACGAAAACCTTCTAGCATGGTCTAGTGTAGCATGTTGGTTAGGCTCGAAGTTAACATACTCGATAGAGAGGGAGGTTGCGTGACTAGATTAACATTCTGAGGAATGGCTGCTTCTTGCGAGAGAGAAATAGAGTGATACGCTGCTAGTCGAGCAGAGAGGGATTGACAGGGTTTGAAAAAGCTCAACCGGCGTCCAGGGTATATCTCTGGACTAGGGGCGTCGTGTGGACACGCCCAGAACTCTTCCGAGATTTTTGCCGAGAAGAGAAGCCACCCATTTAAATGGGTGTCTAGTTCACACCAATCAGCTGATCGCTTTTGAACTGGAGACTACTCGCAATTCCCGTAAGTGTAGTCCCATTTCTTATAATGATCCTTTCTACTCACGTTTCCCCCAGCAGTATATTTGCAGTAGGGCTTTTTCCTTTCATAATGTCGTCAGCCTCAGTAATGGGTAGAGTCATGCTTCAGGCACTGCGATTCGACTATTTTATTCGAAAATTCATAGGTCATAACGTGAGCACAACTGGTAAAATTATAACGGCAAGGTTAGCGGGAGAATTTGTAACTCAAACGACACCTTCTTACGTAGGTGGAGAAATAGTTAGAATCGCTTTCTTAACCAAAAATGGTGTGCCTGCTGGGAATGCAGCATGGGTTACTACAATGGAGATTATTGCCGACGTTTTTGTAGGTACTATGCTTGCCTTCATTGCAGGTGGATTAGCACTTTACCACGGAAGTTATTTTATTGGGATTGCTGTCATTCTAGTTGCAGTTCCGACATTTGTTTTTTGGTTTCTGTTAGTAGTGTTCTCTGCGAAACGCACACTCAGATTGCCTTTATTTTCCTTAAAACTATTACAAAGGTTCATTGCTAGACAAAAGGCAGAGCGAATTATTACTACGACCAATAATGCCATATCCGACCTCTGTAAAATGAGTAGGCAGAATTTTAATTCTGTAATGGCTGTAAAGACCTTTGCCGTAGGAATTGCAATAACATTTATTGCATTTTTGTTGCAGGGTGTATCGTTCCTGATATTGGCAGATGCTGTCGGCTTTAGGTTGGGGTTATTTGATTCTCTAATGGCAACTTCGGCTTCTACTACCTTGTCGACATTACCAATCACGATTGGAGGTTCTGGACTTGCAGAGCTAGGGATGTGGGCATATACTTCTCATTTTACAGGAATTCCATCTTTTCATGATGTAGTCAATGATTCACACCTGAGTCTCATTATTGCTTGGAGAATAGCATCATATCACGTGCCACTGGTTATAATGTGGATTGCGCTCATGCGACTAACGATGCCTAAGAATTCCCTCAAAGCACTAGCAAAGAAAGGTAATTTATGGCATATCCATAGTAATAACAAAAACACCACTACTGACGACAATGAAGAACCTAGGTAGAAAATTATAGCGATCCTAATAGAGGAATGTAACAGCACTCACGGATGTTGCGAGCTTGCTACCTAAATGGGATGTCACGGAACTCAGTAAGTAAAGAGACATGAACTATATCTAAAGAATCCAGGTCGAGCCGTGCGATCGTTAACGATTCGATTTGTTCCCTACACGTCATCGGCTTCATCTCCGTCTCCTTCAGCAGACATTGGTGAAGAGACATCGGACTCGACATCCATGAGCTGCAAGTCTTTAAGTTCAAAACGATAAATTGCATCCATATCTAGTGAAAAATTCGTTTTTAAAAACTCAACTAGTCTACCACTTAAATCGCCCTTGAAGATCTTTATCTCAAATTCATATACGAATCCTTTCCTAAAATCGCCAATACTCATGGACTTGGGGACATCTAATCCCTCGATAATAGTCCTGCTGTCAGGCAGTGGCTCGTATAGCTGGATATCAATCTTGAGGTCGTTCTCATAGGTATCCAAAATATACCCTGTTCTCTTGATAACTTGTTCGTCTCCAAACTGAACTGCTTTAATTTCCTGTTCAGCCCAATCAGGGAGCTTTTCTTCGCTCGATTTTTTAGAATCGGTCTTTGCCCTGCCCATATTACTTATTTACGAATCTTTATCTTCATACTGATGTAGTACAGACATAATCAAATTACCTGCTAATTAGCACAACAATTTATCAATTGCTCGATAGCTTGACCTGCATTCAATAGGCCTTTACTCTTCGCGTATTGCTCAACGATCTTTAACTGTTCTACGCTAAGGCAAATAGGCATAATTTTTTTGGAGCTATGGTTCATTTTTCAATACAAATTGGATTCATTACTGATTATAATCGTTACTATACATAGTAGTAGTCTCGCTTAACCAGATATGCAGCTACTAAAGCCGCATTCGATGCACAGATCGCATCCTTCACTTATTATTAATTTTGCTTGACAAGAGGGACATTGTCCATTCTCCGATAACCCTTCTTGCGAGATTGAAGGACCTTGATGCGTGAATGAGCTGGCGGGTTCAATTTCGGAATCTTCTTGGTGTTCTGGACTGAATAGGCCTTTTTCGAGGAGTTCGTTCTGATCTGGTCGAGTCTCCTTTAAGATTTGTTCTAATGACCTAAGCACATAGGGTTCAGAAACATTTTCACGTATATAGTCGATTGCATACCGACTTGGAGCAACGGAGAATCTGCGTTCCCTAGTATTGTCACCTGTAATGTGAAGCACTTGTTCGTGTCTTGAGCCATCCCTGTATACGGTAATTCCCTTTAAGCCTAGATCATGTGATAGTAGATATGCGCACTTTACGTCTTCGGCAGTTACATCTCCCGGCATGTTAATTGTCTTAGCAATTGCGTTAGCAATCCACTTCTGCCATATGGCTTGTGCCACTAAATGATCGATCCAGTGGATATCGATTGCAGTAACAAAGATCTTCTGCATCCATCCAGGGACCTCATGAAGGCCGCGCGCCGAACCGTAATTATTTGAAATCTCACTAAGTATTTCATCGTCGTATAAGCTATTTTCTCGCAATGCAGCTTCGAACATTCTATTCGTATAAAAAAATCTACCAACAGTAACGCGTTTTTCAAAAACCACAGCAAATATTGGTTCAATCCCATTTGATGTATCGGCTATCATCGACAAAGTACCAGTAGGAGCTATAGTAGAGGTCCAAGAGTTTCTAATCCCATGTTTTTTTATCTTTTCAATAAGCGAGTTCCAGTCATACGTATGTAGCTCCTTTGGTAGTTCATAGTAGCCTGCAACAGGGATTCTACCCTTGACGTAATCTGTTTCTCCGAACAGGGGAAATGCGCCTCTTGTCTTAGCTATGGCGACACTTTCTTCCATGCTATAGTATGACATAGCTTCTGCTAATTTATACATGAATTCATAACCGGGTTTTGAGTTGTATGGGATTCTAAGCAAGAAAAGGAGATCCGCTAGGCCCATTATTCCGAGGCCGATTCGTCTAGTGAGCTTGGTGTTCGCATCAATCTCTTCGATAGGATACTTGTTTATATCAATTATATTATCTAGAAACCTTGATGCGAGTCTAATAGATTGCTCATACCTCTGCCAGTCGAATTCATATATTCCGTCTGCTTTACGTTTTACAAAGTTCGCAAGATTTATTGAGCCTAAATTACAGGATTCATTCGGATAGAGTGATTGTTCGCCGCAGGGATTTGTTGCACGTATTGGCCCGCCCTTGGCGTTGATACATGGATTGTACTTATTCACGTTGTCAAAGAAAATAATGCCCGGTTCAGCGCTCTTCCAGGCGCTGAAAGAAATCAATTCCATTAAGGCATGCGAATCAATTTGCTTTATAGGCTCACCTGTTCTGGGATTGCGTAATGTATACTTTACGTTGTCCTTATTTACAAGGGATAACCAAAAATCATCCCAGACACCGACGCTTACGTTAAAGTTCTCAAACGCGCCTGGTTTTGTTTTGGCTGTTATGAACTTTTCTACATCAGGGTGCCAAACGTCTAAAATACCCATGTTTGCTCCTCGTCGCTTTCCACCCTGCTTTACAACATCCGTAATGGTGTCTATAATCCTCATAAAAGATGTGGGCCCAGATGCAACACCTGAAGTCGACGCGACGATGTCCCCTTCAGGTCTTAGGCCTGAATAGTTTATACCTACCCCTCCTCCCGATTTAAAGATCATTGCAGCATCTGTCGATGACTTCATTATGGCCTGCATATCATCTGGCATATCGAGAACAAAGCAGGCAGAGAGCTGGCCTAGACGTGCACCCGCATTCATTAATGTTGGCGTGTTCGGAAGAAAGTCTCCCGATACCATTAGATTATAATATTCTTTTATTCTTTCTGCAAACGATGCAAATTTACCTTCAGCGATTAGTGTGAGTAATTCCTTGAAGGTTATTTTCATATGTCCTTGTTTTGCAAGTTCAACGTAATGCCTAACTATTGATTCGAAATGATACTTGTTCAAATAATATATGCCAATTTTTAGCTTTAGATCAAAGTGATTCAATTTGGAATAATATTTTTCTGCCTCCTCTCCACTTCGGTTAAGTTTCTTGTCGGTCGATAAAGCAAAGACGCGAGGATCATGCATGATATCTGGAATGGCTACAAGAGTAGCTACTCTTTCGAACATTTGCTTCGGACCCTCGATTATTTCATTATTGTCATCCCTCAGCAGATAGCGAGCGGCTAAAACTCTCAGAGAATTAATGTCAAACGCCTTGTCTACTTCATCTAGGACTTTCTTGTTTAAAATTTTCATCTTTTCGTCGCGAAGTTTGCGTCTCTCGTGCCTATAGAGAATGAACGCTTTTGCTGTCTCAGACAAGCCTTCTTCGATAAGTATCGATTCCACCATGTCCTGAACATCCTCAACACTTGGAATTTCGGTCGATCCATATCCATGATGGATCATCTTTTGGACTACGTTCTTGGCCAGTTTTTCGGAGAGTGGAAAATCCGGTATCCCTGTAGCGACAAGGGCTTTGTAAATCGCATCCGATATCTTGGGTGGTTCAAAATCCACCTCTCTTCCGTCTCTTTTTCGTATATGTATAATCAAATTCTCTTTCTGGTCATTAAACTCAGTAACACCGGCCATGACATTCAAATTGAATCAACAAGTATTTGAAGTATTTCATCTGAAAAATAGTTGTTTTAAGAACAGCTAACTTCCTTAAGAAAAGAGGTCACAACATGTAAATTATATCATCTATAGCTACGGAATTTCGAGGTCTGAGAAATACCGACATATTTGAAGTTTGTTCAAAATCAATTAGCGAATCGGCAGAACATTAGTCGACCTGCAGAATTCGCATCTTTCTAAATATCTCGACTCTCTTTTTCCACAGCTATTGCATACCATGAGCTTCATAACTGGAAGGAAAAATGGGATACGTGATGCTGCTTCGATAGCCTTTCCTAGCTGCACATTATTAGAAGCAAGCTCTGTGACATCAAGACTGACAGATAGCCCACCACTCAGAAGCTTATCGATTGAAAGACATTCTTCTATCACAGAACCAGAATTGTCATCATTGGCTGAAATTAATTGTTCACCACGCAATGTTAATCCTTGTGAATACGTGCTAGAATTTTGAGTCGAATTCAAATATCCCCTGCCATATTTATCTGAATCTAGAGCTGCAAACCTAGACGCGCTGTCATCAGCTACCATTGCAACACCTACCGAGTCTTCCCCGATATATCTCCCCTGATCAATAGCAACGTCGACAGAAGTCTTCAGCACTTTTTGCAAAACCTCCATCCCGTTGTTCTCAGGATGATATCCCAAGATATCACTAACAGATTCCGGGGCACCTATGAGGTTAATTATGAGACTTGTTGTCCCACTCTGCATAAAGTCAGTATTGATGCTGAGAGCAGGAGCAGTACCTTTTCTAATAAGGTCTGTGACAGCCTTCCTCCTTATATTAAGCGCTGCTATCGCAGGCTTCATCATCAAAGCGAGTCTAGCTCGGAAATAAGTTTCATCTTTGTTCGACTGATATGCAAGTCTTGGCAAATTAATAGAGAGCGATTGAAGAGTTACAGCAGTGCCAGAGCGTTTTCCTATTGCTTTGCGGATACCGCTATTGGCTCTTAGTCCCTCGTCATGTGAAAGGGAGATGATGCCTCCGCTTCTCACCACAGGCAAGATGTGGTCTAAATGATAGCTAAGCTGGTTAAGTTGATCGTTCATATCACGATAGACCAACGAAAGGCCAATGCGCGGGATAGGAGTAGATTCTACATATTTCCGATAACCGTTCAGTAACGCAACAACTAACGTAGCATCCTTTCCATCAGTTGGAATTGTGATTGTAGTGACTGGTAATCCTGACCGAGTATGACTAGGGGCTATTGAAGAAAGCATAAGAGCATTCGCAAATCTTGATTCTATTTCCTCTGGCTCCTTCATCTGCTTTAAAATCATTGGAAGAATGCCTTCAAATACAACTTCTGTTGAGGCTTCTCTACTCAGGAGAGAAATCATCAATGATAGGCAAGTCTCAAAGTCGCTAGAACTATTGATACCAGGAAGATAAATCCTTGATACGTTCAAGAATTTCCCTTTAAGGTCCAGAGCGTTCTCACGAAAGTCAGCGGTGTCTAGAAAAATGGTGTCTGGAATCAATCCCCAAGTGCCGCTGTTAGATATATTCATCTCACCTGCCAAATGCATATCCGCAATGTCTTTAGGAAGAGTATTGATCAGAAGATGCTCGGAAAATATCGAATGTGAAGCTTTTAACATTAGAGTTTCAAGCCCGTTCGTTGCCGAGTCTGCATTACTCAACATCTCGACAATTTCAGACGCTGGAAGGCCTAATCTAGCCAATTTATTTCTATATTCCTCGTGCCCATGTTCAATTAAAACAGAGTTCACCGTCTCTCGAATTAGTGATGACGTGAGATAAATGGCCTGAAATTTGTATATCTTATTCTCAACTTCTTCTGTTATCTTGTGTGCCTGTTCAAGAGGCATATTTGCCTCCCTCACCAGTGACTGAATTATCTTATTGGAGTTAAATTCTTCAATAGACGGTTTAGTGGTCCTAACATACATTTTACCACTTTCGATTATTGACCTTTCCTCGATCTGTCTGGCAAGGCTTAGCACAAGCTTGCCTAGATTGGTTATCGTATAACGACGCTCCGCCTTGTTGAGTGCTACGAGGGACTGTCTAAGAAGTTTTCGCAAGTGATACGCGAATTTACCAGATTCCTTTTTCGATTTAAATCCAGCTAATGACTTTAACTCTGAATATGTAAGCGGGCCCTTAGAATTTAAAATGCGAAGAATATCAATTCGATTAGGACTAGCCATAACAGAGAAAATCATCCTAACTCTTTTTGAAGCGGACTCCAACACTCCATCTCTTGGAGATTCCACTTGCATTGGATAATTATCATGACTCAACTGTTCCATTGCACCCGATATTCTGACTACCTGATTAAAACTACTTTGTAAATTATATTTTACTAATGATATAGCAGACAGTGATATAAACGACGCTTAACTTTCTATCATTATTTGACCTGTGTCGGATACCTCTTCCTCGACTAATTGCATATCCATTTTCTTATCCAAGATGATCGATGGCACCTCAGGAAGCTTTTCTTTTGCTTCACTCTCCAGGATTCCTTCAATCTCGTTTAGAATTGAAAGAGCATCTTTATCGACAGGTGCCGAAAACTTACTTGCGGCATCTAATTTAATATCAGAATTGATCAAGACATCTGAAGTCATCGATTTCATTTCCGAGAATACGTTTGAAGCCGCTGGAATCACCTTCGAAATATCTCTTTGGATATCTCTGATCATCCCTATGGTAGGGTGGATGGTTTCCAAAACCATAGCAAATTCGTTGATAGTACTAAAACGGATTAGCATCACCTCTAGTGCTAGACCTGCATTCTGTGTTGTCCGGTGCACATTGCGAATATTTGATAGCTCTCCTGCAAGGGCTTTGGCACGGGAGTTATTGCCAGACTTGATGTTTGCTATTATTTGATGTCTGAAATTCCTATCCATTGCAGAGAATTTTTCATCAAGCATCTTCAACCTTGCGAGCTGGCTATTAACCACTGACGAAGCCTTTTCTAAATCGCTCTTAAATTGCTGTTGATGCTGATCCATTTGTCGACTGATTCAGGTCAATCGAAAAAATGTTAAGATCGAGCGTTAAAGTGTATATACAAAATAGCTATCAAAAAGCTAATCTACTAAATGGGTAGTAGCCAAACGGGGATACCTTTGCTTCCACAATTAGCTCGGCTCATGTTTTAATGGTAGTTCATTAGCGTTAGTTATCTTCTTTCTTTGCAATCAATTACGTACAGGGAACTGAAAATATTACTAGACTTTTTGAAGCAATAATCCATGTGTTGGAGAATAATCTGATACCCTGACACTTGATCCAATGGGTAAGGCCGCTGGTGATATTACCCCAGGTAGAAAACCGGATACTCTTAAATCTGTACCATTCACACTAAATACAACCCATGCATATGAGCCAGCATCTTCAAATCCCTCCGGTGCTACAGCCTGAATTGTGTAGGTCACAACTTTACCTATTCCTTCCAACTCTAAAGTCGCGTATTCGCGGCTAGAACACTTTTCACAACAATATACCGTAGCAAGCATCAAGTGTCCACAAAGAGAGCATTTTTTGGCAAGTATCTTCTTCCTACGTGCAGCGATTATAAACTTTTCACGAGGACTCTCTTGTGGTCCTGTCTCTGCCTTTGATACCATTCATTCTGCCCTCTTAAAGATATGGACGGCAGCACTTGCACCAGTAGCTCCGAAGTTATGAGTAAGTGCTATTTCAGCATCTCTAATTGTTCTTTGATCAGCTTTACCCGTAAGTTGTTCGAAAACTTCTACAATCTGACCTATGCCTGTCGCGCCAATTGGATGACCTTTTGATTTGAGTCCACCTGAAGGATTGATCGGAATTTCTCCGGTTCTAGAAGTTGATCCCTCTCTGACAGCATTCGCTCCTGTTCCTTTCTTGAAGAACCCTAGGTCCTCTATATCAATGATTTCTGCGATCGTAAAGCAATCATGTACTTCAGCAAAATCGATATCCTTTGCAGTGATGCCTGCCATTTTGTATGCCTGCGTGGCGGCGGCTATAGTACTTGGAATAGTTGTGATATCGTCTCGACCTTGGACTGCAGCAGAAGATGCACCCCTACCCGAGCCAATCACTTCAACGAAAGGTCTACCACTTTTCTTCGCAAAATCTTCATTACAAAGTATGACTGCAGAAGCCCCATCGGAAAACGGACAACAATCATACAACTTTAAAGGTGAAGCAACAATAGGAGATTTCAACACGTCGTCTATCGTGATTTTTTTTCTAACATGAGCTTTTGGATTTAAAATTCCATTTTCGTGATTCTTTACTGCGACGCTTGCGAGGTCTTCCTCACTGGCTTTATATTTAGCCATATACGATCTGGCTATTGACGCAAATAATCCTGGGAACGAAGCCCCATTTCCGCCTTCGTAGAAGAAATCCGAACAATAGGAGAACAAGGTAGTACTTTGGATTGTTCCGGTGTGAGTTATTTTTTCCACGCCTAATCCTAAAATGCAATCATAGAATCCAGCTGCTATATTTGCATATGCTTCTCTAAACATAATAGAACCTGAGCCGCATGCAGATTCTATTGTCAGTCCTGGCACTCCCGGGAGACCCAGATTACTCATAATGACTGGAGCCATATGGACTTGCTTGTCGGACACTCCAAAAACATTGGAAATGTATCCCGCCTGTATATCCTTAGGTGTAATACCGGCCGAATTTATTGCGTCTATGGATGCATCCAATGCGATTTCTATAATGCCTTCGTTCAATTTGCCATATTTGGTACTGCCAGCACCGAGAACACAAACCTTATTTGGCATTTATCAAAATTTTCTTGCCATTCAGGTTATAAAAAGCTTAGAGAATAGACCAGGTAAATAAATTAAATCGTTATCGGATTGTCGAATGAATCTTCAGCAAAATATTGGTGAACGCTCCTCTTCCAGCAGTGCACTTCAGTTACCAGTTGCTATTGCCATGACACTTAATTCTATCAATGAATTCATCATTCGAATGGCACTGACACAACAACTTGGAGAGATTTAGGATCTACTTTCCTTACTGGTAGTAGCGGATTTTCTACACTAGTAGGGCCACAAACTGGTGAAGCGCGTCCTATCTTAGGTGAAGATGAAGAACCAGGAGCATATCTGGAAGATAAATTTAGGCGTCAGATCGAATCTTCTGCGATATTTGTTGCACTCGTTACTGAACCCGCAGTGAGATCAAAGTGGGCAAAAATCGAAGTAGAATATGCAATTTATTCACAGAGACCACTCGTCCTATTGAAGGAAAAATCCGCAGTAGTTAACTTACCGTACGAATGGGTCGAATTTGATAAGCGAATGTCACCTGAAGCAATATTTAGTATACTAATAAGCGCGTTAAATAAAGTCAAGAATGATGAAAGCCTATTAGATTCTCCGCTGGTCAGAACCCTGGGTATTGCATTATTAGCTTTTATTGCAGGATGGTACCTACGAAGGTGAAACAGACACACACCGGAATGTTGATGAGGAGAAGAATTTGTTGACAGAAAAGCTTAAAAAGTCTCGGAAACACTTTCCAAGACTTAGACCCTACCAAGCAGTAAGGTCTACTAGGACTATCTAAAGTGAGCTACCCACCACTAAAGGATGTGGACTTCAATTTCGAAGGAGGCGAATAAATCTACCACGAGGCTACACTGGTTTTAACATCCCAGGATGACACATTTTATCTGCCAATCGAGAAGTGAAAATTGCATTTATGTGAACGCACCGAGATGATTTCTATATACGTCGTTTCGACGATTTTTCAGAAGTGGAAGTGATTTTCGAACGCTTTGCACTCTTGAGATATCAATATCGACAACTTCCATACCTTCCCTATTACCCATGTCCAATATTACTGAACCAAATGGATCTATAACCATGCTCCTTCCTGAGAAAATATTGCCTACTTGATCTGGAGCCACCATGTAGAGACCATTCTCAATCGATCTAGCTTTAAGTAATGTTACCCAATGCTCCTCCTTCATAACTCCTTGAATCCATGCCGAAGGAGCTGCTAGAATTTCAGCGCCTTGTACTGCCAATATCCTAGATATTTCAGGAAAGCGTATATCATAACAAATCATCAAACCGATAGTTCCGGTCGAAGTTGTACTGGGCTGTTCGATACTATTGCCGGCCATCAATTTTAGGGATTCTTTGAATCCTAACGCATCGTACAGATGTACCTTTCGATAACGTGAAATGATATTTCCTCTACTGTTTATCAAAACGGCAGTATCGTATACACGTCTGAAAGACAGTTCGTCACTTTTTTCGTAGATTGTTGCCACAATGTCGATCTTACAACTCCTCGCTGCGCTACATAATTTCAAGATGAAATTACCGTTTTTCGCCGACTCGGCCACGTTAGTCAATTGTTTCGAAGATTGTTTTGCTGATGAAAATGCCATCTGAAATTCGGGGAAGCATATCAAACGTGCCTTCCTCCTTGCCCCCTCCTTTACAAAATCTAGCGAAATCCTAAGATTCTCTTCTTTGTCAGTAGATGACTTCATCTGAACGATTGCGACACGGTGCGACTTTTCCATACTCTAACACTCGATGACAAAATTAAATATTTGTTGGTTAAACGAACAATTCATGAAATGGCCAAAACGCGATCACATGAGATAAAATCTGTATTTGTATACTGTAGAAATTAGTTCTAGAATCCAGTACACCTCACAAAGAAATCCGTCTCTTTATTCGATTTAGGCAATCCTAAAGACGGCTAGAAGAAAAGTGAATGTCATTACTGTATACAGCAACTACTGTTACATAATGGCAATCTAACCATTAACTACACCTACCACCATTAACTCAATTTACACAAAAATCTTTAACGTTCGTCTAGAGGGTATAGCTACAAAGACAGATCCGTTTGCTACAACATGTGCATTTGTCAGTAGTAATAATTAGTTTGCATATTTTGTTGTGGATCTCACATCTTACTAATCTTGGCGAATTGATTTCTTCGCCATCACCCACCTTCACGTAAAAGACACGATTATATACAGCATAATGTAAAAGGCAAGCTAAATTAGCGGATTCAGCTAAAAATATTCTACAATACGGTGAGACTCACTTGCAAATTCATGTGGATTTGAAAAAGGCTATTTCGATAATAATACACGACTCTGACAATAACATAAGATCGAAACCAAATGAGTTGTGGGACCTGATTTTGTCTGTTTTGGTTAGGTGTAATCTCCACTTCACCACCTACTTTCGAAGTGTCGCCCTCCAAGATCCGGCTCCAGACTATAAGCCATACTATTTTTAAAAAAAATGGCTTCTGGCGGCACCCGCCCCAAAAAAACATCTAATCGTACCTTTTCCAACGGATGCCATGACATTAATAATAGTATGAAGTTATGATTAAAATTATGATTGAAGAAAAGCTAAATTCACTAGGGATAGCTTTGCAGACGCCGTCTAAGCCTGCGGGTTCTTATCTACCAATAGTGAAAACTAGAAATCTTGTCTTTGTTTCTGGTCAGTTGCCCATAGAGATAGGTTCAAAGACCTTAGAAGTCAAGTTCAAAGGAAAGGTGGGCAAGGATCTTACCATAAGTGATGGCAAGGAGGCAGCAAAACTCTGCACAATAAACGCACTTGCACATCTCAAAGATGCACTTCTTAATCTTGACCATATTAAGAGGTTCGTCAAATTATCAGGTTTTGTCAATTGTGATGCTTCTTTTACCAGTCATCCTGAAGTTATCAATGGTGCATCAGATTTTCTAGTACAGCTTTTCGGTGAAAAAGGGAGACATAGCAGGGTGGCTGTTGGAATGAGTAGCCTTCCCTTCGACAGTGCGGTAGAAATAGATTTTATTGTGGAACGGAACAGTGCACACTAAGATATCGCATGTGATCGACAATTTATGTGTCAGCCAAAGGCCGGTTATTGTTGTTATAGATACAATACTGCTAACCTCTTAGGAAGCCTAAAAGTAACCCGGCAGTGAGGCTACCGGTTAAAGGTATACCGAAAGTGGTCATTGAGGTGGCTATATGATTGGTACCTGGAATGCCGCTATTTGCAAGAAGCTGTCCTGACGTTATATTTCCAAGCGCGGCGATAGTAGTGGTCTGGATCTTGTTCCAGTTTACGGATATTAACTTCTGGTATTCGAGAAACACGAACGCTACAAATACCAATCCGACGATTACTAATAGGATTCTCACGACCTTCTTAATAGCATACCCGATCAGAAAACCGCTTATACCTCCAAGGCCTGCAGAGGTTGCTGTAGAGGTGAGAGAGCTAATATCGACTACCATATTGAAGCGATTCAATTTTTTGGCTTATACTAACTTTGGCTATTTTTCATATAATGATGTTATGTACATTTTATTTTTTTAGATCTTACACACGGATCAATAGTGGGTGAAGTATCTTAAAATCTGTCCCTTACGTCATAGACAGGAATCACATTTAAAAGGTATTGTCTTATAATACGTTTACCTTAAATGAATACAAAGACGGCTGTCTATGCGGCCGGCGGAGGTCTAGCTGCTTTTGCAATAGTGATATATGTTATTTTTGGCTCTGGAATGTTTGGTGGAGTACAGAGTGGATCGAACCAGAACGTCTCAAATATGACACTGCCTATTACACTATCTATAAAGGATGTTGTTCCAACGCAAATCAATAATCGCACAGCGAGTATCGAGGTTGCTTTTGACGCACATAATCCAAATCAAGGAACAGCAATTTTAGAGGCAATTCAATATGACATATCTGTGGACGGTAAACGTTTAGTTTCAGGCAGCATAGGAAATAGATTAGAGGGATTTTTAGCTTCTTCCGCAGATATATTTCCTGTAATTGGAGGAGGATTAGTCATATTAAAGGATAAACAGATAGCAGAAAAAATACATTCTACACCAGATGCATGGACGAAGATCAAAGAGGGGAAAGCCAGCTATGTAGTGACTGGAACATATTCGTATAAGGAGTTGTCCGGTTTACAAGCGAATTCAGGCGATAGGGACTTTAAATTCGTCTTCCCATCTGCGCTTAATCATAACAATGAAAGTTCATCGGGTTAACTTCGAATAGACTACCTTGTCTACTTGATTACGAAAAAAAATGAAAGTACAATTCAGCCACCATTTAGTATGTCCAAAACATACAGATAAACAGATTCATCTATCGCTAGATATTCTACAAGGCAGAGATAATGAATGTGTTGAAGGCTTCCTCAAATGTGAAACATGCCAAACGTTGTACCCGATAATAGAAGGAGTAGCAGTAGTAGTAAAAAACTTTGTAGAATATTCAGAGTGTCGCGTCGCTACTTTCGGCAACTGGTTGCTGAATACCAGGACGGATAAGATGAGAAACTTCCTCAAAACCATTGGAGGCCAGATTACGTCAGGGCAAGCGAAAGTGAATCGCTATGAAGAAAGCGGCGCCTGGTTTGTTCCATATCGATGGGTGCACTATGATCATTCATCTGAGGATAGACTTTTAAGTGCGCTCAAATGGCGTGTGAAGCCAAATGAACTTTACGATCGAATTGTGCACACAATTACACCAAAAACCGATGGAATTGCCCTTGATATGGGGTGTTCGATTGGATATAGTACACTGGCACTCGCAAAAAAGTATGCATTTGTAGTTGGTATCGATCTTTCCTTCTCCTTCATCAAGGAGGCCAGGAGGAGATTGGTCACTTCTAAGCAAGAAAATGTTGAGTTTTGCGTAACAGATTCATTGCATACTCCATTTAATTATATGAAATTTGACCTCATACTTGCACTCAATCTGTTAGAAGTAGTCCAACCGAGTGACCTACTTGCATCCATTCATTGGTTGCTAAAACCCCATGCAATAGTCATATTCGCTGATCCTTACGATTACAACAACGAATTACATCCAAGTAGAAAAGTTGATGCTCAGACCTTCAGGACCATGGTAGAGAATGCAGGTTTTGAATTGATGGAAAAGACCAAGACGGAATCATATATACCTTGGATAATAAAAATATACGAAAGAGCTTATTTGTTTTATTTTGTAGATTTCCTAATTGCTAAAAAACTTTCAAAACACAAAAGGATTTTGTATTAATATCGTTCATGGCATAGCAACATAACATCGCCGCCACCGTGTAGTTTTTGTTTGCGGTTATTTGGAAGAACGGTAGCATCGTTGTTAACTTTGTGCATACTTCATGTTAACATGATCTGAGCGTCATGTTAATAGAACGAGAATGATTTGGTTAGCGAAGTGAAAGGAAAAAAACACGATACGTTAGATCGATACAAAAGCGCAAACATGGATTTAACTGGTAGACACCAGTAATTGAAAGAAGAAAGGCAGTTCGATGAATTAAAAGGCAAAAAATGCGACGCTATACTAGCGGTAGCAGTCGTTGGCGTGATCATATTTGCCACCATATCTGTTACTATCCTATCAATCCAAATCACGCATGCTCAAAATACCACTTCAATAAATAATGCCACAAACAATAGCATCAACTTCAAGTTAGGTAATAAAACCTACACCATCAAGTATCACATTGTAGGTGGCAAGCTTACTGGCATATCTGCAGAAAAGGACAACATCACCCTTCTTCTTAACATCTCGTCTACATCAGATGGAAAATTAAGTATTGAGCTTCCCCGGAACATTATTGACTCTAAAAAGCAAGGAAATGTAGATGACAACTACGCAGTATTCGTAGATGGCCAGTACGCGGCAGCCGACGAGATTAGGACTACAGCACAGGCAAGAACATTGATGGTTGGCTTCGATAACGGAACCTCAGTAATCGAAATCACTGGTACTCAGCTGCTCCCGGAATTCTCAACCGTTCTTATTGCTATTTTTGCAATATCGATCATTGGCGTAATTCTTGCCACTACTAAATACAATGGTATTGCCAACAAGATGCACCTCTAGACGTCACGGTTGACGTGCGAAACATGTGCTTAATTGGTTTCTTACTATTAGTCTACTTTTCATAAGCTAGTAGACTGATTTAAATCTGCGATAAAAGTTACTCATCTACGCGTGTCCAGGATAGAAATCGAGGGAAAATATGCACTTAGGTTGATGAGCTATCAAGGCTCGACGATGATTAACATATGCGATTTAGAATTAATAGGAACGCAAATCGAAGAAGATAAATTTGCCATCAGCCTTACAAAAGAATTCTTTCAACAAGAGATAATTGAAGAAAGGCTAGCGGACAAACTATTGTTAGAATGCTCGATTGCGAATTTAGCCGGTCAGAGATTCGTCGGTCGGGCTATAAAATTAAAACTTGCAAATGAAGTAACCGTAAAGAATATTTCAGGAGTACCATTCTTGATGATTTATAAATTCCAGTTATAGGATCGAATGCATGTGCATCACTACATTTGAACCACCGGAGACAGATATTGGAAATGAGTTTTGAGCAAATAATCAAAATTCCTGAGGCTAGAATAGCAGTGATCATCGGCAAAAATGGACGGGTAAAAGAAGAAATTGAGCAAAAATGCAATGTGATAATAGAAATAGATAGCGAGAGTGGCGATGCCCGCGTTTCTTCCGGCTCGTCTCCGTTGACCAAATCAGAGCCGTTCAAAGCTGTAGAAATAATTTCAGCCATTTCTAAGGGATTTTCACCCGAACGTGCATATCGCTTACTCGCAGAAGATATACTTCAACTGATAGATATTAGAGACTATGCTGGTAAATCAGCTAATTCTATCCAGAGAATCAAAGGACGAATAATAGGTAAGGGAGGAAAGTCTAGGAAAACAATAGAAGAGCTTACAGGGGCCAATATTTCAGTATATGGACATACGATTGGTTTGATCGGCTCGTTTGAAGAAATAAAGATAGCTATGGAGGCAGTATCCATGATCTCTAAGGGTAGCTCCCATAAAATTGTCTATAACATGTTGCAAGCAGCAAGACGGAAGGCCAAGCTTGATAAAATGAAGTTATGGGAAGAAAATTCTCAATAATCAAACCCTGTTGATTTTTACTGTGAGTATGCCATTTCGGTACTTAAAATCAGATATATTCATCTCTTCATTTTGATCAAGTGGAATATCCTTAGCAAATTTCTGACCACTCTTCACGTGAAGGGTGCCGGTTGTTAGTCTAACATCAATTTGCTCTTCTGGTCCTGGGACTTCAGCAACAAATACCATTTCATTTTTATTCTTTATCAGATCATAAACCCACTTCTTTGTATCAACATCTTTTGCAGTTCGTTTTAAATCTTCATCTTTTGCACTTCTTTTCACTTCTCTAACCCAATAGATCAGAAAAACGGAAGCCACCGACACTAAGAGGAATCCGGAGTAGCCCTGGTCTATACGTGTTATCATGATGTACATTGCCCCGAGAAACATTAGAGCGAACAGAGGAATGAAAAAATCCATTGAACGTTCCATAGAATATTTTTTTGCGTATCTAGCTATTCCATACCACCGTCCGCTGTCATGGTATTATAGCAAGTGTAATAAATCCGTAGCCCCTACCTCATATTAATCCTGTATTTAGCATCCATTTCTACCAGTTTGGGCAGTTGCTAGAATGTTACGACTAACTAACATCTCCCCATCTCCTGAAGACATTGTGTTCAATGTGAAATTGATCTAGGATCTTGCCTGCGATATGAGTTACGATATCGTCTATCGATTTTGGTCGATGATAGAATCCAGGCATCGCAGGCAAAACTATGACTCCTATGTCTGCAAGCCTTGACATATTTTGCAGATGAATCCTTGAAAGTGGTGTTTCTCTCGGAACAGTCACTAACTTCCTTGATTCCTTGATACAAACGCTGGCTGCACGAGAAACCAAATTATCGTCATAGCCGTTTGCAATACTAGACAAGGTCTTCATACTGCACGGAACAATTGCCATTCCGTCAGTTCTAAATGAGCCGCTGGAGATTGGAGCGGCCATGTTGTCATTGCTGTAATGTTTGGTAGCAAGCGACTTGACAAATTCTACAGATCTATCGGTTTCAATTTGAACATTTCTTTCCCCCCACTCGCTAATTATCAAGTGGGTCTCTATCTTTAGCTTGGAGAGAACCTCCAATACCTTGATCCCGTAGATTACGCCTGAACTACCTGTTATTGCAACTATTAATCGCATTCGTCGTCAGGAGTTCAGTCACACTATATTTATCACTATGTTTCCGAAACAATCTTTTGGATACAACTAGGTTCATTTTTCTTAAAATTTATTAATTTTGATATAATGAAATGCCGCTGACAATGTTAACTGTGTTTGGATCAATAGCCCTAGACACTACACGTACACCTTTCAAGACTGAAACAAGGATTTTAGGTGGGGCGGCGACCTTCGCATCACTTTCCTCTAGCATTTTCACGAATACATCTATAGTTGGGATAGTTGGGTCAGATTTTCCGTCGGATTACCGAAGTATCCTAGACAAGCGAGTTGATACTAGAGGCATAGTAACCAAGGATGGTGGAAAAACCTTCCATTACGATTCATCCTTTGATTACGATCTGTGTCGTAGGACTTCGAACAAAACCGAGCTGAATGTGATAGAACACTTCGAACCGGTAATCCCAGATGAATATGTGAACTCTGAATACATTTACCTAGCGAATAACGATCCAACTCAAAACATGAAGATATTAGAATATTTTTCCAATCCTAAACTTGTAGTCTGTGATACTATCGAATATTGGATCTTGAACTGCCGCGATCAGGTAGTAAAGATGATGGGTGCTGTAGATGGAGTTGTAATTAATGACGACGAGGCCAGGTTACTATGTAAGAACACGAACCTTGTAAAATGTGCAAAAAAAATAATTTCGTGGGGACCACAGTTTGTGATTATTAAAAAAGGAGAGCACGGATCATTATTGACGACAGAAAATACTGTGTTTCCTGCTCCAGCATACCCCTTGGAGGAGATAGTTGATCCTACGGGTGCAGGAGATTCTTTCGCAGGTGGTTTCGTAGGATATATCGCTAAACAGAACAATTTAAGCTTCGATACCATGAAGGAAGCTGTAGTATATGGAAATGTAATGGGCGCATTTGCTGTCGAGGATTTTGGCATTCGAAAACTTCTCTCCCTGACCATAGATGATGTAGAGAAAAGATACCGAGAACATCGGAATCTAATACAATTCTAAAGTCAAGTCAATGTCAAACTGTAACCCGTTCGATGCTTTGTAGCTAAATATTAAATCCGCTACAACAGATTGTTTGACTGCAGCCATCGCAGCTATATTTAGTGCTGCTAGATAATCGGCCATATCTTTATATCCACATTTTAGACATCAGTTCTTCTCTATTTTACTTCATGACAGTTCAGGCAATTGAAGATGTCTAGGTCAATTATCTTAACGCCACGCCTTCACGTCTTGCTTTTTATGTAAGGAAGCCTCATCGCTGCTGTATGTAGCAAAGGCTGGGCCACCTTGCATGCCTGTCTCTATTCCCATGAATAGAGGTTACCCTAGAACGAACGTATGGGTGAGTTTTCGATCGCTATGCCTTTAGCCTTCGAGATAATATGCTTTACATAGTCAACTAGTCAATAATTAGCTAAACTAAGTGAGCTTGCGAGGCACCGGTATTTTCAGATTAAATTTCTTCTAATTAGGTATGTTCTGCGGACCGAATATGCGTTGCTATGAAATCAGCAGTGCGGGAATGGATCAAAACGATTATAATTTGTCAAGAATTCGCAAAGTTAGTACTACAAGTCGCTAAACGTAAGGAAATGTTTCTGCCTTTAGAAGCTAAGGGCGGAATGTTCGAGTAGCTGAAAAATAGACAACCTAGTACGATTCACAGACGATAAATTTACGGGTACTACAGGACGGATAGCATAGAATACCAGTATGATACAATGGCACAATGCTATTTGTAATACTCTGGGATTGTATGATGATTCTAATGTTTAATAATAATATTAAACCCTGCATGATGCATATACAGTAGGCTCCATAGTCAACATGATCATCATAAGTAGTTTCTATAGTTTATATAGAGAATGGTTTCCTCCCCAAGATCCGGTTGTCAGGAATGGAAAACAAAATACTGTCGGTACAGAATATTAGCTTCGAAACCTTAGGCACATTAGAAGAATTAATTAGATATGATGGCTATCAAATCGAAAACATCCAAGCTCAAACAGACCCTGTTCCAATTAACGTACAGCAATATGCAGCTATTATCATCCTTGGTGGTCCCATGGCAGTGTATGATAATGTTAACTATCTTAAAAAAGAGGAAGAGCTAATAAAACACGCGCTAAAAGATGAAATTCCTGTACTAGGGATTTGTCTAGGCTCCCAATTGATTGCTCAGGCAATAGGAGGTAAAGTGTACAAGTGCGGCAAGAAGGAAATCGGTTGGTCTACCGTTGAGATTAACTCGGCAGGACTCGCAGACTTGTTCAAGGGTATCAATACCCAAGAGATCAAGGTTTTCCAGTGGCACGGTGATACATACGATCTTCCGCCAAATGCGGCGATCATGGCATCTTCTAAGTTGTACACTCAGGCCTTTCGGTTTGGTAGCGCCATTGGTATTCAGTTCCATTTGGAGATAACTGATGAAATGATACGTAAATGGGCAGAGGAATATGAAAAGGAGCTGGAATGTGAATGGATGGAACCAAAAGACCTTTTAGTTCAGAAAGATCATGAACTGCGTGAGTTACGTGAAAGATGTAAAACGGTGTACTCCAACTTTTCAAAGATGATTAAGAATAGATCGATGTTTTCGACAGACTGTATTGATTGAATAGTCCAAAGCCGAGGGCTATACACGCTTAGTGCCTAAGAGTTCGTAGTGAGATGATTCGCTGGCTCAATGGCTTCGCCTTACCTCTACGCTTAATGTCATACAAAATATGAGATTATGCTTCTAAAGGATGTCCCGTACTACATCAAATCGTTCGGGTGAGATAATCGTGTGTTTCGCATCTTTAAATAATTCAGCTTTCAGTATAGTTTGAGGTAAAATGGAAATTGATGTTAGCACCAAGAGAAATCGACAAGATGATGATTTGGACAGCAGCTAAGATAGCAGAAGAACGAAAAAAAAGGGGAATAAAACTGAATTATCCCGAATCCGTTGCTTACATAGCTAATCATGTTGTTGAAGGAGCTCGAGAAGGGAAGTCCGTAGCCGGACTAATGAAATCAGCAAGGGAAATTTTGATAAGTGCTGACGTAATGCCTGGCGTATCAGATTTGATACACACAGTCCAAGTAGAGGTCACGTTTCCAGATGGCACTAAACTTGTAACAGTGCATGATCCGGTTCAATAGGCGACGAGTTGATGTTAAAAAAGGCCAAATCGAAGATCAAACCTAGATCTAAAATTACAACTCCAAAAAATCAAGTGCTAGGTGAGTAGCAAATTGATACCTGGTGAATACATTCTTTCTTTAAACCCAGTCGTTTGCAACGAGAATAGAAACACTATAAAAATTATGGTCAAGAATACTGGTGACAGACCTTGTCAGATAGGCTCTCATACTCACTTCTTTGAAGTAAATAAAGCACTAGACTTTGCAAGGCAGAAAGCATATGGTTATAGACTGAATATCCCGGCTGGAACTTCGGTAAGGTTTGAACCAGGAGATTCTAAAGAAGTAGAGCTCTGTGAATTAGGCGGCCATCGCATCGTATATGGATTTAACGCTCTAACAATGGGAGGTTTAAAATCATCAGTGGTCAGGAACGCAGCATTTGAAAAGGCGAAGAGACAGGGGTATAAGGGAGCATAATTTTAGAAATGGTTCTTAAATTAACTAGAAAGCAATATACTGATCTATATGGTCCAACAACCGGAGACAAAGTTAGGGTTGGAGACACGGACCTTCTTATGGAAGTAGAGAAGGATCTGATAACACCAGGGGATGAATGCGTCTTTGGTGGAGGCAAGACATTAAGAGACGGTTTAGCACAGACGCCAGGCGTTACAAACGCAAATGGAGCTCTAGATTACTTAATTACAAACGCGATTGTTCTCGATCCGGTCCTTGGAATAGTGAAGGCAGATATTGGAATAAAGGATGGGAAGATTGCTGGAATTGGAAAAGCAGGTAACCCCTACACGATGGACAAAGTAAATCGCAATATGGTATTTTCGGCATGCACAGAAGCTACTGCAGGTGAACATACCATTTGTACACCAGGCCACTTTGATACTCACGTACACATGATTTCTCCACAACAGCATATTGATGCCATAAGCAATGGCATATGTAATATGATAGGAGGTGGAACTGGTCCGGCGGATGGGACTAATGCCACTACCTGCACACCCGGTGTCTTTAACATTAGTAGAATGATGGAAAGTGTAGAGGATATACCTATGAACTATGGATTCTTGGGAAAGGGTAATGACTCTCATCCATCTTTAGCAACACTTATCGAACAGATAGAAGCAGGCGCCTGTGGTCTCAAAGATCATGAGGACTGGGGAACAACTGCCGCAGTTTTAGACGCGTCATTGAAGGCAGCTGATGCTACTGACACTCAGGTGGCTATTCATACAGATTCAATCAATGAGTGTGCATATGTTGAGGATACGATAGATGCGATAGACGGTAGAACAGTCCATAGTTATCATACTGAAGGTGCAGGAGGCGGTCATGCACCTGATATCATGAAGATTGCCGGTGAACAATTTGCATTACCTTCCTCCACAAACCCCACTAGACCATATACAATTAACACAATTGACGAACATTTAGACATGTTAATGTTCGCTCACCACCTGAATCCGGCTGTTCCAGAGGACGTTGCGTTTGCAGAGTCCAGGATAAGAGCAGAAACCATCGCAGCTGAGGATGTTTTGCATGATGAAGGAGTTCTTAGCATGTATTCA
>Ga0153924_1000454_pt1 | contig 25707 bp, 31 predicted proteins | sample TSNJ008MetaG_FD_104709 | JGI IMG/M metagenome (GOLD analysis project Ga0153924, IMG submission 104709) | Attine ant fungus gardens microbial communities from New Jersey, USA - TSNJ008 MetaG | ecosystem: Host-associated > Fungi > Mycelium > Unclassified | place: USA: New Jersey, Wharton State...
CAATGATTTGACCCAATAGAACAAGTAACAAGCCAACGAAATCAGAAAGGAGAAAAAACCATGGTACCTACTATCATTGTTGCCGCCGCTGTTGCAGTCGTGGGAATCGGCGCTGGCGTCGTTATTAAGAAGAAACGTGGCAAATAAGCCTTACATGACGATGGGAGGAAAACATATATGAACTATAAAATCATTGTTGACAGCTGCTGTGACCTGACACAAGAAATAAAAGACGAATATGGGATTACCTCTGTCCCACTGACCATGTTATTAGGATCAAGGGAATTTGTGGATGACGACTCTCTGGGTATCGGCGACTTTATGAACCAAATGAAAGCCTGTTCCGAAAAGTTAGGCTCTGCATCACCGCCGCCGATATTATACCAGGAATCTTTTGAGGATACTGAAACCGCTTTTGTGGTGACATTATCCAGCCAGTTGTCCGGCTCTTATTCCAATGCGGTTATGGCTAAATCCTTTACCGAAGAAACAAACGCAGGAGATGTGTATATATTTGATTCCAAAAGCGCATCCGCCGGGGAAACCCTGATCGCAATCAAATTACATCAGCTATTGACAGCAGGCAATCCGAAAGAGCAGGTCGTAGATATAATAAAGAATTTTATAGACAATATGAAAACATATTTTGTGCTTGAAAACTACGATAATTTGCAGAAAAACGGACGCTTGAGCAAATTGAAAGGAAAGCTCATACAGATACTCGGCATCAAATTGATTATGGGATCAGACGGAGAAGGAAATATCGCCTTGTATGAAAAGCCCCGCGGCGTCCGGCAGATGATCAGGCAGATGCTATCTCTCATTGAAAAGAGTGGAAAAAACACAGAGGGCGAAAGTATGGTAATCTCACATTGCAATAACCTGGAATTGGCTGAGCAGCTTTCGGCAGAAATCAAGCGGAAGTTCCATTTCAGCGATATTTTTATTGTACCAACCGGTGGACTAAGCTCATTGTATGCGGATGACAAAGGGATTGTAATGGCTTTTTAAGAATATATAAGGGATAAGGAATCTTCATTACTTACATCACGTAGGAAATGCAACGATATTACTTGATAAGGCAATGGAATATTTTGATTCTAAAAATAATGATAAGCGGTATGCCTTTTTCATTATCTTGGTATGAGTTGTTATGCAAGACAAGGCACGTTGCATTTACATAAATAATGAACTTAAAAAGCCAAAAGTATAATTGAAGAAATTGTAATTATTTATGGTTAAGAAATGTTTTTTCTGCTATAATGGATTATCTAGCATAGTTTAATGATTAACAATTCTTTTCTACGCTTGACGATATTGTATGGTGTAGATTTTAAAATTTATATAATTGACAGGACTTGTTTCATTTAGAGATATTGGCACGAGATTTCAAGATGTAAAGGACACCACACAGTAACCTCGTGTTATAAGCATTAATTTATTTAGGACATAATTTCTCACTACTTCCGAAGTATTGAGATTTTCTAAGATAGTTTAATAACTAACAATTCTTTTCTGTTCTTAGCAGTATAGAATAGAGTAGATTTGAAAATTTATATTTTCAACAGAAGGGATGGTCGGAAATAGTGGTTGATTTAACAAACATATCATTCAAAAGAGCATCTGTGTGTAATGCCGATACTATTCTTGAAATTATCACAAGATGTATGAAAGAGGTTAATTATGTTGACTATACGGCGGAGCAATTAATAAAATACATGGTGACTTTTACAAAAGATTGGCTCAAAGATATTATAAACAATAGACATTATTATGAAGCATGGTATAATGGTGAAATTATTGCTGTCGGCGGTGTCAGCAGAGATTTCAGCCAAGAAAAGCAAAGTTATTTCACAGCGATTTTTGTTAACCCTGATTTACGGGGTTGCGGTGTGGGGCGTGAATTGATTCGTTTTCTTGAAAACGATGAATGGTGTCTTGATAGTAATTTGATTGAGGTTCCCTCATCAAAAAGCTCCCATGAATTTTATCATAAATTGGGATATGAATATAGGGTGTTCCCACCCGTGTTCAATGACGACGACGGTTCGACAATTATGTATAAGCGTACCGAATAAGCACTTGTAAACTAGCGTAACAAAATGCCGTTGTATCGTAATTATTAGGATTTTCTAAGTCATTTAATTGAAGCATATAGGTTAAGAATCGTTAGCTACAACGCTTCTAAAAATAACCTTGGGGTAGCGAGTTTATATTAGGCGGTGCTGAATTGATAAGTAAAATAATATTGATAGGCGGATATTGTGCAACAGGTAAATCTACATTTTCACACAGACTGGCAAGCCGATTATCAATTCCATGTTTTAATAAAGACACAATTAAAGAAGTTATTGGCGATGGGTTCGGTATAGAAAATAAGGATGTTCATCAAAAAAATAGCGCAGTTACCTTTATGCTATTGCTATATATAGCCGAACGTTTTTTACAAGCAAGTAAACCTTGCATTATTGAAAGTAATTTTAGGCTTTCCGAAAGTAAAAAAATAGAATTGCTGCTTGAAAAATACGATTGCAAATGCCTTACATTTTTATTCACAGGGGACTTGAACTCTTTATACAAAAGATATGCAGAAAGAGAAGTTGCAAACCGTCATTGGGTACATCTAACAGTCGGGGAGGACAAAGAATTATTTATAAAATCACATAAACAATGCGGTCAAGGCGAAGTCAATGTCGGGGAAACGATTAAAGTGGACGCAACGGATTTTGAAAAGATAGATTACGAGAGATTATTCTTATTGGCTGATAACTTTACGCGTACCGAATAAGATAAAAACATATGAATATACCTTTTTGGGAGGACTCCTATAAGGATGATACTATTTCGACATTCGGAACAGAGCCGAACGCAACCATTATTGAATTTGAAAATCTTTATAATAAAGCATGGATATATTGGATATCGGATGCGGAGATGGGATAAAGACTTTGATAATCTCGCACAGCGGAATTTTACATTTCCTAAAGGAACTGTAAGAGGATTAAAGCAACTCGCCTTTATTTCAACCGTACACTCAAATAACAGCGCAACCGCAATACATAACAGGTCTGTATACGAAGATGTTTTCCTATAATCTTCTGTTGGGGATTACCTTTTCAAAAAAGGATGGGATTTTTGACTGGAATGTGCTATAATGGGAGTAACAATCTTTTCTGCGTTGCCTTGTACAGCGACAGAAAGACGGCGTTATTTATATTAACAGAAGATTATAAATAAGGATTTGTGGATTATAATGAAAATAGAAAATCGAGAGTACAAGCTGCGGGACTTTATAAAAATTCCATTTGCTATTTCGCCGGGGTTGGCATCTTTGCGGGTGATTGATAAAATCATCTACGCATTGATACCAGCCCTACAAATCGTTACGACTGCGCTTTTCATTGATACCGCTATTAGCATTTTTAACGAGCAAGTGAAAATTAATAAAATTATTTTTCCGCTTGTCTGCATTTTACTGTTGATTGCATACCAATATGTAAATTTTGCGCTCATGGGTTTTGTTAAAACAAAAATGGACATAAAACTAACCGAAGCCATTCGGACGGCAATCACAGAGAAACGCGTTATGATGGAATATCGGCATATTGAAAATAATGAAACTTGGGATATTGTCAGCCGGGTTGGTGATGACCCAGTCGGGAAAATTGGCGGCGGGTTTGACATTATTTTGCGTATGGGCGACATGGTGTTACGGGTTAGTTCTGTACTGCTTATATTAGTAGCTCAAGTTTGGTGGGTTGCGTTAGTTGTCCTTTGTATTTCAGTCCCGTTGCTTTGGCTTGCAGTAAAGAGCGGAAAATCACAATACGACACTTCAAAGGAAGCTGCGAAACATACGCGTCGGGCGCAATATTTACAAAGTGTACTAACCGGACGGGATAATGTAGAGGAGCGTGCATTATTTGGATATTCGGATAATCTTAATACACGTTATTATGAAAAATACATAGCCGCATATAAAATCAATATGAAAGCACAGCGCAAGCGTTATATACGAGTTAAAACCGCCAGTCTTACTACCATATTGCTTTCCATTCTCATAGCGGGAGTGTTAATTGCTCCGCTTGGGTCAGGTGAAATAACCGTTGGTATGTTCATGGGGTTTGTGACAGCTACGTTCGGATTAGCACAGTTAATATCATGGGATTTAACATACATAACAAGTGAGTTAGCCAATAATCGAGAATATCTGCGGGATTTATCTTTATTCGCACAACTTTCCGAAACGCAGGGAGCTTCGGATATACCCGTTATTAAGATAGATGAACCACAGTGCATTGAATTTTGCGGTGTATCATTTGTGTACCCTGAAACAGAACGGATAATCTTAAATAACCTCAACTTAAAATTACACGCAAAAAAACATTATGCTTTTGTCGGTGTAAACGGTGCAGGAAAAACTACGCTTACTAAATTACTGACGGGTTTATATGATAACTACACAGGAAATATTCTAATCGACGGAAAAAATCTCCGCGAATTTACACAATCCGAATTAAAAGCCATGTTTTCAATCGTATATCAGGATTTTTCAAAATATCAAATCCCTTTATCCGAAAGTATCGGGCTTGGAAACATTAACAACGTATCAGAACAAGACATTATCAATGCGCTTGATACCTTGTCGCTTACCGAAACGGTTTCTAAATTACCCAAAGGAATAAAAACACCGCTTGGAAAAATAAAGGAAAACGGGGTTGATTTGTCGGGCGGCGAGTGGCAGCGCATAGCTATCGCCCGTTCTTTGATAAGCAGTGCGCCTGTACATATTTTAGACGAACCCACCGCCGCGCTTGATCCCGTTGCCGAAAGTGAAATTTACGGATTGTTCGCAAAAATTAGTGAGGGTAAATCAACGATTTTCATAACCCATCGATTGGGTGCGGCGCGGCTTGCCAATGAAATTCTTGTTTTCGCTGACGGCCATATTGCCGAACAAGGTACTCATGATGAACTGATTGATAAAAATGGTGTTTACGCTGAAATGTTTGAAGCACAACGGGGGTGGTACACGTGAAAAAAATAAACTTTTTTAGAGCTTTTATAATGATGGTTTCGAGATTTGCCCGGGTATCGCCTGTGCTATTTGTAGTATTTATTATAGTTTTATTCGCACATGGGATCGCCCGCGCTGCGCTTGTTCCCGCAACGCAGATTTTCTTAGAACGCGCGGCGGATTTTACGGTTCAAAAAGTGATGTTATCGGACGTTATAGTGGGGTTAATTATATTAGGATTGGCTCATGTATGCCGCCAAATAATCCACGGTGTCCATCATATAATTATGATGATGTACCTGCGAAGAGCGGAAGGGGTGCTTTCTCTTGAAATACATAAGAAATTAAGCAGGATTTCACCGATAGATTTTGAAGACACACAGACATTGGATGATATGAATAAAGCGATACAAGGCAAAGATGAAGCCGTTTTTTTTACCGAAAGTATAGTAACAATGTTATGTTTTCATGTCCCATATTTTACATTTATGGCTATTTATCTAATGAATATAAAGCCAATCTTAATAATTCTGCTTGTGCTTGTATTTGTACCGACTTTCCTGACTCATATTTTACGGACGAAAGTATTTGCGAAAGCGGAAGATAAGGCTGCGCCGATCCGTCGTGAATTTGATTATTATGAACTTTGTTTAACAGGGCGTGAATATTTTAAGGAAACCCGTGTTTTAGGCGCTTTTTCATATTTCAAAAAATTATACACCGAGTCTATGTCCTTGTTAAATAAGCTGATTTTTCGTGCGTCCACTAAAGCAAGTATCATAGAGCTGTGTGTAAAATTGTTCTCTCTTTTCGGCTATATCGGCATTTTATTTCTGCTGTTCGATTTGCTGATGAAAGGTGAAATAAGTGTCGGGGCTTTCGCGGCGATATTTACTTCATTAGAAATGGTGTTTTCATTAATGAGAGAATTGGTTATTGATAATTTGGGCGAATCGGCAAAAAATTTAAGCAGGGTGCAGAACTATCTCCGCTTTTTGCAAATACCGGAAAGGGAAGGCGTAGAAATGGAACTGCCGACAGACAGTAATATTGATTTACGAGGCGTATCATTTTCCTACCCAAACGCAGGTCAAAAAGCGGTTGATAATGTAACAGTGACTATACAGCATGGTGAAACTGTCGTAATAGTCGGCGAAAACGGTTCGGGAAAAACCACATTGGTACGCATGATTACAGGGATGTATTTGCCCGAAGAAGGCGAAATTTTATATGGAGAGGTAAACACCAAAACAGTTTCTGCTTCTTCATTGTTCAAAAATATTTCCGCTGTATTCCAAAAGTTTCAACGATATCAAATGACCCTACGCGAAAATGTCGGCATCAGTAATGCAGATGATGTAGTGAGTGATACCGCTTTGGATACAATAAGTATTCAAGCGGGAATTGATAAAAACGATGGCAGTTTGATAAACGGATACGATACCATGCTTTCACGAGAATTTGATGGAGTGGATTTATCAGGTGGACAATGGCAGCGCGTAGCTATTGCAAGGAGTTTTTTCCGTACACATCAATTTATAGTGCTTGACGAACCTACGGCAGCTATTGATCCGATAGAAGAAACGAAGATATACAACCGCTTTGCGGAAATTTCAAAAGATAAGACTGCTATTATCGTCACCCATCGTCTTGGTTCGGTGAAACTTGCTGACAGAATACTGGTAATGAAGCAAGGTAAACTGGTCGAGCAAGGAATACATACGGATTTGATGGCTATAAACGGCGAATATGCCCGATTGTACAAGTCACAGGAACAATGGTATAAAACCAAAATATAAATACAGATTACGATTTTCTAACCCGTTTTAAGCACTGTGCCTGTATTTTTGGCAGTTTCATAGTACCAAGATTTGTATTCAAGGGTTTTCAGTGTTTCGTTAAGCTCGCTGATTTGGAGCGTTACCGCCTCTTTTGCTTTAAGATCAGTTCCAGACGCCTATCAATCGTTTCGTCACCTTTATTGCATTTAGATGTGTTAGAAAACTATAGGAACTACACTCTTGTGTCCTCCTATAGTTTTCATGGAAAAATGCTTTATATTACATTCCTCATCAACCATCTGTTAATAATTGTTCATCTAATAAACTAGAGACATATCGCCTCAGGTCAATAAATTCTTTCGTGTCCTTTAGGTCTAATGTACGGTCATATGGCAAGAAAACATCAACGATTTCTTTTATTGAGCCAGGTCTTGCTGACATGACGTAGATTTTAGTAGATAAGAATACAGCTTCTTCGATATCATGCGTTACAAAAGCAATAGTAGGTTTTTCCTCCTGCCATATCTGCCTTAACATGAGCTGCATAGAGGACTTTGTTTGAGAATCCAGAGCGCCAAAGGGTTCATCCATAAGAAGCACTTCAGGATTATTTGCAAGGGAACGAGCAATTGCTACACGCTGTTTCATGCCACCGGATAATTCCTTGGGATAACTTTTACGAAATTCTTGAAGTCCGATAAGATTTAAATATTTATCTACAATTTTCTTCTGAACATTTGTAGGAATTTTATTAAGCTCTAAGCCGAAACTTATATTTTTCTCTACCGTTTTCCAAGGGAATAATGTATAGGTCTGAAAGACCATTCCCCGATCCCGTCCCGGACCGATAACAGGATCATCATTTATGATAATTTGTCCAGAGGATGGAAAATCAAGACCCGCCAACATACGTAATAAAGTGGATTTGCCACAGCCAGAAGGACCAACAATAGATACGAATTCATTATCTAAAACTTGTATATTACAATTCTTCATTGCTGTTACAGAACCACGTCTGCCTTGATAAACTTTATCCACACCAATGGCTTCAATCTTAGTAGTGGATACCTTAGCTTGTAAGATACCATTTTCATCAAATTCTATATTATCAAAACTATTTTTCTTCATATGCTTACATCTCCTATTCTACCCAATGGAATACCTTTTTGTTAAATAGCATAAATAGACGATCGGTAACTAGACCTAGTAACCCTATGGTTAAAATAAGACCAAAAATGGCATCAGTCTGCATGAATCTTTGTGCTTTCAGAATACGATAGCCTAATCCAGAGTTTGCGGCAAATAATTCTGCTAATGTAAGATAAGTCCATGCCCACCCAATAACCATACGTAAGGTCTCCATAATTCTTTGAAGCATAGCAGGCAGCAGAATCTTAGTAAGAGATTGTAATCTGGTGGCGCCTAGCGTATAGCCAGCATTAATTAAATCGCTGCTAATAGCGGAAGCATCATCGGCAATCATTAAAAGTAATTGAAAGACACAACCTAAAAACAACACCACAATCTTAGCATTTTCCCCAATTCCGACCCAGACCATTACTAATGGAACAAGTGTTGGAACAGGTATATAACGAATAAATTCGCATATGGGGCGGATAAATGAATCGCATATCTTTGAATTTCCAGCTAATATGCCAAGAGGCACTCCTAGTATAACAGAGGCTAAAAAGCCTAATAATATTCTTTGTACACTGATTGCTACATCAGCAATTAAATTGTTTTGCGTAAAGCCTTCATAAATATATTTTACGACATTAATAGGTTTGGGCAGGATAATCTCTTTGACCAATCCTTGTTCCGTCGCAATGAACCATATTATGATGATTACTGCAAAAACAATAATAGCATTAAGAGTGTAAGTTTTGTTTGATAGCTCCTTTTTCATACACATTCTCCCTCTATACTAAAGCATTATCGGCAATCTCTTTTGTGCGAATGCGAACCACTTTTTCTGTTGGAAGTATAAATATTTTCCCGTCCCCGCTGTTGCTGGTAGAATTCACTTCCATGACAGCTTCGACTAGTTTATCCACATCTTGATCCCGAATAACAATAGTAATTTGCTTTTTGGTAATCATGGTATAATCTCCTATTTTAATAGCATTATCATCTGATTTATCTTGTTTTAATTTATAGTTCACGTCGTTTTTGCCATGACCAAGTACATTTTCGCTGTGCATTGCAGAAAAACCAGCAGCCAAAAGAGAGGTCTTTGTAGCTGAATATTGGTTTGGCCGTATGATGATTATAGCTTCTTTCATAATAAGTGCTCCTTTCCTAAAAATCCTACAGTTTTTCTTCTTTAGAACTGATTGTAAATGCACGTTCTACAGGTAAAACAAATATTTTCCCATCACCATAAGCACCTGCCTTTTCTGTTCTTGCGGAATCGGAAATGACATCAATTACTTTCTGAGCATCTTCATCTTCCACAACGATTGTGATTGCTTCTTTTGGAATTTCATCATAGTGAACATTGCCAATCTTTAAGCCTTGTTGTTTTCCACGGCCCATCACACTACTTCTTGTTGCAGCATTAAAGCCATTATCGCTTAATGTTATTAATATATCAGAGGCCTTTTCCGGTCTTACAATTGCTTTTATCATTTTCATGTTATAACACTCCTTTATTGGTTTTCATAAATGTATAGTAATGAATCATAATATAAACGTGGCTATTCAGTTACATATAAACAACAATATAAAGTTCAGGTTATCTATATTGTTCAGATAAGCTCTTTTTATAATACTCAGGTATTATTACACAAAGAAAAGAAGCACCCTTAAAGAGTACCTCTTTGTACAAATCTGTCGTTTATGAGTAGATATTATCATTACGAGAAATAATTGTCAAGATACGAAATTGTATATTTACATTTTAGGAATTAACTGATATTGTTATAGACAAAATAAAATTATCAGTAAATACCAGTGCGAGAGGAGAATAATAGAAATGCAAGCAGAATTCAAGAAAGTTTTATTGCCAGCAATTGGCAAGGTGTTTAGGGACATTTCTGGTAAAGGTCCTGAAAAGCTTTATGTTCAATCAATTGGAAATATTATTGTCGTAAATATATATGGCTACCTGACAATTGGACTTGCAGAAAGTAAATTATTAGATGATATGCTTATGAGCAGTGCAACAATAACATATTATTCCAAAGTAGTGCACAATTCCTTAGAGAGTGTTCAAATCGTTCTAAAAGAAAAGTTTCGAGTCGACGTAAGAAATACTCTTTGCGATTTTGAAGTAAAAGAAAATCATGGTGTAATCTTTTATGAGTTGAATAAGAATGTGGAATCGGATAGTGCTATTAGCGGTGCATATTATAATTTTGTCAGGAGTAGAATTACAGAGATTTTTAGGAAAAATACTGGTGCATACCCTAATAGCATTGATGCTTATAAATGTAATGGTGATGTGTTGATTAAAGTTAGTGGATTCTTAGGATCGTTTAATGAAACCAAGTTTCGCTATGATGAAGAGATGGTTAATGCGAATAAAGTATTTTACTATCGTATGCTTAAAAACGAACTTAAAACTATATTAAATGATTTTAATACTGAAAATTATTATTTTATAAAGGCATATTGTGATGTTAATATGTTGGATGATTTTGCACTAATCTATCTAAAGGGGGATGAATAATAATGGATTGTACCAGACCAATAAAAACCATGGTTGAAGCTGCACTGGGGATAATTCCCTTTGATGTATTATTAACGAATCTAAAGATTGTAAATGTCTATACAGAAGAAATTATCGAAGGAACCCTGGGGATTAAAGATGGAAAAATTGCAGCTGTTTCTCCAACACATTGTAATGCAAAAGAAATCATTGATTGTAACAATAAATATGCCGTACCCGGTTTTATAGATGCTCACATGCACATTGAGACTTCTCATCTGAATCCCACAGCTTGGGCAGAACTAACCATACCTCATGGAACTACCGCAATATTTGCAGACCCCATGATGCTTGCGAATGTAAGCGGAGAAAAGGGGATAGGAGATTTTAATAAAATGATTCAAGATATTCCTATGCACGCATATATTCAAATACCATCTAGAATTCCAGCTTCTGAGAATCTGGAGACATCAGGGGGAGAACTGACTCCACAACGAACAGGAAAGTTATTGATAGAAAGCAATGTAGCAAGTTTAGGAGAGGTAAATGCAGGTTCAGTCTTGTCTTTACAAAATTCAATTTTAGAGAAAATGGTGTATGCGAAAGAACACAATAAAATTATTAATGGACATTATCCTGCCCCCAGTTGGAACGGGCTTAATGGACTTGTGGCAAGTGGAGTGGGAGATGACCATGAAAGCATATCATATGAGGAACTGAAGCAAAAATTGTCGTTAGGATTAGTTGTTATGGTAAGAGAAGGTTCTATGGAACCCAATCTTGAACCACTAATCCAAGGAGTCGTTGCGGATAATCTTCCTACAGACAACCTAATCTTTTGCTCAGATGACAAACATCCCTCCGATCTACTAGAACATGGACATATTGATCATTCAGTCAAAAAGGCAATTTCTTTAGGGTTACCACCCACTACAGCAATTAAGATGGCTACTTTACAGCCGGCAAAATATTTTGGACTAGATAGAGAAATCGGGTCCTTAACACCAGGAAGATGGGCGGATATTCTGCTATGCGACAACTTGGAAGATATGTCCATTACGCAGGTGTATCATAAAGGAGTTCTCGTTGCTGAGAATGGGGAGATTAGAGAACAGCTGCTTATGGATTACGAAAGATATTATCATGAATTGTGCAATTCCATTGTGTTGCCCTCAGAGCTAAAACCTGATAATCTGGGAATCAAGACAGAGAATTCCAGTGAAAAGATACTTGCTATCTCTGTCAAACAAGATCAGCTCATTGTGTCTACCCTTGTAGACACTTTATCCTCAGAAAATGGAATGCTAAAAGCGGACACACAAAAGGATATTCTTCCCATTAGTGTAATAGAAAGATATGGTAAATCAGGCAATATCGGCTGTGGATTTATTCATGGGCTGCAGCTTAAAAAAGGAGCGGTAGGATGTTCAATGGCACAAGAGAGTAATAATGTTGTAGTTGCAGGCTGCAGTTACGAGGATATGCATATTGCAGCAAAAGAACTTGAACAGATTGGCGGAGGAATGGTAGTTGTTCTGAACGGCGAATTGGCTGCGGTAGTTAAGATGCCCTTAGCAGGCATCATGTGCACATGCAGTGCGAAAGAGTATATTCGACAACAACAACAGTTGATTGAAACTTTAGAAAAGTTGGGGTGCACCAATAAATCCATTTTTTCTCATCTTAGCATTGCTACATGTACAACGATTCCCAAGTTAGGGCTCTCCGATTATGGTCTTATTGATGTCGATGAAGGCAAGCTGATTTCAAGTATGTTATAAAAATTTTAAAAAAATAAAAATAATGATTGACAACTTTAAATCTATACTTTAATATCTAGTGTAAGATTAACAGTGCAAATTGTTAGTCGGTAATATCACTTTATATTGTTATATTTGGAATACGTGCGATTCGATGCGTTATGTAGCCAACTAAGATTATATTTTCAATAGTTCAGGTCTATTGAGAATATTGCTTTAGTTGGCTTTTTTGTAATTTGCGCAGATTATGAAAGAGGAAACGCTTAAAAACGCATAGTTATGAAAGCGGAGGAAAATGATATGAAAAAAATAGTCTGTATGATGTTAATAATTGTGGTTGCTATTAATTGTGTTGCTTGTAAGGGCACTAATGAATCCAGTAAAAATGATTCCACTGGAAAGACGTCTGTGGAGTCAGCCGGTGGGGGTTCTGATAACAGTAGTAAGGATAATTCTAGTCCGATTAAGATTGCAGTAACTCCTTGGAATCCCTGTATGTTTCTGAATCTGGCTGAAGAATTAGGTTACTTTGATGAGGTTGGAGTGAATGTAGATTTAGTGGATTTTGCAGAGTTTAACGATGTTCCAACGGCTTTTAATGCAGGACAGATAGATGGGGCTTTCTTTTCCTCCTTTGAAGTAATTGCTCCTGCAAGTCTGGGAGTTGATCTAAAAGTAGTTGCTGTTGCAGATAATTCTGTGGGTGCAGATGGTCTGTTAGCATCCTCTGAATATACTACATTAGAAGAGTTAAAAGGTCATACAATCGGAGTTGGATTAGATACGATCAGCCATATATACTTGTTGTTATTACTCGAGGAGGAAGGATATTTGGCCGATGATTTTGAGTTAGTGGATATGTCTGCCTCAGCAAGAGCTACAGCTCTTATCACAGGACAAATAGATGCTACAGCAGTATTTGAACCATTTATAAGCAGTATTCTAAGTGAGGGGGACGATATTAATGTTATCTCAGATACATCAGTTTACCCTAAGATGATTAATGACTGTATTGCTTTTAGCGGTGCAGCAGTTGAGAACAGAAGAGAAGATATTGTGAAAATAATGACATGCTGGTATAAAGCCATTGAATATTGGGAAAACAACACAGAAGAAGCAACAGAGATAATGGCAGGATTATTAGAAGTCACCCCAGAAGACTTTGTAGAAACAATGACTAAATTAGAAATGGTATCAGCAGAAGATTGTTTAGAGCAGCTGACTCCTTCAGATTCAGCAGATTATTGGGGTAATAGAGCTGATACAATCTCAACTTTCTTGCTTGAACGAGGCATGATAAAGAACGAGGTAGACGGAAACAGCTGTCTAGATAATAGTATCGTGCAGTCAATCTTAGAGCAAGAGTAGGTGAGCTATGTATGACAAAAATCAATTATTAGCGCATATCAATGCTAAAAGAATAGATGAAACTGTTAGTGGAAGAGGGCAGGAGCTGATGGAGCATGCTATGGAGTTCGGTTTACCAGCGGCTGAGGGTATTCGCGAATACGGTATAAGTACATTTGCCAGAACTTCTTTATCACCAACTTTCTCATGTGGTGAAACATTTTTGCGAAATGAAAAATGTGATGATGCAAGAAAGGTATCCCAATATGATGTGGCTTTTGTGGGAATACCTTATGACAGTGGGACGACCAATCGTTCGGGAGCCAGACTTGGACCTCAGGGAATAAGAAGAGCATCGATACAATTATCCCCATATAATCCTGATTATGGAGTTGATCTGCGAGAGCATTTGAAAATGTGTGATATCGGTGATATTTATACGATTCCGGCTAATTCAGAGAAGACTTTTAATCAGATAACAAAAGGTATTGGACACATTTTTAGAAATGGTGTAATGCCAGTCATAATGGGAGGGGATCATTCTATTACCTATCCTTGCCTGCGAGGTATATCCCCATACATCGATGGGAATATTGGCGTAATACATATAGATCGCCATGGAGATTGTCAAGAGATTCAAATGGATGAAAAAATGCATGGTACAGAATGGTTCTACGCAACGAAGTTACCAAATATTTCAGCTAAAAACTTAGTGCAGATTGGAGTTGGTGGAAATTGGGTAAAAGAATGGAGCAGATTTAGTAACGAGAATTCTTCTACCATGATTTCTATGGAAGATATTGATGAGCTTGGTATTGATAAGGTGACTGAGATAGCATTAGAAACTGCGTGGAAAGGCTGTAAGGCTGTTTATCTTAGTTTAGATATTGATGTTTTAGAAGCAGCATTTTGTCCTGGAACGGGAACACCTGATTTTGGCGGGATGCTTCCAAGAGAATTGCTTCGGTTATTAAGAAAAGTAACGGCACCTGGCATCTGCGGCATGGATATTGTGGAAGTGGCACCTGCGTATGATATTAGTGAGATTACTTCTTTGGCTGCTTCTAGATGCTATATTAATGTACTAAGTAATTTAGTTCTGAACAATACTGTATATGTTCATTAGTGATTTGGATGAGAATGTTAAATATGATAAAGAAAAATAGGATTATGATAGCAATACATCTAACATCAATTATTGGGATGCTGCTTATTACCGCCAGAACGGTAATCTTACCGGCTATCTTAAAAGAGTTAGATGGCATGGAGTACTACAGTATTATAGTTATATTAACTTCTTTGACTATGTCTGTAGTACTTCCAATTGCAGGAAAACTGAGTGATATGTATGGAAGGAAGATTATATATTTTATTGGAATTGTAGGATATATAGTGGCTTGCTTTCTTTGTGGATTTGCAGATTCTGTCTATTTGTTTATGATAGGAATAGCGTTAACAGGTGTATTTTATGGATGTATGAACTCGGTCCAATTAGCAATTATTACGGATGTCTTTAGTGAAGAAGAAAGACCTGCTCAGGTTGGTTACCTCACTATCTCTAATTCAGTTGCCTGTTTGCTAGGACCGATTATCGGCGGCTTTTTTGTGGATAACGTCGGTTGGAGATGGGTATATCTTCTTATGATACCTTTAGGTATGATTATATTTTTTATAATAGCTAAATTAGATAATAAGGGAGCTATTAAGGTCAATCAAAGTACGACAATAGATTTCATTGGAATTATCTTCTTTATCTTATGTGTTGTTCCTGTTTTACTTGCTTTAGCTGCTGCCGGAAAAATATATGAATGGAATTCCAAGCCGATTCTATATATGCTTCTATTTTCCATCTTTATGCTAATCGTCTTTTTATATGCAGAAAGCAGAGCATCCAATCCTATGATTCCCTTCAAATTGTTTCATAATAAATCCTATTGTGTCTGTGTCATTACGTACTTCATCTGCGCCATTTCCTTTTCGGGGATGAATTATTTACCTATTTTTTACCAGGAGGTGAAAGGTGTTACTGCTACAGTAAGCGGATTATGGGTGTTGCCAAGGCAGATGGCACAGATAGTATTCTCATATTATATTGGTATAAATTTGGTTAAGAAGAAAGGGTACAGGAAGAAACTGGTTGTTTTCCTTGGATTATTTGCCTTGAGTTTGCTATCTATGAGTAGATTCGTTATTACGACTAGTGTGTTTATGATTCTAATTTCGGAGGTTATGTTCGGGGCTGCTAATGGAGTGCAAACTGTAATCACACAATCGTACGGACAGAAGTGCCTGGATGACTCAATAGCAGGCAGCGGGATGTCATTTATTTGTTTCGTGGGGGCATTCGGTAATTCTCTGGGAGCGGCAATCGGTGGTTGTATTATGAATCAAACAGCAGGAATTAGCAGCGCTATAAAATATATATTTTTACTATATGCCATCCTCATGATGGTGGGTACTGTGATTGCTGGTGTAATAAAATGGGAACGGTAACACTTGTTTTAACGAAAGCTAATCCCTCAGGTTCAAGCACAGGTTCTGATGATAATAATCTCGCAATAAACAATTTTTGTTGTTGTTCTAACATAATAAGAATCACCGCCTGTATTTTGATACTCTAATTATAGCAAAAAGCTATATAGATGTTAGCTTATTTTTACTTCTCATTGTTCTATTATTTCTTTTATTTATACTCAATATGCATAATTGAACAGAAAAGATGGATGTTATTTCTTTATTGCCCTCTAGTTTATAGAAAGAGGGTGATGACCATGAACATAAGTGAAGTTTTAACTTTACTATTGGTAGTTTTTGCGGCTTTGACTTACATAGATAAGCGAAATAAGAAATAGCATCCTATTCCGTCCAAAGTCTGGGATGCTATTTCTTAAATAAATTCCACTGAGGGCATCAGATATAATATCTGAGAACCTTTTCTAATTAGATTATACACGGAAGGGCTTGAGAAATCAAGTCCTTCTTTGTATTGGGGTTAGTGAGCGGAGTAATTTATGGATTGCCGGGTCCTATGCACCGGTTATTTTGAATAATTTTAGAGCAATATACCCTGTTGAGGCTTGGACAATGCTTGCTGTCATTTGCGGTCTGGCCATATTTGGGATTGTACTGAATTTTATAGATTTGGAACGGTTCAAAGTATTATCCATGGTATGCTGCGTTGGTATGGGCTGGCTTGCCATGCTGATATTTAAAAAAATTAGATATCGCGGCATTAATAAATTTTCTGGGAATCGCTGTTTACGTAATGCCCTTATGATAATATATAAATTATCCAACGATTAATAAAATTGAAACAAAAGTCAAATATAACACAAACAATGAAATGTTATCCTCTTATCATCAGTTGAAACACAAGACATTCAAAATATGAAAAAAAGGAGAAAGAAAATTATGGCAAAATCAAAATTGGTAAAGGCAAATGAGAAAATTGCAGAAAAAGTAGTTGGAGGTTACAAAAAAATTGAGGAAGGTGCTGTTGGCGGATTTAACAAGATCGCAGATAAGTTCGTTGATAATTATCTGACAAAGGAAGGCGAAACTGTGGAAGAAGCGAGAGAAAGGCTTGCAAGGGAAGAAAAAGAAAGAAGAGAAGCAAGCCACGAAGAGAGTGCAAAACATTCGGCACAGCAGCAGGAAATAATAGGTGCGAATAGACGAAACGCACAGAATGCAACCTTGGAAGCAAGAAGAAAGGCAGGGCTTGAATAATGAAAAAGAGTACATTTATAGCAATGATTTTAGGTACAATTGGTGGGATTTTGTTTGCAATTGGCATGTGCATGGCACTGGTTGCCGAATGGAATGCCTTTAAGCCTGGCGTGGTCATGGGTGTAATTGGAGTGGTTATACTGCTGATTATGGTATGTGTCTGGAGAAAGATGGAAAACAAAGCACCCGTGAAGCTGTCAGGAAAAACCATAGGGGCAACCCTAATGGGAATTGCTGGGGCATTATTGTTAGGTGTGGGTATGTGCCTTACCATGGTATGGAGCAATATGGTTGCTGGTATTATAGTTGGAATCGTGGGTATCATTATTCTGCTTTGCCTGATTCCTTTTGTAAAAGGTTTAAAGTAAACAGCATATGAATGAGATGCGTGCGGTGGGCAGAAAATCCTGCCGCACTTTTTGACCGGATAAGCAGAATAGGAATGCATAGATTTGTGAGGGATTTAGACAATGAAAGAAAAGTCAGGGATGAATCTGCGGAAGCCAAATATACCGAGGTTATGTCTGCGATATAAAGTATGGCTGTACTTTTTCCTGGTTTTGTTTGTTGCACTTTCTTTGATTAGTGTTTTACTTAACGATATATGCTGCTGCTTCATATGCATTTTATAAAATCATTATATCTACAATCCATATGACAAAAGTATTTGCCTCTTTTTGAAAACGCAGGAAGAGCTGGCATAAATGATGAATGGAATAACCGGAGCAGTAGTATGTCTGATTATGCTGGGAATGGGCATACAGGGAATATGTTCGGTGAAAAAATTGAAATGAAGACGAAGGTCAAACAGGAGGGACCAAGATGATTACAATACTTGTAGTGGAAGATGATAAAAAACTGAATCAAATCGTTTGTACTTATTTGAACGACAGCGGCTTTTCAGCAAATGGGTATTTGAATGCAGATGAAGCTTATGATGAAATGTATAATAATCAGTATGAATTGATTATTTCGGATATTATGATGCCGGGGATTGATGGCTTTGAATTTGCCCGGACGGTCAGGCAGGTGAACAAAAGCATCCCGATCTTGTTTATGTCGGCAAAGGATGACCTGCCATCGAAACAGAAAGGATTTCAACTGGGGATTGACGATTACATGGTCAAGCCCATAGAATTGGATGAACTCCTGCTTCGGGTAAAGGCGTTGCTCCGCAGGGCAAACATTGAGATGGAAAGAAAAATCAAAATAGGAAACTTAGAGCTGGATGCGGATGCCATGAGTGCAGAAATTGATGGGGAGGAAGCCAGCCTTACCACCAGGGAATTCAACATCATGTATAAGCTGCTGTCTTATCCTAAAAAAACATTCTCAAGGGCACAGCTTATGGATGAGTTCTGGGGGGTGGACAGTGAAACTAGCCTGCGTGCGGTTGATGTCTATGTGACAAAGCTCCGGAATAAGTTGTCGACGTGCGATGGCTTTCAGATCGTCACCGTAAGGGGGGTGGGATATAAGGCGGTGCTGAAATGAAAAGTGAAAATGACTATCAATATGGACGGGTAAAGAATCATGCTGTTCTACTCCTTTGAGTTCTAAAAAGGGTGATATTAACACATTGGTTGCGTGCGCTACCATTATGTGATATACTATACTGCGAGGTGAGGAAAACATGAATCAAGATTTTTCAAAAATAGGACGCAGCATATCCATAATAGACCGCTTGATGAAGATGTATTATGAAAAAGGTCTGGTAGAATATGAAGTTGGCTGGGGGCAACAATTTTATTTAGAATTAATACATGATAACCCTGGCATATCTCCGCAGCATATGGCGGAGTACCTTCATGTGGACAAAGCAACAGTTACGAAGGTTGTCAATTATCTGTGTAAAATTAATTACATTACGACTGAAACAGACGAAAATGATAAGCGAGTCCGGCATTTATACGCATCCCCCATTGCTAATTCAGCTGTGGAACAAATAAAGGCTTTGCATCAAAAGTTTTATAAGCATTTAACCGAGGATATTTTAGAAACAGATGCAGAAAAAACAAAAGCGAATCTGGATAAAATGATACAAAATTTAAGTCAACATGTTTGGCATCGTATGGAGGCAGGCAATGGAAATTAAAAACCAGTCAGTTACAAGCAATCCTTTGGCAACAGAATCTATCGGGAAACTAATGGGCAAATTTGCCATTCCAGCTATAATCAGTAATATTGTCGCTGCATTATACAACATAGTAGACCAGATATTTATTGGGCAAAAACTCGGTACATTGGGTAATGCCGCTACAAATGTTGTATTTCCTCTAGTAATGATTATGACAACCTTTGCAATGATGTTTGGGGTAGGAGGCTCTTCGAATTTTAGCCTCCTTCTCGGACAGGGCGATAATGAGAAGGCAGGGAAAGTGATTGGAAACAGCGTCACGTTAATGGTAATTTCCGGATTTCTGATAAGCATTATGTCATTTGTATTTTTAAAACCATTGATGATTCTTTTTGGCGGAGCGGATACAGTATTATCATATTCAGTAGAATATGCGGGAATTCTTTTAATTGGATGTCCATTCTATATAATTGGTATAGGTGGAAGTCAATTGATGAGGGCGGATGGAAGTCCCCGTCTTTCAATGTTTTGCACTTTGATTGGAGCGGTTCTGAACATAATTCTGGACCCGATTTTTATTTTCAGTTTCAACATGGGCATGACAGGCGCCGCATTGGCCACAATTATTGGACAGTTTGTTTCTGCAATGATTGTAATATGGTATCTTAAAAAATTTAAGTCTGTTAAGCTACATAAAGAACATTTTAAACTGGGGAAAGATGCCGTATTACCTATTTTCTCTTTGGGGGTAGCCAGCGGACTGCATCAAATTGGCGTAACTTGTTATCAAATTGTCATGAACAATACATTGGTACATTATGGAGAGCAGTCGGTATACGGAAGAGACATTCCGTTGGCATGCGTGGGTATAATCTCAAAAGTTAATGTTATCTTTAGCTCTATTATTTTAGGAATCTCTCAAAGCTGCCAGCCAATTTTCGGATTTAATTTCGGAGCGGGTAATTATAACCGTGTGAAAAAAACATTTAAAGTCGCTATAATTGCAGTGACACTTATTTCGGTTATAGCCTTTTTAAGCTACCAGATTTTCCCGCGGCAGCTTATACGCATATTTGGAGATGGGAGTGAATTGTATTTTGAATTTGCAATAAAATATTTCAGAATTTTTATGGCGCTGGTTGTTATAGCGGGTTTTCAAATTTTAGCGTCAAATTTTTTCTCTTCAATCGGAAAGGGACAATTGGGGATTGTTACTTCAATGAGCAGACAGATTTTCTTTTTACTGCCGTTGATTGTGATTATGCCATTGTTTTTTGGCATTGACGGCGTATTGTACGCAGGACCGATTGCGGACGGTGCTGCCGGTATTTTGTCGATAACATTGGTTATTAGAGAAATGAAAAAATGGCCTCCTAAATTAAAGGAGCTAGTCGGTAATGAGTAAGCGTATTATTACAGTAAGCCGTGAATTCGGCAGCGGCGGTCGCACCATCGGTAAACAAATAACAGAGCGTCCTGGCTATGCCTACTATGAATATAATACAAACTGATGATTGAACAACAATGAAACAGATAATTGGTAAGGAGGATTTCCATGAAATCAATATTTGATACCATACAGAAAAGGCATTCGGTTCGATATTACGCCGAAAAATCAATTGAAAAAGATAAACTTCAAAGTATGGCTATGACATAGATAGTAAAGGAGAGTTCAAGATGAACGGAACAAACCAACCAAGGGATTTTGTTGGTTATGAATATAAAGACATCACAGTTGACCGCAATATGGAATCGGTTTATGCTGATGGTTAACAAAACTTTGGCTGGGAGCTGGATGAAAAATCAGGTGTGGTTACCGGGATCAATTCCAGCTCCTTAAAGTTCAAGCGCGACCGGAAGATATTGAATAAGGCGGAGTTGACTCGCTTGCAGCGTCAATTTGACGTTTGTGTGGGTGAAATCGTGGCTCTGGAAAAATCCAAGACGACCAATGCGACGATAACCGCCCGCTTCATTGGCCTGATTGGCTGTGCTTTTTTGGCCGGCTCTGTGTTTGCGATTACCGCCACACCGCCGAATATACTGCTGTGCGTAATTTTTGGCTTGCCCGGTATTGTCGGTTGGATTCTTCCGTATTTCGTTTATAAAGCGATGGGGTCAAAAAGAAGTCAAAAAGTAGAGCCGCTGATTGACGCGAAATATGATGAGATATATGAAGTCTGCGAAAAGGCAAACGGGTTATTGCCTAAATAACGTATATTCTTTAGTAATTACATTTTCTTTATATAACGTGCGTGCGGATAATTGTTTTGTACGGTGGATTTACGCCTTTTTAGTAAGGCTGAAAATGAATATTTTCCAATAAAATGTGATAGTTGATTCGGAGGTGTTTATGCACAAAATATTAGTCGTTGAGGACGACGCCCATATAAATAGCATGTTGTGTGAGCTGTTACGACAAAACGGTTATGAACCTACTGCCGCCTATTCCGGAACCGAGGCGGTATTGAATTTTAAGCTGGGTACATACGATCTTGTTTTGCTTGATTTAATGTTGCCCGGAAAATCCGGCGAAGCCGTCTTATCCGACATAAGAGCCGTCAGTGACGTGCCCATTATTGCGGTAACTGCGCTATCGGACAAAGAGTCCACCGTTTCGCTTTTGAAATCAGGCGCGGATGATTATATTTCCAAACCATTCGATAATGATGAGCTCCTTGCCCGCATTGAAGTACAACTCAGGCGTAAGCAGTCTGGGTTGGTTCAGGATAATATCACATTCAAGGACATCACCTTAAACCTCGATCAATTTGACGCCTCTGTAAATAACAAGGGAGCGGGCCTTTCAAAACGTGAGTTTGAAATACTAAAGCTGTTGATGTCCCATCCCAAAAAGGTGTTTACAAAGAACAATCTCTATGAAAGCGTATGGCAGGATGAATTTATAGGCGACGATAACACAATCAACGTACATATCAGCAAAATCCGGGCAAAGCTCGCCGACTTGAATCCTGATGATGAATATATTCAAACCGTTTGGGGAATTGGGTTTAAGATGCATGAATAGATTTAAGACTTTTTTTAGACTTAATTTATTGTTTTTAAAGCCTTTCTGTTTAATATGAGTTCAAACAAACTAAAGGAGAATGATTTAAAGATGAATGAATCTGTTTTACACACCCGAAATCTCACAAAGCTTTACGCCGGAAAACCGGCGGTAGACAATGTAAATATGACTATCCATAAAGGTGATATTTACGGTCTTATCGGAAAAAACGGCGCAGGGAAAACCACCCTGATCCGTATGATTACCTCACTGATCGGGCAGACGGGCGGGGATATAGAACTGTTCGGTGAAAATACAGTTGCCGGGTTGACAAGAGCCAGAAAGAGAGTGGGCTGTGTAGTGGAAACGCCCGCCCTCTACCCCGGCCTGACGGCGGAGCAAAATCTGGAATACTATCGCATTTTATATGGAATCCCAGAAAAAGACAGAATAAAATCAGCCCTTGAAATGGTAGGTCTGACAGATATCGGTAATAAAAAGTTTAAGAATTTTTCATTGGGAATGAAACAGCGGCTGGGATTGGCTCTCGCCATATTGGGACATCCTGATTTTATACTCTTGGATGAGCCCATAAACGGGCTTGATCCTATCGGTATTATCGAAATGCGAGAAACGATTAAAAACTTAAACGAACAATACGGTATTACAATTCTCATGTCAAGCCATATTTTAACCGAACTCTCACAGATTGCCACAAGGTATGGGATTATCAACAATGGCAGGCTGGTAAAGGAACTTACAAACAGCCAGCTTGCAGAGCAGAGCCAAAGATGTCTCTCCGTTACCGTAGACGACACGAAAAAGGCGGCTGTCATTATTGAAACGGCGCTCAATACTACCAATTTCAAGTCCGTAGGACAAAACGAAATCCGCATATATGACTACCTCGACAACCCCTCCGAGGTAACCTATCAGCTTAATTCCGGCGGAGTACGTGTAAATACCATACAGGAAATAGGCGATAATCTTGAGGATTACTTCAAGGCAATAGTAGAGGGGGGGAAAATAAAATGTTAAACATTGTAAGAGCTGATTTATACAGGATTTTCAGAGGCAAGGCGCTTTATATAACTTTTGGTGTGCTGATTGCATTCATTGTACTTCAAGCTGTTGCCGGAACCGGTACTGTTGGAGTGAGTACAGGTTCAGTTTCAGGTATAACAGAGGCTGAGATATTATCAAGCGCACTCGACGAAATGGCGGAAATTACAAAGGCTGACGGTATGACGGCGCCATTTATAATGGCGGGAGTTACCGGCAATCTGGTGTACTTTTTGCTTCCCCTAATCATTTGTTTTGCCGGAACGGATTTTTCATCAGGCACCGTTAAAAATGTGCTTTCGCGCGGCATATCCCGCACGAAATATTATTTTGCCAAGCTCATACCGGTTCTGATTTTCGCTGTCATCATCCAAGTGCTTAATTTAGTTTTACCGACGATTGTCGCAACAATACGGCATGGTTTCGGCGGAGGTTTTACCACGGACTGGCTCATAAGCGTTCTGAAAGTTTATGGCATCCAAACACTACTGATGCTGGCAATTGCCTGCGTGGGAGTTTTTATCGTATTTCTGACAAAGAAGACCGCCTCTATAACCGCGTTGTTTCTCGCTTTTTTATTAGCCCCCACTATGATATTCTATATATTGGGAATGATTTCGCCAAAGCTGGAAAATCTTATTAATTATGATTTGGTGACAAACTTAAACCTTATGGCAGGTTTCAGCGAATTGCCGTCAGGGGATATCATCAAAGCGTTTCTTCTATGTGCGTTCTATATAATAGTTGGGACTGTAGCAGGGATAGTTGTATTCAGAAAGAGTGATATCAAGTAATTTAAGGAAAAGGAGGTGACGGATATGCTTATAGCAATTATTGTGATAATTTCACTGTTGCTTGTCATATCCGCCGCCTATTCTTTCATGCTGAAAAAGGATATTGAGGAACTGGATAAAACGCTGTCTCAAATTCGTAAATCAAACACCAATTTACAGCTTACCACCTCCACCTTTGACAAAGATATTTCCAAATTGGCCCAATCGGTCAATGATATATTGGAAAAACAAAAGGATATCCGGCGTAAAAGTGAAAAGGCAAACGATGAATTGCGTCGGGCGATTACAAATGTATCCCATGATTTGAGGACGCCTCTTACCTCTGTAATGGGATATATTCAAATGATGCGATCAGACAAAATGCCGGAGGCAAAAAAGGCGGAATATCTCTGCATTATTAAATCCCGCTTAAAAGTGCTTTCCATATTGATGGATGAGTTGTTTGAATTTACCCAAATTGTGGAGGGCCATACCGCATTTCATATGGACAAAATTAATATCTGTAACCCGCTGATGGATGTTATATCTACCTTTTATGATGATTTTATTGCTAAACAGATTGTTCCGCAAATTGATATTCCGAACAATGCGGTATATGCCTATTGCGATGTGAACGCGCTGAAAAGAATCGTGCAAAACCTGCTCCAAAATGCACTTGTTCATAGCGATGGCAATTTTCATATTACGGTACAGGCAGATGAACCGACAATTGTCTTTGAAAATTCTGTAGCTGATGTCAATAATTTGGATGTAGAGCGTTTATTTGAACGATTTTATACGTCTGATGTCTCCCGTACAAAGAAAAACACAGGACTGGGACTTGCTATTACAAGGGAGCTTACAGAGCGAATGGATGGCGAAATCACAGCACATATTAATGGGAATTTTCTTCATATCAGGATACAGCTACGTTCAGTATAAGAGCAAAAACTGTCATAGGTTAGTCCTTTTTAATTTGTAATTCCAATAAAGAAATATTCTTGCGCATCTGCCTGGCCGTCTCCCATGAAATTCTGCCATTTTCAAACATCATTTGTATGTTATCCCGCTCAATTTGAAAACCCAGCGCGGCAATGTCTTCAACGCTCACAGCTTCTATGCTTTCAAAATCTTGAGCCGTCTCTCTGCTGTTTTGTATTGATAGGGAGAATTCATAATCAGATATATATTTACTTATTAAATGGCTGTTATCGGTTTCACGCATCTGCTTTAATTTTTGAAGCACCAAGAAGTCGTTGACTCTGTATAAATCATAAAACTGTCTTTTTGAAACCTCCTCGTCTTGCTCCTTATCGCTGAATCTCTTTATATATTTAGCGAAACTTATATTTTTCTTCGCGGCTTTAAAAGGATTTCTTTCACTTTTCGATATATTGTCTTCCAATCTGTCTAAGATGCCCAAGTATCGCTGTGCCGTAAATTCGTCAATTTCATTATTGCACAGCATGGTGTTGGTGTTTTGCCGTTCCCACTCATAAATCATC
>Ga0153924_1000456_pt1 | contig 25571 bp, 28 predicted proteins | sample TSNJ008MetaG_FD_104709 | JGI IMG/M metagenome (GOLD analysis project Ga0153924, IMG submission 104709) | Attine ant fungus gardens microbial communities from New Jersey, USA - TSNJ008 MetaG | ecosystem: Host-associated > Fungi > Mycelium > Unclassified | place: USA: New Jersey, Wharton State...
ATTAATTGACACATATAGGGTCTCTTGCAACTCAAAATAACCCTCAGGAGGGAGGCAGTCAGCTGGGAAGGCTGTGGCCATAGTTGTGTTATTTGAGTCAAATTTGTTTGTGAATTCAGTATGTTTTGCATTGAATTTAGCCTAATAACCAGACTTATCCCATGATTGATGGATGACTAAGCAGCACAGACCTGTGCGCCTAGTGGGAGCCGCCTAAATTCTATCTTAGCACTATAAAGTATCAACCTAATCGAAAACCTATGTAAGAATTATACTATTGAACACGACAGTGACTGCGACTGACTTCAATTTATCATCTGGAATTCGAGAAATTAAAACACAAAGGAAAAACACTGCGTGCTTAATCAATTCGTACTAGGACTGTAAATGATAACTAGATCCAAGAGCAGAGTAAATAATGAGAGTAAACGTTATTTGAGGATTTAGACATGAGACTGCTGCCTCTCTTTTTCGAGATCATGTTTGAAGAGGGCAGAATCTTTGATCACATCCTCAGACATGGACTTAAAAATATATCCCTTATAAAATGCCATGACTGTCAAGACAAACAAGACGGCCCATGTGACACACATGACAATGGCCATGATCAAATGAAGAATGTAGAAACCAGTCAGGTCGAAAATATCACCAAACTCACGAAGCATAGCGATCCAGCCAACTATGTTAAAATCAGTTGGAAAGCCAGAAAACATGAGAACACACTCAACCATTCGGAAATGTCAAGGCCCAGCACCCGAGTATCTCCTTCATATTTTTGTGAATTTTAAACCACCAAGGTAAAGCGCCGAAGACAAAGAAGAAGACAGCGAGACCAAAGAGTAGTAGGGCTGCCATGACGCTAGATGCATACCAAATCTCTCCAGCTGAAGGCGAGATAAGATTATGATGGTCAATTCTGTGTTGCAAGAGATTAGTTTTTTATCAGATTATTCATCGTCTTATAGCCTACATCTTGATGGAGAGCTTGCCCAATCTTACAAGGGCCAAAGCAGTGAACCCTGGCGGCCCACAAGCCACGAAAGCACCATTGGCCTGATGACCTTCCAAGAAGCCTGTCATCATAATGCTAAAAAATTTGTAACCATTAATTTCCAATCATTCGAGAACGACAGGACGACTTGCCGGATAATATATATGCAAATGTAGAAAAAGGTCATAAAAAAGCCAAGGCCTATAAATTCTAGTTCAGTTTAATCGATCCCTAGTGATATTCATTATGTTGACCTTGGAAAAAATACCCGACTAATAGGACTCCCAACGCTCTATTGTCGTCCGGTGATATGACGCGCAAAACATTGAAGGCAATGACACCAACAAGCATCTATAAGTATGAGAGGTAAAATTCATTGACCGGATAGGAACATCAGAATTGACTGACCAGAGGAAATATCTAGCCGATCACGTCAGAAAGCGTTGGAGGAATAAAAATAGAACACTTACCAGGAAGGCATAAGCGGGAGTGAAATGCGATAAATCATGGGGCTTGTTGAACCAAATCATCAACATAGGGAAGCATGTCGATAAGGCGAATGTGACATAGACCCTATATATCTGTGAGCGTCGCCTATAGGATCCTCTCATTTTACCACACACCAAAACAGCGCGTAGATGACATTCGGTCCAACATGTCGGGGGACAGCATAGTTGATGGTTCCAATAACAATTGTGGCAAAAGAGAGCACCTGTAATGACTGAGGATCATGCTGACATGCAGGACCAAGCCCGGAACATACAATCAAGGGGACGAAAATACCTTTGACAGGATCCGTTAAAATTCGATAAGCCTGACGAGGGTAAACTACCAAGACCAAGAATGCATGAGAATCATCCATGCAATACGACACAGGCTGGAACATACGGATAGCTTGTAGAACGAGTGTCGTAGTGTTGAGGAGGAACAACACTATGTTCAGGAAATAGAAAATTGTCTCAACTAATCCGACAACTGGCGATCGATTTTTGAGGCCAGAAAGGACAACATAAACGGCACCAGTACCCATGCCCACAGGGAACTATTGTCAAACTCAACAAACTAATAGAAGAGATTAATTCAACCAGAAGCTCACCGCTTGCCACGACCAACCATGGATTCGACGGCAGATACCATTTACTTTGGGGATGCTTCGTTGTCGCTGCTCATTATTATGAACAGTCTTTTCCGAGAACTGGCTGGCTGTATCTGAGGAAACAGGAACCATTTCTCAAGGAGTGTGGTTATTATTCGATTAATCAACCAGATGAGTAAAATGTCACAGCCAAGGGCGAGAGAGAGACCGGAGGAACGCTCTGCGTCTAAGAACTTCAAGTCCTGTAAGTGCCGATTCAGAGATGGGAGACTTTATATGACTGGACTGCTCAAAACTTTAGTTCAGTTGTGTAATGTATCCCTTCTTTCGGTTACTACAACCATTTGTGACGTAACGCCAAGGCTCACAGCCATGCCGGCAGAAGATTTGACTGAGACACTTTACTTACTGAAGCAAATGCTTTCAGTTCTTGGCTCTGATGCCAGAGGTAGGGACTGAAAATGCGGATATGCACAGAAGTTCTCAGTTCGAAACAGGATAGTGAACTCTTAACTCAGGTTGAGGTGGAGTCGAAGAGTGAGGATCTGTTGACATCGAAGCCATTCACGCCTCCTTGAAGTCTTGTGTGCCAAGTCATATCTGCGTGTCCGAATAAGCCCAGCCACAGTGAGAAGTCACACCTACGACTCACAGTTGGGCTGCCTGATAGAAGGCAGACTGCGCAGGATGAGCCAATCGTTGTGTGCTCCAACCTCATGACTTTCTCATCATTCAAGTGAGGTTGTTTTCGACGTGACGGATGCGTTTATCGCCAGCGCTAAGAACACTCATTTCCTGTGATCCCGTCAGCTCCACCCGAGTTAAGAACGAATGTCTGGGTCACCGCCACTACCAAGGCGTGTGCTTCTTGAAATGAATTCTCCGGGTATCCTTGTGAACCAACCACGAGGCTAAGCTAGGCATATGCACACTCATGGACAGGTCGAAAGACTACACCAGGTGACCCCTTGGCATTTCTTCTTCGTCATGATAAACTACAGTACACAGAGGGTGTTGAAGTTGCTTTATTTGATGGTGCTTGCCTCATAAACGACCCTTCATTTCCTCAAAAATCTTCTGCAACTCCTCTTTTTCGAGTTTCTGGCTGGGCCATCCGACATTAAGCCCTTCAGCCTCATTGGGCTTCGGAATAACATGGAAATGGACATGGTCAACTTCCTACCGCATTGACCGGGATACAGAAATGAACTCAAATTCGGCAAGAGGATATCAAATACCTGATGGGCCAACCTGCCGTTGTTCTGCAAAATGTTATAGTCCTTTACACCTTGGGCGATGGCTATCTTCTTCACGATCGGGAGAACATCAGCCAAGTATTCGTCAGGAATATCTGCCAGCTTTTCGCCGTGTTCTATCAGCTTGGCATTGAGTCAATATTCATGCCAAACTGAGATTTCCCACGTTTTGGGATGACTAGAGCATGGCCTTTAGACAACGGTCCAATGTCAAGGAAGGAGTAGCTATGACCGAAGATTTGGATCACCTGTGAGGACAAGGAAAATATTAGGATCACACGAACGAATACTGCGTTTCAACTAGCTTGTAGCTGGGAATCTCTCCTGCAGATGAACTATATTAACCCAAAGGAGAGGTGTGACGACAATGTTCTAGGTAATACCTTTGATGATTTTACAGAAGATACAGGCGGCAAGACTCCTGGCACCATCAATCAGATTTCCGATGAGGTGTAATCCACCAATACACTTCCCCTTACTTTACGGTTGTCATTGTAGTGCTGTAATTCGGGGCAAGATGAAAGTGATGAGCCAAACAATGACAGTGTTGATTTCGCACGGCTCAATGTTGTTACTTTTATTGTAGACCAAATCCTCGAGGCTAGTTAGATACTTAGGCTATTTGACGTGTGAGGCATGGTAAACATGATTACTAAACCTGCGTTCACGAGGCTGACCCTAGCCCACAGCTGAACCACCACCACAACCATGAGTCTGATCGAGAGCGAATCGGAAAAAGATACGGGATTTCAAGAGGTTCCTATAATGTGCTCAACAAACCACGGTCGCTCAGTCATAATTTAGACGATATCTAATGAAATTTATTATAGTGACCTAAAGCACATCGGGTCCAAAGACGAATTCAGGCGTGCAAACCTTGTTCAGGCGATCAAGGATGCATGTATGAGAGTTGGCTTCTTCTATGGTCCGCTTTCATTTCCACGAATTTTACTACCTCTTACCCCCGGTTCAATAGTGAAGAACCATGGTATACCCGACGAGACTATCAATGAAACGCTGGAAATGTGTAAGAAGTTTTTTGAGTTGCCCACGGAGATGAAGATGGCCGTACGCACGCGCTTCACAACACCTTCATCCAAAATCTAAGCATTCTTCTAGATTGAAAATAACAAAGCCCCTAATTTCAAGGGATATTCCCCACTATTAAGCGGAAATAATGACCCTTGTGGCGCAGGAGACATGCAAGAAGGTTTCGAGTTTGGGTGGGAAGCCATCAATGGAGAAAACGAAACGAGGTCCGAGGACGGTGTAATGGCAGGTGCAAATATCTGGCCCTCGGAAGGGGATCTTCCCGGATTTCGAGACGCTGTCCTGTGCTATTAGTGCGTCTTTCAACGAAGTTTGAATAGTCCTTTCCAACTCTTCCAAACAGTCATGCAGCGGTAAAGCTAGGAAAATTATTGTTCCCCCTTTTCGCAATTGCATTGGATTTACCACAATCATTCTTTGATGACAAGGTACTCTCAAGTATTGTCATATGTTTCACTAGAAGTCAACTGTTTCAGACGAAATACTCTGCAGCTCTAATGAAGCTCTTACTTTATCCTCCTCAAACTGGCCCCTCTGATGAGCGAGTTATCGGTATCGGCGCTCACACTGAGTATACGATATACTTGTCTAGTTTCAAAAACCAATACTCACACGACGCGTTTTCGGGCCCCGCAGTTGGGAGGTAAGTCATAGGTCCAACCCCGCAGTTCTGGTTTCATAATGAACTATTTGCAGTGTTTTACGATTCTTTGGCAAGAACCTGGCATTCAGGCGTTGCAAGTCTTGAACACAAACAAACAATGGATCAACGCACCACCCATTCCTGGAACCTTGATCATCAAGTAGGTTTCGTATTCCAGGCAAATTGTCGAGGGCTGAACTTGACCTGTGAGTAGTCTTGGCGATCAGTTTGCGCGTTGGACCAGTGAGTCGTTATTTACAAGAGACCATGAGACGGGAACCCGGCCAATCTGTTTCTTGCAGACGATATCTACAAATCCAATATCCACCGCGTGATCAATCGTAGTGGAATTCCAAGGTACTCTATTCTTCGGAACTGATTATAATGTAAGGCTTGATGTGAGTAATCAGTCCTGACCAATTCCTCCCAATCATCGCGTTTACCCTCTGTGTCAAGCCTATCCCTGGTTGCGTCTCCTCTGAACGGCCATTGAAATACACGATCATGAGTGCCGGGGAATATGTTAAAGCACGCTTGCAGGCAACTTATAATCATCAATGATGAGCATAATCTGTCAGGACAATTTTGAGTTTCCAAGCGTGGCCCACATATACTTTGTTCAATAACCGAGCAGTACAATATATCTGTCCTATGGGAAGCTAGATAGTTCTGATTTCTGAATCAATTTATTGGATGGTCACTACATTTTCCACAATGGACAACGCACATAGACAGTGCCCCCAAAGATCAGACTTGTTGAAATAGACGCTCGATGGCGTCGCGCATAAGATTGGATTCTATGACTTTGTTTCAAGGTTTGTTTCGTTGCACCTTTATGTACGCATACAGCTATATTCTCTCATATAAACTGAGTCTTCACTTTAAAGGATACGAGAAGCAGTGATCATTCACCATCCTCCACAAGTTTTACAATGATATTAGGGCCGTATAGCTTCTAATGTCTCCATCGATGTCACACTGTTTCCACGGATGACCTATTGATAAGTGAGCGGACAATAAGACTGGGGGTAAGATTGATGGCTCACAACAGTTCCAATTGGGTGTTTTTGAGCAGGAGTTGTCTCTTCAATCGCGTCGTCGATGACAAGATTGAGAAATAGGTCATAACCTCGAAGGGTTCCGCTAACTTTTCGACCACCTTGAAGGTGGATAAAGAGTTTTTTGTCCATGAACTGGAGATTTTTCGGTACGATCAGAGACCTCATTATGAGGCTAACCTCAGAAAAAAATCACCTTCTTGAGCTCGGGCTGAGAAGCTTTTGACATGGTGTTGGGGTGAGCAATAGAAATAACCACCTAGTAACATAAAACAACACGTGACTTACATCCCTCGATTTCGATGCTTTAAGGAAATTGTCTTTAAAATCATGTATAGACCACACAAACTTAAATCACGGTGCAAGCAGAGGGCACCAGTTCCTAGAACTCAGGATAAACAAAAAAATTATCCAGCTGTTGTATCTCAAAGGGGTGTTGAAATCTGAGACTAACACCCGAATAAGACCAGCAACTCGATAAATGGAGTGACCCGGACAGGAATTAAACCTGTAACCTCAGGTGTCTGGCCCATATGCTCTAACACTGAGCTACCAGACCTGGCTAGTCATTTGCAAGCTCCAGGTCAACCAACAAATTTCTCCCCCTGAGTCGTTGATCCACCGTAAGGGGGAGGTTTAGTGTATAATGAAACCGGACTGCCCATATATTGAAAGAGGTTCTCTCCAAATGGCCATCTTCCGTGCCCGTGCGGCATGAGAAATCTCGAGACAAGACAAGACATCTTGAACAACAATTTAAAAAAATCTTGAGCAACTATCAGCGGCTCAACTACAAATCGGATAATCGAATGATCTTCATAGCTTTCAGATAGTGCAGTTGCGTTCGTATGGACCAGTAATAGATCGTAGGTTAAAGATCTTTCATCGTGTTTGGGTTAGTTTCGAGCGACCCAATTTTTTCTCTCTTCTTGCAGATACGTCTCTATATTTATATTGCACAATGCCACGGACTGTGATTTACGATTTCAAAAACATCAGATTTGGGATTAACCTTACAGAACTGAGCTGTGATCTTCAACTTAATGGAGATAGATGATATCGCGATCAGTGCCCTACACAAAATTGAAGAATCAATATGCTATAATATATTTTTCGGAATGGTGTCTACTGAACTCTGTACACCTGGAACACCGTCTTGCTCGGAGGCGTTTCCTCGTTTAGTCTAGCAGAATAATGAATTTCTACATCCAGTTCGCGAGAGTTCGTCTTCCTCTTCTTGAGGCTGAATGTTCCAGTCACGACGGAATCTAATTCAGAGTCATGAGTGTTTGAAAAGCAGAGTGTAAGGGGAAGGACATACCTCCTGTAACCATGATTGGATCAGATAACAAGAACAAAGTTTGCTTCCAGTGGGTTGGTTTACTTTGAGGGCCAGTACTGAAACTCGTTATTTCCTCCTTTTCTGGGCATAAGCTCTGTCTTCGTTTTGTAGCAGATTTACCGCCGACAGGCCAGATGTCAGCGAGAATGGGGTCTCCTTCTTGAATCAAGTTCACCGCTGCATGAGGAGGAATAGGACGGCCAGATGGTGCGAAAAAGGTATCAAAATAAAGTACGAATGAGTTAACTCTCGTCCGCTTCTCAACGGTGGCCTTTAGGCTGAAATTGGACACGAATTCTAGTTGGCGAGTGGTTATCTCGCCAAGAATTAGATCCTGATACCAGTGAATCTAAAACCTTGGAAGACACATCAAGAACTGACTTTGATCACGAATGGCTCGCTTGCTACGGTCTCTGGTCCCACAACATCGACAATTGCTTCGTCGCATGAACCCTCCAACATCGCAGTCATATCAAAACCTATCATAATCAGAAGGAAAATCAAGCGTCTTAATTTCGGACTCACCATAAACATCGGTCCAAAAGCCAATCCGATCTTTATAAATCTGTGTCGCATCGCAGAGTGCCAGAATCATCTGACATTGGCTGGGTACCATTAGTCCTCCTGGTCGCAAAAATCGGTCTCGTGCGAGGAGGACTGAATCCAACATAGACTCATAGAGTAATGCATACCCCATCCATTCCGAGACAATTATATCCACCTGTGTAATCCCATCTTGTAATTCAATGTTCTCTACTTTACCTTGAATGACGGTGACCACATCTTCGAAACCATTTGCTTTGATGACTTTTTCGGCTTTTACAGCAATTTCACTGGCGTCCACTGCGATCACACGTTTCGCCCCGCTTCTCGCTGCGAATAACGACAGAATTCCGCTGCCACAGCCCACATCGAGAACCACTTTGTCTCGGAATACGTGGGGATTGGTGAGAATGAAATGTGCGTATGTGGAGGTGCGCACTTTGTCTTGTATCATGACTGCATGGATATCTGTTGATGAGTCGTCAAGAATTAGTACCATGGTGGTCGGTGGATAAAACGTACCATTTTCAGCATAACTATTGAAGTAGTGGGTGTCGTTATCATGATCAAGTTCGGTCGTATTCGAAGGACCTGTTTCTTCAATTGCCGACAGGCCTAGTCTTTGTTGAACAAACTGCCGGCAATCAAGGAGGTTTTGCTGAGCATCAGCGATTTCCTCTTCCAGGGCGCGGATTTTTTTGGAGGGATCCAGGACATCTACCTCATCATCAGACCAATCATCCATGGGTAAAACCTCTGTAGATGATTTAATATCTCTGCTCTCCCTGACAGATAAGATGAGACTTGACTCACGCAGTAGTGGATCATTCTCCAGTACTGGCACTAAGTATTCGTCAAGGGTAAACCAAGATTCGGTTCCTGTGATTGATAGTCCCTCTGGCGATGAGATTTCCTGTATCCGAATGAGAGTCTACGAGCATTTTTAGGTATATTCAGACATACATTCTTTCGAATGTAATTCACTAGCCTGACACGCTGGAGAAAGCTGAGTTCTAAGCCAACAGTTAGAACCTAGCGATTCGAAGTAAACGTATCTAGACTTACTTAGCTTTGAACATACGGTATTCAGATCGAAGCCATACTTTTCCCGGTCATAGATAATAGCTTCGGATGCTGATGGTAGGCTACTCTTGTCAAATAACGATGGGCATTCCTGTTTTTGGAAGGAATCAGATTCCCAGTCGTCCCAGTTTTGATCATCGTCCTCTCCAGTCGAAGAAGAAACTGAGTCTGAACCCGCGCTTTGCTCTGAGGAACTGGGAAGTGGGAGTTCGTTGTTCATGTATTCGAACGGTTAAAGCAAAAGGGTTCTGATCACCTGGGCACGAGATAAGATCATTCGTGGGCTGACGATGACAGCTCCTATTTAGGATCACTTCTTAGAACTTGAGTGACCAACTGTGGCGTTTTCTTAGCTGAAATTTCGGTTCAGTATGTTTATTGTTGTATCAGACGCCCTTTTTCTCTAGAGAAGTGGGGAGATCATATATGCAAGATAGCTAGGGTAGCATGGTACCTTGTTATGAGTCCTAGAGGGGACCACAACGGCAATATATTTTGAATGCAATAGTGTCCCTGACCAGGGTCAAGCACATATTTGGGCTGGGTGGTAGGTTTCCCATCATTTTTGCTGCCATTTCTGTTTGTACCTGTGAGATATGATATTGGTATCGTGTTCATGGAGCATCTTGAAGGGATCTAGAATGACAAGCTCTCAAAGCATAGTTAATGACAATCACATGAATTTGAAGTAGTACCAGACTGTCATTTGTAAGACCATACTACGAACAGTGAGTATTCCGAAACCTGTTGTCCAACTTTCGGATGCACTTCTCTTTTGTGCTCATCCCTGCTTGGCATGAACTTCATGTCAGTGTTCTACTACTCAAAAGAGACCCTTCTCTTGTTCTCCTCTCTGCTCTACTTGATGCTCTTGGCATTTTGCTCCCATACCATAACACACTACCTAGCTACCGTGTGTTTTAGGATAGGACCGTTGATATGTTTTCTTAATGTAGTCCAAGTCACCATTGATCTCATACCAATGAAGGGACTATCTAACAAACTAGGAAAAGGTGAATTATGTTATGCTCGAGACAGGAAAGGTGATGTGGAAGAGCTTCCAATAACGCAGAAACACTGGGAAGATGAGGTGTCTACCCTAGTGCCTCTATCCCTAATTCAGGAGTCTCCGAAAATACAAGCAACTTGTTCATCAGTTTATGTCAGGCGGAGAGTCTTCTGCCTTCTGCAGCCTTCTCCATCCTCAGAACTGTCGGTCTTGTGAAGCTGTTCTTGGTATTTCAATTCTGTAGTTAGGTTGTCACCTGCGTCAATATTCATAGCTGCGAAATGAATCTCAAGCTCAAGACTCTCAGACCATTCTGGTTTCCTCATCCTCGGTGTCGAGCCCTACTGCTGCGACAACAAATACCTCGAGCACCAGCGCCGCTCGACCCTTGGATGCGTGCATTGGTTTGAAGTAGGCAGGCATTCGAGACATTAATTTAACATTTTCCTCAAGCTTTATCAAACAAAAAATTGCCGCTCGCTTCCTCCATTTGACCGCCTTTTCGAACTATATCACAAGGAAACTAGGTGCCGAAAAGAAATCACATCTACTGAGATATGGATCATCTATATTCTTCGCACTGGCATATCGACCAACGCACCATACATTGCTTCATTATTGTATTTATCTACATGAAATCTTCTTCGAGTTCTAGGCCAGTCTTTCTGGAACTCATATCTCCTTCATCCGGATTGTCGAAGAGCGTGTCATAAGATCGGGCCTGTTTTTCTGCCTCCCGTCGTTTGGCTAATTCAAGCTCGGCCTTTCTCTGAGAGGTGGAAATTGAACACTAGACCTATTATGAGAGCAAGAATCAGGTGCACCTTTTCAGCTGCAGCGATACGTTTAATGGCGTTTTCTTTTTTGATCCGGTCAATCCTCTCTTGCTCATGGTCGACTTCTCGCTCCAGCTTCGTTTTATTGAGCCGGTTATTTATCGCATTCTCCCGCTTCTCCACGTACACTATACCACTTGGTCTATGTCTCAGGCCATACCTCCCGTATAAGGAGACTACACACCACGTTTAACCTGCTTACCTATGAGTGAGTCTCACATTGACAGCGGGAAATTTGGATATTGCCTTTTTGTCACTATAGAAGGAGACCTGACCAACAGCCATATCGCCAGTTTTCTAGGATGTATCAATGAAGTCCTAGTATTTGAACATGCTTACAGAAGCTCACACCTTCAAGTTGTCACCTGGAGTGTAGATGATAGTGAGATTGTCCTTCTTGTTTCCTAGTTAACTGAGTTCACGGTTCTGGAAGATGTTGACCTGGCTTACGGACCCTCGATAGAATTTGCCTTCACAAGCTGGGCGCAGTCAGTGAGAAGGGCCTGGGGTATATTTTCCCATGACATCCCCTCAGGCATTCTGAGGTATACATGGGCTGAAGAGAGCTTGTCTACATGGAACCAGACATCCTGAGGCCATGCATATTTGATCAACTCTTCATCTGGAAAACCAATGAGTATCAATTTCTCGCGAGACAAAAGAGTACAGACTTTCCACCTTGTCTTTCCCCATATAAATGGTGGCAGGCGGATTGTGTACTTATAAGGGCTCAGCATGGAGTTTTATTTCAGAACGTCATATACTTGCCAGTGGATGTGAAAATAAGGACCATCGTTTAGAAGATATGGATAGTAGTGGAAGTGATCACGATCGGCGTAGGCCGCCAAGAGTGTGGGAAATAGTATAGCATAAGCTAAACGCTGGCCAAACGCTGCTCAGCCCATCCAGTTTCCAAATCCTCTTGCATTGCAGAAGTTTTTGTAGAAACAAGTATGTGCCATAGTGTCCTTATACACTCATTTTACTCATGTTTCCTTGAGAAACAAATAGTGGACCCTGGACCCTGAATACTTATGAACCTTACTCCAAATCGATTAGGGCTTGGTCTACGTCAGCCATTGCAGTCGTTCGGCCAGGGCCCCACCATGCAAGCCCTTGCACAACAGCAGCAAATGCAATATATACAACCTCCGAAAACGGCCATCCTCTTCGTGGGTTCAATATCTGGTGGCATTACTGATGCATTTCTCAATCAGCTACTTGGGGTGAGTCCAGCCTCTCACATGTGAAGCTTATTCAAACCACTGCGGATTCAGGCATGTGGTCCAGTCAAATCTTTCAAGCGACTCATTACACCTGCAATGAAGCCTCAGGGATTTGGTTTTGCCGAATTCGAAGAGCCTGGCGGTGCAATTCGGGCTATGGACTTGTTGAACAATATCGAGTTACCAGCATTGGAAGACGGGTGTGTAAATAAGAAACTTCTGGTGCGTCCCTTGAGTTTTATTCATTCTGGCAAGCCTACGTCAGAAACTAGGTGAAGGCAGATGAGAAAACTCGACTTGTCCTGGAAGGTTTCAAACTAAACAGTGTCCCAACAGAGGTACTTGGTTCTACTCATCATCCGACTTTTTTATATTCATACATCTTGCAGGCAGACGAAGCTATTCAAAAGCAAGCGAAAGCAAAGATTGACGAACTTGTGGCGGATATCCACCGTGTTTCACAGGAAGCAACGAATAGCGGCCTTCTCGACAAAGAAAAATACGTGATTCCTCCCCACTTGCATGACCTCCAAGAAGCCGATCTTCCGGAAACTCAGCGTGGGCTTGTGATCTCTGAAATCGCCCAATTCCGAGAGCGTGCAGCTAAGCGCGAACGAGAGAAGATGCGTGATGTCCGTGAAAGCATTCCTGTTCTTACTAGCATTCCGAGTGGCCCAAAAGCTCGTGAATGGGGGAAGCCACAAGGTCAGACGGGACCATCATCCCCTGCCAGCTCGAAAAACCAAGGTTTTAGCAAAGGGGGGCAAGGATACAATAAGCCTCCAGGATTTGTCAGAGCTGAAAATGATAGTCAAAATCCGGACGATACACAGGCTCCCAAGAATAAAACTGATGAAGACTTGGAAGCGGAACGCAAGGAAGCTCGTCGGCGAGAGGAGGAGCTGTCTTTTCGAGATGTGTGTCTGTTTCTATCTTGACCAATGGCCGATTCTAATCTCGAGAGCAGCGCGAGCGACGGTACGAGCCTCGCGAACGAAATCGTATCCAGGCTCTGGAAAGGGCTATTGCACGAGAGCGTAGTATCAGAGAATCCGAGGAACGTGAGCGAATTGAGATGCGCGCTCGACTAGATGTTTGGGATGATGATGAGAGTGATGAGATGTTCTATATTGATCGGTATGTATCATCATGTCCTTCGAGTGATAACTCTCTGTAACCTATTCAGATCGAGATGGCGTGCTCTTCGAGCTCGTAGATTGGAAGCGGAAGAAATTGCTGATGAAAAATCCCGACGGTATGAAGAACAGGAGGCTGAAAATCTCAGACGCGAATCAGAAGATTTCTTGGCACGACAAATGGATGAGATGCAGGCATTGGCTGAAGAGCAAAGAAAGGCCGGCCTTTTGCTGGACGATGGAGCGCCCGTTAAACTCAATGTTTCGATCGCTGCTGCTAGTACTAAGGAGAGAGATGTACCCACGAAAGAGAAAGCAGCAGTGTTCAGTCATGAAGAGGACGACGAGGATGCTGTCAAAAAGCGCAAAGCACCTCTTGTTAAACTCGATTTCAGTGTCGCGGAAAGCACCGAGCAAGCGAAGGAGCGGCTTGAAAAGATCAAGTTATCAGTACCGCACGATAAAGAAGTTCTGTTCAAGGCCAAAGTCCGATGGGATGGATTGTCTGACGTGAGATTCCTATTGATTGCTAACAAAAGATACTAATTGATTCCTCAAGTCCATAATTGACCGGAAATTAGAACCGCTTGTTAAGCGCCTTATGGTTAAATACCTCGGTGAGATGGAAGAAGATGATCTGATTATGTTTGTCCTTGAGCACTTGAAAGACCATAAAGGACCACAGAAACTTGTAGAAGGCCTGGAACCAGTATGTCTTTCAAGGCGATTCATCGGATTGGTTCAAATACTTACTCTCATATTTACAGGTTTTGGAAGAAGAAGCAATCGAGTTCAGTATCAGCTTATGGCGTCAAATAATTTTCGAGAGCATGGCATATGGAGAGGGTATCTTGACGGAAAGAATGCTTGTGGATTAAAAGGGTTAGGAGCACTATTATTAGTGACGCCACCCTACTGTGGGCGTAGGTGCGTTGTGTAGTTTGAGTATTGAGCACCTTCCTACTGAGGTAGATTTGGGATGCCATGTGTGCGGGGTATGGTCAAGAGAGCAGCAGTTTTCGAGGATTCTCTGTTGTTCAGAGAGTAATTCGATGTCGTATAGTGAGTTCACCACTCTTTGTTCAATCCATGGGTCATTACAGTTCTCGTCTGTACAATGGCATGATATACGACCTTATTGCAGATGGAATGCATCTAAGCCTCGGGAGATCAATTTTACCCAAATTGTATGTCAGTTTCTTCTGGACTGGTGAAGTTTCCGAACCACTGTTTCAGTTCTGTAACTTGTGGTGGACTTCTACTCGGTAGTTAATCTTTGGGTCGGAGTAGAGAAGTTCTCACAAGATAGCAACGGTAAGCTTGATATCCATTTTCAATGTTCAACCACCACCACAGTCTATGTCTTATGGAGTCTGTTGGGCTGCTAACGTTACTGACCAGGAACATAGATGTTCAAGACAAGCAAGGTCTCAGCTCTTGAATTTTTGATAAAATTAGTTCTTAAAAGGCATTTATTGGTGAAAGGTATTTTTCTTATTGTAAAGTAACATTGAGTGAACTAGTACTTCTATAGCTCAGACAGGAATTAAGGAGATAGGTTGCCTGGACATTAAAGGAATACAATGACTAAGGATAATATCAGACACAACACATACGTTAAGGCCTAGGCTGTTTCGTCGACTTGTTGTCTCCTCTTACCCATACTCTACCACTTTTATTCAGTGGACACCCGTCTTCCCATCGTCTAGTTTTCACATATTATTTTGATTGGACCTAGAATTCGGACTTGAATAGGGATAGACCATTTTGCATTTTACCTTTACCTCTTCCTTGAACACTTTATGAGCCTTATGGCTTGGGACTCATTAACACTGTTCTTCCTCTGAGTAGGAGTTAAGAGGAGTCGCAGATGTCTAACTTCTCCAATGGCCTCTCCTCAAAACACAGGGGTTGGGTTAATCTCTACTCTAGTTTGAACAACTCATGTGCTTGCTTATAATCAATAATGACTCTTCTTGTTTTATGGATGTACGACCTGAACAGATTGTTTAGAATGGCTATCATCATACTCAAAGTATTGATTTGAGGAGGCCACTTTTCAAGTGGGTTACCACACTGTCAATGATGCTACATGTGATGAACATTTTCTAATGTGGCAATATATCTCGAATACTGTTCCAATACATATGTAGTATATTGATGCTGTGTGATTGGTGCTCGGTGATCATGGTTAGATAATCATCCACTTGAATTATTGTGCTAGACACTTTACCTTATCCATCATCATCAAATATACAGCCTGCACAAAAACCCCAGTCATTAAACTCTCTCTGTCATCATGCCTCCCAAGAAACAGACTCCGTCTTCCTCTAGTGGTAAAATCAAAGAAGACAAGGTCAGGACTTGAAATAAAAAGACGACGACCTATGTTTGATTCGCTTTAGACATTTGGAATGAAGAATGTCAGTGGGTTTTTATTATCATGATTTGATGTGTGTTTTGTAGCGTTCAGAAACAAAACGGACGACTAAAACTTGAATTCCCGTTTGGTTTAAAAGAAAAATAAATCTTCCAAAGTCCAAAAACAAGTCGCTCAAATCCAAGCTCAACAAGCCGTAGCTGGTAAATCAAGAGCAACACTTGAAAAAGAAAAAGAAAAGGATCTTCGAACAAAACAAAAACTAGAAGAGGAAAAACGTCAAAAGGAGGAGGCTGCCCTGTTCAAACCTGTACAACAAGTTCAAAAAATTCCATTTGGTGTTGATCCTAAAACGGTGTTGTGTGTATTTTTCAAAGCTGGGAGTTGTGAGAAGGGAGGGAAGTGTAAGTTCAGTCACGATTTGAATGTGGGAAGGAAAGTAGAGAAGAAGAATCTGTATGAGGATGGGAGAGAGGAGAAGATGAAAGGTTCGTTTTTACCTGACTTGTTCCGACAAGTGGAAATATTTTTTTAAATAGATACGATGGATCAGTGGGATGAAGAGAAGCTTCGTAATGTCGTACTCTCAAAGCATGGAAATCCACGGACGACAACAGATGTACGTCTATGGAACTTCTATTATTCTGTTCTTAATCTCACTTCGTCATATAGATTGTTTGCAAATTCTTTATTGAAGCTATCGAGACGCAAAAGTTTGGATGGTTCTGGGAATGTCCAAACGGCAATGCTTGTCAATACAGACACGCACTTCCGCCAGGATTCATATTCAAATCTCAAAAGAAGGCAATCGATGAAGCAGCCAAGGCTAACACTATCTCAATAGAAGAATTTTTGGAGGTCGAGCGGCACAAGCTTGGTAGTAACTTGACACCTGTTACACCGGAAACGTTCGCAATATGGAAAAAGACGAGGATGGACAAGAAACAGGCTGAACAGGAAGTACTTAACAAGGCAAAGGAGGTTCAAAATGCGGCGGGTAAGAATTCAGGTATGAGTGGAAGGGACCTGGTAAGTGCATTGAATGTTCTTTTTGGACGTGATGTTGATTAATTGTGGTAGTTCCAATACAATCCTGAGTGGTTTGAAGATGAGGAGGAAGAGGGTGACGCGACAGATGATTGGGATCTCACTCAATATCGGAAGCAAAAGCAAGAAGAAGACCTGGCAGCAGAAGAACTGCGCATCGCAAACCTCTATCTCCAGGGTGGTTCACCACAGGGAAATGCAGAAGGTAGCGGAGGAGGACATGGATATTAAATGTTGACGTTGTCCTCCTATTTGCATTCTTGAGTTTGTGTCCCTAAAATACAATGCAGCAGGAACACACACATCATCGTTGTCTGATTATCCTCATCACTACCGTAATCAGCCAGATCGGGTCCACCAGCAAAAATGGTTCAGTCGAAGTGGTGGTGCTTTAGCCAGAGGATGGTTAGTCGAAGTCCTGTTTTTCTTGCGGATTTCTGGGAAATACCTTCTTGCATCGCCACTGAGACCTCGTGGCTGCGTCAGAATTACACTTATTGGGGGTGATATCTCCTTGTCTTTTCAACTAGTGTCAACCTCAAGTCGCCACTGCTTATTTCCGTTTGAATTCTCCGTGAACTCACCCTCGCATTTACCAAATCACCTTCCTCCAAAGGACAGACTGCGTACATGGCCTTCACAACACGAGGATCCATGTGAGTTCAAATAGCTTCCCAAATTCCTCCAATTTCCGCTGCTCTGCTACATTTTGTGACCCAAAACGTCGTTGTCAGACGAGCGGCAAGCCACGGCTTTTTTTTCCCCAGATCTAGCATCAAGTTCTGAGACATAGGCCATGAAAGCGACATTCCAGTATTGTATGTAATACATGAACTAGGTCCATGTGAGATGACAAGTTTTATGAGGACAAGGCTTGCTCTGTTCTATGTCACCCCATTGTCTGATCTTCCTCTAAACGACCGGCATATAGGGTTCGGTTTTGTCCATTAAGCTGTCAACACCACCCATTTAATCACGATAGTCGGCATATTTTTGGTGTGCAAAGCAATCTTTGATAGTGTCCGGAAGACATATTCATTTGTCGATTGTAAGACTGAATTCTCCAGTTCATCGAACTACAGTATCGGCCCATTTATTACGATGACACGTTGCTGGACAGGTCTGATGGTTGAGTAGTGGTGACTGAAGGGGGAGTGAAGGAAGTTGAAAACCTCACATCGAAGTTGGTCCAGTCCAGCTATGTGTAGGAGTATTGATCTACATTAATCAAAAGCATATTTCCACCGCATGAAAATTATGATTGATTTTGAGGTGTTGTGTGATGGGAAGTTCATAAAATATCAGTTGGCGAAATAGCTGAGCTGTTGGAGCATGAGACCTGAATGCAGAAAGTCACACGACAGCAGGTTGGACGTTCGAATCTCATCTTGACCACTAAATAATTCCACACAAAATGTGTGAAGAAATAAATAAAATGAAATAAAATCAAATCAGTGGCTCTGGAAATAAATTCCACAGCTCTGAATTGTTTTAACTCACTCGCATTGCTTGCCAAGGGCGACTTATTTTCAGATGCCTTAATTTTGGCTGTCGTACCTCGCGACGACTCCGCTAATCATGCTGCTTTTGGTCTTGTCAGTCTCTCACAAGAGCAAGATCAGCGCTGATGGAGCGTGGGCTTGAACTGGACCTGGATCTAGACCCTTGCAACCTGATTTATAACGGCACTGATACCGTCAAAATACCTGGCAGTGGCTTTAAATAAATGAGAGACCATGACTGATAGTTTGAGATGAAAAAAACTGAATCAACCCCGAGTTGATACCTTAAGTCAAAGCGTCTCAACTGGTGGTGAAGGTACGCTTTTGATTGAGATCAGTATTCGCCGGGCTAGGATGTTACACCATACGTGAATGATGATGCATAATTATAATAATTATAAGTTTATAAGTTAGACTGGTTTTGGTACCGAAAGGTTGGGTTTCTCCCCCCTCACTCCCCTGGATAATTGCAGATATCTACGCATCAAGCAATGTGTTGTTAGTGTTGTTAGAGTGAAGCCTGAGTCAAGTTTGATCTGACAATCAGTTTATTTTACTGGTGGACAGCGGTCAGGACAAGATATGATAGTTGCAATTGAGCAGCGCAATTGAATAGTTATATTCGTGATCTCCACCTGCCCATTTGTTATACCAAACAGTTACAGCTGTTATGGACGGGGGACTTACGGCACTCCTTGCCGGTCTCTTGACTTCGTCCCCTTAAATGTACACACCTGGGCTTCTTAAATTTATGACTCCTACATTTCTTGAAATATTACTAGTGTTGCAAAAACTGTATAATGAGCTGTGAACCATTTTTGCTCAGGCAAGGAGAATAGTATTCACCGAAGTGGCAGTACATAATTCCCTTGCCATTGAGATTGTCTAGTCCTCTCGAATATCTTGGAGAAGTTATAGAATTTCCCGATATGAACTTTCATGAAAATGAGCCGGACTGCATCGAAGCAACATTGAATGTTGTCATAACAATTTACCTCCACAATGGGTCTTGAATAGCAACATATCTACAAGGCACATAATTCTTTCAGGTCCCAATGCACTTGCTGGTTCATAAATTCCCAGTCTAAGTCTTGCATGGATCTTCCTCTCTGTCCTGACCTCGGCTACCAAGCGCAACGTAGCCTCATTATGTCGGCACAGTTACCGGACAACCACACTGACGAGTCAAAAACGCAAATTTGAATCAAGATGAATTCGGACTGAAGTAATTATAAGAGTCCAAGGAAAAAAGTGTTGGACAACCGAACGAGCCAACAAGTTTCGAGTTTGACCAATCAGGTCCAATCAGGTCGGTCATTTAGGCTTCAACATTGCTATTCCGAAATGTATGATAAGGCGAGGGTGTGATTGATCGTACGACCAGGATTCCTGCCTGTTCCAGATTTACATTCGGGTGGGGGACATCTTGCCAATAATCACGTCTATCCAGTAATCAGACCTTACCACTGGTTAAATTGGCACAGTTTGACCTTCTAAGGAATACGACTGTTAATGACGTATGGTCAGCCAAAACTAAAAAGAGCCTAATCGTTGCAATAGCTTAGATGTTAGGAACTCTTTAGGTAGATTGCTGGCCATCTAGACCGAAATGATCAGTTGGGTGGCTGAAGGATATCATATACATACTTTTTTTACAATGTCCTCGCCTCCAACGTCCCAGCCGCTTTCAGCCGCTTTCAATACACAATCATTGACTATGCGAGTAACAAGCAAGCCAACTCCATGGTGATTTCCCATGGATTTTCGCCACCGTAACAGATTGGCGAGTAGCTTCACACGTCTTGCTAAAAATCGACGACGAGCTGGGATAGTCTCTGGATTGAAAGAAGGTCCTGTCGCGATAGAAAAGTATTTGTTCAGATGTTGCTCTGCATCGGTGACAGCCTTTTCAAACATTCCCATGGTAGATTTTCGAATATTCTGCCCTGGTGATTAGTGACACCAGAGGACATTTATGTAGCAACTAGATAGGCACCTGAAGCTTAGTATTTTCACCATCAACACTCGCTTCTACTTCTTGAAACAAGTCAATGGCTCTGCGGATATGATGTTTCGAGTAAACGTCGAGGGCGCCACTTTCCAGAAGTTTGCAGATCCTTGGTATGACGGCTGTAGAAATCATCGAGGCTACTAGATTACCATCTGGAGGTGCCTCATCACTGCCCGACCTCGAGTACTCATAAAGACCTTGATACCATTTGAAACTATCAAGACTCCGGGAATCCTAATGCCAAATGTGAGCCGACATCGTCATGTATTGTTCGACTGACCTGAATGCAATCCCATCCGAGCATCTCTAGCCGCGCCCAAAATTCCCAAACGCCAACAACACCCAGGCTGCCCCATGCATTCACATAACTATCAGTATATCTCTCTCGCCAAATATTCCATCTGCCTTTTCCTGGATCATGAAATTCTTCTGCTCTAACATCGGCTAACACTTCTTGCCTTTGAGAGTTAAGGAACCCCATAGCTTCGCTGTATGCTTGTCCATCTGATGGGGGTAGCGATGAATCTGTTGAGTATCCATCTTCACTCTCCTCGATTTGACGCTTTGCCTGACGAATCCGTCTCCGTTGGATGCGAGCCAAACGTCGTTCACGTCGCAGAGCCACATCGTTTGGCTTGATCGTAGTCCGACCAAGTTCATCAACTTCTTCCGGTTCGGTGTTTGTCAATTCAGGTAGCACACCGAGGAATGCTGATAGATCATCATCATCATCCGCTTGTCTTCGTTGCGTGATGATATCGTGTCGCTCTTTAAGGAGGAAAAACTGCTCTTCCTCAAGCTTCTCTAGTTTTGGGAACTAGGCAACATGTTAGTACAAGGTGTAAGGGCAAAGGTTCGAAATTGACCTTTTCATCCAGAAAATTAGCAACACCTTCTACCCATTGCTTGAAGTCGTCAAACCAGGCACGCTTCTCCTCAGCAATTCCGATCATATTCCTCATCTCTCTCTCTCGCTTATCAACCGAGTCTCTCTCCAGAACAATAGAATTGAGGGCGACGGTATTATTTGCGTGTGACATTGTAATTTTTGTCATTTTATCAGAAAGGTGAGTCAGGGCCGGAGCAAGGACTGGAAGAGATGTCAAAGGAGGGACTATATAACGATTAGTGCAGCCATTGGAGTGTTTAAGTTGGGACTGACTCAGTGCAGGCTTGTAGAATTTTTGAAATTTGGCAGATGCTGACTCTGGTTCTCGGTGACCGCCTCTTCGAAGCTGCTCTTGTTCCCATTCCATTGTCTCTTCGTCTTCTTCTTCACTAAAGTAAAATTGTTGAGCTGAGCTTGAGTGTCATGGCACAGTAACATACGCATCAGCAATTAATTCTTTCATTGTTTCACGGCGGTCAACAGCTGCCTTCTTTGTTGCTTTCTTTCCGAGAGCGATGCGCTCCCGAGCACTCGTGTATTCTGCGAATTCTGGTGTGCGGTAGGCGGGTGAACACAAAAATAACCACTGCACATCCAAAGCAAGGACACAGACCATCATCACCTTCACCTAGCTCATCCTCTTCCCGGACTAGGCGGGATTCAGGATGCGGCCCTTGGTCGGTATCCTCCAATCGGGTGACACTGAGAGAAACGAAATCTTCCGATAATAGGTCAGTTTTGCGAATTCGCTCTCGTCGCTCTTTTGCTGTTTTGATAGACGACTCGGAATGAATTACAGTCGTGGTGTCTTCTATGAGTCCAATCAGAAGAGCTCAATATCTTGTAAAAATCCGAATCCAAACCCATCTCAACATCTATTTCCATGTAAGGGCTATGTTCGTCATTTCTGGGAATCATATTTTTTGTACTTGGTCGAGTAGAGGGTGTGCTGGCTTTCAATTCGTCGAGATATGCCTGGTCATACTTTGGTCCACTGTTGGGGCTGGCAGTCGCTTCATCCAAATCCAAGCGTATAGACCTAGAGTAGTAGCGGCAGAACCGATGAATACGACGGGCTAGATGCTCTCAACTATCACATACGATGGATGCTTTCCAAGAGCAATTTTACGGCTCAGACTTGATTTTTTGATTTTGAAGACCTCCGCATTGTCTTCCTTTCATTGAAGTAAGAAGCAACATCTTATAGCAAACGATGAACACTTACTTCTTCGTCACCACCAAAACTCAGCTTAGACTTAGCCTTGTTCTTCTTTGCCTTGTTCTTCAGTTTCACAGCTAAGGTGCTGGGAGATTGTTCCACATCGGCAGAGTCAAAATGTTGAAGCTCTTCGCAGCCAGGTTTATTATCATCTAGTGAGATGTCGCGTTGCCTGTGTGCAGGCTTCGTTTTTGTCCTCTTGAAGATGAGCGGAGAAGGTGAAGTCATACCTCATCAAGAAACACGTGACTCTTACATGACCTTCCGATCAACATCTTCCCACACACAACCTCATTAATGTCTGAAGCATTGCGATCCCGACCGAAACCGCGTCCACGCCCTGTGACTGTTCAATCTTATAGCTCATGTGATCCTTCTTCATCGACCACTGGGCCTCTCACATTCGATGGGATTGCCATTGACAATAGTGATAATCAGTTCGTCGTAAATCGTGGTCGAACGAAGGAAACTTGGAGAAAACTTGACGAGATGAATAAGAGTATAGATTTATCACTCCTTCATCATACCACAGCCATTCTCAACATGCTTTAACCAAGTTACATTAACGCCTGTAATGGAGTCCGACAGTGATCTTAGCAGAACTTCAACCCCTTTGCGAAAGCGCGCCAAGACCAGTGTAACCCCTCAATGGCGGAAAACTGGGAAAGAACTTAGGTGTGTCTCGATGCTCAGGGGTTAAACGTGCAACTATACAGTTCTCTAGGTTGCTCTTGACCTCATCATCTTCTGAATCCGATGACGACATAGAAATAATACCAACACCAGCACCCAGAAAGAGCGGAGACCCGCTCAGTCCTAGTGAACGCAATCACTACAAAAGGAAAAATGGACGTGCAAAGTCTCGCTCTCTCACGCCTCCGCCAGATATACCTCCAGCTGTCATTGCGAATGCACGCAATATTGTGAGGCACGTGCTCATCACTAGGCCAGATACCTTTGATTGCTATACTATCCTAGGCAAACTTTCGATGAGCAACACGCGCTATTGGACCCCACTTATGATGATGAGTTCGATGATTCTACCAATACAATCGTTCTTGATCCTGAGCTCGAGCGAATTGCCGAAATCGTGAATTCTCAGCCATCGATCCCAAACCTGTCTGAAGAACGTGTGGTTTTTTCTGTCAAATGGCAGAAACACCCTTTGAATGCGGCAGATCGGGAACCTACATGGTCCTATCGGATGCCTGTGGTATATATTCTTTTCTAGACATTGACTTATGAATGATTGACCATTTCAAGGATGAGTCATTCCGGTCGTTATTTGAAATGGTTGCTGAGGATGCTCAAGTTCTTACCAGTGGAGTAGTGTTGAGCTATAACAATAAACGCATCTTTCCCTCAACACGACCCGACTCTCTTGGGCTATGTGGTGAAGTGCAGCTTAGTGCGCTGTCCCTATTAATCCTTTTTGAGAGTTGATATTGATCAACATTGGAGCAGCTGCATGCCATCAAAAGACATATGATTACACTCATCATCAAAGACATATGTTTCCAACATCAAGTCTCACAGATGAAAAACATTCCTGCAACTTGAACGTAGAAGAGGATATTATCGTCACTTTATCTGAAAATGACGCCGAGGATGGCGACAATGTCATTATATCGAGTGCCAATGTAACTCACTCCAGCAAAATGAGCTCGGATCTACTATTTGGGTTGCCTCAAAGAGAGTCAGATGCCGAGTCACAATCAGATGATGGAAGATTCAAGCTTATTCTCCGCTCCGAAAAGGTTGCCAAGGACATCGCGCTCATTGTGCGACCGACGACTAAATGCGGTTCCATTGTCAAAACCTACATCAAAAAAGTAGGTCTAACTGAGCAGTACCCTCATGTATTTGAGGAGGCTGCCACTGAGGATCCAGTAGCACTCGGGAGTAGAGTGAGGGATCGACGCAGACCAGGAGGCAGAGGCAGGGGAAGGGGTGGAGGTGTGAGTAAGACGGCGACAGTTTCAATGACAGACTTGTCAAGACTTTCAGATCCTCGGATCTGGGTTGATGGTGACAAAATGGATAACAATGCAACGATAGGAGAGACCGATCTGGATGATGGTGACATGGTTGATATTGTGGGACTTTGATTATCTGTTCCGCTTGTTTCATCTTGATACAAGTACTTGATTTTTTATGTCAACAAACTCTATGGACTATCAGAAGATGGACAAAGGAAGTAGTAAAAGAAGCACGAACACAGTTGCAAGACATAATAATCAAGGCTACACTACCAGTGCTCAGTAGCATTCTTCACCAAAATTCGTGCATTATTCACGAAGGCGCGTATCAGCTCGTCAAACGCATTTCGTTCTTGCTCTGGAACGTTCTGATCATTTCTCCGTACAGCTAATGACTTGAGCAAGTCTGATCTTCCAATTTCGACTTCTAGTTCATGGGTTACCTGCGGCTAAGAAAAACATTCAGCATGAATAACCCAAGAGGATAAGATGAAGCATACAGGTGCTGCTGCAGATGTCTGGGTTGTGACCTGAGTCAAGTCAATAACGAATTCTTCGTGCGAGTAACTCAATCGGTCTTTTTTGCGTGTGTGCAGGACTGTACCAATTGGGTGATGTTCTAGATTCTCTATCAATACAAAGTCCAATGTAAAATAGGAGCGGTTACTCACTTTGTACTTCGACATTCACGCTTACACGCCAATCTACATGGTGCTTTGGGCTTAAGATATTCAAGTCCCCAAGACGGATCTTCTGTATACATTCGACAATTTGGTTCGATTTTTCATCTTTTGTTAAACGAATTTTGTCTCGGTCATTGGGTGAATTAGGATCAAACGGGTAGAATGAATCCTTGAGGAGTTGATGTCTGTACTGCAGCGGGCTTGCAGGATATGAGGGTTGTTGAGATGCAGACGTTAACTGGTTGAGGCGGTTATTGAAGTGCTTGTGTTGTTGCTGTTAATCATGTTCCCAATGAGACAGTTTCTGACAGTAAGAAAACGTACTGCAGACATATTGGACTCGAACTGAATATCAGCCGAGTCTGGCTGAAGGACTTTATTATTGCCACGGTCAAAAAGGTGAGTGGGCTGGGCGCGTAGAAGAAGCCGCGAGACGCACTAGTTTCCACAAGCACAGGCAGTTCGAATCGTCTACCCGATACTCTATCCCTCAACACGCCAACTTTGGCTTCCACTTCAATTCTCCCTGATGGATAATTAGGAGAGACGACCATAATCATATGATGTATAAAGTCTGCTATCTCTTTGATAA
>Ga0153924_1000457_pt1 | contig 25567 bp, 40 predicted proteins | sample TSNJ008MetaG_FD_104709 | JGI IMG/M metagenome (GOLD analysis project Ga0153924, IMG submission 104709) | Attine ant fungus gardens microbial communities from New Jersey, USA - TSNJ008 MetaG | ecosystem: Host-associated > Fungi > Mycelium > Unclassified | place: USA: New Jersey, Wharton State...
ATATACGGTAGAGGAAATATTTGCATAGAATTTCAACGAATAATGCTGGTATGCTGAGGGATTATATAAAATCTCTTGGCTTACCAGCATTGCTTATTTTAAATCGGCCGTGAATAGTAACAAGAAATTTTAAAAATGTGTAAAATGTGCTTGACATTTATTGTAAAGCATACTATACTTTGACTGTAAAGTTAACTATACATTATTTTGGAAAGGGCGTGTATATTTGCAAAATAGAATTCAAGAACTGCGTAAAGAAATGAGACTTACGCAAAGTGAACTGGCAGATGCCGTAGAGGTGACACGCCAGACTATTATTTCCCTGGAGAGTGGGAAATATAAAGCTTCTCTTGTTTTGGCGCATAAAATTGCACAGTATTTTGGTCTGTCAATCGAAGAAATTTTTATATTTGATTTAGAGGAGGAAAATTTATGTTAATCAAAGCAATCTTGTCTACAACTGTAAAATCTGATCTGGACTTCCGCAGAGTTATTAAACAGCGGCAGATCCTTTGTTTTATTATTATGATTCTGGGTATCGCTACTGCCGCATTTAGTTTTTATTTTTCTACCGGTCAGTATGCTCTTTTATCTGATTTTTTTAGTGGTTTTTACTTTGGGGTTGGTACCGGTTTACTTGTGGCCGGAATTCTTGCATATATAAATTGCCGCTCCTTATTGAAAAATGAAAAGAAGCTTCATGAAAAACGTCTTGCTGAAACGGATGAAAGGAATAAAGCGATTTCACAAAAGACACTTTTTATGACTTCTGTTGTTTTGATCATTATTCTTTATATTGCTCTGATCGTTTCCGGATTGTTTAGTATGATGTTGTTTCAGACCCTTCTTTGTATTATTGGATTGTACCTTTTGATTTTTTTAATTTCTTATGCTTATTTTAATAAAAAATTATAATTTTTGCTAAACACGTTATAGTACATCATTGTCTTATTATTTGCACAATGATGTACTATATACAACTCTATTCTACAGTCAGCTCTTTCCTATGATTTCACAACATCCTTTTTTTTGACCCAGCTGTATAATTCTTTTATAAGCACATCATCGTCACCTACTTGCTGAATCGTATAGGGCTTATTCTTATATATAGATGATATTTTGACCGTCGAACGTGAATAAGTGTTTGCTGACGACAAAATCTTAACCGTGTCGCCTACTTTAAATACCTTACCCGAAGTAACAGGAGGATCAGAGGATAATTTTTCAATTGAATCCGGGCACACCCATCCTAATGTTTCAAAATGGTAGGGATAGTCTCTCTTTAAGTCCGTAATAATTGTAATTTTCCCGGTACGATTATAGTGTGTTTTACTTTTTCCTGTACCATAGCTGTCCGCATAAACATATCCGCGAAGGGTGACCGTATCACCTGCTTTGATCTCTCCCAACCTTGCAATGGCATTTTCGTGCGAATTGATCCAGGAACCGGGAACACCCTTTGTTTTTGTAACATTCACCGCATCTTCTACTTCTTTAAAAACATAATATTTGCCCGATTTGACAACTGTTTTTTTATTGATGCCTTTGATGGCATCGTTTGCAGTCAGATGACCCGATATATCCTCGTACACATCAAAATCTGGGTTATTGGACGGCTCTGAAGACGATGAACCATCTATAAATTTTTGTACCATAGCATTAAACGCCGGCCAAGTGCCGGATGAAATAATCCGGTTTGGACAGTTTTTTCCCGACCAGTCTCTATGCATAAACAATGCGGCTTCTGCATTATCAAATCCATGCCTTACTAAAATATCAGCGGCAAGTTCGGCAGCATTAATTTTTGCCTGCTCATAATTACTATCTGGATTGACGCATATTTCTATTGAAATAGTGTCACTATTACCATTTCCATATCTTCCGTCTCCCGCATGCCATGCAATCTCGCTTTCTGGAATTGATCGGGTAATGAGTGAATCATCCACCGCATAGTGCCATGATACTGCATCATGTTGACCGGCATTTTGTAAATATAATGCATGATTTAACGCACCAGCACCTGAAGAAGAATTCCCGGTCTCATGAATTGTGACACCTATCATACCATCTCTTTTATATCCGCTTCGGCAATCTGATCCTAGAGGCGCCAACATTTCTTTGATTGTTTTCATTCTAAGGAATATGAAATTTTATAGTTATAACATATAAAATTTTATACTCTTCACCCCCTTATTATTATAAATTAGCTTACGCTACAATATATTCCAAAAAAATACAAAGGTTCTTATCAATAGCCATAAAAATACAAAGGTTCATATCAATAGCCATAAAAATACAAAGGCTTATATTAATAGCCATTAAAATAGTTAAAGGATACCCGCCATGTGGTTTCCTTTAACTATTTTACAATATTATTCTATTTATGCCAAATTGAAAATTTCTATACAAGTTCTAAAAAAACTTCCATAGCCGCATCCCCTCTACGCTGACCAAGCTTTATGATTCTCGTATAACCACCATTCCGGTCCGCATATTTAGGGGCAATCTCAGTAAATAATTTATCTACCAGATCCAATTCTTTCGTATTTTTCTTCTTGCCGGCTGCTTCAGTTGGCACTAATTTTACAGGATAAAGAACTTTCAGCATTTGACGTCTTGCATGAAGCCTGGAAGGAGCATCTTTCTGAATATCCTTCTGTACTTCATCATAAACAGTTACTTTTTTGCCGTCTACTACTTCCTTTACCCTTTTGCCATCCTTATCTTTACGTGCTGCCTTTGCAGTAACCGTAACGGTTTCGAAGTTATCTCTTTCTCTGACAGCCATTGCAATAAGACCTTCTGCAACTTTACGAACTTCTTTTGCTTTTTGCTCTGTTGTCCTGATCTTACCGTGCTGGATCAGTGCAGTTACCTGACCTCTGATCAAGGCCTTCCTCTGGCTTGATGTTCTGCTAAGTTTTCTATAACCTGACATTTCTTTCTTCCTCCATCTGTGGAACATTTAAGAATGCGTCTTCGGTCTTACTTCTTAAATGCTTTCTATTCCGCATCTATTAATCTTCACTTGGATTCAACTGAAGTCCAAGCTCTTTCAATTTACCCAGTACTTCTTCCAGAGACTTACGACCCAGATTTCGCACTTTCATCATGTCTTCAGAAGTTCTGTTACACAATTCCTCAACGGTATTAATACCGGCTCTCTTCAGACAGTTATAGGAACGAACCGACAACTCTAATTCATCTATGTTCATTTCTAAAACTTTTTCCTTCTCATTGTCTTCTTTTTCTATCATTACTTCTGCAGATTTTGCATTTTCCGATAAGTCAATGAACAGGCTTAAATGCGCATTTAATACCTTTGCTGCAAGACTGACTGCTTCATCAGGTGCCAGTGTACCATTTGTATATACATCCAACGTCAATTTATCATAGTCTGTAATCTGACCTACACGCGTATTATCTACGGTAAGGTTTACCCGTTCTACCGGTGTATAGATTGCATCTACTGCAATTACCCCGATTGGCATATCCTCTGTTTTGCCTTTCTCGGCGCTTACATAACCTCTGCCTTTTGTGATAGTAAGCTCCATATACAACTTACTGTCAGTACCTCCATTCAATGTTGCAATCACCAAATCCGGATTGAGAATTTCTATATCCTGATCTGCCTGGATATCGGCCGCTGTTACGACACCTTCACCTTCAAATTCAATGTATGCAACTTTTGCTTCATTTGTCTCACTGTTGTTCTGAACCGCCAAGGATTTCAGATTCATGACAATCTCAGTCACATCTTCCTTAACACCTGGAATGGAGCTGAATTCGTGTAATACACCTTCTATTTTCACCTGGCTGACCGCCGCTCCCGGCAATGATGAGAGCATAATTCTTCTAAGTGAATTACCAAGGGTGGTTCCATAACCTCTTTCTAATGGCTCTACAACAAATCTCCCGTATTTTTTATCATCTGATATTTCAGCAATCTCAATTTTGGGTTTATTAAAATCGAACAATTAAAGCCCCTCCTTTTGGGTTAATAGTTTCATGAGGGTTATTATTTGGAGTACAACTCGACAATAAGCACTTCATTTACCGGTACGTCAATTACTTCTCTTGAAGGAATTTCTTTTACAGTACCTTTCAGCGCTTCGTAGTCACTCTCCAGCCATTCCGGAACCAATCTGCCTCCAGTCGCATCCAGAATGTCCTTATATCTTTGAGAACCTTTACATTTCTCTTTGATTTCGATCGTGTCACCTGCTTTTACGAGATAAGACGGAATATTTACCTGCTTCCCATTTACCATTACATGTTTATGATCAACGATCTGTCTTGCTTCTTTTCTTGTTCTTGCTAATCCTAAACGATATACCACATTGTCCAATCTGGTCTCCAGCAGGATCATCAAGTTGGGGCCGGTCATTCCCGACATCTTTTCTGCTTTCTTATAGTAGTTTCTGAAAGGTTTCTCCAGTACGCCGTAGATAAATTTTGCTTTTTGTTTTTCTCTTAACTGCAAACCGTATTCACTCATTTTACGGTTTGATCTTCTTAATTCTCTGGTTGATTTTTTATCTATTCCTAAGTATGCCGGTTCAAGACCAAGTGATCTGCATCTTTTAAGAACAGGAACTCTATTAACTGCCATCTTCCTAATACCTCCTCATTAGACTCTTCTGCGTTTTGGTGGACGACATCCGTTATGTGGAACAGGAGTCACGTCCTTGATACTTGTTACTTCAAGACCGCATGCAGAAAGTGCACGGATAGCTGCTTCACGACCTGAGCCCGGTCCTTTTACCATTACATCTACTGTTTTCAGGCCATGTACCAACGCAGCCTTCGTAGCCGTCTCAGCCGCCATCTGAGCTGCATATGGAGTAGATTTCTTTGAACCTCTAAATCCCAGACCACCGGCACTTGCCCATGATAACGCATTTCCTTCAGCATCCGTTAATGTTACAATGGTATTATTAAAAGAGGACTGAATATGTGCCTGTCCGCGTTCAACGTTTTTTTTGACACGCTTTTTTGTCACTTTTTTGGTAACTTTTTTTGCCATTTCAAACTAACCTACTTTCCTCATATTTTTTGTTCATTTGTTATTTCTTTTTATTGGCTACTGTTCTCTTAGGACCTTTTCTTGTTCTTGCATTTGTTTTAGTCTTCTGACCGCGAACAGGAAGTCCTTTTCTATGGCGGATACCTCTATAGCATCCAATCTCCTGAAGTCTCTTGATATTAAGGGCGATTTCTCTTCTCAAATCACCTTCTACCGTATAATTTTCATCCATGTTGTCACGAATTCTTGAAACTTCTTCATCTGTCAAATCTCTGACACGGGTATCAGGATTTACTTTTGCTGCTTCAAGGATCTTTGTTGCACTTACTCTGCCAATTCCATAGATATAAGTTAATCCGATTTCTACACGTTTTTCTCTTGGTAAGTCTACACCAGCAATACGAGCCATGTAATTTTCCTCCATTTTCCTGTTGATTACATTTTGCGCAGCTCACTACCCTGGGAGGATAATGCCTGAAATGTGTGCACTGCCTGTAATCTTTGTTATATTGTCCCTAATTGAGGCACGGAACAGATCATTCCGCTGCCCAGCCGCTTCGAATACGAACGACCTTTCCGTATTGGCATCGGTACCTGCAAATACGGTATTATAAGCAATATACAGCAGATTTCATATTTATGTCCACGATTTTTGGACATCTGATATACCCTAAAGGACACATGTACCCGTTAGGATGTACCATCTCTGCCGAATATATTGTTAACAGTTTGAACAACACCTCCTGGTGGTTCCTACTGCAGCCGCCTTAATTAATCACAAACAATCATTAAATACTCTGGCTTTAACCTTGACGTTGTTTGTGTTTCGGGTTTTCACAGATTACTCTGACGCTACCCTTCCTTCTGATGATTTTGCATTTTTCGCAAATCGGTTTGACTGATGATCTAACCTTCATGGTAAATCCTCCTTTCCAAAATCATGTCCATGCTTTTTGGACATCCGAAATACCCGCAGGGTGCTCCAATCTGATAAACCGGCCTGTTTTTGGGCATAAATAGACACGGAAAACGTGCCTTGACAAAAAGCTCGACTCAAATTATACCACTTACATCCAGATAATGCAAGCGGTATTTCCAGTTTTTTATTTATCTCTCCAAATAATTCTTCCTTTGGACAAGTCATACGGGGATAATTCAATTGTTACCTTATCACCCGGAAGAATTCGAATAAAATTCATTCTAAGCTTTCCGCTGATATGTGCCAGTACCACATGCTTGTTTTCCAATTCCACTTTAAACATTGCATTTGGCAATTTCTCCAATACGGTTCCTTCTACTTCAATAACATCTGCTTTTGACATTTTCAACCTCCTTATTATAACTCTGTCTTTAAATGACATTTTATAACATATTTAATCTCTTCATTTTTTATGCTTTCCATATCAGCTGTTTCCAGTTCCTTAGGGATCTTATAGACAGGCTGAACATGCATTTGTTTTTTCTTCTTCGGATTTTTGATGGTTTTTTGTTTGCCATCTGCCAGAAATACATAATCTTCTTCTATCCGAAGTATCATATACAATTTTCCTTTATCATGCCCTGCCCGGGACCATGCCAACATACCCGGCTTTAATTTTTCCATCTCCATAAGCACCTCAATAACCAGGACTGCTCTCTGTAAGAGTCAGGATTTCCGGCTCTTTATCTGTAATAAGAACGGTATTTTCATAATGAGCTGACAAGCTGTTATCTTCTGTCACTACGGTCCAGTTATCGTCCAGCCATTCCACATCACATCTGCCTATATTAATCATCGGTTCTATTGCCAGTGTCATTCCCGGCAACAGTCTGATGCCTCTTCGTTTCTGTGGAAAATTAGGTATCTGAGGTTCTTCATGCAATGACCTGCCAATACCATGCCCTACCAGATCTTCTACCACTCCATATCCGTATTTTGCAGCATAGCTCCCAATAGCGCCAGATATTTCATGCAGATGGCATCCGGCTCTGGCATACCTGATACCTTCAAAAAAACATTGCCTGGTAACATCAATCAGCTGCCGGGCTTCCCGGCTGATTCTGCCGACTGCGTGAGTCCTGGCCGCATCCGAATGAAATCCTTTATAAATCAGACCTGCATCCAGGCTGACAATATCGCCTTCTTTTAAAATACGATGTTTTGAAGGAATTCCATGCACCACTTCTTCATTTACGGAAACACAAATGGATGCCGGATAATCATTATAATGAAGAAAATTAGGAGTACATCCAAAGCTTCTGATAATCTGCTCACCGAGACGATCAATTTCAGATGTTGATATTCCCGGTTTGATTACTTTTTCCAATTCGTTATGGGTAATCTCAAGTAATCTTCCTGCCTCTCTCATTCGTTCAATTTCTTTTGCAGATTTTATTGATACTGACATAACTCTACGCTCCTAATAATTGCACAATTCTCTGAAATACTTCTTCCATATCAATTGTACCATCTACCTCTTTTAATATGCCTGCCTTGCCATAATAGTCAATCAACGGCTGCGTCTGCTCATGATACACATTCAGACGCTGCTTCACCGTTTCCGGCTGATCGTCATCTCTTAAAACCAGCTTTTCACTGCAGATATCACAAAACCCTTCTTTTTCAGGTCTGTTATACACAACATGATATGTAGCACCGCAGCCGATACAGGCTCTTCTTCCACCCATACGGTTGATTATGTTCCGGTCAGGAACTTCTACATTAATTGCATAGCTGATTTTATCATTCACCCCTGCCAATGCCATATCCAAACTTTCAGCCTGTGAAATTGTTCTGGGAAAACCATCTAATACATATCCGTTTTTCGCATCTTCATGACTAATTCTGTCAATGACAAGATCTATCGTCAATTCATCCGGTACAAGTAATCCCTGATCCATATAAGCTTTTGCTTTTTTTCCGAGTTCCGTACCATTCTTAATATTTGTTCTAAAAATGTCGCCTGTGGAAATATGAGGAATATGGTATTTCTCAGCAATTTTCTTTGCCTGCGTCCCCTTTCCGGCTCCAGGAGCACCTAACATAATGATTTTCATTTTGTGACCTCCAAGTTTTTCGTTTTAAAGCCTGCAGTTTCCTATATAGTATTTTAGTGTACCGATCTGCCGGCCAGTCTCTGTCCGGCAGAGATTGGCAGGCAAAGCAGTACACTGTTTAGTCACTTAAGAAGCCTTTATAATTACGAACAAGCATCAGAGATTCAATTTGCTTCAAGGTCTCTAATACAACGCCTACAACAATGATGATAGAGGTACCACCAAATGAAACATATGCTCCAAATGCGCCATTAAAGAAAATTGGTATCGTAACTACGATAAGAAGACCGACCGCTCCTAAGAATATTATATAATTTAGAATCTTGTTTAAATACTCCTGTGTTGGTTTTCCCGGTCTGATACCCGGGATAAATCCGCCTTGTTTTTTCATATTATCCGCTACCTCTATTGGATTAAACGTAATAGAAGTATAGAAATATGCAAAAAAGACAATCATCAGCATATACAGTAAGAAGCCAAGTGTATAAACAGGTTCTTTGAAATTAAACCAGTTGTTCTGGCTCATTGCTTTCATAATTTGTGAGCCGATTCCTGTTCCGTTTGACTTACCCATAAATGCTGCAATTATACTGGGCATGGACATCAGAGACGAGGCAAAGATAACAGGTATAACACCAGCCGTGTTTACTTTTAACGGTATATGTGTTGACTGGCCGCCTACCATCTTTCTTCCCTGCATTTTCTTGGCATACTGCACCGGAATCCTTCTCTCTGCATCATTCAGCAAGATAACAAGTACTACGGTCACAACAATGACAGCTAAAATAATAAGCCCGGCCAGAGTGCCTTTTGCAACGGTCCTTCCTTTTACAAACATTTCAAATAAACTTGTTATATCAGACGGGATTCCTGATAAGATATTAATCATCAAGACGATGGAAATACCATTTCCGACACCGTTTTCCGTAATACGCTCTCCGATCCACATAAGAAAAGCGGAACCTGCTGTCAGAGTTGCTACTACTGTTACTACATTAAAGATTGTCATGTTCGTAATCAATCCATCATTGCCAAACCCGATTGTCATAAAAATACTTTCTAATAAAGCCAACCCCACTGTTACAAAACGTGTGATTGTTGCAATTTTTTTGCGTCCGTCCTCTCCCTCTTTCTGCATCTCTTCCAGCTTCGGAATCGCAATGGTCAGAAGCTGCATAATGATGGAGGAAGTAATATACGGAGAAATATTTAATGCAAAAATTGACATTTTTTCAAAAGAACCACCTGTAAAAGCATCAAAGAAATTGAAAGCATCTCCGGTCTGTGCTGCAAACAATTCAGTAAAATATTGTGTGTTTACACCAGGTATCGGCAACTGAGACCCAAGTCTGACAATTACCAGCATCGCAAATGTAAATAATATTTTCTTTCTGATATCTTTGATCCTAAATGCATTTCGTAGCATCTCAAACATTAGATCACCTCTGCTTTTCCGCCCTGCGCTTCGATTTTGGCCTTAGCACCCTCACTAAAAGCATTTACCTGTACGGTAAGTTTCTTTGTAAGATCACCATTACCAAGTATCTTGACGCCATCTTTTGGATTTTTAATAATGCCTGCTTCCAATAACGCTTCAATTGTAACAACTGCATCATTATCAAATTTTTCAAGAGTTCCTACGTTAATCGCTTCAATATCAAGCGAGTTTCTGTTCGTGAAGCCCCTCTTTGGAATACGTCTGTATAAAGGCATTTGACCACCTTCAAAGCCGATTCTCGGTGCACCTGAACGGGCTTTCTGTCCTTTATGACCCTTGCCGGCTGTTTTACCGTTTCCTGAACCATGCCCACGTCCTCTTCTGAAATTATCATTCTGTTTCGCACCTGCGGCTGGCTGTAAATTCGATAAATCCATTTCGACACCTCCTTATAATAAATTTTAGTTAAATTTCTTCCACTTTCACTAAATGCTGTACCTGTTTTACCATACCTTTTGTAGCAGCATTATTTGGTAATTCTACTGTTTTATTCAGTTTCCTAAGTCCCAATGCTTCTACGGTTGCACGGTGTTTTGGAATTGCACCGATTGTAGATTTTACTAACGTAACTTTTAATTTATCTGCCATTTTTCGAGTCCTCCTTTAAGCCAGAATCTCTTCAACAGATTTTCCACGAAGTCTTGCCACTTCTTCCGGAGACTTGATCTGTCTCAAGCCTTCGATGGTAGCAAGTACTACATTCTGCTTATTATTAGATCCTAATGATTTTGTACGGATATTCTTAACTCCGGCAAGTTCCAGCACATTACGGGCAGGTCCTCCGGCAATTACACCGGTACCCTGGGGAGCTCTCTTTAATAAAACAGAGGCACCGCCGAATTTGCCCTGGAAATCATGCGGAATACTGGAATTATCATCCAACGCCACATGAATCAGCTTCTTTGCAGCATCTTCTTTGCCTTTACGGATCGCTTCCGGGATTTCCGTTGCTTTCCCAAGACCGGCACCAACATATCCATGTCCGTCACCAACAACTACCAAAGCTGTAAAGCGGAAGTTACGACCACCTTTCACAACCTTTGTTACACGTTTGATTGATACTACTTTTTCATTCAATTCTAATTGACTAGCATCAATAATTGTTTGTTTCATGCGTTCTTCCTCCTTGTCTAGAATTTAAGACCAGCTTCTCTAGCTGCCTCTGCTAATGCTTTAACTTTACCATGATATATGAAGCCGCCTCTATCAAAGACAACAGTGGTAATACCTTTGTCTAAAGCTTTTTTTGCAATTACATTTCCTAAATATGTTGCTGCATCAACGTTATCGGTCTTTTCCAGTTCTGCTTTTACATCCTTTTGAAGTGTACTTGCAGAAACAAGAGTATTTCCAACGGTATCGTCAATAATTTGAGCATACATATGATTATTACTTCTAAACACAGCCAGTCGCGGTCTTAGCGCAGTTCCGCTAAAACGGTTACGCAGTTTTCTGTGTTTATTTACACGAACTTTTGATCTGGATTCTTTTCTAACCATTTTCACACTCTCCTTAATTATTTCTTACCAGTCTTACCAACTTTACGTCTGATCACTTCATCAGCATATTTAATACCTTTGCCCTTATAAGGTTCCGGTTTTCTCTTTTCTCTGATTTCTGCTGCGTATTGGCCAACTTTTTCTTTATCAATACCTTTTACTATAATCTTGTTACCATCTACTGAAGATTCCAGACCTTCCGGATCGATCATCTCCACCGGATGGGAATATCCAAGAGATAATACCAATTTCTTTCCCTGTTTTGCTACTTTGTAACCTACACCGTTTACTTCCAGAGTTTTTGTATAACCTTCGCTTACGCCTACCACCATATTGTGGATCAGGGTTCTGGTTAAACCGTGCAATGCTTTCATTTTCTTCAAATCACTTGGTCTTGTAACTACTACCTGACCATCTTCCATCTTAATTTCCATCTCTGCCGGCAAGACTCTTTCCAGAGTACCTTTGCTACCTTTTACCGTGACTTTATTGCCAGCCGCAAGATCTACGGTTACGCCGGTTGGAACGGCCACCGGCATTCTTCCAATACGTGACATTGTAAATGTCCTCCTTACTTAGATTTTCGGAAAGGATAATATCACCCTCTCTGTTTTCAGTAACTTTAAATTGTATGTTCACTCGACCAGGTCGAAAAAACAAGTTTTTACTCCCTAACTCTGTGATTTTACGCTTTCAAGTGTGGGGTGTCTACCATACAAATGCCAGTACTTCGCCGCCTACTGCAAGCTTTCTGGCTTCTTTGTCTGTGACAACACCCTGGTTTGTTGAAATAATCGCTACACCCAAACCACCAAGTACTTTGGGAAGTTCTTCCCTATTTGCGTATACGCGTAAACCTGGTTTCGAAATCCTCTTAAGACCACTGATGATCTTTTCATTTTTATTTGCTCCGTATTTCAACTCTATACGGATTGTCTTAAAATTACCATCTTCAACAAGATTGTATTTTTTGATATAACCTTCCTCCAAAAGAATGTTCGCTATAGCAATTTTCATCTTAGAAGCAGGTATGTCAACTGTATCATGTTTTGCAGTATTGGCATTACGAATTCTTGTAAGCATATCTGCAATTGGATCGCTCATAGTCATTTAAGTTGCCTCCTTTTAATTTAATGAATCCCTCTACTATAAAGAGGTCACCAGCTTGCTTTTCTTACGCCCGGGATTTCACCCTTATATGCTAACTCACGAAAGCAGATTCTGCAAACTCCGTATTTCCTTAAATATGCATGCGGACGTCCACAGATTCTGCAGCGGCTATATTCTCTTGTAGAGAATTTCTGCTTGCGCTGCTGTTTTATTTTCATTGCTGTTTTTGCCACGAATTTTCCCTCCTAACTATTTGGTAAACGGCATATTGAACTGAGTCAATAATTCACGAGCTTCTTCATCCGTTTTGGCAGTCGTAACAAAAATTACGTCCATGCCTCTGACTTTGTCTACTTTATCGTATTCAATTTCAGGAAAAATCAACTGTTCCTTAATACCAAGAGCATAATTGCCTCTTCCGTCAAATGCGTTAGGATTTACACCTCTAAAGTCACGTACCCGGGGCAATGCCAGATTAATCAGGCGGTCAACAAATTCATACATTTTCTTGCCGCGCAATGTTACTTTACATCCAATTGCCATGCCTTCTCTGAGCTTGAAATTTGCTATTGAATTTTTTGCTTTGGTGGTAACCGCTTTCTGACCTGCTATAATTTCCATATCTTTTATTGCCGATTCTAAAACTTTGGCATTTTCTTTTGCTTCGCCAACACCCATATTGATTACAACTTTATTGAGTTTCGGCACTTCCATTACATTTTTATATTCAAACTTTTTCATCATAGCATCTATGATTTCATTTTGATATACTTCTTTCAGTCTTTCCAACTTGTAGAACCTCCTCTCTCAATCAGTCGATGATATCGCCTGTTTTCTTAGCAAAACGCACTTTCTTATCTCCATCCATCTTAAAACCGACTCTGGTTGGTTTGCCTTTATAAAGATACATTACGTTTGAAACAGCAATATAAGCTTCTTTATTGACAATCCCACCCTGCTGATTTGATGCAGATGGTTTTGCATGTTTGGTAATCATATTTACTCCTTCTACAAGGACTCTGCTGTTTTTCTTATCCACAGCGATTACCTTACCCTCTTTATCTTTATCTTTTCCGGCAATCACCTTAACGGTATCACCTGTTTTAATTTTCATAGCTGACATTTTGGCACCTCCTTATAATACTTCCGGAGCAAGCGAAACAATTTTCATAAATTGTCTTTCACGAAGCTCTCTGGCTACTGGCCCAAAGATACGGGTTCCCTTTGGAGTATTGTCATCTTTAAGAATAACAGCAGCGTTTTCATCGAATCGAATATAAGAACCGTCCTTGCGACGAGCGCCTTTTACTGTACGTACCACTACAGCTTTTACAACATCACCTTTTTTTACAACACCGCCTGGCGTTGCATCTTTAACCGTAGCAACAATGGTATCACCAATATTTGCATATCTTCTGGTAGATCCACCCATAACTCTGATACATAATATTTCTTTTGCACCAGTGTTGTCAGCTACTTTCAGTCTACTCTCTTGCTGTATCATGCTGATATACCTCCTATACTATTTTACTCTTTCGATAATTTCCACAAGTCTCCATCTTTTATCTTTGGATATTGGTCTTGTTTCCATAACTTTTACGGTGTCACCTGTGTTACACTCGTTATTTTCGTCATGCGCTTTTAGTTTATATGTTCTCTTTACGATTTTTTTGTAAAGAGGATGTTTCACACGGTCTTCAACAGCAACCACGATCGTCTTATCCATTTTATCGCTGACAACCTTACCGGTACGGATTTTTCTAAGATTTCTCTCCACGCCTATCTGCTCCTCTCTTGATTTATGTCCATGCTTTTTGGACATTGATATACCCGCTAGGGTGCTTCATTATTTATTTCCATGCTTTTTGGACATCTGATATACCCTTATCAGGGTGCCTCACGTTACGCTTTCTCAGAGATAACAGTCTGGATCCTGGCAATGTTCCTGCGAACTTCTTTGATTCGGCTTGTGTTATCTAACTGGTTTGTTGCGTTTTGGAACCTCAGATTAAAAAGTTCTTTTTTAGCAGCTACTAATTCTTCATTTAATTCTGCAGCTGATTTCGTTCTTAAATCTTCTACATACTTATTAATTTTCACTGTTATCACCGCCTTCTAAGTCTGCACGAGAAACTATTTTACATTTGCATGGTAACTTGTGCATAGCAAGACGCATTGCTTCATGAGCAACTTCTTCAGGTACTCCTGCAAGCTCAAACATCACTCGTCCTGGTTTCACAACTGCTACCCAGTATTCCAAAGTTCCTTTACCGGAACCCATACGTGTTTCTGCCGGTTTCGATGTTACCGGTTTATCCGGAAAAATCTTAATCCATACTTTACCGCCACGTTTCATGTAACGGGTGATGGCAACACGGGCTGCTTCGATTTGATTTGATTTAATCCAACATGGTTCCATTGCTACAAGACCATACTCTCCATATACGACTTTATTGCCTCTGGTGGCTTTGCCGGCCATAGAACCACGGAACTGTTTACGACGTTTTACTCTTTTTGGCATTAACATTATTTATCGCTCCCTTCCTTTGATCCCTTCGTTGGAAGTACTTCGCCTTTGTAAATCCATACTTTTACACCTATTTTTCCAAAAGTGGTGTTTGCTTCGGCAAATCCATACTCAATATCTGCTCTTAAGGTCTGCAGCGGAATTGTTCCTTCGCTGTAGAATTCCGTACGAGCCATATCAGCTCCGCCAACGCGTCCGGAAACTGCTGTCTTGATGCCCTTTGCTCCCGCTTTCATAGAACGACCCATGGTTGATTTCATGGCACGTCTGAAAGAAATACGGTTTTCCAATTGTGTTGCAATATTCTCAGCTACCAACTGCGCATCTTTATCCGGTCTTTTTACTTCTTTGATATCTACAATCAATTTCTTATCCGTAATCTTCTGAACTTCAGCTTTTACTTTTTCGATCTCAGAACCGCCTTTACCGATAACAACACCTGGCTTTGCAGTGTAAATGATTACTTTTACTCTGTCTGAGGCTCTTTCGATTTCAATACTGGAAATTCCCGCATTATACAACCTCTTTTTAAGGTATGTGCGAATCTCATGATCTTCAATCAAGTAATCAGCAAAATCAGCTTCAGCATACCATTTAGAATTCCAGTCTTTTATAATACCAACTCTAAGACCGTGTGGATTAACTTTCTGTCCCATGCTTTACCTCCTATCTTTCATTCAGCACTATGGTAATGTGGCTCATTCTTTTTTCAATTCTATAAGCCCTGCCCTGCGCTCTTGGTCTGATTCTTTTCATTGTCGGTCCTTTATTCGCATAGCATTCTTCAACATAAAGGTTGGCAACGTCCATACCGTTGTTGTTTTCAGCATTTGCAATTGCTGATTTCAATATTTTTGTTATTAACTCAGAAGCATATCTTGGATTGTAAGTTACAATAGCAAGTGCTGTCTGTGCATCTTTACCTCTAATGGCGTCTAAAACAAAACATGCTTTTTGAACAGATACTCTTGCGTAAGACAGTTTTGCTGACGGTCTTGTATCTTTCTGAGCATTTCTTTTTCTCTTGATTTGGGATCTATGTCCTTTTGCCATGAATGATACCTCCTTTTATCAATTTCTTTATCCGGCTTTTAGCGTACGCCGGATCTCTTTTCGTCTTTTCCATGTCCTCTGTAAGTCCTGGTAGCGACAAACTCTCCAAGTTTGTGTCCAACCATATCTTCCGTAACATATACAGGCACATGCTTCCTTCCATCATGGACTGCTATTGTATGTCCAACCATCTGCGGAAAGATAGTAGAACGGCGAGACCAGGTCTTGATTACCTGTTTGCTGCCTGCCTCATTCATAGCGTCTACTTTTTTCAACAAGCTTTTATCAGCGAATGGTCCTTTTTTAAGTGAGCGAGCCATAGGTTCTAACCTCCTTATAAATTTGATTTTTAATAATTAAACCGCTTTTCCGTCTCTTCTTCTTACAATGAACTTGTTAGACTTCTTATTTTTCTTTCTGGTCTTAAGCCCAAGTGCCGGTTTGCCCCAAGGTGTACTTGGACCCGGACGACCGATACCGGTCTTACCTTCACCACCACCATGTGGATGATCGTTAGGATTCATTACGGAACCACGAACGGTAGGTCTGATACCCATATGTCGCTTTCTTCCTGCTTTACCGATGTTGATCAGATTGTGATCGCCATTACCTACCACACCAATTGTTGCCCGGCAGATAATCGGAACCATTCTCATTTCACCGGAAGGAAGACGAAGTGTGGCATACTTTCCTTCCTTAGCCATCAACTGTGCACCATTCCCTGCTGAACGGACCATCTGTCCGCCTTTTCCAGGATATAGTTCCACGTTATGCACCATAGTACCGACCGGAATATCCGATAACGGAAGACAATTGCCGACTCTGATCTCAGCCTCTGCTCCATTCATAACCTTCATACCGGTCTTCAATCCTTCCGGAGCCAGAATGTATGCTTTCTCACCGTCCGCATAACTGATCAATGCAATATTAGCTGTTCTGTTTGGATCGTATTCAATCGCCTTTACGGTTGCAGGAACACCATCTTTCTTTCTTTTAAAATCAATGATTCTATACTTCCTTCTGGAACCGCCTCCGCGGTGTCTTACAGTGATTTTACCCTGATTATTACGACCTGAGTTTTTCTGAAGAGACACTAATAAGTTTTTCTCCGGCTTACTCTTTGTAATTTCAGCGAAATCAGAACCGCTCATCTGCCTTCTGGAAGGTGTATATGGGTTATATGTCTTAATTCCCATTCTTGTCACTCCTTTCATATTTTATGTCCATGATTTTTGGACATCCGATATACCCGTAGGGTGCCTCATGTTTTATGCCCATGTTTTTGGACATCTGATATACTTCGTTTGCAATCTAGAGACCCTGGAAGATTTCAATATCTCCGCTTTCTTCTGTCAAAGTAACAATTGCCTTCTTGGTCTTTGCCGTTCTTCCGACAGTCGTACCACGTCTCTTTTTCTTTCCATCCCTGTTCATGGTATTGACACTCTTAACTTTTGTTCCTTCGAACATCTTTTCAACTGCCTCTTTGATCTGAGATTTTGTTGCTGACGTATGAACCAGGAAAGTATACTTCTTCTCACTCATTGCGTTCATACTTTTCTCGGTAACGACCGGTTTAAGGATTACATCATAATATTGGATAGCAGCCATTATGCGTACACCTCCTCAATTGTTGCTACAGCAGCTTTTGTTAACACCACCGTATTATATTTTAAAACATCATATACATTGATCGTATTGGTTGCAGTTGTCTGCAAATTCGGGATATTTCTTGCTGATAACATTACATTTTTGTCGTTTTCATCCGTTACGATTAACGCTTTGGAAACTTTCAGGTTATCCAGCACATTTTTCATTGCTTTCGTCTTGATCTCATCTAACTTCAATTCATCCAGAACAATCAGTTTATTCTCCTGAACTCTTGAAGTTAACACAGACTTAAGTGCAGCTCTTTTCTCTTTCCTATTCATTTTGGAAGAGTAGTCTCTTGGTGTGGGTGCAAATACCACACCGCCGCCTGTCCATTGCGGGGATCTTGTGGAGCCCTGTCTTGCATGACCGGTACCTTTTTGTCTCCAGGGTTTTCTTCCTCCTCCGGAAACTTCTGCGCGGGTCTTTGCCTTCTGCGTTCCCTGACGCTTATTCGCAAGTTGGTTCACAACTGCCATGTGTACAAGATGCTTATTGACTTTCACACCAAACACAGCATCGCTAAGTTCCATTGTGCCAACTTCTTTGCCTTCCATATTGTAAACAGATACGTTTGCCATCTGTATGTTCCTCCTTTCATTATTCCTATTTACCGGATTTCACGGTTTCTTTAATCTTCACCAAAGATTTCTTAGGACCCGGCACCGCACCTTTCACTAAGAGAAGATTGTTTTCAGCATCTACTCTTACAATTTCAAGGTTCTGGATTGTGACTTTCTTATTCCCCATCTGTCCGGGCATCTTTTTGCCTTTGAATACTTTACTTGGATCTGATGCAGAACCATTGGAACCTGCATGCCGATGAAATTTGGAACCATGAGTCATAGGACCTCTGGACTGACCATGTCTCTTAATAGCACCCTGAAATCCTTTACCTTTTGATGTTGCAGTCGCATCCACTTTATCTCCGGCCGCAAAAATATCAGCTTTAATTTCCTGGGCTACCGCATATTCTTCTGCATTTTCCAGCTTTAATTCTCTTACATATCTTTTATAAGAAACACCGGCTTTGCTAAATTGCCCTTTCATGGGTTTGTTTACCAGTTTCTCTCTCTTGTCAACAAAACCCACCTGTACTGCTCCGTAACCGTCGTTATCAACTGTTTTTACCTGTGTAACTACACAAGGACCGGCCTGAAGCACTGTTACCGGAATCAATACTCCTTCATCACTGAAGACTTGAGTCATTCCGACTTTTGTTGCTAAAATTGCTTTCTTCATTGTTTTCCCTCCTGTTTTTCTACAGCGGATTTGGCTTTCGGAAATTTTATATTCCTTCCAAATCATCCTAGTTAAACAGCCAATATAAGTGGAACTTTTCGTTACTTCTATATCAACTTCAATAGGATTTACTTAAATAAGCTAGTTCGATACATTCATTACTCCGGTTTTACTTCATTTTGATGTCGATGTAAACACCAGCCGGCATTTCCAGTCTGGACAATGCATCAACCGTCTTTGGGGTTGGTGTGATGATATCGATCAGTCTCTTATGCGTTCTCTGCTCGAACTGCTCTCTGGAATCTTTGTACTTGTGTACAGCTCTCAAAATGGTAACTATCTCTTTCTTAGTAGGAAGGGGTACAGGTCCGCTCACCTGAGATCCGTTCTTCTTTACCGTTTCGATGATTTTCTTAGCAGATGCATCGATTAGCTGATGATCATACGCCTTCAATGTGATTCTCATTACTTGACTTGCCATAAAAAAAGTCGCCTCCTTTTCGCACTTAATAGCAGTACGACAAGCGGTGACTGTACACTCTCCCGTGTGTATCATTGATTACCACACGTCGTCTCCGGTAATTACCGGACAGCTTCTTAATTGTACAGTGACTTGTCGCCAGTTTCATAACTTGACATTCGCTCCACGGAAAACCTGTAGCTTTGCTACAGCAACCTCTCGTTTCTACGCTATCAAGGTCACAACATGAAGTATTATATAGCAAAACCCCTGCAAATGCAAGGGGTTTTTTCTAAAAATTACATATTTTTTAAAAACGCCTGATAGCCCAGATAAGCTTCATAGACATCCGCTTTACTTACGATCTCCCAGGGGGCATGCATATTCAGTACCGCAACACCGCTGTCAATTACTTCCATCCCATAATTGGCCAGAATATAGGCAATGGTTCCGCCGCCGCCCTGATCGACCTTTCCAAGTTCCGCCGTTTGATAAAGAATCTCATTTGTGTCCAGTACATTCCGAATTTTGGCTATGAATTCTGCATTGGCATCATTTGACCCTGATTTTCCTCTGGCACCCGTATATTTATTCAGCGTCAGCCCCTTTCCTAAATATGCACTGTTGTTCTTTTCCATAACGCTTGGATAATTGGGGTCAAAGGCAGCACTTACATCTGAGGACAGCATTTTGGAATTGCGCAGAGCCCTCCGAAGTGCCAGTTCGCTGTATTCTCCGCTACAGTTCATCACTTCTGCAATCGCATTTTCAAAGAAGCGGGACTGCATTCCGGTTGCTCCCATGCTGCCGATTTCTTCTTTATCTACCAAAATACATACGCAGGTTTTATCCACCTCTTCCAGTTCGAACATGGCTCGGTAGGATGTATAAGCACAGACCCTGTCATCGTGCCCATAGGACATCACCATGCTGCAGTCAAGACCGTAGTCTCTTGCTGCTCCCGCCGGTACTGCTTCCAGCTCTGCCGACATAAAATCAGCTTCTTCAATCCCATACTTTTCTTTCAGCAGGGCGAGGATCTGTTTCTTTACAGGTTCCTTTTCTTCTCCTTCCATGGGAATACTGCCGACCAGTATATTCAGATCTTCCCCCTCGATCACTTTGATCCCTTTCTTTTCCATCTGCGTTCCCGCCAGATGTATCAGCAGATCGGATACACCCAAAACAGGATCATTTGGCTCCTCGCCTATGGATATCTGTACTACGCTTCCGTCCTTTTTGACTACCACTCCGTGCAATGCCAGCGGAAGTGCCACCCATTGATACTTTTTTACGCCGCCGTAATAGTGGGTTTCCAGCATTGCCACATCCGTATCTTCATATAATGGGTTCTGCTTCAGGTCCAGTCTGGGGGAATCGATGTGAGCTCCCAGAATATTCATGCCGCATTCCATCGGTTTCTTTCCTATATGAAACAAAGCTATGGTCTTACTCATATTTTCAGTATAAACTTTATCACCCGGCTGCAGTTTCTTCCCTGCGGCTATGATATCCTCCAGATTCTGATATCCTTGCTCTTTTGCATCCGCAATGATCTTTGTAATACATTCTCTCTCCGTTTTTCCTTTTGTCAAAAAATCTTTATAATCTTCATTAAACCGGAAAATCTCTTTGTGTCCGCTTTCGCCGTATTTCTTCCATACATATTCTCGCTTCATTCTGGCTCCTTTACAATCCTTTCGCTTTTCTGACGCAGGCTTTCATTGCTTCTATTACAGAGCTGCGAAAACCTTTTTCTTCCAGTACACGTACTGCTTCTATTGTTGTTCCACCCGGAGAACATACCATATCTTTCAGTTCCCCCGGATGCCTGCCGGTTTCCAGTACCATCTTTGCACTTCCTAGTATCGCCTGAGATGCGAATTTATATGCCTGTTCTCTTGGCATTCCATCTGCAACTGCCGCATCCGCCATTGCCTCAATAAACATAAATACATACGCCGGCGAACTGCTGCTCACCGCAACTACTACATCCATCAGCTGCTCACCCAGCACTTCTACTTTACCGCAGCCGGAAAGAATGCAGCATATTTTATCCAGTTCCTCCCGGGTAACGCATGCATTGCTGCAGACCGCTGTGATTCCTTCGCCTACCAGAGCCGGAGTGTTCGGCATACAACGCACCAGCTTCACAGGTTTTCCAAACTGCTGTTTTAACCACTCAAGGGTCTTTCCCGGCGCTATGGTTACTACGATTGTCTCTTCCTTTACCACATCTTTGATTTGATGAATGACCTCTGCATAATACTGGGGCTTCACTGACAAAATCAGTATATTTGACTGTTTCGCCACTTCTCTGTTATCTAACGTCACTTGAATTCCATAGGTATCCTTTATCTCCTGAAGCCTGGTTTTTCTTGGCTCAGACCCTATAATGGCGTTTGCAGACACAAGCTGTTTCTTTAGAATTCCGTTTAATAAAGCTTCGGCCATATTGCCGCAGCCTATAAATCCTAATTGCATATACTACCTCCTCTAACTGATAACTATAATAAACTTTAACAAATCAAAGCGTTAAGGTCAAGTTTTTCATTGATTATCAATTACATTTAAACTATAATAAACATATTATTTCGATAATACTGCTTCGGAGGACATTATGACACAAGAGATATACATGAGATTGATTGAAGAAATTTCCTTAAATGCCTGGCCTTCCTACAAGACTGAATTATACGATGGATGGCTCATCCGCTTTTCCCATAATTATACGCATCGCACCAACAGCGTGGAACAGGTAGGTATTTCCCAAATTCCCGTAGAGGAAAAGATTTCCTATTGTGAATCCATATATGCCGGTTACCGTACACCTGTACATTTTAAAATCAATCCTCTGATGGATCCTTCTTTTGATAAGCGATTGGAAAAACGGGGGTATGTAATACAGCATACCACCGAAGTCATGACTATGGCTATGACAAATTTCTGTGAGTATCATCCTGATACAATTCAGGATAAACCCATTGTGCAGTTTCAGAATCAGATTACTGATCATTGGATTCATGCGGTATTTTGCTTAAACGGAACTACCGACCTGACCCTGCGGCGTATTGTTCCTTCCATGTTCAAAGCAATCCCGAAAGAAACAATTGCTGCATTCATAGAAGACGGGGGGCGCATAGTTGCTCTGGGACTTGGCATTCTGGACAGAGGGCATATAGGGCTCTATGCCATCTACGTAGAGGCAGGTTACCGGCACAGGAATTATGCCCGTTCAATCTGCAGTGCCATTCTGGAAGAGGCACACAAGAGAGGCGCAGTCAATGCCTATCTTCAGGTAGTACAAGGCAATGCTGCTGCCAAAGAATTATATAAATCCCTGGGATTTACAGACTTTTACACCTATTGGTTCCGCACTTTGGAATGCGTTGGTCTTTATCAGCCATTGTAGAAAATATTAGAATTGGAGAGGTAACTATTTATGTGGATAGCAGATAATTGGAAAGATTACGAAGTTCTGGATGCTTCAAACGGCGAGAAACTGGAACGCTGGGGAGATTATATACTGGTAAGGCCCGACCCCCAGGTGCTCTGGGATACTCCCATGACTCATTACGGATGGGAAAAAAAGAACGGGCATTACCACCGGAGCAATAAAGGCGGCGGAGAATGGGAATTCTTTCATCTGCCGCAGCAATGGACGATTCAATATAAAAACCTTACTTTTAACCTGAAACCTTTCAGTTTTAAACATACTGGTTTATTTCCCGAGCAGGCTGCCAACTGGGACTGGATTTCAGACAAAATCAAAAATGCAGGCCGCCCCGTCAAGGTATTGAACCTCTTTGCCTATACCGGTGGAGCAACTCTTGCAGCCGCCGCCGCAGGAGCTATGGTAACTCATGTAGACGCTTCTAAAGGCATGGTGAACTGGGCAAAAGAAAATGCCCGTTCCTGCAGATTGGAAGAAGCTCCCATACGCTGGATCGTAGATGATTGTCAAAAATTCGTGGAACGTGAAATCCGCCGTCAAAATCACTATGACGCCATTATCATGGATCCGCCCTCCTACGGCCGCGGTCCCAAAGGTGAGATCTGGAAAATAGAAGAAGCGATCCATCCCCTCATAAAGCTTTGTGCAAAATTAATGAGCGAGAAACCGCTTTTCTTTTTGGTAAATTCCTATACCACCGGACTGGCTCCCTCTGTATTGAGCTATATGCTTTCCATAGAATTAAGAAAATTCTCCGGAAGGGTAGATGCGCAAGAGGTGGGGCTTCCCGTATCATCAAGCGGTCTTACACTGCCTTGCGGCTCTTCGGCCCGTTGGGAACTATAAAATCAATTTTAAAACACTTCCGGATATTACTCCAACCGCATAGAGTAATCCTGTTATTTTCAGACTGTCCGCTTTACTTGGGTTCATTTTAAATAAAACCAGAAGACCTACACCTGCACAGGTACACAGTCCTCCTACGGTGGAAGCAAAGTCAATGACTCCGCTCAAGTACAACTTTGACAGGATTACCGAAGATGCACAATTTGGTATAAAACCAATCAATGCCGCAATAAAAGGCTGAAACAGCGAATCCGTCAACAGGTAAGTCGAGAGCCTCTCCATTCCTATCATTTCAATTGCCATATTAAGTATGAAAGTGAAAATCAGCAGATATAAAAATATTTTCGCTGTATGCTGCATAGCAGGCATCCATATTTTATGTGATTTTGTACAGTCACACGTTGTGCAAACCACTTCGTCCTGTGCCGGATTATATACTTTATTTTTTTTAATAATATCAACCATGTAGCCCGTTATTATGGCAATGATAATTTTAGTTAAAATTAACCACATAATTTCTGCTCCTCTCTCGGGATAACTGAGTAAAATTAAAATGGCCTCATCTGAAGTTGCCAAAAATACTGCCACTAAAGTTCCCAGTGTAATGATTCCTCCTGAATACAGGTTTGCGGCTACTACCGAAAATCCACACTGAGGAATACATCCTAACAAAGCACCTGCGGCCGGTCCTGCATTCCCTACCCGTCCCAGTATACGATTTAACTTCGTTCCGGCATAATGCTCCACCATTTCCAAGATCAGAAAAGCAGCAAATAGAAAAGGCAGCATCTTCATACAGTCTATAACGGTTTCTTGTGAGATTTCTCTTATCATTTTATCTGATTCCTTTTATAGTGCTCTTTATATATTATATTTCACACTTATGATGATTTATAATCAATCTGATTAGCAATAATTTTTTGTAACTATTATTGTATCATGTTTTTCATAAAGAGTCACTTATGTAAATGATATGGGGTGTATATTTAGGGAGGTGGGTATTCACAGGGGGGACGCGGCAGGAGGGCAAGGGACAGCCTACGTAAACGCAGACAACGCTCTGTCGGACTAACCATTAACTACAACCAACGACGCTCCGGATGCCGTCGCGCCGGGTTTTCGTAAATGGTGGATTCCGCCGACGCTAAAACCGCCTGCCAATTGTTTACGTAAGCTGTCCCTTGCCCTCCTGCCGCTGTTTTTTCAAGTGATTTACAAGAAAAGCGCCCTCCCATAGCCGTGCCGCCGCCGATACCGAATGAGCCACGCTTTTGTAGAACTTAAAAAACTGCCAAAATCAGCCACTATGGGAGGCAATATGCTTCACGCAAAAAGGGCATTGCTTCCTTTTATGTTTGCAACACCCCAATTTAATCGATTGACAGATTAATCACTCATTTTAGTTTTTTCGTCCCCGTAAAATATAATCAAAGAAAGCTGATATTATCGTAAACAGACCTAAAATCCCCATATTTGCAAATAATGCGCTGCATATTGACAGAGCTGAAAAACTCCCACTATTTCCTCCCGGTCTTGTCAAACCACCATTTGGCCTTGTACCACTAAAGTTTTCATCGCTTCCCCTTTCAGGCATCCCCTCTGGCATCTCTGGCATTCCCTCTGGCATTTCATCCGGCATATCAGGCATTCCCTCTGGCATTTCATCCGGCATATCAGGCATTCCCTCTGGCATTTCACCGGAAAAGCTACCACTTTCTCCCATGTCAGGCATTTCACCATTCTTCATATTTTCTTGAAACATTTGCATGGATCTGCTTCCAGAACTTATTGGAGACAGATTTCGGATAAAATCTGTAGAAGTAAATCCGTAAATGCCTCCTGCCACCAACATGATACATAATATGGAAACTACGATCCTCTCTAACCATCTGTTTTTAATGATACGTTTCATCCTGTTTCTGATTGAACTCCAATGCAGTCCCAAATGCAGACCCGACAATACCAGGGCTGTACATCCTGCCGTCGTATGTATCGTCTTCCAAATCATAGAATTGGAACGTATAGCCGTAAAGATAATCTTTGATGTGAAGATTCCGCTTATTGCAATTAAAATCACACAAATAAGGAGAAGTATATCAATGACATATCCTATACGAGCCTTGGCCTTTGTTTTTTTCTTAAACATATTTCGAGTGACATTTAAAA
>Ga0153924_1000458_pt1 | contig 25509 bp, 32 predicted proteins | sample TSNJ008MetaG_FD_104709 | JGI IMG/M metagenome (GOLD analysis project Ga0153924, IMG submission 104709) | Attine ant fungus gardens microbial communities from New Jersey, USA - TSNJ008 MetaG | ecosystem: Host-associated > Fungi > Mycelium > Unclassified | place: USA: New Jersey, Wharton State...
AGGTAGTGGGGGACTACGAGGAGAACCAATGGGATCCTGGCCAGCCACGGAGCCATCATCCTCCGCATTATTTCCCCACTTGTTAGGACCTCTGACCGATAGAGGTTGGCTTTACCTCAGATGCAGCCGCCGGTCCACGTCGCCGGACATGGCTAGAGCAATAGACCGAGAAGTAGAAAAACACCGAATAGCACCGCCAAAACGATGACGATGACTTGATGGCCATCTGAAGCTGCAGAATTCGATGATTCTCACGGTTCTATCACATCACACTATATCTATACAAACCCCGATCAAAAACAGATAGTCTGAATGGTTTGTTCTCAAGACTAACATATCTACGATCGTACGTGAAGAGCAGGCATCTATGCGGCGCAGTGGGATGTGCTCTAGGTATTAACCTTAGAGGTAGGGCTTCAGATAATTTGGAAGAAAATTATCACTCTATTTTACCCTCTATACTCCTACAGTGAGTGTTATTCTAGGTATAATATCGTCATCCGATCATCGTTGTAATCTGTCATTATCTTGTAGATCGTCATGGAGGTATGACTCAATTATCCTTACATGCTCAACAGCATGTACTGGAGTTGAATTTATTCCAAACCCTCTCCTATTCCATTGAAGGAACAATCAGACTTGATCGAGGGAGGCAGGTGGGAATCTTAATTACACAAAATTCCGGAAAGCAAATAGTCAACCGGTCCGACATGAAAGGATAGGAGAAATGAGAAGAACAAAAGTGAGACCTTAAATCCGTCTGGAGGCCTTGTTCAACAACGATGAGGGGGCTCCTTGTATCGCTGGCTCTGTGTCTACCATTTGTCTCGTCAAGGCTTGCTTGGAACGAAACCAAGTTCTTATTTGCTTTTGGAGACTCATATACCGCTGACGGTAAGTTGTCATTCAATCATTAAGCATGCATATCCTTATTTGCTGCAAGGTTTCAATATTTCTGAGGGGGTCAATTCATCGGCTCCAAACTTCGTAAGCCTCGTCGCCTTTGATCAGCACGGGAGGTTGAGATAAAACAAGGATTCACATAGACATCGGCCAACGGACCGAACTGGGTGCAATATCTTAGTAAGTTTAATTCAATTCCATGTCTCATGGTGTCAAGATGACATGTATCGTAGGTGGAAAGTACAATACCAGTGATGTAACGGTGAGTCTTTGAACATGTATTAATATTCTGAGTCCTCAGAGCAAAATCAGGTTTTCAACCTTGCTTCTGGAGGTGCAACTATCGACGCGACCCTTGTACCTGCCTTAAAGCCTGAAGTCTTGTACTGTTTGTTCAATTCTTTGCTATCGTCTTCTAATCGCACCATAGGTCCATCGTGGATCAAGTTCAACAGTTCAAGGTCTTCCTGTCACAGAAACCAGATGGGGCTAAGTGGGATGGCTCAAATTCACTATTTGCATTCTGGATTGGTATTAATGACATTGTAAGTCGGTTTCGTTCTCTTTACTGTTGACTATTCAGGACTCAGTTATTTCAGGGAAATTCAGCTGGATGGGTATGAAATTCCTTTACTGTACATTCCACGAGTATTTATGGGGGCAATGACAGACTAACATAACACGTCCAGAGTTCTATACGTCTCTTATGGACCATTTGACAGTTCAAGTAAGCATACATCATAGTCTGTCTCTGTGCTCTTAACAAGGCGTCTTTCACCAGCTTGACGAGCTCGTCTCACTCGGTGCACGTTCCTTCCTCTTTCTGACGGTCCCACCGACAGACAGAGCTCCCCTCTCTCTTGTACAAGGAGATCAATTTGCGGTATTCACGCACACCATCGTTTCCCAGTACAATTCAGAACTTCAAACAGCGATCGCAAACTTCCAGACCAATAATTCCGGGACCGTCCAGGATGCCACAGTCTTTGACACACAACCGGTGTTTAATTTCTTGCTGGATAATGCTGATTCAATTGGGTATGTCAACGTGACTGGATTTTGCGAAGGGTATGGAGGTGGAATTGGGGACTTCGGTTGTGATTCACAGATTGAGGGGTGCGCGCCTATCGCGAGCTACTTGTAGGTCAGAGACTACAAGTTTTATTTTTTTTCTGATCGAGGTCGTTTCTTTCTGTCAGCTGGCTGAACTCACTACATCCCGTTTTTACTGTGCACGAGTAAGTCGTCGCTGTTTGTTATTTTCTCGAAGTCTGACCAACAATTTTTGATAGTACTCTTGCACGTACCATTTCGACGAGGTTGAGTAATTAGATCTTACGGATGCTACATAGTTGGGTTCTAGAGAAAAATTCTGTTATAGAAGTCATTGGTCCAACTACTTGTATTTATGTCCGTCTACACAAAAATGAAACATTTGATCATCAGGAGATAAAACTTACCTTAATCTAATGTAGCGCTTGATATTCCAACACTTGGATGAGTGTGAGGCTTCTTGGATGGTTGATTGTAAATACACTATGTACATGTATTTGATGTCCACAACCCCACAGCACTGTCCTCGATATGACCAGGCAAGATGGTTCCCTCATCAAAGACAAAGGTACATCTTCGTCATCATTCCTGTGTAATCATAAATACGTAGTTGTATGAGACAACAAAAGAGGCCAAGTCAAGATATCAATGCCTAGAAAGCAGCTGCAACATCATCAAAGTGCCTGCCAGGGCGCCGACACCAGCAACAGTCGCCCAATGAGTTGAAGAATAATTGTTTTGGACAGTAAAACCTTGAGGAAAATTGACATCTCGGATAGAATATAGTACGACGCCAGTAATGAAACCGATGATAGCATATGCAAGAAAGACTATCGGCATCGAAAAGATAAGAGAACGCTTCTAATACCGATCACTCAGCACGCACCCACACTATAGACGAGCTGACTTACTGAAACCCACACAATACCTTCGCTAATCCGAGGAGCAATCCTGACCACCTCCGACTTATACTTGAATATAGCAACAAGCGTTGCTGCCACGGAGAACGATGCAAAAAGAGTTGACACAAGACCTGCGATTCTCGCAACATTATTCAAGTTGGGTAAGGACAGGAACGTCACGGATGCACTCAATACGATCGCTGCCTGTGTGGGGAGATATATTGAACATAGATGGTAACCAGACTGGAAAGAGGCTTACCACGATACAAGTACACGTGCCAATGATAAACGTAGGACCGACGGCACGAAGGTTGGATTCATCATCCACACAGTGTTGGTTGTGACGCTCAAAAAAGATGTAAGGGATGCCCAAACAGATAACGGAGACAACCACATCAAAAAAGCCGCGAACTAGAGACCGTCGACGACGGACCAATGGGTAGGTGTTCGAGACAACATCGTTTGGCAGTGGTTTGTTAGGGCGGAAAAAGGTATGGCGCCAGATAACTGGTTATGATCTGAGATGATGGTACAGTTTGTTTTAACGTTTGATTACTCACCGATGCGAATCAGGATTCTTGCTATGAGACGAGTTTGAATGCCGTCTTGATCAGCGGTGAAAGAGCGCAGAAGATTATTGAGTTCTTGACATTCGTCTTGAGTGAATGGAGCAGGCACGACCTGATTAGTTGGGAGCAGACGATCTGCAGTACTAGTTTCGTGTCATACTTGTGGGTCATAATCTGATGGACGCACCAGCCCACGCCCAACTCAGAGCCTCGAGGGCCTCCGTCTTAGTACTCATGGGAAGATTTATATGTGCTGGATGACCCTCGAGAAATGACCAATATCTGTATTCCATATCAAGCTCTGCTGAACTTTAGGTTTTGAATCAAACAGAAAGAGAGAGCTACTAACGATCTTCCTCAGGAGACTTCCTCTTCTTTCCACTATCGTACCCCGCGTCGGTAACAACAGATTTAGTCTGATGATTGACCCAACTACTCCGGGGTTCGAAACTTCTACTCCTTCCACCCCCTCGAGCAGTGTTGCTGTCACGCAACCAAAGCTCGCACCCACTCGGTGCAGCCTCCTCACAATCATTTTCCAGATATGCTGTAACAGCATTCAAAGCTTTCTCCATCCTCAGATTGATGTCAGTTGTAACACGACGCGTGGGATGAACATAATAGAATAATCCATTGGGTAGGTGATATTCAATCCAGCCGAGTTCATGGAAGTGGAGCATGGGAAAAATATTGTGCGGGTTCCGGAAGTTTCTCTCAGTGGAACCATGGGCAGTGTCGCTTATTGAGCTTACGCAGATATCAGTGTTGGTGATTGGTGCTGTTTTTGGTGGCTGAAGGTATGACGTAGGCCTCTCAGGTGTGGCAAGTAGAGGCCGTGTTTCACTAGATATAGTCGTTAGAGATAGATTTTCCCCGGGCAGGCATCTACTCGTACTCGATATCAACATCATACGGAGAGAGATTTGCTGCATGCTGTTTCTGTTTCAGAGAGCTACAACAGTCGAGAAAATAGATAAGGTACGCAAGATATGATATAGGGAGGAGGCATTTTTACCTCCATGGTAAGACTTCTGGTAATGACCCAAAAATTTCGGGCTCATCGCGACCCGCACTTATTGGAGTTGTTTCGGAGCTACACAACCAAAAAAAATGCACAATCTCGAAAGAGGAAGTTTACAGAAGATTGTCAGGACATACCGGGGCATAAGTGATACATCTGGTACAACCGACGTAGATAAAGTGATTTGTTGTAACGGTAGCTTCGCATTATTGTTCTGACTCTCACCCCTGGACCACAAAAGATTAGTCATAGGCCATAAACTGATTATAGACTTACAGAACACTTGCATGATCCAAATGCACACTTCCATTGCTCCCAGGTTCCAAACATGGTGATGAAGCCAGAACGCCGGTCTTAAAATTCTCCACAGGCACGGTACCATATGAAGCTGGCAGCGGATCCTGCTGTGCAGGGTCGACAGGGAAGGAATTTTTAGGAATATTGACGGTATCAATGGGACTAGGAGGATCAATAGGATCGGTCAGCGGGACAGATGTCAGATCTCCTCCACGTTCCATTGGATGGCTGTAATCTTCACGGGTAGGAGTGTCGTTAGAATACTGTGCGGTTTCGCTTGTGGAGTTATCGCCAGTGGCGGGATAACCTGGGACATCCACAGGATTCTGAGTCTTATGGACGGAAATGGAATCAGGTTCGCGCAAAGCTGAGTCCTCTTCATAAGCAGGAGTGATGTTATGAGGAGCAGACGTGGGAGCAGAAAGTCCACGAAACGAAGGAGCGCGTGAAGAAGGGTCATCTTGATTTGACACAAGCCTATGAGGATCAGAAACTACAATGGGCTGGGGAAGTTCTTCTTCGTCTTGATCCTTAAATGCACCTGGGTTTCCAGACCAGGAGTCCATGACAGGTGGCGGGACATACTCCGCGGGGCTGGTCGCTACATCCAAAGGTTCAGGGCTTGAAGATCGTGGGAGCTCCTGAGAGAGAGCAGAATGACCAACAGACCCTGTCGCATCCATTTCTTTTAGAGGAGATTCGTTGATAGGACTAGGCATCGTGTGTGCTACGAGAGGCTCAGGTGCAGAAGCCGATGTGTCGATCTTGTGTGCGGGAGAAAAGGCAGCATCAGAAGAGGAGCGAGAGCGGATGGACGACGGTCTGGAGGTGCCCGAACGATTGAAAGTAAGCACGGTAGAGCTTCGTCGCACGGCACCGGTCAAACGACCCGTCCATTTGGTCTTTGGACTTGCACCACTGGTCATGTTACGAAGGGAGAAAGATTTGCGCGATTCGACAAGTTGAGCTTTAGTATACTACCACTTTTGATGGAATCGAAGAGAGAGGGGAATCGTAGCAGAAAGTGAGTATGGGAGAAGGGTTTCGTTATCAAGCATATGCCAGGCCGCTGCATCGAGGCAATTAATGAAGTAGATCAATAATGTTGGATGCTTGTATCATGGAGGGTCGTGACAATCAGACCCCAAATGTATGGTATCGCAAGGACAACACGTTGCATGTCGACTGTATAGGGCATGTAGCATTAAGTAATAGAGGGACACGAGATAACCGGCTACACATCCTGCAAGGGTTGATCAAGGGACGGCAAGTATTTGTCTTGCTGAACTTGGCAGTGGAATAAAGATGGCAAGCCTTTGTCGTGCTAATAATAATCTCCAAACAGTCACGTCACATCCTCAGCTTGGTCATGGATACCAACGACACAGGCCCAAAGCAACTCAGGATAACATCACACGGTAGAATAAAGAACTTTGTCTCCTTCGCTCTTCAGTTTTTTCAGGTAATAATTGGCCCGCTATGGTCTATCGTCAAATTTACATTCCCTAGAAATACGATTCTAGGCCCCTTGTGCTTCATACACTTCCTCGGGATCCTCCCAGTCAAACTACAGGAGATCTCGACAGTGCAACTTTAGTTATACCTCGTCTTATTTCTGTTGTGGAGATCATCAAACGCGAATATATCAAACACTTACACAACACGCATTCTCAGCGTTTTGTAGGGTTACATCAGTATAACCAACTTGGGACACTGGAAGATCTTGGATATGGTGAAACAGCAGAGCACGACCCGGCTGAAGATCGTGAAAAGCTGATAGAACTCGCCTTGCAAGGGAAAAAGTACGTTATTGCCTCACGATCCACAATGTCTTGCCGATACTTGTTCTGCAGCATCAAGCTCAAGCAAACGCCATTTTTACGAGTCATATTGTCTTTGGAGAAAATACCAGAACTTAGTCAATCAGCAACGTATGTGCTGTGTCTAATGAGCTATTTTCATACCCTAAAGTCCTAAAGATACCAGCCTCCAACCACACGAAAACTGTCCAAGTCAGCCAAGGCACGAGCCAAGAAGCGACAAAAGAAGGCTCAACCAGCAGTCAGTGAAGACGCGATCAAGTCATGACATACATCGCATCTGTTATCCATAATCCATATCTGCAGAAATCCATGCATCTGGACCTGCATCGTCTAATCAAAACCTTGAGCGCATCAAGCTATCCAGCACTGGTCTGGAAAACGTTTCCCCACAATGCATATGACAACTCATCATCGAGCCGCCTTACCCTCTCCATCTGCCAGTATCTCGTACCTTCTGTAACGTCGGAGCTCTCTGGTCGGACCATGCTGTATGATCCGATGAGTTGGATATGACGAGAAATTTTTTTTTCATGGACTGCGGACTATTTCCACAGAAGCTACCTTCGCACAGCTCTCACATACTTTTAGCAATATCATACCCGAGGCGAATCCAAACATCCTCAGTTAGCATGTATTCATATGCTGGAATGCATCCTCATTCACAGAAGATGTCCAGAGCAATATTTTGCATCATCGCCTATTCTCTGATTACCCATGCAAGAATTTTTCTTTGCACATTCCCTTCTAGTCAGGTTTCCAGCTTAGAGGGACACTAGCAGGCTTTGTTATACTTATCAGTGGAATCGCGTCCTTGACAGAATCTGTCATACCAGCCTTGCCAGCACCTGATGTTTGGTCAGACGCCATGAGCACATGACACATCCTGGCTTTGCTTGACATTCCGATACATGACACGATAAATCTCTCCTTCTGCCAAGTTTTCGGTTCTCGGTCGTTTTTACCCGTACATCGATCTCAGCGGGCAAGCGTAGCTTTTGAAGCATACCTTCATATTAAATTATGGCTGTTGCCGAATCGAAGCTAGAAGCTAGAAGTTGAACGGCGCCTAACGTTTGTCAGGCTCCGGGAATGGAGGTACAAAAACTAGTGGAGCGCCACAAATTTCAGGTCCTTGTCCCTGCTGTGGACCCCTTAGCGAACATGACTAGAATTAAGTTAATACCCCGCTCTTCTCGAAGTGATCAAGCCCTTATAGGGTTAAAGGTCTCAGGACACGAGAATCAAAGATTCAGTCGTGTACATCGCAGAAAACGAGGCTTGTGTCCTTGCTACTCGGGTGCAGTGTGCGTCGCTAGATGCACAATTTTTTTGCGGCATTAGAGAGACCAAGACATAAATATAGTAAATCATTCTCATCAAAGCTTAAACCTCGCACATGCAACAAACCCATAATATGTCACAAGCTGAAATCGTAGGTCAACTAGGGGTCGAGATTTTGTCTATGTGGGGGCAGACATGAGCAAGCGCTTGTGACATCTACACGTAGCGAGTATCGCCGCCCAGCTATGTTTGAAGTACGTCGAACATCGTTCCAGTTCCCATAAACATCCGGACTCGGGTTGTTCTTCAGAGAGGCGTGTCAGATACAGGTAGTCAGTCTCATTTACCTAAGGTACCCGGGGAAATTCTCTGAAAGAAAGAATCACAAGTAGCGCCAGTCTCGTTCCTACATTTGAATTGTCTACCCTTTCTCCGAACTGCACTCCATTTCTGAGGGGGGAGGATTAGCACCAATACCTTTTTTGGATGCTTGAAATAATGTTTCGCGATGCGCTGCTCGGATCGAGAGGTATGTCGCACTTTTTCTTGAAAGAGACATCTTATAACTAGATGGTCATGCATAAATTTTACCGCATAGCAATCGACGGGCTCAAGGACTTTATATAGGTGATGGAGGAGACAGAACCATAGTTGAAATGGGACTGTATCCATGAGTGAGTAATTTCACATTTCTCAATGATTATGATCGTTGTAATGCAGGTGCTTATTTTTTTTAGACTTCAAACAAACTTGGTCCTATGAGGTTTAGAGTTATCGTAACCAGAGAATCCTATATATAAGCGATTACAATGATGAGGTCGGTTTTCTGGGCGGTGTCAGGAAGGGGCTATTATTCCTGGATTGACACTTTGACTTACCATGGGGATTCTCAGAAAAAGACCCTACCATACTCATTTGTCACTGACAACCGCTATTTTGAACATCACTCTTACCCCATCAAAACATGGCCTGGGAGTAGCAATGAGTTCCATCTCTTCCAAGAAGCTCATGATTTTTGACTTTTGAGCTGAGATAAACCATCGAATGGAATTTAGTTATATCCTGTCTTATTCTAAACAACATCATTAATGATCATTATTCACCTGCCTGACCGGATAGCATCCTGACTGCCTGACTGCCTGTGCAAAAGTACGTGTTAGCCACCAATACTATATGTAACAGATTCTGTACTTGGATCTCAGAGTCAAGTCACCCGTAGTTGGGCAGAGGGAGTATAGCATGTATAATGGTGTTTTCCTGATTTTCAAATAGTGTCGAAACGAACACGAAAATCGTGCAATGTTCTCATGACGGGCTCGTTCCAAGATTGTTTCGCTCTTCACATGGACGAAGTATAGCCATTGTTCGATTTACGGGACAAGTCTCAAGGCACGAGATCTGGCAGTCACTGGCCACAGCAGGGGATAAAATGAGCACCACGTATGCAGATGTAAGGGATTGAAGCGGGAAACTGTATACAGAAGCTCGCCATGCTGAATAGGGTCGTCCAGTATTACATTATCCCCTCACTCCCTCCACACACACTCCGCCCGATTTGACTGGAATTGACCTGCAATAATTCGCGATACGGTCTGCAGCTTGACAAGATATCATGGACAATATATCACGAAATTTGTTTTCACGAAACATAGAAAGTGATCTAATCAGACTCAACATAAACAGTAGTAAGATTGCTTTGGTTGTGATGAGACAATTGAGACGATATGAACTTGAATAAGATCACTAATCAACCTCCATCGCACTGGTATCTACGAAATCGACAGTGGGTGCATCAGGGTCTGAACTGTGAGCGGATGGTTGATCAGGTGCAGCAGGATTATGCCTGACGTGTATTGTTCGGTGAGAACGATGAGATGGACTTTGGGATAGACGTCGGGATTGTGGCAACGTGACCGGCGAAGGGGAAACACTAGAACATGGAGAAGAATTGGGGCTCGAGCTTTCACGTTTGGAACGAATAGATCGATTGAAGTGATTACAAGAGGGATTACGACAGACGAATTCTACGTGAAGGATCAAAAGAGTATGGACACAACAAGACAAACACTCACGGGCATCCTCCCACATGGATTCCTTGACTAATCCATTATGGGTAAAACACCGCTCGCAAATTAATGCATACCGCGAACTGGGTGAACTAATATCATGTTCCTCGTCTCCTAGGAGCGCGTCAGCAACTTTGTCGTACCATCGTTTCCGGGGAGGGCCCATGGGAAAAGGGTTGGGCGCCGCTGAAGCGTTGAATCAGATACTGTAAACAAAGACATTATGAAAGCATACGAGTGAGCTGAGCTCGAAGTGTAGGTGGCATGGGAGATCTTCCGAGAGCTGTCCCTTGCCGTCGAGGAGTGACGGGATTTTGCTTTGACATGGTTCGTTCTTTCAAGGGTTTTGCTCCAGGAGGAAGCTCGTCGTATTCCTGGAACAATTTCACCATCGAGTCAAAGTTTGTTCTCTTTTTGATATCTTCGACTTTTGCGCGGCGTTTTTTCATCAAGTTTTGAAGGGACTTTTCTGTATAATGTGTAAGATATGAGGGAAAAAGAGCATGTGATCTTACCTTCTGCATCGGCCTTTCGGGTGTACCATACCTGCACAATACGTCGAATAAACAGAATGCTAGACAACGATTAGGTTCAATCAAGGAATATGACAATAAGAACTCACATGATTGGTCCGACAAATGCAGGGAGCCCTCGCATTACTCTTCTTACGATGGGATGTCTGCCCGCAGTAGGCCAAAAGAATGATGGTAAGATGTCCAGATACCAGAGAGTGACATAGATGACCCAGGCAAGAAGAGTGTAGATAGTAGCCAACAGAGTCGAGCATTTCTCTCGTAGCCGTATTTCCAAAAGCCTTATCTGGCGTTTTTTTATGTCCTTTGCCAGCGCTGCGAGAACAGTCTCGAAATCTTCCTCTTTCTGTTGAAATACCGATAGGTCAGAAAGTAACATATGAGCTGAACCATAAGCTTCCCTGGGAGAATATTCGCTTCAGGAAAGACATGCCGGGAATGCACTTTTTCGAAATTCAACCAGAGGGTCAATGATGATATAACACAGGTGTGACACATCATGGCACGTGGCCAGCAATGGTACATACGAGCATGACGTCAACTTAAGTAATCGATCTCCTATGTCAAAGTTACTGATGGTTACAACACATGGCTGATCTGCATTCCCTCTCCGGAAACATTTCTACCGACAATTTTCATGCGGCAACATGGGGCCCTACCTTCTCCACTATTTCTTGTTGTTTTATACTTCCTAAACAAACGTGAAAGGGACACTTATTCATGGTTTTCCATATACTATTCCCAACACTCATGTTAGATGATACTCCCATGCAGCTATTCCTGTGTCAATACGTATAAGAACAGTTTCAGTATGTATCGGCCGAGCTGATAGGAGTATTGGATAAGTCTCCATCAAATCCCACAGAATCTGTGGTTGATGGGGGAGTTATATGTTTACAGTGGAAATCCTAAAAAATGAGCGCTCAGATAAGAATGTATGGGTTGTAGTTCAGGTAGAAGAGGTAAGCAGGCGGCATACATCCCATCAACTTCAGGATTAGATATGATTTCAGAGGTGGGCCGGCATCTGACTAATGTACAAGTGAACTTACTATCCGGGAATGGCACGGACGTCCCTTGAGTTATAGTATGAGATATCTTCACCAGAAATGAATGCTCTGTAATGTGTTAGTTTTGAAGTCGTTTCGAAATATGTACCTCGAAAGTTAAAGAATACCTCATTGGCGCGATAAGGAGTGTTCTAGGACAAATTATGATGATCGCATTTACAGATGCCAAACTTGTAGTCACGAGCTCGTGATATTGCACCCATAGACAAAGAAGGGAATCTTGCTCATATACTCGAAGTGAATCGGAGTTGGAATAAGTATTGTTAACGTATTGCCTTCTGTTGAGAATATGAGAGAACTTCATAAACAATCAAACTCAAATTTACCGAGAATTCAGTACTGCGAAGGGTGAATACGTCAGTTGATTTTGTTACGGCAGCAATAATTTGCTGCGCATCGGCCCTATCCAATTAATCACAAGTGGATCACACCAGGCAAGCAAGTGGGGACATGCGGTTGGTTCGGTTCGAGACCGGCACTTGCCACATCGTATGCAACCAACGCTTCTGGATCAATGAGCGAGTGGTCCAGCTACGTGGGAGGAGACGGATCTTGAGCATGTATTTGTCTTGATGTCCTCTATGATTTAACTGTCAATTTTTCTCGAGAGCGAAGATGAACAAACCGGTTCATAAGACATGCCACACATTAAGATATTCCATGTAGATCGTATTGAAGGAAACTTGATTCGCAGGCTGTGCGGTGGCGTATCTGATGACGTTCATCTTTTCATAAATTGGAAGTAGCGTGAAACTCGTACTTGCACTGCCGATTGTCCAGGCGTTTAGAATAAGGGTAAAGACGTAAGTCAACTTGACGTTGCTGGAATCTGGTGTGTGATTCGGCCCTGAAAAAGGGATATGCTGGGACGCCGAATTGAGAGCGCGAGATGGAGCATATTTCCTGTAGATATATCGAATGTTAAGGCCGTTAAGACAAAGTGCCTGAGCTCGGACAAAAAAGCCCGTGAGACTTCTGGAAAATGTCGTTAATGTCCATGTCCATTCTGGAGGAAGGAGTTTGAAAAGCCTTCCCCATTGGTATTGCGGATCCGATGTGACTCAGGATTTTATGTTGCCACCTCAGTATGCTGTAAAGTTGACTTTTCCCAGTAATGAATGACTTCCCCCGCCTGTACTGGAACAACGCGGCGGTATCATATTCTCAATTCAGTAGCGAGGCTGTTGTTCCAAAACAGTCAGATTCACACCGTCACGGCAAGGATTTGAGCTAGCAGCACTGATTGATCTCGTGATGGAAGCAATCTATTTGTGACACATTTGCAAAGGTCGGATAAATTACTGTAGAACAACGCGGCATTGACAGATGTGTCTAATTCGCGTAAGACATCAATGAGACGGATTCTTGAATCAAAATACCTGTTTGGTTTTGCAATGCTGTCCAGGCAAGCTGGGACAGACACGAGGCGTCAGTTCATCTCCACGATTCCAATGAATGATGTCTGTTGTTAGGATGCACATTTTTCAGGTAGACTATTCTGTTGACATACCTCCATGAATAGACCCAGATAAATCCCACTAGAAATGGTGATCTAGTCTGATGGTCAAAGACACGGAGTATTTTCTCTATGATTGACCGCCAGGATAGTATGCTTTGTCATCAAGGATTGTTCCTACATAGTTGTGAAAGAGAATATCCGAGCGAGTCGGTTCGAAGCTATTTACGTCATCTGCTGAAAATGGGTTAAATCGAACCCCATCAATCTTGGGAGAGGATGTGGCCACCTCCGGACCAAGATTTCATGACAGATAATAAGGCCGCTGGGGTGTGACTCCCAAGCCATCCCGTTTCTGTCTTGGGCCGCGCAGTGTAAAGTTCCACTACCCGACTCTCTTACTTGTGGAATCAACCAAGCGTCCTTGTATCCGACGTCAAACTTCTGATAGATCCATTTTGCTGTTTAGCAAATCTTCAGATCTTCCGTTAAGTATATAAGGTGTCTCTCAACGTTTGTTGCACAAAAGCTCATCCTTTCCATCACAATGTTGGCCACAGCTTACCCCTCACAATCCTTCATGTCCAGCAATTTCAACAACAAACAACAAGGCATGCATACCCAGAACCCTGTCTCGTACTCTTCCTCGATGTCTCCTCAGCTCGATCATTCACTGCTCTACACAAACAATTGGTCAGGTATGTGTGCTTGGATCACCTCAGAGTGTTGGGTGTTTTTCAATACTACTTCACAGGCAACGGTGGCCAACAACGCTTTGTGGCAACGAGCCCTGCCTATAGCTTTTGCAACGACATGCCTAGGCATACTAATCAACACAAGATGTTCTCGAATTCAGAGGAAAACAGTAGCCGGACTCAGGATTATTGCATTCGTGCGGAAAGAAGTACCTACGAGTGGTCGCCATCTTCCATCAATCACTCTTCGCTGTACATTCCTACTCCCCTGGCGAGATCCTCTAGTGAGTTGTACAGGGACGCACAACAGTTCTGTCATTCGTGGTCTGAGTCGGACACAAACTCAGTCGACTCTATACGAAGTAACAGCACTCAATGGAGCAGTGATGGCTTACGCGTCAGCCCATTGTCATCGCCCCCTCCAATCATGGACAATCTCTTGCTCACTAGCTCCACAAATTCTCCTGTATACTCTGTCGCCGCTGGACCGCCATTGGTTCAGCCGACTCGAGTTTATGATATGTCATATATCTCGTCACCTTCTTTATCCCCAGCCATGGTGCCCCGAGACACATCTCCTCAGATCGCTCCATCTCATTCCAGGAGAGCAAGTGTGAATGGTTCCGCAGAAGGGAAAAAATGCTCCCATTGCAATGCAACTTCCACACCCCTGTGGCGCAGAGAACCCACTACTTTGAAGCCGCTTTGCAATGCTTGCGGTCTCTATCTACAACAAAGGCACCGACATCGCCCAAAGGAACTCATTGATGCCGATCAAGACGACGATGAGAGTGAAGAAGAGGACCAAAACTATAACGGTCCCGAGTGTAGTCATTGTCATACACACACAACTTCGGTTTGGCGTCGGAGTAAAAGTGGGGCTCAGGTATGCAATGCATGTGGCGTCTACGCGAGACTTCGTGGAAAAGATAGGCCAATGTCATTGAAACGAAAGAAGATCAAACCCCGCACCAAGCACGCCTCGATCTCTGCCTCTATGTCTCCGGCCGTTACACGATCATGAAATATGAACATTGACACCATGATTGTAATTTAAGTCATGCTCCTCTGGTCTTTGATTTTGAGATTATATCTCAGTATCCCATTATGTTGTAGTAAGAGAGTTTGCAATTTAACAACTATTCCTTGATTGCATGATCCATCTCTTCAGTTATTTCTAGCATAGGCAAGCACTGATATTGCATGTCATTTGAGATTTTTTGCATCTTGCAACAGCAGAACATGATAGGAGCATTTCCTGGGCAAAGTTATGTGACCTTCATTCCGCTGCCGACGAAGAACATCCCAGCGTTCCTCAATGAGTCAGTCTAGGCCAAGAAGGTACGGAAGCAGCATTTGCACAGCATCAGGAATGTCAAGTCTCAGGATGTCCAAGATTAAAGTTGGAGCTGAGTAAGGGTTATCAGGAGTTGGTGGCGGCGCTAGGATCCACTTCTGAGTCTGGTGATTTGCATGACCTGAAATTGATTCTAATTTTGTCCGAGAGGTCTCGAAGGAGACACGTTATAGAATTACACCTCATGGAGATCGCATCATGTGGCTCGAACGGACGATTTCGTGAGTTATATGTTCCGCATGCGATCATGGGATATTGTACGGTGAGGTGATGACACTTCTTTAGTCGCTCACAAGAAGTACCCCTGACTAGTGATAGTCTGACTGTCAAAATAGCCAAGTCTTTCGTTGGTTGCATCCGGGTTTGAGCCTGAGACAATGACCTAAGAGTTGCTCTGATGTACGTTGGCAAAGTTTCACAACACCAGCGGTTTGGACCCTGTCGTTAGCCTGACCATCACTTGTCCCCTGACAAATAGGAAAATCAACGAAACACGAGATGACACATCCTTAGGTCACTGCAAGGAAGTATCCACACGTGTGGCTGAAACTCCACCATTCCAGATAACGGCCCCAGCAGGAAAGTTAATGACCGCTGCATTGGGCACATGAGCAAAGGCGAGGTTAAAGCAATTCAGCACTTATGTAAGTAATTGACGATATACGTCCCGAATTGTATCGGAAGAGTCTGTCACGGCGCTAATAAATAAAGTTTAGAGTGGGCTATTTGGAGTAACGATAGGGTGTGCAACGGAATAGGTGATATATGGCCGTAAGAAGAGAAGGCGGCGCAAGACTAGTAGAGTGCAAAAGAAGCTCAGCAGCAGGCTTGACAATAGATCATTGAAGCAGTAGGTCAGTGATAGCATATGTTGGTTCATTGTAATAGCTTGAACTAATTTAGCTATCCCACGGGTGGCAAGCGGGGTCAATAGTGACAAATATTCTTTCTGATGCTTGCCTCTTATTTCAGAATACTTTGTTGCTGCTGTTCCAGTGAATCCTATGTCATTGATGAAAGAGAACGGCTCCTCCAATTCCAGATACCAACAATGCCGTGGGTTTTTGATGATAACACACAAATCACTGCTTATATTCCACAGGCCCCAGATAATCCATGCGCAGGAACTGGATTACCGACATCGCATGGGCAAAATCGTTCGAAACAAGGAAGGGCAAGGACAATTCCTTGTCAAGATGGACTTTCATGACTTACTTTCCTTGAATCCAGAAAAATGGTGGACGTCTGCGCTCAACTTCCATTCAACCTTCACAATCGTGTGATTCACGACATAATTGAAAGTCGGTCACGATCACAATCGACTGACTATGACGCATCTGACGAGGAAAGTTACCGCTCGCTCGTACGTCAACACAATTTGACCCAGAAACGAGCATACGAGTTGAGATACCCGGTCTATTACGAAACCTCGCGGTCACGGTCACCTTCTATTGGACTAGGCTCTACATCAATTGCCTATGAGGCCGACAGGCCTGCTGCCATCCTTAATCTGCGGTTGGTAGGTGTCACCGAAACTGAACGTGGCCGAACTAAAGCAAGGGCAATTGATTCTATGAGCTGTGACGGAGGAAGTTCACTCAACTCGACTGGGACTTTTCATGTCAAAAAATCTAATCCCTCTGTGGTATGTCCTGTCTGGCTCTCAAGAAGAACGATGCGATTTCATCATTACTAGTCTTTCTCTCCTCAATTCGAATTCATCAATCCAGTCTTATCTTCCTGGAATGACTCTATCCCATACCAGCCCCCTAATCACTCCTGAAATGTATTGATATTGATACCAATCTACGAGCATCTTTTTCGCTTTTAAAAATACAAGAACTCCGTGCCGACTTGGAACTCACTAATGGTTCTTCCAAACATGGAATCGACTGGAAAGATATCTTTTAGTTCAAAGGAACTGATTTTTCTCCACACAAAGCCATTTCAAAAAGTAGCTGGACCAGCATTTGTAGATGTTCAACATCTTTGATCTAACGTATCGTCGGAATAAGGCATGGTATATAAGGAGGGGATTCCTTGATGTCGGCAGATCTATGTCCTCTTGTATTACTTGGACTTCAATCACTGATTGATTTGCACCTATTTATCACACATTTTAGCTGATCTTTATCTGATGATTGGCGGGCATCGCAGTATGCTCAAATGGCGCAGCACTGTACATCATGGACATTCAGAGTGTATTTGATCCATAGGCAGAGCCTAAATCAACAAAAAGTTTATGTCAGTCTTTATCCGAAGATGAGTATACACACACATCCTTTCACATAGGTCAGGCTTGACTCGACTCACAACAACCCTGTATCTGTCTTTCTGCAATGAAGTAATATTAGTTTCTCGCAGCATTCTGCGTCAGGTTCCTCTTTTTATTGAGTGTGAGATCTGGGAGAAGTCTGGATTCCTTTCTAGTATATTATTTGCAGATACCCATATCAACTTCACAGTTGACCTATCTATAATCGACAAGGAATATCCATTCAGGATCAATCAGCTGCCCAGCAGTCTGATATCATTATTCAACTCATAAGATAGAAAGTGTCAGGAAAAAAACGGATGATCTACAGACATAAACCACCGCAATCATGTATCATCATCATCTTTGGGGATTCCATTTTGGAGTTTATGCTCAGGCACTTCGGCGTCCTTTGGTTGATTTTTATCAGCAGCAATCCCCACAAACGTTGGAAATCTACAATCGAGCAAATTTTTCGAGTCAATAATAAAGAAGCAACGAAAAGCGTACCTCGGAACGCCATCTTTAGTCAACTCCTGGAATCGATAGGTGATGATAGACCCGATGGCTGGAGGATTCTTTCGTTGCTTGTCATTCAATCCTGATCCAACGCTAAATGTCTATTAAACAGAAGATTAGCAATCTGTCGGGTTCGGAGATGAGAAAACATTACTTTTCCAGACTCCATTTTACACTGGAGAGCACCTGTGACGCCTTTATTTTTCCTCTTTCCATCAACATAGCCAGTCACAATAGCTTCAGCATCATAGAACGTCTGTTGACATAAGCACTCATCCACGTAATTTGGAATGGCGAACACACCTTGACTTTCAGCAACGTAGGCGACCGATGTCCTTCATACTTCCTTGAAAAAAACTCAGAAAAAAATTCCGGGTTGATGCAAAAAAAACTCACGATTTCGGCTCACGTAACATAATACCTTCACCACCTAAACTTTCAATCTCCTTCAATTTGTCAAACACATGCTGTTTGTCCTTAACTTTCTCCTGCTTAACGACCGCAACGTGATCAGAACAATGTGACCCTCCAGGGCCAAAGAGCGATTGAATGTATTCAAGGCGTGATTCAAAGGGATCTGTCCCGCGCGAAGGAATGTCGAAGACCTGGACGAAGATGAGCAACGGGAAGAGACAGAAAAAAGGGCGATGAAAAATTTATCGGATCCACCGGTCCGCTGGAAAGCGACAGAATAAACAGAATATATTCACCTGGAACGTGATATTCTTCCAATGAGGCGAATTAGCCGTTCTCACTATAGATACTGTGGACTGAAATTCCCCGCGTCCAGCAAAGAGCTCTCCATCAAGTGTAACGTCTTTTGGGAGTTCTGGTACAGGTGAAGAATGGATCTGTCAATGCTCTGATAACGAGGCAACAAGTGCATTGAATACTTACTTTCTAGGAACCACTCAGGCGGGAAGAACGGGTTGCCTAAACGACTTATCATTTTTGTCCCATCGTAATAAGTTCTACATGTAGCAAGATTACCAAGATGCGACAACATCGGCGGTTTGTGATGCAGGACACCAGAAAAGAAAGAAGAAACCTCGTCAGAGCAGAAAGGAGGATGATAAGAAAAGAAATGCAACACCTACCTAACACCATCTAGCTTCTCTGAGATCCACCATCCCGAAGGATCCGGACCAAGATCCAAGTCCCACTTGTTTGCCAATAATAATTCAGGTAATTTGGGTTTACCTTCAGATTTTTTGACAGCAGATCTATTGGCAGCAGACTCAGGCTGAGGCCCGTTTGGGTTTTTTTTGAGTAATCGAGCGGACTCATATGCCTCGCCGAGTAGACTTTTGAGATGTTTGCATGTACGTGCGTTGATTGGTACACCGCCCTACAGATTCAAGCAGAAGCAAAATGTAAGTGACACTTTGTGGAGAGTGGAGAAGAAAGAAAGGCTCGTACTTGATGTTTCCAGGCCTTAGATAGGAATAGAGTTTACGAAAGACAATGTTTTGAAAGATTGTAACGAAGATAGGAGTAATGGAATGAGCTTCAACGTTATTTGTTTAGATGTGATGAGATCATACCGGACAAGAGCTGGTTGTAGATCAGAAAGGCGCATGAGCCTACAGTCGCAGGAGGGACTTTGAAATATTGTAGTGTTCAGAGCTCACCAATGATAGTGATCCCAGCTACGTCGAACCTTGTATTTCGTGTGACTGAACAAATATAAATAAAATTTGCAAGGTAAGAAAATGGAGATGTTAACCTGGTCATGGATGCGATTTCACGCTCCTCTCCATCTTTCATGTACACGTTCGGTTTCGTACCATCAATATCTGCAAGCTCATCTTCTACTTCCATTCCCTCGAAGGATGGTTTAGAGGTAGTTTGAACGGTCTCGACTTCTTCTTGTTCCTTGGTGATGATTTTTACTTGATCTTTTTGTCCGCCTCGGGCGTGATCTGAAGATCCTTCGATCAGGCCCTTATCCATATTTTCGGATTTGGTATGCTGAGCTTCACGGTCCTCTGTAACTCTAGTCTCGGACAAAGTATTGACTTCCGTTGCGTTTGTGATTGTGCTGGGTGGAGCGTGTTCATTAGTGCCAGCACTGGATTGTTTGTACATCAAACGCTGTTCCTCGTATGCTTCGCCGAGGAGAGATTTGAGGTGTTTACAAGTACGAGCGTTGATGGGAACACGGGCCTATCAGCCATAGCTATCAGTGATATGCGTTATAATGAAAAGGCAGAGAGGCAAACTTGGTTTCTCCATGCTGGGCAAGAGCTAGTCCATGGTAGTGAGCTTAGGTGTCCGGGCAGGAAGCAGGGACAAACCATTCATAGTGATCAAATGTCCGCTTGATCTTGTACTTGCTTTTACTGCGGACAATGTATCAGATTGAGCGAGAAATTTGTACAAATACCTACCTTGTCGCCGAGCCAACTTCAGTTTCTTCTCCGTCTTGGAGAACAACCAGCGGTTTCACACCGTTAATCTCAGCTAACTCCTGAGATTTTACACTATCTTCAGAGAAAGGCTTCGTCTCAGTGTTCTCCTTGGAAAGTTGTTCGACTTTAGCGCGCTTGGTTGCAATCCCAGTCTTCTTGGGAGAAGTAAGTCCCTTCTCATCGTCAGCGTCGTCTTCCTCATGGTCAGCTGCTCTCTTGCGCTTGTTCACAGCTTTCGATGCCTTGGCAGGTTTGCTGCCTTTCGTAGGCGGACCATCTGATTTCTTAAGTGCGACACGAGCATTTTCATAGGCGTCTCCCAAGAATGCTTTGAGATGTTTGCATGTACGAGCATTTACAGAGATACCAGCCTGAGGAAGTCTGAATCATGATATGGAGATACGAGTAGGGCCGAAATTTTACCTGGTTTCTCCAAGCCTACAGGGGTGAATGAGAGTGTCAGAGTTGTCCGTCACGAGAGATAGCTATACATACGGGGCAGGTGCTGATTATGATCAATAAGTTATATTATTTTCATAAGTGTGTTATACTTACCAATGGTAGTGATCCAACGTACGCTTGACCTTGTATTTGGATTTGCTAGAGACCACCTGAATGTTCCGTAAGATGATCAAAGAGGATGCATACCTGGTTGCCGAACCAACTTCATGCTCCTCACCGTCTACAAGAAAAACATTGGGTTTGATACCGTCAATTTCTGAAAGTTCATCCATGAATTTGGAACTGGGACTGGTCAGAACGTGGGCGGTTTAAATGGGCGCGATGGCTTAGGTCAGGTGAGCGCGCGTCCCATTGGCGGGCGGGACCGCGCTGATGCGGAATTCAACCCTGCCTAATTGTATCCGAAACCCCTGTCCAAGAAAGTCCAATTGACTCGACTGTGGTGCCGACGTCCGATCCGAGGCATGGTCTACATTCTTCGAGTCACTCTGTGCCGAGATGCCGGACACGAAATATGACTCCCTCTTTTAAATCAAACAGGGAAATGTCAACGATGTCCTCCACGCTAATTCCAACGAAACTAAGACAGACAATGATGATAGCTAACCTGGAGGAGACACGCATCCTACTTGCTCCTCATGTAAATTTTGTCTAGATAATCTTCGAACACTTGTTTCTTCAAGGTGTTCGGCTCTTCGACCTCTGGAACCTTGGCAATTTGTTGTCTAAGATCCTCCACCCTCAACTTCTCATACTCCTGATACTTCTCTCTCACGCCAACCTCATCAAATACTTTCTTCACTGCCAATTCACTTGGTCCACCACTTGGCTTTTTTCCATAGTTTTCTTCCAGAATCTTACGCTGATCAGGTGACGCGCATGAAAGGGCAACATTGATGCACCACGAACACTTGTTGTCGATGATATCAGTTCCAATTTTACCAATTTGTTCTGGTGTCCCGGAGAAATCGAGAAAATCGTCTTGGACTTGAAAATATTCCCCGAGAGGAATTAGAATGGATTTCGCGATATCGTAGGGATCTTTTGCTGCCTCAGAGGAGTCGAGTGATGGGATGGGTGTGTGGGGAATACCACACATGTACATTGCGGACGCAACGGGGAGATAGAAAGAATAGAAGGCCGTTTTCCAAATGACAATCAAGGAATGCCTTAGGAGCATCGTAAATTTGATTATACAGGTATATACGCAACTTTTTACTCACTTTTCAAGACTAAATTTACTCAGGTCAACTTGTTCAGGGGCAGTAATAAGATCGATGAGTTGTCCGATCTCAGTTTTCCTGGTCGTCTCGAGGAAAAGTTCGAGAAGATCGACATAGCAAGGGTCTTGCTTGAAGTACAACTTTATCAACGAATAGATGGAGGAGTTGATCAGAAACGCATCGTTGATGGCAATCATCCCGACTTCTTGGATGCGATACCAGCACGGTTGATCACGACGAGTGATCGACGAATCCATGATATCGTCGGAAACGAGGAAGTAGGCTTGAAGCTATGATATTGTCAATGACTGAAGTGAAGCCAAAAACTGGAATACAGACCAGTTCAACGCACCACCCAAGTACTGCAGCTTTGATGTATTCATCGTCTGTGAGTGGTCGACGCTTTAAGATTTCGACTGTGTCGACGACAGATAAGCCTCGGTTCAATTTACCACCTGGGACGTTATAATCCAGACTCTAGCAGATATGTCGGCATTATTACTATACCAGGAAATCTATTGTACCTTTCTGTACCAATTTATCGCATCTTCGGGGATACCTTGTCGGCTTAGTTCATTGACGAGCTCATCGGCAATCCTTTTATAAGCTTGGCTGAATTTTGCGCGGCGAGGAGCTTGATCTGCCATACGATGGTAGTGGTGAGGTGATAATCAAAAAAAAGTCATTATCGTCTGTAGTAATGTGACCCGAGAATGATGGAGGTCACTTGAGGCACAAATACTGTATACCAAAGAGAGGTATCCACGTGTTTAAAAAAAAAAGGTAGCCACGTGACAGTAGAGATTATGGTTGTGCTAGTGGTCTATATCGTCCATGCCTGACGGTATCCCCACCTGGCTCAGATCCGTATTGAAAAAATCTACATCGCCTACCAGCACTTCTCAGGATGTCGCTGTAGCAGATGCTCCTCAAGTAGAACCATTCTCGCTTGCTCGTCGAATACGGACCCTCATTTATAAGTATAATGGAGAAGAAAATGATAATCAGCCGCTGTCTTCTGCCTCTTTCAATGATGATCAACAGCTTTTTCAAGCCCTTAGCAGTCCTGTATTGATGAACGGTTCACTCGATGGTCGCCGGACTAGTGTTTGGAGAGCACTCGAGGAAATGGATTCTCGACCAAGTGCAGAACTCCCTCGTGACGATGCTGTTTCAGAACCATTCGATGAGTCATCCAGTGTGATGGTGTACTCTCCTCTTCTTCCTGTGCAAGGTTCTGTCGTCGAATTGGCACAGTCCGAAGTGATCAGTGAGCAAGAAGAAGGACAGGACCAAGTCCATGCACGCGAACTAGAAACTACACCAGTACCTCCATCTATACCTACCTTGTCATGGACGAATAGCCTTACATCACGGTTTACGAAACCTTCACAGCCCACACCCCCTCCACCGGCCGAGTCTTCCATGACTCCTCGAACGCGTGAGCGGCATTTACGAGCTCAGAGAGCTTGGGTTCCTTCCAAAGATAAACTTTCTATCCAGTGTATGTGGTGGGGCTATCGCATGTGCGTTTGATACCTTGATTGCATACTTAAACATTCAAGTTTTTTTCAGGTTTCTTCCTCCTCCAGTTCTCGATATCTTAGATGACAGGCAACTAGAAGCAGTTCGGCGTGCAGCAATAATCACAACCGCACTTACATGGTTCTTCAATAATCTTCCTATTAATACCCTTCCGATTGCTCTCCGTCCGACTCTCCTTCTTGTTCAGCAGATAGCACCATTCCTTGGGTCAATTGGGACGTTCATCTCCTGGAGTTGGAATATGATCAAAGCTTATGACCAAGGGTATGGAATTACCCTCACTGCGACTTGGCTATTACCGATTGCGTTGATACCTGGTACATGGCCCCAACGTGATTGGCCTGTCAGCCCGCCCTCTCCCGACTTTGCACCTCTTCCCTCTATTGAATCCATTCTTCAGTCATCTACAGACGAATTTCAGAACCATCCCATCTTGACTCCACATTTCATGCCCACACCAAGGCCAGAACACTGGGATTTCCTTCCATCTCCTCAATCGATACTGCGAGATCCAGCTCATGTCGGGACGCCTTCATTGCCAGATTTCTCCATTTATCAGTCATCGTGTACATCCATACGTCATTATCCCGGTTCTCCACCTCTTGAAATATCGACACCTTTACCATCAGGCCATTCTCAACTCGTTTCTTCATCTACGTCCCTTGGTGGCTGCCTTTCTTCCCCGACTGGCGCCCCATCACCGCCACCTGACCTTTCATATATTGCCCATTTGTCACCACCGTCACTACCGGTGTTTTCACCATTCTTGTCTCCAAACATGTCCTTCGCTACGGCTCCGAGTTCACCAGTACCTCCTTCTCCTAAATTTCGTACAAGTCTTGCTGGTTATGCCCCACAATCACCTGACATTTGTGCGCAGAAGAAGAAACATGCCGTGTTCTCACCAAAGATGACTTCGTCGGTGATAGCAGGCTCGTCCACCCAATGTGACAATTATTCTGCACCGTACGCTGCACAGATGACATCACCTCCTTTGGATACACCAGTCGCTACTCCAGTTGTACAGTACCTTCTTGATCCCACTTTGACTTATAGCTATCCTTCACCCCCTGCTGACCCCAATGATATCCAGTTGCTTCAGAGCCCCCTTTGGCAGTGTTCTCCATTGCCTCCAGAGCAAAATCTACATGATACGTAGCTTGGACAAGTATAGTGCAATCTACATGAATGAGAACTATGTATTGTTGAACATATATATCAAAGAACTGTGAGGGTACACTGACTAAGGTACATCATTTGATGTAATCAATTTCCTACTACTTGTAAGGGGACCCTACCAATGCCACCCCTGGAGCACTAGACCAACTTCCTGGAGTGACCCTGTGCCTAATTAAATATTACTATGTAATATTTAATTGCCTCTAGCTTGACTTGGCAACTCCTGACCCTGACTGGTAGGACTGTAGGATCAGGGATGGACAGACTGTAGTAATATATATAGTGTAGAGTACACCCCCAGGAGCCTTATCCTAAACTCTAAGGATTTTCCTGGAGGTGAGTTGTAACATAACTTAGGAGTCTAATATCACTAAGGATTCTCCTAGAGTCCACTCTGCTCCAGTCACCCTTATACTACTTAAATATGATTAAATACATATAAAATATATATGAGGACATCTATTATCCTAATAAATTAGGTTCTTTATTTTGTAGACACTCTAGAATACTTAAGTGACTAGCCTGTACTATAAGGGGACCCCACTGTAAGAGAACCCTACCAATGCCACTCCTAAAACACCAGACTTATAGCCTGGAGTGACCCTGTGCTTAATTAAATATTACTATGTAATATTTAATTCCTCTCAGCTTGACTCAGAGACCTTTGACCCTGACTAACAGGACTATAGACTCAGGGATGTCTCAGCAGTAGGAGTATATATATTGTAGAAGTATACTCCAGGAGCCTTATTCTAATCTCTAAGGATTCTCCTAGAGGTAAGTTGTGATATACTTAGGACTTGTAATGTTATCGAGAGGTAGTGAATGCCTCAGTGATCACCCTAGATAGATGTTCAAGAAGAACTCGATGGAGTTCTTCGTTGGATTGC